>Ga0065711_1041169_pt1 | contig 16361 bp, 8 predicted proteins | sample Hoacrofraction12_FD_59098 | JGI IMG/M metagenome (GOLD analysis project Ga0065711, IMG submission 59098) | Hoatzin crop microbial communities from Cojedes, Venezuela - Epithelial fraction 12 v2 (version 2) | ecosystem: Host-associated > Birds > Digestive system > Esophagus > Crop | place...
GCCGCTCCGCGCGTTGGCTTTGGGGAGCGCGGGCTCCCGCGCGTAGAGGCCGGCGCGGGGGCGCTCAGCCCGCGGGGCGCGGCCGGGCCCCGGGGTACCGGTGGATGGAAACGGTCGGGACACTCAGCCCGGAGGGGGAATAACGGGACTCCCGGCTTGTTGCCGTGGGGATTGAGGGGAAGAGGGGGAATCCCCGCCTTGTTGCCATGGAGATTGGCTGACCCAGCGGGCGCTCTATCCCCCTTCCCGCCCCGACTCTATGCCCCCCCCGTTCCCGACTCTACAGGCCCGCGAGCGTGGCGGCGCTCTGGCAAAGCCCCGCCCACCGAGGCGGTGCGCGGCGTTGTGGGAAGCAGAGGGAAATATGGCGGATGGTGAGGAACCGTAAGTGCCCTGTATGTGTGTGCTCGGCCGCCCCTTCCCCCGCTTCCCGGGGACGGGTGGGCCCCGGGGTCCCCTCTCCCTCCTCCCCGGTCTCTGTAGCGCGATACTGACCCTTCTTTTATTCTCTCTCTTTTAGGGAGAAGAAAAGAAGGAGGCTAGAGGAGCTGCTGGCGGATGGGTTAGTGCGGGGCTGCGGGCGAGCGGGCTCCCGGCCCGGGGCAGGGGCAGGCAGCGCTTGCTGAGGGGCGGCTGGTAGGTCAGGGCGAGCCGCAGCCCCGCGAGAGGAGGGTGGGCTGGGAGGAGGCTGCGGGTTAGCGCAGGGCTGTGGGGGCCCGCGGCTGAGCGGCCCGGGGCCCGCAGGCCAGGGCCGAGGCGGGAGGAGGGAGCCGGAGGAGAGGCGTTAGGTGGGTCGGGGATGAGCGAGGAGGGGGAAAGGCGAAAGGGCGCTTGAGCAGCGAGGACTGGGGATGAGGAGTCTCCTGGGGAGAGGACCACGGGGCTCACCCGGGCTGGGGATGGGAGTTGCGGGCTTGGAGCTTGGCATGAGCAAAGGCTGGCGTGCTGGAGAGCTTTGTGGCAGTAGTGGCGAGAGCTGCGCGGCCGGTCAGGGGCTTGGGGAGGGCCTCTAGGCTAGAAGCAGGTGACTGAATTTTGGCTGAAAATTAAAAAATTCAGACTCCAGAACAGTTGCCTCTGCTTGTTAAAACCCTGAATTCTACGCATCTGTCTTAACGGCCTTGAAAGCTGATGCTCCGAAATCTTTAACCTCATCTGCTTCCATCCGCTAACTATTCCCTTCCGTCTGCTTGTGGCCCTCTTCCCAAGTGTCACGGAGCAGAGCTGCCTGCCTGAGTGGTGGGCTCGCAGGCGGTGCCCGTGTGTGTTGGGGTGAGGGTCACAAAAATCCATGGGGGCGTGTTGGATTGGGGGGGTGCATGCAAAGTCCCTCGAAAGCATGGAGCTCTGGAGGTGTGACGGTGGTAGGGAGAAGTCTGGGCCTAAAGCAACTGAAGGACTGTGGTGCTCTGATATTTTAAACAAGATGTAAAATTGGAGTAATCTGATGACATAAATAAGGATTTTGTTAAAAGCTGGTAATACAGATGTCTGGTAGTGCTGTAACAACACAAAAATAAACACTTTAAAAAGCTGACTTTGAAGTTAAACATCGAATCTCAGGTTGAGTTATTGATGTTTTTCAGATCTCCACAATGTCCAAACCTAGAAAAACCAAACTGTAGTATAATCGCAAAAGTGAAACTACACCTTACCATTTTATCACTTATAAAGGAGAATACACATCTAAGCAGAAAAGCAGTACCACTGCTTAATGGCTGTTTATATGGACCACATAAAAGGATAAAAAAAGTTGTTCTTAACATCACCAAGCATAGCTTCTGCACTTGTTTCCAGAAAAGTTAAAAATTAGAATATAACCCATAGAAGCAATTATTGTGATGTATATTGACCCACTTTGTTTGCTCAAGTCCGTGCTTAATGCACATCCTGAAAACTGGTGTACAACAGATGAGCCCAGGTTTCAGCAGTGGGAGTGTTGTATTGGTTCACAGTATTTCACCTTATGTGAAATATGTGTATTTTCACATTATTGTGAAAACTGGAGGAGGTACAAAACTGCAGGCCAGAGATCAGAAGACCCTTATGAATTCAATTAATTTTTTTAGATCTTATTTAACTGCTAATACAGTAAATTAACTTACCTGAAGTCAACAGTTAACCAGAAATGAGTTCAATATGCAATCAAAATATAGGCAAACTATGATGTATTTATTCCTGCACTTTAGTAAATTTTTTTCCCTGCTACTGAAAATCCTTTGCAAAATTATTGCCTATAAGTTACAATTACTAAGGACATACTGTGTTGTCCATCTTCCGAGTTTTGTGAGGATAAAGGTATTTGCTGTCTAGATGTCTTGACTACATTTTCCTTTTATTTTGAGGTGAGTCACCAGGAAGCAATAATGAATTCTAAACATTACCCAACAACAGTTATTGATACAAGCGTTCTTCATATTACTTCATGGGAGGAAGTAAATTGCACTCCCTTATCAATGATAACACAACCTTTCGTACTCAGGATTGGCAAAGCTCTTTTATGAGAAGCTTAGTTTTGTATGAGTGTAAAACATAATCGTTCATATATATTGAGTGGAGCTCCTATTTAAAAAGGGAAGTGCGCTCTGTTAAGGAAGGGCTTGTTCTGCGTAGGCAGTGATCTTAGGAAATTACTTTAGTGAGCTGATTCTGAACCATTCCAGTAAGTCTCTTAAGAGTTTGTGTTTATAATTATGTAGTACTAGAAGTGACTTGCAGAAGGGGAAAAAGGGTACTGGAGTATTTGCTGTAAAATTCTGTCTCAAAATTTTAAAGGAAGATAACTGCAAACATTCCTTTTTTCGAGCCAGATTGCTACCGCTGGCTCAGGAGACGACTGAAAAATGGGTGTGTTCTAAATTACATAGTACTAAATGAGGGTGAAAAGCATTCAAGATTCCCCTTTTTTTAACACTTGTTTAAATAAACTACCATAAAGATTCAGTGGAGACAGTGTTGGTGCAGGTTACTGTTATTCAGTGCCTCAGAATTGTGATTACATACTGATAATTCTAAATATGATTTATGAAATTGAAAAGCCTGTCGAAAAAAGGATACAAGACTTGACTCCGGTGAAAAAACCATCACCCTCAAAATCTGAAGGGACAACCTCTTTTTCTGTGTCCTCTTGAAATATGAGGGAAATAAAAGCAAAAATACTTTAGACCCTTTTTTCACTTCAGGTCAACTTTTACTAGTAGCAGCTAAATCAGTGGGATTTATTGAAATGCCTGAGTTTTTTCCCCCCCTCTATACATATTTATATTACTGCTTTCTAGTTCCACAGATAAAACCCACTCATGCAAATACTCGTGCACATAACTTACATGCATAAAGAATATGCAAATGCATTTGTATGAATGGTCAGTAATTGGGGTATTTTTAAGATATATAAAGAAAAAATATTTTGGAGATGTGGCTTTTTCTCTATGATCTTGCAGCTGAATTTACTGTGTTCTGTGCAGAATGGCTGTTGATGGTGGGTGTGGGGACACTGGAGACTGGGAAGGTCGCTGGAACCATGTAAGGAAGTTCCTCGAGCGATCTGGACCATTCACACATCCTGATTTCGAGCCAGGCACTCAAGTGAGAAACACTTACTTTAAATAAAAAATCTGTAGCATGTGTTGCAAACTAATGTAAACAGTTTCATTAATTGACCACCAGCAGTGTACGAATGCTAAAGCTACACGAGAAGCTTATATTTTAATCAGTTGAACATTACGATTCTGGAAGAACGTATTGTATTCTTTTTATAAGCTTGTATTTCTAGATTGTACACTGTCAACTACGAGCTTGCTGTCATCATGTATATAAATATATAACAAGATATGAATTATGCTCTTGTCTTTGAGTTCCGCATGAAAAATAGCAGCATTTCTCTCTCCATTTTAAAGTAATTAGATATGGTAAGGAATTTCTTGTACTTAAAGAAGTACAAGATGTTTAGTAGGGAAAAGCAAACTTTAGACTCATTATTTCTTCTGCTTTCCCTTTTTGGTACATTTTGTTCCAGAGCTTACAGCTGAATGTATTTTACTTTACTTTTTAATGTACTTTTTAATGTACTGTTCCGTTATTTACTAGTTTGAGGCTGAGGTCCAGTGGGACAGTTCACAGAAAACAGTTATATAGTTGAAAAATTCAGTTCTTTTTGGCCAGCAATATTGACTATCTGTTTTGTTTTATTTTGTATTATATGTCAGTAAAATGTTTGGAGAAAGAAAACATTATCTGCTTAAACCAAATAATAATAATAAAGTTGGACTTTGCTTTTCTTCATGGTGAAAAATAATATACAAAGAGTACTGATATCAACAAAGGTCTTGCTTTTCTGTAAGTTGGGATGTAGGAACTGCATGAACTCAACAGTCGATTAAAGTCCGATATGTAATTACTCCTGCAAGCACAAACTGTTTTATTGATCTAAGTTGTTGTATCCTGAAACATATTAGGCACTGAAAATTTACGGTAACACATTTATAAGGGTGATGAAGCAAAGGACAAATTACAGTTATTCCTGTTTGGTGTATTAATTTTTTATTTTACGTTTTCCGCAGGCTCTTGAGTTTTTGTTAAGCACGTGTAAAGTACTAGTTATTGGAGCAGGAGGATTAGGATGCGAACTCCTGAAAAACCTGGTAATTACTCAGTTTTCACCCTTTGCTTCTTAGAATCTTCTTTTTTTTTTTTTCCATGAGGAAATTGTCTTTTCTGCTTTGCTAATTTGGCATTTTTTAATTGTATATAGCTACTAAATTTCTAAGTCTAATTAAAATGTATAAAATATGTGACAATGCAGACAATCTTGAAGAATGCACTTCGTTAATAAGCCTGAAAGGTGGTAGGCAAATGTGTTGCACGTTATTTATTTAGCTGTCTCAAAGCTTGTTATGAGGGAGAACATGGTGCTGCTTGTGAAGTGTAGACAAAAGACTTGCAGCCTTTAGATATGGTCTAATGTTGGTAATTTTTTTCCCTAATTACGAGATCTAGGGAAATTAAGTAAACTAAGAACAAGTCATGCTCACAATGATACAAGGAAGTGTTGTTTGGAATACGATGGCTAAAATGTATCTTTTCAGATGAGAAGTGATACTTTAAGCTGCTGTAAGTAGCCAGTACAAAGCTTAGTCTTAACAGTCAAAGCTGAATTTAATTTCAGTTTATTTTACATCTTTGGATTAATTCATAGTGAGGTTAGAATTGCTGAAATTTTTTATGTCCTTCCATAGTGAAATTAGTAGAGCCAGAATTACTGTGCCTGCAGTGGCCCTGATGTCTGTGGCATCTGTTTGGCCTTCCTGAGTAGTGGCTCTCAGGTTTTCCAGTTCCCCAAGATCGGTAGAGCAGAGGTTGTCTGCAGAGCCTGAACGCTCCCTCGGAGTTGTGTCTGTGTGGCTGCATTCAGCCTACGTAATGGCAGCTTTATTGAGCCAGAGCAGCATGCGCTGTCCTGTGTGGAAATGGCTGAGGAGGAAGAGGTAACAGTGCCAGAACGGGGAAGGAACGTGACAGTACTTCCCTGGGGTACAGATCACCAGAAGGTATTCTGTAGTTTTCTTGATATGGTGTTAGTTCATAATGGATTCTCTCACTACGTGTTCTGAAAAGCAATTTTTAAGTGTTTAAAAGGCAGTTACTGGATCATCTGCTGTCAGACATTTACACAATACATGTGTATGAATTTAATTATCCTACTAACATGGTTTTTATCCTCACAGACACTCATATTTATCATAGTGTATCACTGTTACCATCCTGTTTGGGTTTGGTAGCTTAGACTAATACTGTGCTTTTCCATGCTTCTATTCAATAATAAGAATTTCTGTCCTTATGGATGCCATGGAAAATGTGTGGATTGATACAACAAGTTCTTATGAAATAATTTTTTTCCTTATTTTATACCAACACTTATGCATTAGTATACTTTACTATAGAATTTATGTACTGCTATTTCAGTATTTCCACAGATTGCCTCCAGGCTTGAGATGCTTGATAAATCGGTAGCCTCATTTAAAGCCCGGCATTCCAGATACATTAATTTAGGGGTTTTAAAGTTGCAGCACTTGTGTATACTCTTGTTCATGCTTAAGCAGGATTTTACTGTGACAGCTCCAATGCAGTTTTCTTTCTTTTGGAAGTTAGTTCTGGTGAATTTAACCTCTGCCCAGAGCTACTGTTTCATTGGTTTATGGGGACATAACAAATTCAATCTGCTGATAGCTCGTTGACAGGCAGGATTTGTATGGGATAAGGGACTTTGTAAGTGTGCTGTGTGTGCTCAGTTCCCATCTTGTCAAAAAGGTTTTAAGTTATCATGATTTATTTTTATTATTTTCAGAAAGATAAGCTTGTAAGTAAATCTAGAGTCTGTTTGCATGTATTTGTGTCTTTGGGACAATGAATATAAATTGAATAAAGATTCCAGTCTGTATGTTCGTGATGTCCCAGGCTCACTCTTCTCTTTACCTGACCCTCCCAGCCTGCTTAGATAATATTGAATAAAAGCTGAACATTTATCAATGAAACAAATGGTTGTTCAGCACCAAGGGTGTCCAGTATGCGATACAGAAATTCTTGCTGCTTTTCTTACAGAAATTATTTTCTATTCTGAAAGACTTTAGTCCTGTTGTTCATGTGTTTAATCAGTTTCCCGTTACAGCATTTTCGGTACTTACTATGCATGGGATGGCACTATTTATTCAGAAAATGTAAAATGATAAGTTTGAAATGTATATATAACAAGATTGGGTCTTAAAGGAAAAAAACGTAGGGGTCAGGACTCAGATTTTTTTGGACTCGCTTCAGAACATCAGAACACGTTTCCTTTCTCTAAACCCAGTGTTTTACAGCATCTGTTTCCTTTTAACCACAATTCACATTGTTTCTTTGTGCATGACAGATGTTATTACTTTATTAGGTCAGACCCACAGTACAGTTTTAAGACAATTTTACTTTAAAATTATTTGGCAAATCTAGTGATGGGCTGCAGGCAAACAGAGATCAGGCAGACCATCTGTCAGAGGTTTGGTGTGTTCTTAGATAGCGAGGTGACTTTTTGTGTTTGCATTCTCTTCCAGCATTGAATGCGGTGAGGAATGCTGGATTATTTTGAACTATGATTTGAGGGTGGATATGCCAGGCTTATTTACGGCAACTGTGAAAATGATGAATATTCAAAAATTTCAAAAATTTTAGAGGAGTTAAACTTTGTTTTTCTATTCCTGCCAAGCACAGAAGTGCTTTTGGTATTTCTTCAACTTCTGCATTTTTTCCCCAATGAACGCTTTTGATTTACTCCAATTGTGAGGGCATACTGCAAATTCCCATTATAGATCAGCCTACCATTGGCTTCCCTGTGTTATGATTAGGCAGGTTAAAGCAGTGTTGCGTTCAGTAGCAGATTGTCTTTGACCACTGAAACGTTACTAATTCTAGCTGTCTAAATATCAGCATTAGCAACCCAACAAAGAACATTTTTGTAACAAAAAACAACCATATAACTCTTTGCTCAGGGAATGGAGAACAAATATGTTTGTTCCTCCAAAAGCTGCTTTTTTGGCTTGTGGAATGAATTCTGGAGCACTGTAAGCATTTCATTTCTTGTTAAATGAGGTTGACTCTTTCTTTTCCCAGGCCCTGTCCGGCTTCAGACAGATCCATGTTATTGACATGGATACTATTGATGTTTCTAATCTTAATCGACAGTTTCTGTTTCGGTAAGTGATATTTTCATAATCTGACTTTTTTTTTTTAAGTGTACCCAAGCAAAATGTGTGAATATGATCATTATTTTGATTGAACAAGATGTCATTAAAGATTACTGAACTTTCGTATCACAGTAGTACTCATAATTAAATGTTGCATGTGATTCCTTCTTGTTTTGGGATCTCTGCTGTCATCGTTTCAGCGTGAAGAAAATTAACATGCATTCCTTATCATTCAAATACAGCTAATGACTAATGGAAAAGGTGACACCAAAGAATAATGCACACAGATTGAGATACCAGTTTTTCTGGTACCCTTTCCTTCCAAGCAAAATGACAATTTGTTGGATGTTTTTTGGTGCTGATGACTGTAGTTACGTGGACATGTTTAGATAACTCTGGGGCTCTCATATCTGATGCTTTATGGGGATTCCTTAGTATTATCCATATCAGTAAATTGTCCTACAGTAACAGTCACTTAATTCAGTATTGAAGTGCATAGAGTCTGGAAAGATTGGATCTACTCAAATAATGCATTTGAAATTGCTTGTTTTTTTTCCCCAGACCAAAGGATGTTGGGCGGCCAAAAGCAGAAGTTGCAGCAGAATTCCTAAACAGCCGCATTCCCAACTGTGCTGTCGTAGCGTATCCTTTTGTAGAGAAGTAGTAGTCCCAAAGGCTTCTAAAAACCTAGAAAACTCTGTAGGTAGTAAGACTATCTAAACTATTTTGCTGCTATCCTCTGTTTTTCATACAATAAAGAACAGATTCATTCATCTGGTGATTGAGAATTCTCATTCTCAGTGACATTAGCATACAGGAAATATGCATGGGGAAAGAAGGCTAAGCTTTAAGAAACTATTTTATGTGTTTCCACTGAGTCTTTTTATTCAAATGCAATATTCTAATTTTCACTGAGATATTAGAATTACAGGTTGATTCACCAGAGTGTTTTGAGTACGTACTGGTAGAAGACATTCGTTTATAAGCATAGAGCAGCACTTACTGATACAGGACTTCGTGAGAACATGTTTTGAGCTTCCTAAATAGTTTGCCTGCTGGGCTTTCGCCTGTGTGTGACTATTACATTGCATCCCTTACTTGCTTTGTCTGATGCTGCAGCTTCAGCTGTGGGAATTTTGAATCTTTTGATCACTTAGTATTTTTAAAAAGTGTCATATAAAATTATAGGAATAAATTAGATAATGTTTTGACTTTAGGTTAGCAAATAGAAAACAGTAAACTCAACTACCACATAAGTATATTCCTTTACTGGGCTTACATTCAGATATTTTAAAAAGATTCAAGACATGGATGAAAGCTTCTATCGACGTAAGTGGTATCTGTTTGCCTGCCAGACACCCACTAGTGATGTAGGGGAACATTGCAGTTTTTGCTGCTCGTTGCTTTTCCTGGTAGTTAAGAGTGCTAATTGTTTTAGTCTTCTATGTTATACTGGAAGTAACAAAATAGACAAAACTTAAATGCATCTGTTATACAGGTAATCTAGGGGAGATAATTAAACTACAGTCAGTTCTTCTGGACGATTATGGACAGAATACTTTGCTTGTCTTAAGAAGTATGCATTAATATAGATTTTAAATAACCTTTTTTTCCCCCTAGAGTTTCATATTATTGTTTGTGGGCTGGACTCTATAATTGCAAGAAGATGGATAAATGGCATGCTGGTAAAGTCTATAATCTTTCTAAAGCCTGGTTATTGTTTGAGTATAGATAACTAAAATTGAACAGGTTTGTGTAGAATGTGTCATTAAAATGAAATGAGGGCTGTTGAAACTCACAGCTTTCTGTATCTATTTCTGTTTTCTTTTTTCTTTGTGAACAGGATAAATTGCATGCTCTATTACCTGCCTTTTTCTTGAGGAGTGTTAGCCAACATTTTTCCAGTGCCCTGCAGGGGTAATTTCAAAGTTAGATTACGTTGTTTGTGGCCTTGTGTAGTCAGCTATTGAAAATGGTGAGAAGGGAAGTTCCACAGCCTCTCTGGATGCTCCCATTGCGAACGGTTTTTTTCATGCTGCAACTTGTAAATGTTGTCTTTTGGAGCCCAGCTGCTACAAAGTAGCAGAATGCTGGTCATTGAACTAGGTAGTTTTATCATTGTGAATTTGTTTATAAAATAATGATCTTGAGTATTTACCAGTATTAAAAAAAAAACCAAAAACCAAACAGCCAGAACAACAAACCAAGAATCAAAACCCCAAATCCTTCAAACCAACCAACGATTTGTCCTGGTATAGTATAAGGAAATAATAGCATTTATCGGGGGAGTAAGGGAAGGAGGAGGTGGAGGGTGAAGGTGGTAGATGAAGTATATTAAGCATTCAATCTTATGGTGTACCATTAAGAGTAAAATTTTGAGGATATTTTTTTTTCTTCCTGTAACTTGTTTAAAAACAACCAAACCAAACCAAAACCAACAAAACCCCCCACCTTTATTCATTAGATGTCATTTTTACATTATGAAGATGGTGTACTGGATCCAAGTTCCATCATACCTTTAATAGATGGAGGGACAGAAGGTTTTAAAGGAAATGTTCGTGTGATTATTCCTGGTATGACAGCATGTGTTGAATGCACGCTTGAGCTTTATCCACCACAGGTAATTGCAACTGGTCATACTTCCTTTTTAAATATTCCTCTGGTTTTCTTGTTTCTTTTCCTAGTACTGTACATAACTTATTACATGCCTTCTTCTGGTTTTCTTCCCTTGCCCACACCAGATTAATTTTCCCATGTGTACTATTGCGTCTATGCCCAGACTACCAGAGCATTGTATTGAGTATGTCAGGATATTGCAGTGGCCAAAGGAGCAACCTTTTGGAGGTAATTAAAGTATTGGTGCTGGTGCTAAACTTACATTTCTCCTTTTAACTAATTTGTTTGGAGTGAGGTATACACAGCTACTTCCAATAAAACAATCCTCCCTTTTAGCCTTATGAGGCTTATTGTATTGAGTCTAAGCCTCCTCTTACCTGGTGATGAATTTTCTCTTCTCGGAGTCACTCTGCAGTTCCATATTTGTTCATGTGTTTCTCTCTCTTGTACTGCACAATGTCTTTCCTGACTCAAAACGTAACCTCTAACAGCTCTATAAATCTGTGAAGATAGTTTGTATATAGAATGTGTTGGAACTTACAATGTTTGTAGAAACGATATTTTGATTATTTGAAGTGTCAAGTGTTAATAGCTTAATGGGGTATTTGTTTTAACCCACATTAAAAGAAAGGGATTTTTTTTAGATGAAAAGACCGCTATATTTCTGAGGAACTCTTGTAACTGTAACTTATCTGTAAATTTTTGACTTTGCTGTAGAAGGTGTTGCATTGGATGGAGATGACCCTGAGCATATACAGTGGATTTACCAGAAGTCTTTAGAAAGAGCATCACAATTTAATATTAAAGGTGTTACATACAGACTCACCCAAGGTAAGGGTATGGCATTTCACTAAGTTTGTGGCATTTGCAGTTAGGCTGGATTAGCATTCTTTGTACTTGTTATGACTAAACTGGTGGCTCTGCTGAGAAAGAAATAGTTATTTTCTCCCTTAACATATTGAAACAGAAACAAGCAGCTTGTTTCCTGTGCCAGCGCAAATACATTTTATGATGAATCAGATGTTCAGGCATTCATGATGAATCAGAGGAACTTGTCTGAGACAAAACTGAACATTCTTCTTTGCCATTTTATTTTTGACCTGGAGCAGCTCCACAGTTTACATTACACTGTGACCACTTCTGCTGGGTCGAAGAGTAGGAACAAAGGAACGTGATTGCCTCTTTTAGCAACAGCAACACTTTATGCCAGTTGAGTCTGTTGAAGACTATAGCATCTGTTCTTTACTGCTGTGTATGCCTCTGTTCACACGCAGGCGCGGAATGCCGCCACTCGGTAATCAGCATTTTAAAGGTTAACCAAATAGAAAAGAAGTGGAGAATCTCATACAGAATCTCCAGAATTTGTGGTAACTTCTATCTGTTGACTTGTTGTACTGAGAATGTGAAATGCTGGGCTTGAAATGCCACGCTTGAACCTCAGTCTGTGCCTTTCCATCAAAAAAGGGCAAACTGACTCCTTGTGTAGCTTCCTCGGATTCCACCTAGGGTATTGCAGATAGTTGTTGTCTTTGCAGCAGTTTATATTGGCTTCTCTAGTAGTATTTTTTTGATACAGATAAATGTGAATTCCAGTTATGAGATATAATTGTGCACATGCAAGTGCCTGCACGGTTTTCAGCAGCTGAAGATGGCTTCATTGTAAAGTACATAACAGAAAGAAGGCAAAGATAAAAAGTTTGTGCAGGTTTTCTCAGGTATGAAGGGTTACAAGTCAATAATGAGAAGGCAGAGGAACTTCAGACTACTTAGGAATTCGCTGTCTTTTTGGCAGGCCTGAAAAAAGAGCGGACTTTCTTGTTCCCGATGTACAAACTTGTATGCGTAGGAAACCTTGCTTTCTGTCAGTGTATGTACTGTGCTTGCTGTTTGACTGGACGGGCTCGGTGAGAAGAGTTGGGTGAAGATGCCCATACAGTTTGGCAAACCTGTTCTGGCAGAAGGAATACCAAATCCAAATATCTTTCCTTTATGCATTTTTCCAGTTAAACAGGAATAGAACTGAGTTTTACATGAATTTTCAGGGCTAAATACAGTATACTTGTTTTTAGAATTTGTTCACTCGTTTTCTTTGTGCGATACCTTCTTTTTCTCAACATGCTTGATCCATTCCTAAAATGAAAAAATGCCGAAGTACTTGAGCAGCATGCCATTATACCTTATTGTTACAGAAGTTCCTGGAAAGTCCAAAGTACCTTTGGGTACACCCTTCCATAAATATTCTGCCTAGAAGTCATCTCTCAGTGTAGTTTCTTGGACAAGTTAAAATTGTATGTTTTGTTTTTACAGGGGTGGTTAAACGGATTATTCCAGCAGTAGCTTCTACAAATGCAGTCATTGCAGGTATGCTAAAAGAACTGATTTCACTGCTGCTTTATGGACTTTAGAGTTTTGTAAGGCAACAGTTTGGAACTGAGGACTCAGGGATTATAATAGTAACTTTTAAATGGGTCTGATTTATTCTTACATTCTCATTTTTGTTTTCTGTAGAGAAACTGCATGTGACTGTATAAATTTTAAGCTCGTGTATGACTGGGATTGAGCAAAAGCATTTGAGACTGGGAAAAAAAATAATTGGAAAACACAGCATATAAGTTTAACATAGTCTCAGATTAGTGCCAAATCTATGGTGCTAACGTGTAGAACTACCAGCTACCTTCAGGTGTTTATTTTTCTCTTTACAAATTGTTATATTTGACTTTTTTTTTCTCACTTCTTCGGTACAACTATGCACTGATGTCTGCGTGTTCTGAGGTAGAGCTAGAAAGTGAAGAAATCGTTGTTTTTCTCATTTCAGCTGTTTGCGCCACTGAAGTTTTCAAAATAGCCACAAGGTATTTCATTTCTTGTTAATAACATACATGATTTCCAACCTAATGACAGGTATTAACACTAACATATTTGTCATTATAGTGCATACATTCCTCTTAACAACTACTTGGTGTTTAATGATGCGGATGGATTATACACGTACACATTTGAAGCAGAAAGGAAGGTTAGTGCCATTAAAGGCTTGCAGGGTTGTTTCATTAATTTTTTATTGAATTTACGCAGTTTGTCTGTATTTCTGAAACCCACTATTGAATCTCTTGGCCCCTAGCACTGAATAATAATATAGCTGAAGTTTTAAAAGCAGAAACTACAACGTTACTAGCCTTCTACTTCTCCAGAGTATTTTTTTTAGCATATAGGATTTTTTTTTTTTTTAAGCTTCTGTGGTTTTGGGGTCTAACGGCAATGACAGTGGTGGTCTGTCCATGTAGAGTAGCAGGACTGTTTACCTCCAGATGAACAGATGCTTTATTTGTTGTCCTGGTAATGAAACCCTTTCTTCTACCCATCAGTTTACCAAAAACTATTGCATAGTATATGTAATGGCGTGTTTAATTTTTGCCTGTTTAGCCAAAGTTTCTTAATATTTGGAAAAGTAGCTTCTGATCTAGGGAGGTTCTTCAGACAGCTGTTTCTATGGTGTCTGCTGGTGCACCATCGATATCTCAGCTGTTCCTATTATGCTGCCTGCAGAGGAAAACAGTACTTGACTTTTTTGAAAGTGAATCCAGAAGATTTCCCCTGTAATACAGGAAGTGTGGTTTACAAAGTAAGATGTGCAATCCTAAGAAGACTCGTAAGCAAATCTTCTCAAAAAGAGGTTATGATAACAATCCATTTGAAAGTTTGTAGTATTAAATTTTATGTCAGATGAAATTTGTAGTTCATAAGTACTCAGCTGCTGTTGGGAGCCTGTCAAAGAGTGATAGACCTCATGAGGAATTGTGTTTTGTCATTAATATTTGCAGCAGTATTAATATTTCTAGAGCTAAAACTTTAAAACAGCCCACAAACACACCAGTAATTTGGAGACCTGATTAGCAGCATTTTAAAAATCATATTTCATGTCACGTGCATGCTTGTGCTACTTTGTTGTAGGAGAACTGTCCAGCCTGCAGCCAGCTTCCCCAAAACATAGAGATTTCCCCGTCAGCTAAATTGCAGGAGATCTTGGATTACTTGACAAATAACGCTTCATTGTAAGTGTGCAACTATTCTGACTTATTTGACGATTTTTGGTAGTTTAGTGTTTCAGAAAGGTAATTTTAAAATGTATTTTTACCTGATTGTCTGGGGTTTTTTTTTTTTAATATTTTATATACAGGCAAATGAAATCTCCTGCGATCACAGCAACTATGTATGGGGGAAATAAAACACTTTATTTACAGGTAATCTGAACATATGTAATTGTCTTAAATAATTGATTTAAATTTACTTTCCTGAATTTGAAAGAAAATGTTTTGGCTTTTTTTTTTTTTCCTTTTTTTTGTGCAGACAGTAGCTTCAATTGAAGAACGAACAAGGCCAAATCTGTCCAAGACACTAAAAGGTACAGTGCAGTTATATGTAGATTTTCAAGATGCTGCTCTAACCAGAAAGTCAGTCAGTTTCATTCCTCCGTCTGGCATGTTTAGCTTTATTTTGCACTGTGCAGTAGAATGTGCTTCATTATCCTTTTACGTGCGATACACCTTCCTCAGGATGCTCAGGGATGGGCTCTGAATTGCTCAAAGGTGAAGTGTGGGCAGATGCGGAGAAAAACATTGCAACAAAGCAAGCAAACTGATGTAAATTAGACATACTTCACTAGTGGTTTCTATAGTGCTTGACAAGGTCTGTTAGTTTCCTGCTGGGTTAGAGGAGTATTAGTCTAGATAGTGAGCTGTCTGCAGCTTTGTGTCATTGTATTTATGGTTTGTGGGAATGGCATTCTTTTTTCTTTTTTTTCTAATTTGAAAAAGACAAACCACATGAGTTTGCTTTACTTAAACTTTTCTTTCTGTTTCAGAATTGGGGCTGGTGGATGGCCAGGAACTTGCAGTTGCTGATGTTACTACACCACAGACTATGTTGTTCAAGCTTCACTTTACCACTTAATTTATTCATAAGTAAACTGCGCATACAGCGAGAGAAATCTGTACCCACCTTGTAAAACAAACGTACTCTGTGGGTGTTAAAGCAACCTGAAATGTTCACGTTAGTACTAGCATTGTTGAAGGTTAGGTAATGCAAACAAATCACCATATTTCAGAATTGTACGTAGAAGCCAATATTTGGTGGATTATATTTGTATAAATGCTTATTAATGTACAGAACTCTGGTGTATAGGAATACACTTTTTTCCCAGTTTTTGTTGTCAAAATGGTAATGCCAATATACTTTCAGACACATGGAAACTTTAAGGTGGCCAAAAGTCATGTTTTCAGCATGCGTGTGCACACTTTTGTGCAAAGAGGAGACCCTTTGAAAGGAACCGCGGCGATCTGGCTGTAAACTGTGGCACTCCTGTACGCCTGATGAGCCGCCGTAAAACCGAAACACGGCACTAGATGAACTTTTTCCTTTTGTTTGGTTTTAATTTGATCAGTTTTATGGAAGGTGTTAGGTATGGAAGAGGTTGCTTCGTTTATACGCCAACACGAGAGGACAGAAGGCTCAGCTGTCGTGACAGCAGGGACACAACGCTCAGCTGTCGTGACAGCGGGGGTACGTCTCCTCGGCAGCTGCCCGGCGCCGCGTTGCAGCATTATGTTCTGGTATCATTGGTGCTGTTGAGGTATTTATTAATAAAAAAAACCATAAAGACTCCTTCGTTTGTGGCTTATCAGTGGACGTTCAGGAGTGTTTGTAACCTTGATTAAAAAAAGGGGGGCATGGTTAGGCCGCGTCAGTCCGCGAGCTGTCTGTAAGCGCTGCCAGGCGCCTCCCTGAGAGCTCGCTGGTTTGGCCGGACGCGTGTCAGCTGCCTTTGGGCTCTCACGAGGAGCTGTGTCTGAACTAACGGGGGGCACTTCCCCGCCATTTTTAAGCTTTGGGATTTCAAGCGGCGAGTGGAGGCGCCGAGGTTTACCAGAGCTTGGTGCTCTTGTAAACTTGGCGTTCGTGTGCTCTGTGCGCTGTTTGCGTTAAGAAGCGGGAATTTAACCGTGAGGGGTTGTCACAGCAGCGGGGGGACAGCCGGGG
>Ga0065711_1007620_pt1 | contig 16360 bp, 12 predicted proteins | sample Hoacrofraction12_FD_59098 | JGI IMG/M metagenome (GOLD analysis project Ga0065711, IMG submission 59098) | Hoatzin crop microbial communities from Cojedes, Venezuela - Epithelial fraction 12 v2 (version 2) | ecosystem: Host-associated > Birds > Digestive system > Esophagus > Crop | place...
AAAAAAAAAAAAAAAAGAAAGAAAAGAAACCTTAAGAGTAAACCTGTGCCATCCTGCATTCAAACCATCTAAGGCTCAGTTCAATTTAATGCACTGGTATGTTAGCTTTGTATGCTACAGGTTCCCTAGCAGTACAAACAGATACAGGGAGACCTTGTACCCAAGACAGTCAAATTTTGTGGTGCCATCATGAGAAGGTTATTGGAGGATGACAAAGACATGGTCAGTGATAAAAATTGCATGGATGCATAGGTCAAGAGTTCAGTTGTGACTGTCTGTCCACAGAGCTAAAATACGGCTTAAATAACTGGTTGTTGCATAGATTTTACCCCAGTAAAGATCTTTCATCGAGGTTCTGCCTGACAGACTACAATGTAACCTTGAGATCGAGCATCATACTCTGCTGTCGCTACGGCTTACTCTCAGCATCCACCGAGGCTGACTCTTCCTTCCTCACAGCCCCTACCTTTACCTGCTGGGGCACCGTTCACTGCTGAAAAGCCTCTCTTTGCTTCCTTCAAGGAAAAGGCATCCAGTAGTTTGTTTACAGTAACATCCTATAGCTGGCTCCACTGCTTCCTATCAAACAGCACTACCATAAGCCAAGTACGGCAACACCAGCTTCACCCTGGCAACCTGGGGCTGAGCAGAGGCAGTTGCACCCCTTCTGGTGTCCACTTGTTCACTCCTTCCATATCTGAAAAGCCTGCTGGAGAAATCAACCTGCAAGGAGGAAAAAACCCAAACCTGCGGCACCCTCGAGCCATCAAACTAAGAGGCACGCGTAGCCTCTTAGCACAGGAGGTGATACTTACAGGTATGTCTGCTTGAACAAAAGGTTGGTGGGTTTTTCATTGACATGGTAGAGAGGAAATGGATCAAATCCACCAATGAAATCAACTGAAAAAAAATCAGAACTCAAATAAATAAACAAACATGGCCAGAAAACTGAAAGGAAATGAAAGAGAAAGTTGGTGCATGTCATGGCATAACACAAAAATTAGTGAGAGAACAGAAAAATGATTTTTCAGGTATGGATTGCCTGGTGGAAATCTCTGCCTGTACAGACCTTTTTTCCAGGATCTCCTGGGATGGACAAGTGTGCCAAGCAGGAGGTTCAGCTAGCACAAGCAGAGAGCTATCAAAAGACTCCAGAAAAACAAGAGGGCCCCCCTCAGCCTCCTTGGCTATTGCCACCACGCTTTGACTTCGCATGAGAACTGAGCTGAGAAAGCCTCAGCCGTTCAGCGATGTGCTGAAAGAAAGAAGCCGGCGAATGGCTCGCGAGCGAATGCCAGCGAAGTTGGCAGCACAGCAGTCCCCAGGAAGGTTATATAGTGAAGTGGGAATTTTCTTGCCCCACTTGTCTTTCCTGCAAGACAGACAACAGCAGCTTTGGAAAACTGCAAATACCTTATTATCCTCAAATACCTTATTATCCTCAGCTCTGATATTTTTCACATCCCCGCTGCCAACTCAATTTCTGTTAATTGTATACAAATAGGAACAATGCTTCCCTTCTCCAGTATTCACATAAGGGCAGTGTAACTAAACAAGGAGAGTTTTAAATGACGATTCCCTTAGTAACCATAGAAGAATTTTTCAAGTCTCTCTTCGTTCCCCTGAAATTAGGCCAAGTCTATATTATTGAGCTGGCCAACGTAGCTGGGTCAGCAGGGGTATGACGTGGTGTGATTTGTGACTGACCTAGTCGGCCTTGCTAAAACCTTTAAAATAGATTCAGCTTAGACCACTTTTTGGTGCCAAGTTAGTGCATTTCATCTGGAAGTGTGAAAGCCATCCTGTCCAAATGCTATTTAAATATAACTGGAGAGTCTTATTAACTATATAAATGCCTGTTTATTTTCCTTTCCTGAAGGTGGCACTATTATTTTAAATTCTAGCTAAAGAGTTTTGGTATTTGTTAGTGAACAATCAATAGAAAAAATATTTACTAAATATATTGGAAGTGAAAAAAAAATCCCTCTTAAAATATATTTAGAAACCCAAGGAACACATTCTCACAAATTCCATTTGTGGTTTTGGAACAACTGTTAGTTAATGGGTGAAATCTGTAAAGGTTCTAAGTTAATTGGGGGGATAATTCCCCGTAGTTCCGTTGAGTCTCGACCTTTTCTCAGCCACCTTTGGAAATGTTTGAGTATTTTAAAATCAAGAGCGTCTGCAGTTTTTAAAACAGATACTAACTATATTACCTCAGTTGTGGAATGTCTAAATTAGGAAACCTTAAAGAATTGCAAGTTTCAGTACCTGTCTAGTACCCTGAACAAACAAAAGTACTATCATCTGAGCACCCAACCATGGAAGCACTCAAGATCCAAGCTGCTTAATAAATATCTTAACTGTGGTTCATTGTTGCAATATATTACAGTGCATTAGCACATCTAAAATATTCTTGTTCACAATTCAGCATTAGTAGATCCCTACTGCTGTGTTTTCTCATGAAAATCACGTTTGCATGAGCTTCCTGATTAATGTGCCTCAGCACTTATAATTACTTCGTGCTGCATATCAAAGCAACATTTAAAGGAAACCACAAATGGAAGAGAAAATTAAAACGCAGCTCAAATTTGTTCGGGTCACTGGAAGGATCTACCACTGTGAGTGTGAAATATTGATGGTTTGTCATTGTTAATTATTCAAGCTGGCATTTTAACTCCAAGCTGGGAAACTGGGAGGGAAAAGAAATTTGTTAGCGGAAAAAAAATGTGTATCCTGAAATTAACAGCTCTGCATTTCTAGATAATGCTTCCTTCCGTGTGGCTGTCTCTCCTAACAGATCCCTACTAGAAAAATGAGGTCTTCAAGTTATTATTTTACAGTATTCTAAAGGGGCTCGGAACTCAAGCTATTTAGCTAATAGAAGAGCTATAGGGTACTTTTTAAAATATTATTTATAACGTAGCACTCCGCTAAGTGCACTGCCAAGCTCTAAACAAATGATCAATACAGTCAGTAGAATGAGTTCAGCCACACAGGAAACTACAGAAAAACATGAGGACAAGTCAGATAGACAGTACATCTTATCTCCTGTGATATCAACGTTCTTCACATACTTTCAAATATTCAGTTCAAAGCTGTTTTTCAGCTAAAATCCATGCCAGTTGCTCTTTAAAACAACAAAGCTCCTTGCACAAACCTAATGAATGTCTTAAAGAAGTGATATTTGGATATAAAGCCTTTGGATCAGATCCTTACCTGGAATAAACTGGCCTAGACCCAACACATTGCCAAAGAAATCAGACTTCACATTTATTTGAACCCTATGCATCCGTTCTTTTGTTTGCAAAATTATTGGTCTCAAAGGGAGTTTTAGAAAGGCAAAGTAATCAAAGACCAGGTTATGGATATCTGCATGGATCCCACAGACCCAAGGGATTCCTCTGAGTCTTTGCTCTGCTCTGACACGCGTCACAGTGAACACATGACACTTAGATTTGTATACCAAACACGAGGGAGTCAGCTCCTTCCTCCTTCTTGTAATTCAGATACAGTACTTCCCCTGCTTTTAAATTAAGTGGTCAGGTTGGTTCTTGGCACGAAATCTCATGCTCTGCTTCATCCTCAGCTTGTGGCATGTGATACTCAGCAGGTGGCCTACTGGAGTACCAGGCTCTATTCTTTGTTGTAGGTACTCCTAATTACAATGGTAATATTTCAGTGGCATCAAGCTATACAAGCTTGAGAACAGAAGCAGCTGCCCAGTTTCTCTAAAGCCTAGCCTGAGTGAGTAGCCAACCCCAAGCTTTTTTGGGCTGAGTAGCAGAATTGCAGCATCTAACACATGGTGGCATGGGGGAAAAAAATCTCACAGTAAAAACAGCTGATCCTTGAAAGGTAGGTAGTGCCATATCACACCGATGGGGAGATGGAAAGAAGTCTGATAGACTCAGTCCTGATAGACAAACATCTGAGAGAGAAATAAAATTTAATACAACCTTTGCCAAGGGATCTGTTGATAAATACTTACAGCTGTCTTCTTCTTCTGTAAAAACACTAACAACATAACAGGCGTAGACAAAGCCCACCAGCTGGAATAAATAGAGAGAATAAATCATTTTAGCATCAGTCTTGCAACACTGGTCAAAACGTACTTGGCAGGACTTCAACAGCCAAAGTTTACTGTCAGCTTGGCAGCATTACTGTAATGGTGGGGCCAAGTCATATTGCGGGAAGGTGCAGAGTGCAGGTGTAGGGTTAGGGGAAGACACTGCTGGGAGCACACTCAAAGGTCCAAACCAAAAACTTGCCAGACCCATCCTCACCTTCGGAGTAGCAGCCTGCTGTTGCTAGAATGAGTGGCAAGAACATGGGCTCGCTTTGTGGATATTGAAACTACCATGCTAAGTTTACTCTCTGTAAGAAGTGATGAGGATGCAGGAGAGTGCCTCACGTAACATTTTAGACCAACAACTACATATAGGACAGACACAGTCACACAGGGCTAGGTTTTATTAACAGAAGTCTAGGTCCAGGGACAAGAACTCCTCAGCTCCTAATTCCTGTCATAAGGGGTATGCAAGGGAAGAGAAATTACTTTGGTGCAGGAGCTACCAACAAGATGTGAGTAGTTTTTATGCAGATGAGATAGAAACTTAGTTAACCATAAAAATGGTGATGTACTGGCAGCAATGTTCAGAGACACTGAAATCTTTAGTAACTTCAGCCTGGAGATCAAAAATTCACTGGGAAGAAATCCCAATCTTACTCTAGCTCTACAATTTCTAAGGTTCTTTCTATCTTTGGAGAATAAACATTTCTGCGTGGGCTAACCAAGCACTGGGCCTGCAAAGTAAATGGGCCAGAGAAACAGGCAGGACAATAGCAAAGGTCTTCATTCACAAATTGCATAGGCTAGCAGTAAATTGCCACCTCCTGGGAACCAGACAGAAGCAGGGAAGGAGCAGTAAAACAATAGGGTGTCTCTCAGATAACAACTATCTTGGCAGGGTGTGGCACTCACGTCAACCCATTGCTCAGAGCACTCTTTAGAGCAGAAAACTAGAGTGAACATTAAAAAAAAGCAATTTAAAGTAGCCCGTGGGTCTGTCCTTAGTTGGTAGTTTGTAGAAGCCCTAAAGCATCAGAACCGCCTCATTCTGTTTCAGTAGCAAATTGTTACTCAGCCTGAACAGAGAAACAAACTTCTGGTGCTACGGGAGTTAAGCATTCTAGATCCAGCAGGGTTTTATTTTGCTTTGCCTTCTTCCTGTTAATCAAATATCCTCTCCATCCTTCACTTTACGTCTTTACATAGCACCCCACTTAGCGAGATCTTGGCTGACAGTAACTGTATTAGTAAAGTTATTGTGAGGCATAATTGTTTTCCACTGTGAACTCAATTCTTCTGAACAAGAGTTAGAATGTAACACACAGTGACTCGCTCTAAGGGACGACAGAATGATGCATGGTAGGGCTTGAAAAGTAGAGTCCATTCATTTTTAATATGACAGAAGAATACATCACACCAGAAAACAAAAGGCAAGATAATGAGATTTCTACTGGGGAGTTATAAGGCATTTGCGATTTCTCCAGCTCTCCCTGACAAAACACACCTTGTTGGAAGGAAATGGAATGTTTTTGTAGCATTGCTAAACCTTGTATTTCCTTTATGATTTCGTATAATCGTCTGAAAGACAAGCCGGCTCTCTCCTTTGCTCTTGGGTGGGCCCTATGGAAGCATGTCCCGGTAGCTCAGCAGAGGAGCAGTACCTCTATGCACTCACTTCTTCCACTGTTGTGCATTTTTGAAACTAGGGCTGCTTCATACTAAGTTTCTATGAGCTACAGACGGCTTCATGCAGAAAAAAATAAATCCTTCTGGGCATGATGGTAACTGCGAGGCCACATGCAACAGCCAATCTAATTTTACCTGCTGACTTTTAGAATTGCCTCTGAGTAGAACCATTGCTTCTTACAGGCAGCAAAAAACACAACCCCAAACAAAAAAAAAATCAGAATAATCACAGATTTTTCTTCTCTTCCATTGCTTGCGCTGTGCTAACAGAAAACCCGGATAAACTTTTTTCCTTTCTACATTTGGGGCCATTTCGGGCCGTTTCGGGCCGTTTCGGTGGGCGGGAGGGCAGGGCCGGCCCCGGGAGCTGGCCGTGGTGCTGACGCAGCCCCACGCCTGCTCCCCATGGCCTTGCGTCATCAGCAATTAGCGCTCATCAGCTGGGCTGCGGCAGCTAGCGACGGTCAACGCTCAGAGAGGCTTTTGGAAGAACAGAGTGCTTCAGCTGAAAGCCGTCCCAGCATGAGATCTCGTAACTACCCATCCGCACGTGCTGGTCTCCAACGTAACTGCGTTTGCGCTCGCCCTAGGATCGAATTAGGAGTGTGGCTACATACATTCTTTGTACTCGCTCTAGCATTTCTGTAGTTTCAAGATCCAGCCTTTTACATTTTATGGGACAGAAGGTCAAATCATGCAATTTACATACACACAAATAGCCATGCAGGAAAGATGGATTTTGAATGTGTGCCCTGATTCCAAGGGAACTCTAGGAAGGTTTTCTCTTACCCCAGATTTTCCATCATGCCTTAGAGTAGGAACTTTGGTTTAATAGCCATGCAAAGCGGCAGCCCTAAATCCATTCACTGCTACTATACTCTCTAACATACGCACAAACCTTATGTGATATCTATGTCCGAGAACTCCTGATAGTATTAACAATGAAAATGACTTACCTGCCCAGTTTATGGGCAGAATGCATGAAAGATTATCAGCTATACTATCACGAGGAACCTGTTCAACCTCTGAAAACTTCTCACATTTCAGAAGCACCAAGCAGAAGATTGACTTGGGAAGTTTGTTTTGCACATATATTAATACCTCATAACCCCCAATTCCTCTCACCTCGTATGTTTTTCCTTTTATGAGTAAGGTGACCTTTTCCATTCAGAAAAACAAACCAACCAACACCTAGTGAATTAACTAAACTTCCCCAGATCTCTAATGCCAGCTTCATTAGAGTCGAGGGCTTTCTTCTTTATTACTTATGTCTCCTGGCTTCGTTTCAAAATTACCTGCCTAGTATTTAAAATGTGCTTTTTGTTGACTTTATAATCCATTGCTTCTTTACATGAGTTTCATGAATAAAAAACTGTTTAATTAATGGCACTTTTTATTCAAAGAAATTTTGCTAGTCTTGTGACCTGATCAGAACAGGAGAGTTTTAGTGGCAAGTAGGGAAGAGATGTACAACATAAACATGAATTGCATTTTTGTATGGGCTGACCTAAACTATAATTAAACATGTCACCTCAGCGATGAAATGAACTCCTGGGACTTCCCATGTCTCACCTTCTGCATGATTTATGAATGAAATATAGCTACAGAGGAGAAATGCCACTCCTGTTGCCCAGTCCTTTCCACCAGAAGAGTCTGCTAGAATGTGGGATAAGCAGACTCCGAGAGACACCAACGGTTCCCTTCTGACTGCATCCTTGATGAGGATGTATCAAGCTCCCAAACATCACTAAGTTTAGCAGCAAATGACATAGAACAGAAATCTTCACAGAGGCCAGGAATTTGGAAGCTATTTCACTCTTGCTCAAAGTGCCATCTCAGTTGCTGATTTCAATACAAAAAAAGGGTTTTAAGCTCTACTGTCCCAGGGAAATAGCAGTAACTCTTAGATCTTTGCAAATTATGTAGGGGAAGTGGAAGAGGAGGGAGAACGTCAGTGATGTAAAATGACACTAAGCTATTGCTCTAATTCCCCAAAGAATGTTCTTGGGTTTTAGTCTCTGCTGCTGTTTTTCTACTTGTTCTGCATGTTCAGTACCAGCTTCCTCCAGGCTGCAGAAGTATCCGATTAAGCTTTTTATTAGGAACACATGTTGTAGGCAGGTGTGTTCAGTCAGCCTCTCAGACAGCCCGGGAACACGCATGCTGCCCAGCACAATGAGGATGGAGCTGGGATGTCCCAAGCATTCTGCAGGCAAATGAACAGAGCAGGAAAGACAGGGAGAGGCAAGTGTGCCCAAAGGGAATGAGGAAAACACAAGTCTGTATACCCCTCCACCCCTCAGTCATCTGAAGTTAACTTTAATAGTGAATTGAAAAGTGTTCACAAAACAGCAGCATTAAACTAAAGTGCTGGAGCCAGAAAGACTGGATTATAGCAAGATCTACAGAAAGGGACCAGCTTGTTGCGAGTGCAGAATACGTGAAGGATGAGAAGGCAAATTTCAGGAGGTGCTACTGTTGCTTGTGTAAAATCTTGGCTTTAGCCTACATCTGTCCTGGTGAAGATTCTGGGCTCTCCAACTCTTGTCTCAATAGAAAAAACGTACCATTGGTTTTTGCACCACAGAGAATATGTGCAGTCTCCTCCTGCAGGGCAGACGTATTCTAGGTTTCACTTCTAATCAGAGCTAATGAAGCATGTATGCTCTCATCAGTGTGAGGGGGGAAAATGAGGAGATCTCTGCTACGAGAAAGCAAAAAGCCAGCTTGTGAAAAAGCTGTTGTGACCCGATAGCCAAAAAGAGGCAATCAAAATCCTTTGATTCCTTGACCTTCTTTACTCTTTGGATGCAATTATGACCACTGAAAATCTAGCTTCTGCCAACAGCGAAGCATCTCTTGCGCGTTGCTTCTCACATAACATCTGCTGTCAAGGCTTGCATTGCCGCCTTCCTGGGAACCTTCCAACCTGTCAGCCTGAGTGAAACAGCAGACAGGCAGGCAATGAGTTCTCTCGGCTGGGAAGACATTTCCCATTTCCATCCCATTCAATGAAGCCTCAGGAAAAGCCTAACCCTCCCCACTCCCAGAGCTACCATATGGACAGCCCAGAGCTATGCCAGGTATTTCAGAACTAGAAATCACTCCTCTCCCTGCTGGCTGGCAACTTGGGGAGATACAAGATGAGTCCTTGCTAAGATAGAAACAAAGCAAATTTATTTTCTTGACAAACTAGTTGCTGTTGCATTTCCTAATTGAGTTAGTAGGATTAGTTCTACAGTGACATTTCTATACCAGTATAGACTTTAAGATGTTGTTACAATAAGCTTTCTCCTCCAACATATTCTGTGCTAAAGCATTAAAGATTGTCGTACTGGGCCCTACAGCTGCTTGTATCATGCATGGTAACTGATATGCCCAAGTTTGATCGCATTCCAGATTAAAGGAGTTGCTTTTGCCTTGAAGGAGTACAGCTCTGAGAGAAAACAGACTGAGAACTTATGTATCTTCAAATGTATGCCCAGGAGCAGGACAACATAGTCAGCAGGAGTCGAGATGACAGCCAGCACTGTGCTCATCATATGGGTTCAGGTTTGCTTTCCCTCTCCTTTGGCATGCAAAATTGAATTCAGTTGGGGGAACTCAGCCTTACCCCAGGTACACAACACAGCACACTACAGTTCTTCAGTAATCTCAGGGAACTGGTATTTCCAGAAAACAACCAAAATTTCCACAGCTGGGTGCTGCATAGTTAAAGAACATAGATTTCACACTAGCATATCTGGAATAAAAAAACCCCAAAACACAAGACCCCCACAACTTCTAAAAGCCATTAAACAAAGCAGAAAACTACAGAAAGCCCAGTTTTGCCTGTCACTTGCCCTTCTTAGCAGGGAACTGACTATTCTGGTCTCAAACGTGTGTCAGACAAGGAGGGAACTAGGTCGTGTCCCTCGCTGCATCCCCTGAACCTTCAAGTTCCTAGTCATGTTTTCTGTACTATTGATCTGGTCTCCCTGCCTGTCTGCAGCACAGTACCTGCCAGGCGCTCTGGGAAGGATGGCAGCCTGTAATAAAATCTGCCTTAAACTGAGATAAAGAGAACAGAAAAAGATACTGGCAGGGATCAAAGAGTTTGACCCTCAGAGACTAAAAAGGGAGAGAACTGGCTGACTGTTTCCAGGCAAGGTCTGAGTGAGAAAGTGAAAAGGCTTGCTTTCTGCCTTACCTCAGCAAAGCAGAAAGGAAAAGCTCTGTTTCTCCCACTACGTGACAAAATTTCAGAGCTGGCAGGAGTTACAGGCCTGGGGCTTCAATATTCTACCTTTATTACAGGACAAGTAAAAATTTAGCTCACTCTGCATAGCTCAGCCCATATGGCTTTTTTGCACACAAGTATTTTAGCCTCATTTCCAGGGTTTAGGATTCAAAAACCCACTGCAACTTTAATCTCATGGAGAAGGAGAAAGAAAATATTTACCTAAATCCTGTTTTATCTTACAGTTGCCTCCTCCGCTTCCCCATCTGGCCCTTTGTGGTGTTTTGCAGATGCACAGAGAATATTGTCATGTGCCTTTGGGGAAAAAGCAAAGGAGAAAACACTCCCGGAGATACAGACTCCTATCTACGGCGTGATCACTTAGCTCAGGGCCGTGTGCCCAAGTTAGTTAGCTGCCATAAAACAAAGGTCTGTTCCAAACAAACTCGGGACCATTTGTTGGCTGAACCTCTAGCCTGGGGCAAGGGGCTCCTGCCAGCTCAGGCGTTCAGGAAGGATGCTAACAGTGACACACTTCTGCACTTTGAAGTCAGAACATCCAGATTTTAGAGGTTGTCGGTTGTTTCACCAAACTCAGAAACAGCACTAGCTCAGCAGCATCAATCCTGTTCCAGCTAACAGCCCTTTATAAAAGACAGCAGGCTCTATTCTTCTGGATACGTAGGTTTGCCTTGCTCATACACATGCGTCCTAGCAACTCTCAGGCAGTTTAGTGCAGATCATTTTCCCTGAAGGAGAACTAACCAAATAGCAACAGCCAGCACACGCCAGGGAGTCCATCCAACTCGGGAAACAGGAGCTTCTCTGTTCACCTCTTTTCTGTGACATGGCAAGAAAGGGATCAGAGCCTTCCCCCCTCCCTGCAGTTCACTGGGTCACACAGATCATCCCAGCTAATAGGAAATGCAGGACCAAGACAGTGGAAAGTTGTACCAAAAATGTGCAGAGAAGTACTTGGCACTCCAGAAGCTTGGAATTTCTCTATTTGTTATCCTTTAACATTTAATCAGGGCAAGTTATCCTTCTTTTTCAAGCCAAAACTGAAATGCGAATGTTTCACCAGCCCACATCCATTTGTGCTTAAAGCCATTAACCACAAAGTAACAAACCAAAGCAGATTAGAAAGATGCGGGCTGCTAACTCTAATGCAGCTACAAAATGCAAGAGCACTGACAAAGTAAGGGGGACAATGCACGTTTTGTTTCAGTTAATTTCACAGACAAGTGAGAAACAATTAATTAACAGTGAACATTAAGGACGTTGATTTAAAAAGCCTGTGGAAGACCCCGATGAGGAAAGAGTTGATGGAAACAGTGCATATCTTTGGTGTCAGCAGAAAGCAAGCATGCTGTTTTCCACTTCCTTAAACTTTATTTCTTTTTCTGGAGATAAGGATCTTCTCCCTTTTATTTCTTCAGAACAAATGTGCACATATGTGCTCCACCACCCATCACTAAGTCATGTGGAATAAGAGATATCCTTCTGCAGAACCGTCTCTGTCCTTGTCAAAACATGAATTTCCACACCCCAACAGGGATGCAGAATGATTTGTTATTGCATATGAAGCATTATTTCAGGTGTTAGGTTGCTGGTATCCATTTCCAGTTCTTTCTAGCAATATTGTTCATAAAAAAGAATAGGAGAACAAACAAAGAAAACATTTACAGGGGCTTTTGCAATCAGATGATACAAAATAGGGTGGAAAATACAGGCCAGCCTCTGTGCCTGGAAAAAACAAACAGCATCTCCCCAGCCATTGCTGCCTCGTGGCACACTCAGCGATGTACTCACCGCGATCAGGATCTGGAAGGAGCTGTGCATCACCTCGATGTACCGATACTCCAGGGCACAGCCTATCACAGAGATGTAGGAATGGCTATCCAGCCCTTTGATGCCAGACATCGAAGCCTCCTTCCTTACACAGCCAGGACCATTTTCACTCCACCATGACTGGTGCCGGGAGATGTTGAATGTCAAGAGTTCACTGTCCTAAAGAGAAGAGTTGCCAAGAGATCTCCATTTACTGCAAGTGTCTGATATGCTGTCAGATGGAGGTCATCAGAAAATCAATGGCAAACCTAAAGTTTCTAAGATCCCCACCCTCAAGAAATGATAGCACAGATCAAAATACGTTGGCTTTGTGTTCCTTATAAGTATTTCACAGGCAGGCTTCTGTGGAGGAACCATTTCTGAGGCAGTCCTGCAGCACTCAAACAAAGCTGTTTCACCACCACGTAGCACGCTTCAGAAGCATGACTGAACAGCATCCAAATCAGACAGTTTCTAGGCTGCAGACCCAAGAACACTTTGTTAGTGGTTCCTGCACCCAGAAAAGAACCTTCAGATTTTGGGTTTGGGAGATTAACCTCGCAAATCTAGAAGAAAAAGGTAAACAAGGCAGCACTAAGCATCCTGTCAGAATCATGTGTTATGGGTATGCTCTTCCCAGCATGGGAAGCAACACAGATAACTGAGAAATATGAACTTTATAACCCTAAAATGAGTTTCAAAACTCAACAGATCTTCCTCTGTTCCTAGCTTTTAACACATCTAACCTGTTCCCTTACCATTTCTGTCCGATTTCCATCCACGCTCTTCACATGTGGTGCTTCTGCATCTTCTGTTGGCCTGACACACTGTCAGCCTCAGGTCCGATTACCCAGCTGAGCTGACCTCACGGTGATGATTGCAGCTTCTTGCAAACACTTCCCCAGCAATTCCTTATCATCTCTACCCCAAGAGAGGTACTTTGTTTTCTTTTCTCATCTTTGCTAGTTCAATAATTTAAACCATGCCATTGTGGGGGTTACATAGTGAAATGCCACACAAGTAGTGCAGGAGTTTGGTAAGCAGCCAGGTGCTCATTTAAAAATGACAACACTTGCTTCACACTTAGGAGTAGAGTACCCATGAGAGCTTTGGGATTTTGAGCTTCCAGGACATGACAAAGCCCTCCCTGCAGATGGTAAAAGACAAACTCAGAGCTGGCCGAACAGATCAGCTGCATCACTTCACAGATGAGTGCTAAGTGCTGGGTGCCCCGGCAGCCCTCTCAGGTCACTCTGATGTGGAACCAACAACTCCTTTTGACCACAAAACAAGGCGAGGGGCTGGAAGTTTTATTCTGAAGGACAGATTATAAAATCCTCAGGCAGAGAATCTATGTGTCTCTACAGAGCAGAAATAGGTACTGGATACACACAAACCACTGAACCATTACTGAAAGTTTTAGCACCTATCCAGATACTGCTTCACACTGCTCATGCCAGGGTCCTACACAGTCGCTGTAGGAAAGAAGAGGCTCCCAGAACAGCAGCAGTCAGAGCTTGGGGCATTCACGCTTCCTAATGTGGGAAACCTCACGTGGCAGCTCCTTTGCCTCAGCTCCCTGTAGAGTCAAGAGGGAAAAAACAGATTCAGAGCAGCTAATCCAGGCTCCTGCTCTGAATTACCCTCTGGAGAAAGGACTTGTCTCCACTGCCAATAAAGGGAGCCTAGCCAGGTAGTTCTGCAGATACACTTTTCTGTGTCTGTGTTTGTATCCAGGGGCAAACTTGAGTTACAAGAGCAGAACATTTGAATGCCAGCCAGAAAACTTGTGAATAGAAACCAATTGCCTTGCTGTGCACATTGTGTAGGTACCCTCCACTCCACCACAGATACCCAAAAACGGTTTGCAGAGCTGTTATTAAAATATGCTGCAGGAAGCACATGTTAAGAAATGTGGACAATTAAGTGAGAAGACAGCTGCCAAACTCCTGACATAATCACCACAACAGATGGGATATGTTTTACAGTAGGTGGAGGAGGGCACGGAGATGAAGTATGGCACCAGGGTGAAAGCAGCCTGAATAGCAAAGACAATAGGGAAAACTCTGTTACAGCTGGGAGTTTAACGGGAGCTGCCTGCATTTTAAAGGCTATGGGGAATAACTGTTAGATTGGCAGCTACAGGATAACGCACATAGTGCAAGGTGCTGTGCTATCTACATTTCTAGAGACAGTTTTCTCTCCCAGCTTCTCACAATTTTGGCAGAAGTCTTTGGCTTATTCCCTCTGCCAGGCATTGCTCTTCAGTGGCCCACAGATATCTCGTGTACCCACCAAATCACATCTTCTGCAAAGCTTGGTCTTTCTCTCCCAAGTTTGCATGTTCTGAGACACATGGATGTTCCCCAGCAAAAGCTTTTCCTCCTGGAGACAGCCAGCACTCCGAGCTGCTGTGCTCTTCTCCCTCTCACAAGCCACTCACCACTTTGGTTAGGGAAGGAAAGAATCAGCTTTCTTAGAAAAAAGGACTCAATTCCTATTTCTTTGCCTGGGGCTTCCCCCAATTAACACAGAAACAAAGCTGTTCCACAGGGCACCACAGGATCTACTCTTAACCTCGGTCCCCAGGGCTTCACTCTCCCAGTTCACAGATGGTGCCTTCCCAAACCTTCTGCCTTGCTGATGCAAAGACCCCCTCCAGGGCCTTCTCCACTCCTTACAGGGGCATCTATGTGTGTTTGGCAAAGTAAGAGACAGGCTGCTTTCCTTCTTGAATCTCCCTTTTGTCGGTCCTTTCTGAACTGGCTCTGGCTTAATTGTGCTGCATGAGCTGAACTTGCTTGTGAATTCAGACTGAAAAAGCAGAACAGGCACTGGGCTGGAGGTAGGCAGGTGGAGGAACAGTAGGTCCTAAACAGCACTCGCTGCTTTCTGCCTACAATCACACTCCAGCTCTGCGCAAAAAAAAAAAAAAAAATTATACTTCAGTTAAGAACAGATTGGAAAAATTGAGCACATTTGGATTCTAAAAGCACCGCAACGACTCTCACACGAGCCATGCATCTCACAGATGTAAAATGAATACTGATTGCACACTGGGACTGTGGATGTCCTCGCGTTCACAGAGACATCTTTCTCAACAAGCATCTGTCTGGAGCACTGCAGGGCACCAGGGCAGCAGGAATGAAAAGGTCTCAACATCCAAAGCAATGCCGTTCCTTTGCTTGTGTCCCTGGCTGGATGTCCTCAGAGGATACCTGCACTGATGGGGCACAGTAAAAGAGCATTCAAGAAAATCACTTCATTGACCTCTGGTTGCTCACTGCTTGCTGGGAGACTGGGAACAAAGATCCCAGGATGTCTCCTGGGGTTTGCCAGCTTCGTTTGCTGGAGAGGGTTGAAGAGAAGTGAAACTACAAAATAGGAACAGCATGCTAAAGTCAGGAGAAAAGAACCAGTTACAAGAAAGTTTAGGAAATAGCTGTTTCCAAAAAACCTTTCTGCAACACATTTGAAGTCTAAAGACACTGCAATACTCCCCAAAGCGGTGTGCAGGCTGGAAGATGGTCAGGAGTCCCAGAAGGGAGCCAGCCCTGCTGTAGGGAGAGCCAGCGATCCCTGTGTAACCGCACTCCCCCTTGTTTCTTGACGGGCTGCTATTCGAAGCGCTACTGCTTCCTCTTTAACCTCCAGCCCGAAGGGAAATATGAGCAAACAGTGATACGAGCTCCTTCTCGGGAACGTGTTGAAGGCCAGCCAAAAAAAAATCACGTATCACTCTGAACTGTTGTAGCACCTGGTTGCCATCCATTTGCCATCAATGTGAGGAGGAAGACAAGAGCACTAAAACTGTAGTACCTGCATTTTACAGAGTCTGCTTTCCGCTCCCAGCCTCGCCCCACTGTGTCCCACAGGGAAGCTCACACCCACCTCTGACGCCCACAGAGCCAGCTGTGTTTCTTTTCCAAAATAGTTTTCTGAAAGCTCTTCTGAAACGATTTTTCTTAGGGAGACTATCAGAGATGGTTTTACTTTCTGTAGTTCACAGCCTTCTGATCTGCCTCCCCCCAAATCTCCTTAATCACCAGGCAAGCCAGCACTGTAATGGCTCTGGAAACAAACTGAACTCTGTATGGGAGCCCCCAGAGCTTGACAGCAGAATTATTTAAAATCTTTTCAGTTGGAAACATTTCTTATCAAAATAGGAAATACAACGTTTATTTTTTAGTCATGTGTGCTGAATAGCTGTATCGCCCTGAGACAACAGAGAAGCACTTTCCTTGTCTCTCAGCGGGCTTGCTGACAATGCCACAGCATTTAAAGGCCAAATCCCAGGCTTCCAGTTTCTAAATATAGATGCAGTTGAGGGACACTTGTAATTACACATGCATTTATACATCTGCCTCATGTATTTTGTCCAGGTACAAAGTCATTCCAAGATGCCATCCAGATTCTCTGAAATAATCCCCCCGTTTCACTAATAAGGGCTGCTTTCATTTCAAGAGGAGATTCAGACCACCAGAACAGCTCTGGATTCAGATCAAAGCACTGGGCAGACAAGAGAGAATACAAAGGAAGGGTAAAAAAAAAAA
>Ga0065711_1010747_pt1 | contig 16360 bp, 16 predicted proteins | sample Hoacrofraction12_FD_59098 | JGI IMG/M metagenome (GOLD analysis project Ga0065711, IMG submission 59098) | Hoatzin crop microbial communities from Cojedes, Venezuela - Epithelial fraction 12 v2 (version 2) | ecosystem: Host-associated > Birds > Digestive system > Esophagus > Crop | place...
ACACAACAGACTTTGCTCCTGTGCCTACCCTTCTGTTCGAGGGAATGCAGATATAGTTCAGCTAGCTGGGGAGGAGGCTGAAGGGAGGATGGGACATAACAGAAGTGTCAGAATAATTCTTCCACTTAAAAAATAGCCAGCACAAGAGTTTACAGATACAAGTTCAAAGGGCTGAAAAGGACTACTGTGTGCTGTCAGGCACTTGGTGAGAAAATATTATAAGTATGGTGACACTAGCAGTCAAGCAAGAGATCTGTTCCATGAGCCTTCCCTTTCCAAAACAAAAAGCGCTGGAGTATATTGGCAAAACATCTGCTCTGGGCTCTCCACCAGCTCACCATGGTCAGACCACAGCAGGCTCTGGTGTGCTCTTCTGTAAAGTGCAGTCCTTGGGAACGCAGGATGACAGCTGTCTGCTGTACCCCCTCCATCCATCCATCCATCGTGGTTAAAAACCATGCTTATCGCCATGGTAATCAAATACCAACCTGAATCGTTCACTAAATCCCAGCAACCTATGCCCAGGCCTGGCTTCACTGCTTGTGTTCCACCTGCCCTTGGGAGCACCTTTTCTTGGGCCCAAGAGCCAGGGGTCTTCCCTTTCCTCGTCCTTTGCTGGAAGAGGCAAAACACTCTCCAGGACAGGAGGAAAAAACATTTTATTAAGATGTACATCACTTATTACTTGGGGTCTTTTTTATCAATGGATTCCTTATTTGAGCAGAAGGTATGTTTCAGTGAGAACCACGAAGATCCACCAACAAACCCGGCCATGCATGAATCTTGGCCCATATTTCCTCTCCTTCCTGTATGTCCTTAGAGAACACCAGTTCAACATTCCTTTAGGAAAGAGGAGGCAAAGGATGCAAGGATTACATGCATCAGTCACCTTTTCATCCCCTAACAATCATTCTCACCCTGACAGTGACCTCCAGGCCACAAACCCCATACTTTTCTAAATACACAGCATCTGAGAACTACACTTGCTGCCCTCCAAAGACCCTTCCAAGTTACGCTTCCTCCTCAGCAGCAGCAGCATTTGGCCCAGAACACGATATGCCCCGAGAAAGCCGTAACTTCCCCCATCAGGACAGGAAAGCACTTTAAATCACAGTTAGAAGAGCACTGTCATCAGACACCAGAGCTGACACCACATGTGATGTCACGCACATGAACTCCAGCACGGTGACAACAGGCAAGGGCCCAGATAGATTTTAAAATTATAGGCAATAAACTATGACATCATGATGACATCATGGAAGGAGAAATTTAATTCCCAGCTCAGAGGCTATCAGTTACTGTGTTATTCTACAACCTGTCATTATCTGCGTGAGCAATGAGCAGAATCAATCATTTCCGCAGGTCTTTATGGCCACCATAAATTTTGAACACTTACGTCTCAGCCACCTTCCCCTACATATACGAGCCCATCTGTCGGCTCCCACAATGCTCCCTCAACATCCCGGCGCTACAAAACCCATAAGCACTTTTCAGGCGTAATCACAGCAAATAAAAGAAATTCATGGTCGGTATGAGATCACACACATTTGGCTTTGGGGTGTTCAGATACCTGTCAGCTCAGCACATAGTTTTCTTTGTCACCACACCGACACAGATGGGTACACCATAGACTAACCTTCTCACACTTGCATGACCTTAAAAAGTCATTTTAAAATCTGTTCTGACAAGCACACTAAGACAGATGTTTCAAGACCATCGCCTCTTGAAGGCTGTCCATCTCACCCCCCCAGCCCCTACCAAAGGCACATAACAATATATCTTCATAAAGTATTATTTTCACGTATATATAAAGCATGCAGCACAGCAGGTTACATCAGAGGCAGAGGTGAACGTGCTCTGCCAGTAAAGTTGAAGCAGGTAGAATATTTTGGGATGGTTTTATGAGTAGATGATACTAATCTGGCTATTCTCACAAACAATCTGGCTCATGTGGTCTTACAGACAGTTAACTCGGTCTTCATAAGGCCTCCAGCAGTGATAAGGGATGGATTTTTCATAAGATTCTTGATATAGAAGAGGTGCCCTTTGTCTCTGCTTTCTTTTTTTCTTTATTTTACCCATTCCTGCAAAAAACAAAGCAGTGACACAACCTGATAGGTATCTCCTAGAGTATCAAAGTATATCAGAGACCTCTTGACTATTATTTCCAGTCATAAGCTAGGAAACTTCTCTATTGCAATGAACTGTCATTTCCAATTTCCTGACCTCCATAGTATGAGATTAGGCCAAACAGCCTGATCTTTACCAGATACCTTGGAAATACAGAAATATCCTTCTGTTAGCTCCCACCCAGTTGCAAGAGACAATTCCCCACACATATTAAAATAGAAGTACTGACTCATTTTCATCAGTTGCAACTGCACTTGTCCTGCTAACTGCTTACAGATCCCGTGCAGAAAATTCATCACGTACAAAAATGATCCCCCTATGTTATCACTATGATGGGGAAATGATTGCCAGCTGCTTGGGACCTTGTAGATATCCTTGACTCATTCTCAAAATCCCTGGCCAGGTTGCTTAATGGTGGTGCCTTTAAGGGAGTTCAGTTGATAGGCATCAAACACGATATCGAGTTTTGACACATTTTTAACTGTTTGTTGATGTATGGAATAACCTTGCTGATGTGTAATCCCTGAAAAAAAATCACAGCGATAGCTGGGCACAAAATATTCAACTTCTGCCAAGGGAAACCTCAGTAGCAGTATCGGCTGGATCACAACTCAGTGCAGAGTTGACTTCGTTTTCAAGATATTTCATAAGATAGACTTTACACAATCTCAATTCATTACTTCTGCAGAAAGATCAAGGATAACACTGGGCTTTTGGAGATGAAAGAACTTTGCAAGTCACCTTCTCTTTTCTCACAGGAAATGAGTAACCCAAAGAACAAAACAACCTCATTTAAGAAGGGCTGTTGGACAAGTCACTTGAGGAAATTTGGGGGAGGCTGTTGGTATTCAGGGAGGGCAAAGAGCTGCTAAATTCCTCATGTCACAGCCCACTTCAATTCTCAGGTCCTGCAGTCCCAAAAAATCACTGTATCGTTTCAGATCTTCACCTCTGATCACTTGTAGGCTTTCTGGAAGTGTGTCTTCACACTAATATCCAGCATTGAGAATGATTTTAAAAAGCCAGTGAGTTTTTCTTAACCCAATTTCCAAGGTCCTCATCGGTAACACACCATTAACAGATAACACCAGGCAACTTCTGAGACAGCAGCCCACGTGCAACACTCACCGTGCTCAACATGGCTAACAAACTGTACAGCTACACATACGCCAACCAGGAGATGTAAAAATGGGCAAAGGATTGACTATATCGCAGAAAAGTTGCTGTGTAAATGTAGCTCAGAGTTAAACATGCAGAGCTTATGTGACCATAGGGCTAGCAATTACGGAATTTGTTACTGCTTCAACTATGACAGGCATTGAAATAAATCTCATTTATGTGACATACAGTCGTCTAAAAATGCCTTTTTCTTTTAGAAATTCTTCTAGGATGTCACTGTGCTACACATGGCTCCGTTTCGAGACCTCTCCAGACTGGAGATCAGGCAAGATATACAAGCCTTTCAGCCTGCCAAGCTTCATACTTGTTAAGATTAATCCTGAATTCTGAACATTTTCTATACGGTGCCTCCATGAATGAGATTAAGAAGGCCTCTTGCCATTAAATGTTGGCTGAGCACATGCAACACACAGCTGCTCGATTGCTGCGGCAACCTTTGGAAGCAGGGCGAGCAGCTCCCTGCCCGCTGCAGTACCCAAGCAAGCAGAATACATGCGGGGAGCAAATAAATTATGTTTCCTTCCCTGGCTGCGGTGATTCAGAACCACATCTCGTGTCACCCCGCAGTGTTCCCTAAAGATTGGGTTCGTCACTGCTGCGCTCCAGGCACTAATTTTGTATTTGCCTCTGTAGCTTAGGTTCAGGATCTTTCTCTGGAGCCTGAACCTGCCTCTGTAGCTTAGGTTCAGGATCTCTCTCTGGAGCCTGAACCAGAGCCCAGATATTAATTCTCAGTCTTCAGGCATCCCCACGTACTACAGGTACCCTGAATCCGCATCCTCTTGGCACACTGACAAAGTCACACCAAGCTGGAAGACAGGGTGGGCTGAGGAGCCACTTAATTGTTCTGGTCCAGGAATGCCAGCCCTCCCACTGATACAAAGTTTGAGCAATAGGTTTCTGATGTGAAAACCCACTAGCATCTCCCTCAAGAGGCCCTGCCTCTGGGTTCAGGCTGGTTGCATTCCTGAAAGACACGATCCTAAGGCAACGGCTTCACCGCATCACTCTTTCCCTGGACACTGAGGAAGGTGGCATTATGGCAGATGCTGTAACTGGGACTCATCACATCTACCCACTGAGCAGCAAAGAAAACCACCTGTTATGTTCTTCCATTTAAGTATCATGTTACCACAAATTACAGCTCAATTAGTGTCTCCTGGAATCCTTCACACATCTCCGTAAGAACGTGGTCCCAGCTACTGCGCTATCCAGGCAAGTTGAGGCAGTAAATAGTAAAGTCTAATTGGGGAAGGGGGGAGATGCTATTTCCTGGTGTTAAATATATCTGATGCTTCCAGGAAATAATGGTATAAATAGAAAATGAAACCATTCCTCCTCCAAAAATATTTCATAATTACATGTCATAAAAATAATTAGGTTATGGTGAATTAGTACAAATGTTTACAACAAAATTGCCATGCAAAACATTATGGGTAATAACATGCTAATTGCTGTAGAAGCAAAAGCTGATTATGTTTCAGCAATATTAGAAGTTGCCAACTCGGCGCTTCTATCCAAGCTTCAATATCTCTCAGCGGTATCTAGGGACACAAGGAAAACTGGTGACGAGCAAAGGAGGTGGCAGGTAGGCAGGCCCGCGCCCTGCTCTGCCAAGCTCTTTCCTCGCTGAGTGGCAATTCCTAGAAAGCTCACGCCCGGTAACGCTCACACAGCAGGAGCGGAGGATGCCTGCATCAGCCCTCGCTCCCTGGGCACAACTTCGTGAATATGGAACAACGGGAGCACCCGGCGTAGGTTGCAGCACGGTCACCTCTCCATCTGCTGCGAGGAGATTTCTCAGGCTGGGGGCTGCCCAAGCAGGTCAGAAGCTGCTGAGCTAGCTCCTGCAGAGTCGGCTCAGGTCCAGAGCAGCACAGTTATTCCTGCGGTTGTTAGCTTTGAGCCGGTTCCATGCAGACACCACAGCTCTGCCCAAAGGCAGGCAGCCAGCCCGTGGCCAGCACGGCGGCGCAGCCAGCTTCCTAAGACCCCGTAAGCCTGGGCAACACCATGCTGCAGAACGGTGCTGAGGCTGAGCTGAGATGGCATGCCAGTCCTGAGGTCCCTGCAGGGTGGATTACTTAGTCTCTACACCATCTTCTCCAGCACATCGCACTCCACTGAGTATGTGCTTAACTACCCGATGCATCCCAGCTCTCCCCGTTGCTCCAGGTGTAGGGCACGCTCCTGCTGCTCCAGCCAAGAGCTGCCACACCACCTGCCCAGGAGAGACCAGACCCCTGCCACGATATGCACCAAAGGATGGCCTTTGCTCCTGGCTGATCCCAGGTCAACACACCCTCTGCTCTGTACACTTCTGCTGCCCGGCACTACAAGGCCTGGGATGGTACCATGTTCCTATTTTGAGGCAATCCTACAGCAGAAGAGCATGCACAGATCTGCATGATGAGCAACATTTTGCAGAGACATGCCCTCTGCTTGATGGATCATGCTGGCTGTTTGTTCAAGTGCATGTCTAGAGACTTTGCACATGACAACGAGCCCACAGCATCTTATCTACACACAACCTGAAGCATTCTCCCTCCTGCTTTTGGGAAGCGCAGGGGTTGGCACAGGCTTGCTCCCAAGAGCCACCACATGCCAAGGCTGAGAGATTGACTGGTCCTTCCTTAGATGCTGCTGCACTGACCACATCAGAGCAACCTCCTTGGTCACCAACAGGCAGCCAGTGCGTGATCTCTGCCCATCAGGGGGTCGAAAGCTGCTTTCTCAGCCCACCATGCATTGCCTCCAAACTCCCACTGCACTGAGCTCCTGTCCTGCAGGACCACAGGCCTCCAAGGGTTGTGCTACATGTGCTAGCAGGATGGGGCATGGTTTGCAGCAGCAACAGCCAGTGCCTGAAGATGTGTTTGTGCACTGCTTGCATGTCCTCCTGGGAGCTGACCTGTCTGGAGCCCACGTCTCCAACCTGCTGCTCAGCTAACTCACATGTCCAATGCTTTTTGGAGTGGATTCCTTGATCCAAGATGTCTCAGAAGAACTGAGGTTTCAGTATTCTTAGAGCACGGGCAGAGGTCTTTGACACATCCAAATAAATCTGTCACATTCCTTGTGGGCATGTTTGCTTGTCACCAGACGTGGCTAACCACTGTCTCACAAGGAACACTGGGTGAAGTTTGGACATATTAGTGGAAGGTACGAATTTAAAGTGGATTACTTCAAAGTCAGCAAATTCCTACAAGGTGCTCTCATTTGGAATTGAGGTGACATTAATTGGGTTTACCGAACTAATTTCCAAAGCAAATTACGATAAACCGGATTACATTTGAATGGGGGCGTTCACATAGAAATTTAAGACAGTTTAACTAATCCTCTTTAAGAGCAAATTTGGCTTAAACCCTCTAAGTGTCCCATATTCCAGTTTCTCCCACAGGGGAGGTGCTGAGTTTTACCTTTGAAAACTTCGTCTTTGTCCCTTTTTTTTTTTTCTTTTTGAGGTTGGAAGTAAGGGCCTTTCCAAAAGGCAGAAATTCCTCATCACCCTTTTACCAGTGCCCAGAGCCGAGGCCGTTCCCAGACCATTGCAAAGGAGAGATCACCCGAGGGAGCAGCCCGAGCAGGCAGAGCCCATCTCTTCCAAGGGGCTGCGAACCAGCCCGACACCTGCCCCAACCCCTGCACGTCTTCTTCAGCAATGCCCCTCCTCATCCCAGCCTCCCAAGTTTGCAAATACTGAATGAAAGCAGCTGTGGAAATGAATTTTTTTTTTTTTTTTTTTAAACAAAGCATCATTTCAGACATTAATTCCGACGCTGGCTAATGAGAGGCTTTGCTGTGAATAGGCTCGGCAAGTGGTTCAAAGCCTGGCCTCTCCCTCCCGCTCGGTTTCGCAGTGTTAGAAGTGGCGTTTCGTGGTGCTGGCTCGCTACCATCTGCTGTGCCCCGTTCATTATGCGCCGAGTCACACCGGGCAGCTCCCGGCAGAAAGCAAAGACGGAGGTAAACTCGTATTTGGAAACAAAGGAGGGCTCTCTCCATCCTAATTAGCGGCAGGTTGCAGAGTGCAGCGGCGGAAGGCGAAGGTCACTTCCCACAAGGCTCTGCTCAGGATGCCAAAACACCCACTTAATTCAAGCGGCTCAGCGGGCAGAGTCAGACCAGAGCAATTACGCTCCCTGGATTTCCCTAAGGAAGGTTTTAACAATGCAACTCCTAGAAAAAAAGATGACTGCAGGAGCTCTTTATTCTGCCACCTTGGAGCAGGAGGAAGCGCAGTCTACCCTGTTACTGACTCCGGGAACGGCACTCTCTTTGTGCCTCTGCACTGGGAGGCAAGCTTGGAGGGTTGGGCTTTTTTTCCCTAAAGAGATGAATAAGAGCAAATTTTACCATTTTGAAAACAAAGACCAGAAAACCCACAAACATGAAGACCCTTCATAGCGGGTCGAATTCCGTCTGAGCTCTCCAGGTTTCCTTCCAGATGCTGCCAGTGAGAATTAACCTTTAGAGGAGCCATCGCAGCATGAACTCTGGGAGCCTTCCTGGGAGACGCAGCTCCTCTGCTGGGATATTCCGTGCCTGGCTCAGCCCAGGAATTCAGCTCTTCTGCTAAATGATTCACTGCACCCCAGCCGCCTCACACAGACAGCTCTTCCAAAAGGTCAAAGCATCGTTTTTAAACCTCAGTGGCTATTTCCTCTTTGCACGCACCCTGGGTGATGTTCATCCACATCTGCTGTCCTGCTCACACCTCTCACAGCTCCGTGATGCAGCAACCCTCCCTTCAAAAGGATCTGCACAGCCGTTGACCTCTTCTGCTGATGCCAGGAGCATTTTCCACGGGTGGGTGCTCCGTGGGAACCCAAAGGACTCTTCCCTCATCCCTTCCAAAGGAAGGGGAATTCATGCTAATTTTCAGTGGGAAAGCAAGCCAGAGATTTTTTGGTGTTTCCCCTGAGAACTGAGAGATGCCAGCACCACCTGGATCCCTCCTCAAAAGCTTCACATACAAAATGTTGTCCAGACCCCTCTTGGCTGGTCCAGCTAACAGCATCCAGTCACCGCCACACACTACGTAGAATCCACCCCAATCTCTTCTTGGATGGGAAACCACTTCAGACAGCAGCTCTGCAGGAGGCAGAGTAGCCATGGGTTTAGTGCCGTTTTCTTTAAATCGTTTGTAAAATACCTTTCAGCAGACAACCTGCAGCTCTTTCCCTCCAACACACTACATGCTGTTCAGCAATCATCTCCCAGCACCAAGGAGTCTAACAGGCCTCCTGCTTCCCAAGCCTGAGTCACAGCCGGCCCGCGCTGCATAAAGCCACCCTCTGCGTTGTACCAGCAGCCCCTGCAACCCGGGCAAAATCCTTCAGAGATGCAGCTCCCCTTTATTTCCTCTCCCAGCTACACCAACAGTAACTAACACTCAGCACCAGCATTACAGAGGTTTCCAGCTGTTTATAAGCAGCCCATAAAATAGCCAGCAGTGCTTGAGAAGGCTCCAGTGTTTGTGCCTCATTGCTTTACCCGTCGTTTCCAGCGAAGAGAGCTGGTTGCACGTTTGCACTGGCACAGAGCTAGGGACACCAGACCGATGGGCACGCAGCATGGGTCTCAACCGCGGGCCGCTCCTCTTTGGTCACCTATCCTGGCACATCTCCTGGCATCAGATTGACTTTGCAGATCTGGGTTGCTGGAGCTGAAAAGTGGTTTTCTTCTTGCTGAGGAGATGTTTGCCAGGTCCCTTCTGAGAGCGCTGAGCGACCGTTTTAAGTGCGAGTTCAGCCAGGCCTGCCAGGAGCAGAGATGCTCGGGGTGGGAGCAGGGGGGTCTGCCACCAGGGACGTACGGCTCTCCGCCTAGCTGGTAACCCCATCATGCCTCCATCGTTCACACTGAAATGCTGATAAAATAGCATTTGCTCTCTGGCTGCACTCCCTGTCACCCCTGGCCACAACACTGGCTGGTGTTGCGCTGGTGGATCCCATCAAGATGTCAGCTGCTGCCTCTTTTTCCGTTGCTCAGGTTTGCTCTGCAGACACTGAAGTGATAAAACCTGCAGTCATGGGTAAGCAGCATAGGACATCAGCTCCACCACCATACCACCCCAGCCTTTACCTCTCAGAGCTCTACCAGTCCAGGTGGCAGTTAGCAAAGGTCAAGCAATCACCGCTCACAACAACTAGAACTGCAGCAAGGGCACCCACGTGCTCGGCAGCTTGCCTCTGCTCTGCGTTCAATGCAGACTCAGAAAAGCAGCAAGTGCCTCACGACCAGCAATTCAACAAAGTTAGCTCTCTCCAGCCTGCTTGCTCCTGACCCTCGCTGCCTGCAGACCAGAGTGAAGAGCTGTTTACCTCTCCTCTAATCCTCCTCCACATCTCCAGACCCTCTGTTCCGATGAAGTTTTAGCTGCTCCATTTTTCTGCGCAGGGTGGTTCTTTGCCCGTTTTGTTCCTGGTCCCACGTGTCGTCAGGAGATCACTCAAGAGACAAGAGGCTGCTCTGCTCACCAGACCTCCACTAAGCATTTGGCAGGGCATCTGCTGAGCACGACAGCCTGTCCCAACACAACTCACACCGTTGTTTTTAAGTTCACCTCTCGCACCCAACAGGCTTAAGGAGTGGGTGACACTGGAGCAGTGCAGTCCAGCTCCCTCCCTTTGCGCACCACCAAGAGCCAGGGAAGGTCCCCTGTGAACTTCTTCCAAGGCCAGAGGGTTCTTCCATGACACAGCTGCGGCACTGAGCCAGCACCACCGCTCCCGGGGATGCCTCCCATGCTCCGGCTCCACGGGCACTGCAAGCGACCCGGGACTGCAGCCTGCGCTCCCTGCGGAAAACGCTCAGCCTGAGGTCTCCAAACCCACAGGTGGGAGGAGATGCCCATCTTCAGTGCTCTGCTGACCAGCACAGCCCTCCACCCTGATGGACCCTCAGAAACGCCCCTTCCCCTCCTCCTGCTCACTCCCCCCAAAGCAATTAAACCTTCGCTGCCTTGGCTGGCCAAGACAAATGGTGTTTATTGGGATCGCTTTCCTGCATGCCAAACGTAAAGCAAAATGCCAATCGATACGGCTGCCTCACCTGACCGTTTTATTTCTCTTATTCCCCGCCCCCTCTTTTAATTTTGTTGTTTGCCAGAGCTCTCGGTGGGGCTTGCACCGTGGCGATAAACCAACAGATCCTCATTAACCCACGGCCCGTGGGCAAGAGCAAAAATTTGCCTTTTCTCTCTCTCTTTCCTTTTTTTTTTTCTAAACTCTCTCTCTATCAATATTTGATGAGGGCAATTTCAAAGACTTGTTTAGTATGATCTCCGCATAAGGAGTCCTTCGGAGTGTTTATCACGTTTGAGGTATAATTACATTCAAATCCTGAGACACAGTTGCCAGGGTTACAGCTGCTGGTGGTTCCTCCAGCTTTTGTGTATCTGGAGGTTGTCGCCGTCCCCCACGCACACCCCACGCGCTCTGCTCCTTTCGCTGCTGGGCCAGGAGAAGAGGACGGTGGGCAGGTTACAGACCAGCAGTGGCCAGGGCACGTCACACCAGGCATCTCCCAGCCTGAAGAAGTCAGCATCACCATGCAGGGTGTATGGAGTGCAGGACTTGGATGCTGCCCTGTGGGGGTCGGGGACGGGGTAGAGCGAGAGCTAAGCAGAGGGTTGAACGTTGCTGAGGGTACGAACCTCAGTGGCTGTAGAAGCTTCGAGGAAGGAGAGATGGCAACGTCTTTCCTTCATCCCTTGAACCCCAAGACAAAATGAAATCTAAAGAGCCAAGACATGAATTGCCAGCGACAGAGGGCTGCATAATCTCAAGGGGGAGGTCCAAGAGGCCAGCACTGCTGCCATGCAAGCCTGGGACCTCCTCGCACTCTCAGCCTTCCCCACCACGAGGGACACAACAACCATGCAGCCCTGCCACAAGCTTCTCTGCTCTAACCAGACCAGGAGAAGCCTCCCGAGAGGCACTCGATGCCCAAGGACACCAGCTCTGTATGCATCAAGAGGAGGACACAAACTCCATCTAACATGTTCTTGCAAGCATTCCTGGCATCAGCCCAACTTTAAGCGTATACCTACGCCTTACGGGCTGTCTGCTGGAGACCTGGGCTTGCATTACTGGCCATGCAGAAAGAGAAAGGAGCTGCCAGCTCGGGCTCCTGCCCTCAGCTTAGCAGAAGCCCAGCTGCAGCATGGTCATGTGCGTGAAGCCAGCTGCGGCTGCCGGAGCTGGGAACAGCCCTGGCCCCACCCCTAGCTGGTGCTGTGGACCTGTTGCAGTGCCCCCAAGATCCTACTGTACTGGAAGTTTTTAGCAAGCCAGAAAGAGAAATTAAAACCTGAGCATTTCCACTGCAACATCATGTCCCCTGCCTGCTGCACCAGCTACTTGGAGATCTATAGGTCAACGACAGTGCTTAACAGGGCATTAATAACAACGCAAGGAAAAGCCATTCTCCCCTCCTGCCCAAGCTCTGATGCCGAATGAAGGCTGCCCAGCCATGTTTAATTCCCTTCACTGGCCTCGAGACACACAGGAACTCAGCTCATACCTTGCATTTCCTGGACAGTGTCGGTAAATGGTTTTTTACCCATACAGCGAGGAACTGGAATTGAATTGCCTTTGTTCTAGTTCCAATTTTAAATAATATGAACCTTCGTACAATAGGCAGTGTTATCACTAATCCCCACAGTTGAGCCTGAAATAAGCTTACAAACCATGCGGCAGTCACTGTGGGAAGAACAATTATTCTAACAAAGGATGGAGGGGGGGAAACAACCACGAGCTCCTTGGGTTAGATGGAGGGTGAACACAATTGCTGTCAATTCACCAGAAATAAATAATAAAATTAAAAAAAAAAAAACACCAACAACTGCAGTGTGAAGGCCTGGTAAAATATTTACAAATATTTCGACCATAGAAAAAGCTACCTGCTACAGTCAATAGGTTGTAAAACAAATTCAAAAGGAAGCTATTGTTTACCCCTAAATCAGCTCTAATGCACTAGCAAATGTGATTATCAGCATTCTGCGGGGAACGGCGGCATCAGCATTCATTACAGGTGTGCTCAGTAAAGGCTCTTTTGGCCACAGGTTCGTTTGTGATTATTAAAATGCATTTTGTTAGCCCACACAGAGAATGCAGCAAGCTCCAAATTTCTGGGCGCTGGCACGCAGTATTTGCTTTAATTTATTATGTGTATTTTATGTATTATTGTACTGTGTCAATGCCACAGCACAAATGACAAACCCCATCTCAAAGGCACCAAATGGAATACAGCTTCGCGTTTCCCATCACCCATGCACTTGGAGTTGGCACGTTCTTTGTTCCTAGGGGAAAGCTTTTACATCAAGGACAAGCAACCAGAAAGCTGGCAGCCGTGGTGGCTATTCTCACTGCCAGGCGTGGAAAAGGGACTAGCACAGCAACCGGGTGTACACCAGCAATAACGCAGGAACAAGGAAGCCTTGCTATCTCGCTAAAGGCACAAACCAGACCACTGCTGGGCCAGCTGTAGCAGCGTTACTACCCAAAGTAACAGCAAATACAGAGAACCGATAGAAAAAAAAACCAGGAAAAGCGAGAAGCCACAAGTTAGCTTGCAGCATGTGAGAGGTGGATGCAGCACACCTCATCTCACTTACCCAAGAGCAAGGCAAGGGCAAAACCACACGAGAAACCCTGGAGCAAACAGTGCCTGGGCTGTACCCTGGAGCTTTTGAAGAGAGGAGCTCTCAGGTGGACACAGCTGCAAGGGGAGGCTTGAGTCTGATGGTTAAAGGGACCAGCACCTCAACCAACATGCACATCGCCGTTCCTAACGCAGCGGGCCAGGCGGAGATCTGATCCTAAGCATTCTCAGATGTCAGGGAGGGAGGATGAAGACGTTGGGATGAAGGTCCAGAGCAGCGTACAGAGCATTGCCCTGTGGTCTCGCCTCAAAACACAGTGGTACCAGGGACGCCGCTTATCAGGGGAAGGAAACGGGACCGAGCTGACCACCGAGCATGTCTGAGCATTCAAATTACAAGCAGGGCTTGTAAGGGACAGGATCTGACATTTAATGCCTCTGTTTGCAAAGTGCTTGACATTCACGATAAGAGGAGCGGCGCAGACAGGCAGCGAGGCCTTCTGTCTTTCCGGGGAGGCATGTGCGCTGCTAAAAACAGCCTGGCTTTCCCGGTGTGCGAGCTGGGTCCCTGGGAGACGCGAACGCAGGGAGCGACGCGCCTCACACGAGCACCTGCAGCATCCCTGGGACGAACAGCGTTCAGGCTCCTGGCAAAGTCACCTCATCCCCTTGCGCCTTAGCTTTCCTCCCCAGAAGATGGATCATCTATTCTGCTTGCAGGCTCTGCAGGACACGTACCACGTTCGTGGAGCAGACAGCCCAAAGGAGCCAGGTTTTGATCTTATCTGGGGCTCTGAGGAGCCATTATAAGAAAAATAAAGTTCAGCACTCGTTCCTCTCTTGGAAAGCTGTGCATTACTGCAGACTGGATGGAAATAACTTATTTTAAAAGGTGCCTCACCTGACAGCAGCTCAGAAATTGAAGCGTCAGAGGGGGAAGGGAACAATTAGTAGCTAGTGTCTCAGGGAGGTGTCTTGGGTAGATGTCTCAGGTTAGCGTCTGCCTGCGCTCAGCAGAAGCTAGAGCCCTGGAACTGGATTTAATGCAGGACTCAGCTTGGAGCAACACAGTTGCCACCACTGGTGTGGGCACCTTGGTCCCCAGCAAGGATTCCCCAGCCCTGGGAGGTGCCCAGCCTGTCTGCTCCCCAAGGGGACCTCAGTTCCAAGGACGAGTTGAACCTGGCGAGCAAAACAAACACACAGAGGAAGAAACAAGGCAGAGTAATGGGGACCATCTGTCAAGTAGGTTGAGCATCACCAGCGCTCTCCGCTTCCCATCCTGCCTGATGCTGCTTTAAGGGCTGCGAAGTGTTCCTGTGGGGATTTCCACCCCTGGCAGACACTGCCCTGTGAGCTGGCTTGTCCTTCCCCACCCTCCTCCCCTCGACCAGACAACTCTCAATCCCTCGTCGGCCTCCAGAGCCCCTGCTGACGTGCGGCTGGAGAGCGGTCTACTGGGGCAGGCAGGTCTTGGGGTGCTGCACTGACAGTCCCAGGCTTTACAGGGCAGGTCCTGGTAAGGCTGGGCTCGGGAAGGCCGATGACAAGACTAGTAAGCATAATAGTATTAGCAGGTGTGAACAAAAACATCTTACTGCCATGGTGCTAACGCACTGCCCAACGAGGAGAAAGAGCGCGGATGGTGACAGAGAAGGGAGCAGACCCCAAGGTCTCTGGAGCACAGCACGATCCCTGCTCTCTAGCCCATCCATCCAGCTGTATCTGCTCTTAATTACATTAAAATAACGCTCTCCCACCTCATTTTTTATTATTAGAAATGAACAGATTTAAAGCTTTTCCCCTCAAATTATGTTTCACCTGAGTAGATAATTAAAAGACTATAAAGGAGATACATTTTTATGTGCAATTACGCCTACTTCTGCTGCTGTACCGGGGCTTCAAAAATATTTGCAAAACAACTCAAAACTTTTATTTTGTCAGTGCAATAATTGCCGCTTGTCATGGCTATCCGTACGGGTGTCTCTGCTCTAATGAGAGCGGCGTCTCGCAGTCAGCTTTGCTGGGAGAGGGCGGGCGCAGGAGCTACAAAGCATCACGGGCGCGCTGCTGGCGGAACAGATGCGCACGGCGGGACGCCCAGCCGGCACGGCCACGGGCTCACCCAGAGCCCCGGCTCCGGCGGGTACGGCTTCGGAAGGGAGCAGCACCTACGTTTGCATTTCACAGGGAGATGGCGGTGATGGAGGGGAGGGTGCTCAGACTCCGCGTCTGAAGAGCGCAAGGTCCCTTCTCGGTCCGTCGTGTTAGTGGGCACACACGCAGCCAGATCTCCTCCACACACTGCTGGCTGCTTCTCCGCTTGTTTGGCACGCTGAAGGCTCAGTACAGAATCATAGAATGGCTTGGGTTGGAAGGGACCTTTGAATGTCCAACCCCCCTGCAATGAGCAGGGACGTGTTCAACTGGATCAGGCTGCTCACAGCCCCATCCAATCTGGCCTTTCCAGGGATGGGGCATCGACCACCTCTCCGGACAACCTGTGCCAGGGTTTCACCACCCTTGCTGTAAAAAATTTCTTCCTTACACCCAGTCTAAATTTACCCTCTTTTAGTTTAAAACCATTACCCCTTGTCCTATCGCAACAGGCCCTGCTAAAACACTCAGTAATACCAGCGTGGGACCCAGCTGCCACCTCCCCGGGCAGGCTCGTACCCCAGGCACGTGGGCAAGAGGGGTAAGTCTCCCTCCCCGGGCAGGAGACTCCTGCAGAGGAGCTGAATCTGTCCCCGTGCATGGCGGTAGCACCCACCCCTACGTGCAGCAGCAGAGGTGCATTCAGGTTCCTCGTGAGAACAGGCTGGAAGTGGGCGCTTGCTGCTCCTCAGGAGGGTTCACCACCTGTCCCAGCAGAGAAGGGTCTCAGCTGGTGACACCTCGGTCTGGCTCAGACCCATGGAGGCCCCAGCTCCCTCCCAGCATCACCCCGCACCCACAGGCTGACACCCCTGAGCACAGCCCGGCAGTGCTGATTAGTTTAGGCTCAGAGGCGACCTTGGGCTTATTAGCGCAGCTCAGCGCCGCGTGAGCAGGGCTCGGCGCTCCCAGCCCGGAGCTGGTTCCCAGCTATCACACGCACCACACCTTGGTTAATAAATCCTGCTGACCTGATGCCTCCCGCCCCGGAACACGCTGCTGCTCTCCACACCCCTGGGCAAGTCAGCTGGGGCTCAGCAGGAAGGAAAAACTGAAAGAAAGGGGTCCGGCAGAGAGTGGGAGGGACACGCACAGGGAAGCAAACAAGAACTGAGCATGGCAAAAGAGATGCTGACTCAGCACAGTGTGAGGTCACCTGAAGAGCCAGGGAACATGGGCAGCTGGGGAAGGAGCCTGGGGCACCAGGAGCGCTGGTGGGCACAGTGCCCAGCAAAGAGGTCCATCAGAGCGGAAAATAATGTCTGTGACCCCTGGTGCAACTCAG
>Ga0065711_1041170_pt1 | contig 16360 bp, 7 predicted proteins | sample Hoacrofraction12_FD_59098 | JGI IMG/M metagenome (GOLD analysis project Ga0065711, IMG submission 59098) | Hoatzin crop microbial communities from Cojedes, Venezuela - Epithelial fraction 12 v2 (version 2) | ecosystem: Host-associated > Birds > Digestive system > Esophagus > Crop | place...
TCTATGGACCCACCTTGCAAAGGCAGACCTGCTGACTGTAGACACGAGACTCCTATGGGACTATATACAAGATTAAAATGAAACATGAGGGATAAAATTACATAGGGCCCTTTAGAGGTCATCTAGCCCAACCCCCCTGGTTGAGAAGTGAGTCATACTCTAATTTATGCTTGGTAGTTGTATGACACTTAAATATTCTTGATTGTCACACTTAGAATAGCAGAGGTTTTTATTGCTAGAGCTGAACAACTCAACTGATCACTAGCCTGCATTGGTATTATTGTCTGGACTGTAAATCCCTTCCTGACACAGAGAAGCAGTTACTCACTGAAGAGGTCCTATAGCTGCTGTGAACAGCAGTTTATCATAAAAAGAAAAGGCTTAAAAGTCTGGATTTAAATATTTTATCCTTAGATTTGTCACACATAGACTCTCTAGGCAGTGATATAGGAAGTCTGAAACCACTGTTAGAGATACCTGTTCTCTCAGCTATATCAGGAGATCCTCCTGGGCTTATCAATTCAGACTGATAAGATCCATTCAAGTGTGGAATTGTGTTTTGGACACAGTTTGGCTAACTAACATCAGTCTACAAAGTTACCGCTCTGATTTGAGCAACCTTGTTTCCACTCGGTATCATGTCAATGTTGTTTCTCCAACATGCCCAGGATGCTGGACAATTACTTTCCACAGGTCTTGGCATGTGAGGATAATTGTGTGAGGTTTCCTCCTGGCTGGAGGATTTTGTGTCTCAGAGGCCCATTGAGGCCCGCTGAGGAGAGCTTTTTTGGGAATAAATGGAAAAAAAAAGGAGCCAGTCGTTAGAGGGCAGTAAAATACCGTCTTTTTATGCATCGTCAGTTTATTCTCACTGAGTACAAAGGGCACTTTTTGAAGGTTAACCAGCCGTTCCAATATCAGCAGTACTTATAATCAACTGGTGTTTTTCCACTCTTTTGGAGTGGAGTCATGTATTTGTTCTAGGAATTATAGAGTACGTATCTAGTGAGCCTGAACAGCCTGTAATCAATACCTGTTTTACAGTACAGATGTTTTCCCCAGAAACATGCCACAGATGTGGCTTTCCCAGACGTAACTGTGTCCTATGACATTCCCAAAGCTGCTATACTGAACATGTGTAGACACATTTAAGTGGAGAGGGCAAGACGGGAGCTGATCAGTAATAGTCTTCATATTTCTGTACCACTTGGAGTGCAGTTACGTGAGGGCTGTGAGGACTTGTCCACGCAGGAAAAACCTCTGACAGATGTCTCCTTGCCTATGGCTTTTGCTTATACCTGTGGTTATCCAAGGCTTTTGAGCTGGAACCTTTTCAGGATGGAGGCTGCAGTGCCTTGGAGTGCCCAGTCACCTTGGGTTCAACCGCTCTCCGGAGTAGTCTGGACTAGTCTGGTTTGGCTAAAGGGAACAAAGAGCTTGCTGTTAGATCAAGACAATTTATGGCAAAACTGGTTCAGGCCCTATTGTCTGCTACTGATTGGGAGTATATGGAAACAGCAATCTGAAAGAATGTTAAGGTGGATATTTACATTTTTGTCTAACAGTTCAAAATAAATGAAGATACATTTCATTGTGTGTAAATAGGAAAAATGGTAAGGGTTGCTTTTGTAATAAACTATTTCCAGCTTTTGTTTCTGCTAATCAAATTTGTGACAATGAAAGCAATATATTAATTTGTATAATGAAAGGCTGAGTCATTGCATGTTTTTGCTAACCACATTGTCTGAAACAAAACATTGGAAACATAATAAAATAAATTTTATGTCAAAATAAAAACTTTACATGAGTAACATTTCCTTCAGCAATAACAAAACATAGTGATTTAACAATAATTATTTTAAAATAGAGTATTTAGTAAAATTCAATACATTTAAATCCTGCGTAGTCCACTTCTTTGTAACAGGGTGTCTACAGAACAAATAACACATTCTCTAATACTTATTTTCTGTCTCTAACAGACTGCCAATTTTAAAAATTTCTTTTCTTCACAGTAATATATTTTCTGTTTCAGTTTCTTATTTTGGTTACACTATAACCTGCGCTTTACACATTATTTGAAAAAAATGCTATTTCATTAAAGAACTTTTCACAAGCTGAAAAATTACCATTCGTGAGCTAATTACAGTGAAAACCATTTGTTCACTTTTCTGTAATGCTTCAGGAATTACTAAGCATAAGAAAACTACTCATTATTAAAAACGAAATTGTGCAGGAGCTGAAAAGTCTGAATTTTGGAAAATTTGCGTGAATGACACACTGTAGCTTGTACCTGTATATTATACACAGTGTTTCTATGGGAAAGAACTTTTCTCATAGAAGCAATCTTTTAGGCAATCATTTCTGAGATCCAAAGTGCTCTATATAATGTATAACTCTGATTTTATTGTGCTGATACTGAAAGGATTTTCTTGGCCGAATTACCACAGATATTGTTGATATCGAGAAATATTTATGAAAACTCAGTGGCTGAATTAAACGCTCATTTTTTCACCTAATATGTAGAAAATGTGTTATGATACTGGTGTGAAGCTTGCTATTTGCAATAATATTTTATTATGTCACATAGTTTTTCAAAAAGCATTGCTTTTTCATTTAGTCTTACATTTGGTGAACTTCATCACAATTTAGAGTAATCTGGTTGGACAATTCTGTCATTTTATGATATCAAATTTCCTCATGTGCTGTGAACATTTTTTTTCCTAGAAGATATGTTTTACAAAATCATGTAAATGAGAATTCCTTACTAATTCCTTCCTTTAGATGAAATTCCTTGTTCATTCCTTAACGGAAATGAAAATTCCTTGCTGTGTCCCAAAAGGCAATCAGATTTATAAAGGATTAAGAAAGAAACGATCTTACCTTGGTTTTCTAATAGAGAAACAAAATGGAGCAGAAATAGCATTGCTGACAGTCTGAAGTCAGTAAGAGAAGGGCAATAGTACGCTTATGGCCATCGAGCAGTACTTCTGCTCTGGACACCTTAGTAGCTGCTCTCCTGAAGAAATCTCCAGTTCAGCTACGTGTGGCAATGAGCATGCTCACAGCCTGCTGCTTCCCAGCTCTAGAGGAGAAATCTCTTGTCACCCACCAGGTTGTTGGCAATTGTTTAAACCTTAGTAACAGTTTTGTCTGGCTTCTAGATTACTGCTGCTTTTGTCTGAGAAAGAGTGTGAGGGATTTGATTTTACTAGATTCATGACTGATGCATGACAAGGTAATTTTGGGTTATAGGAGGTGTTTATTTTCTAGTAATAGTAAGTTACCTTTGTAAGGGAGATAGATAAACATCTCTGAACAGTTTGGTGTTATTATATTGCAACTGGGATTACAAAGCAAAATGTCAGTTTGATTTTTAGTTACAATGCCATCTAAGTATGAACATCCAAATACTTAAACATGTAATCAAACACTGCGTAGAGTTGGCCTGCTGAACTCAGTTGCTTAGTTCTCTCCAAGAGTGATTTCTGAAATAGCAGTTTCTCAAAGAAATATCGTGACCCCTTTGCCTTAACTATTATTCTGAAAAGTTAATGTTTTTCTGCCCCACGTTATAGCAGCCTTACATGTATCCCTCACTTATTCTTCTTCCCAAAAAAGAGGATATCACAGGTGTAGAAGTTCTACTACACCACTATTTGTGTTTAAAATTATGCAGGACAGACACAATATTCTAACACTAATACATCATTTTGTGCAAGTTTTCAGTGCATGTAACTAATATGTGTGATGAGTGGCACTGTGTTCTTCTGTGGTATGTTTGGATTTAAATGGGGAAAACAAATGCAAGAAGATCACAGTTCTTTTGTATAAAATCTCACCAGAAACTGTTGATAACTTTTGTCTAGAATACTTCAGGATACATGGGCTAACAGGAGGAATGCAAAGCTCTCCAGAAATAGGGACTACAAAATGCAATGTGTATGGGTGGTCCAATTCATAAGATTCAAAACAGACCCATCATGAATTACCCAGTGTTAAAAGGCCAAACTGCTGTTCACATCTATGCAAGGCAACGAACAATTAAAATGAGAAGGAATACTCACACCAGAAAGTATTTGACTTCAGTAATCTGCAATATCTGTGATACATTTTCCATCCCAGCCACTGGTGCTCTTTGAATTGCATATGGGAGACAAATGAAGGTGGGAGAGGGATGGGGCATACTTAACACCTATATGTCTCAGTGCTGTGTAGCACTGTAGATTTTCTGCACTTTCTGAAACTGCAGATGCGAATGTGCGCATTTGCCAACATTCCAACATGGAAGGTGACTGAAGTCGAAGTTGGTGGAAGGGTCTAAAGGCTCTTGGCCACCACAGTAAATTTACATGTATGTCTTGCTTGGCATCGTTTGACTCTGTTTCTGTTTTCTCCATACTATCCACCCAGGCACTTCAAGAGTTCCTAGCTGAAGAGGAGGGATGGATGGCACCGAGATTCAGCCCATGCAAATGAAAAGTACAACTGAGAATAACAGAGATGCAGAATTCTGTGAGGATCACATGAAAAGTAAAATAACATTGGTAAATGTCCGTGTTTCTTGGCATCCCGTTTTTGGCGTGTACTGAGCAAGTTGTCTGCTCAGAGGATTGAGGTGCAATCAGCTGTAGGTCACCAGCTGCAAAGGAGCAGAGCCGCCTTGCTTCTCACTGTCTCACTGCTACAGATCACACATGGGACCTTCCTGAGGCCTTTGCAGCAGCAACAGAGATAATGCCTTGCTCATGGTACCGATGAGACTGATGAAATCACTAGGAGACTTCTATGCCTCTGCTTACCTGTCATCATGTCAGTGATGAAAATGGCAACTGCCTATTACTAGAATGTCATGGCTGATTTTGCCATCCTGACGTAGGAGTCTGGCTTACAGCCCAGTGTAGAAGATCCTGAGTATAACTGATTTGAGCCATGTACTTATTTAGGTGCCTTTTTAAGCACTGCATAGTACTAGGCAGATAATACATTTGGGCTGAATGCTGGTGTCTGTGCAAGTGATAGAAGTATTCTGTGTACAGAGGACTTCTGTAGAGACCTCAGACCTTTGAGGTGTTTTTTTGTGTGGCCAGATTCTCATGACTACCGATATTTCTCTGGATTCCATGTAATCTCCCTTTTCCCTTTTCAAAGCCACATGTAGGTAGGGAGTAAGGAAGAAAAGCTACCGAGGGCTAAAAAGACCTCTACTTTTGCATCCTAAGAGCTAGTGTTCAGGGAGGGATGCAAAACAGCAACATAGGACTGTGTCCAGGAACACAGAGACATGACTTCTGAGGTCAGCAGTTCTTTAAATCCTGGATATGAGGGAAAGGTGTGGGCTGAAGTCAGCCCATAGAAGTGCAGAGGAAGCCTTTCCCCACTTGATGGGCCATCGTGCTTGCAGAGAGTCCTGGTGGGAGGATCAGCAGCTGGGACCTGAGTCCTGCTGCGGCTAGCACGGAGGAGAGAGTAAGATGGTTGAAGTGATGCTATGTCCTGAGTTGGAGAAGGCAGGTATGAAAACTGAGCCAAATGGAGGTGAGGAACAGGAATCCAGAAAAAAAAAAAGAGCGTCCAGAGATGTGTCATCAAAGACAGTGGTTTTGCCCAGTACCCCCAGGCACAGAGAGGGCATGGCAGAACTGAACTCATCTGCAAGAGAGGATGAGCAAAAGCAAGGACCAGGGAGGAGACTGGCGTAAAGGCAGTGTGTTTCGCAGGCAGGAGCTGGTTGATGAGTGCCAGGCAATGAACTGATTGCAGACAATGAACAGTGATGTGCCTCTTGAAGTAAAAGTGTAAGAGAGTGCTCACGAGGGTAAGAGGAGATGTTGAGGAAGACACTTGGTGAAATGGAAGGGAGGACGTCCACTGTCAATGTTATGCATTTCTTACTGAATCCCTGAAGCAAACATGAGATTCCTTTCGAGGAAATGAAACTCCAAGGTGAGATTTTAAAAAAAAAGAAAACGGAAACTTTTGGCTTTAAGCCAGTCCTTAAACACTTTGGCACCCATCTTGTGATGTTGGAATGTGGCTGGATTGAGGCCACATCAAGCTGTGAGAAACAGCTGTATGTTTCTAATGAGGTTCTGTTTGTTGGCTAATTAAAACTGGCATCAGGAAAGCGGCTGAACTGTCACAGGGAAAATTGTTTCTATTCCTGTTTCAATATTTTAAAAATAGAAAACAGATGTTTCCTTCATTCTCTACTGCCAAGCTGTAGGGAACCCCAAACAAGAAAAGCATCCCTGATGCAGGCAGAACTGTAGAGCCTATAACCATGGCGGGAATAGTGGTGTGGACAGGACATTGTCTTGTGCAGGGTTTCTAGGTTACCAGAGCCAGTTGATTTTGGTCTCTTTTTTTCTCATTTCAGTCTGTTTTCTCAGTGTGTTTTCTCACATGACAATGTTTGTTGTGTTCTTGCGATGTGACTAGAACCAATTTGAGATTTTAAAGAGAAAGCATCAAAAAAGCTGATTTGCAACCGTTGACTTTTTTTTCTTGAATTTGTATCAGCTACACATTAATTCAACTTAACTCCCTCCAACACTTTCAATATGGTAGCAAACTTGCAGGAAATGCCTCGTGATTATTTTCCCAGAGAACTGTAACCTTTCAGAAGAAAATGTGTTACCTGTAGTTAAAATCCTACCAGTCACCATTCACACTATGGAGTTTTTGGAGTTAATGAGTGCACTATCAGGTCAGCACTCCTTGCAAAAGACACATTCCAAAGTTCTGTCATCTGAGAATTTTCTTGCTCAGATAGTACAAGACTGGCCTAAGGCATACTACAACATTATGCTGTCTGCAGTGTCATGGTTTACCATTTTAGTAACTCTTTCCATGTGCAGGGAGAATGATTGTTTTGTTTTCATGCTTCACTATAGCCTGAGCAATCTCCCCTTAAAACTATGTTTGTTTGCTTCCTTCAGTTGTAGTAATATTTATCTAGTATCAGTTGTTTGAAACCCAAAATGTAGCACTTCTTTAAGTAGATGGGAAAGTAGAATAAAACAGTGCTGAAAACTACACATACATGAGTGATTTCCGAGCAAGAAAAATGTAACTATCATTCATCGTTTTCAGGAGTATCATGTGGGGAACATTTTTTTTCCTGAGATGTCAAGAATATGCTCAAATAACTGCTCACCAGCCACGGGAGGCCAGATTATCAAGTCACTGTTCCATGAAAGCCAATACAAATTTCTAGATGAAGCCTTTGTGACATTAGACAAGGGAACAAGTGAACATCCTAGCTTCCCTGAATCCTGAAATGACTAACTTCAGTGATTGTCCTGTCAAAGGATTTTGAAACCTCAATATATGGAAATAGGAAAAAACCCAAAACTGATTTTGCCTTCAGTTAAAAATGAAAGCCACAGGATGTAAATGTGGGTTTGTTGCATGTTTAAGATGCATATTCATTTTTAGTGTATCCAAAAAAGCTGCAAGAGACACAATGCCATTGGGACTTCTGCGATGAAGTCCTTTGTAACGAATAACAGGTGTTGTCAAAGAAAACTGAAGTCTCTGGTGAAATTGTTGCTGGTTTATGTGCTGAATTTTATCTTCATACAAATATGGCATTACTTCACAGCCTGCATCATTCGGGGTTGAATTGCTGCTTGACCCCTTAACTACAATCCCTACATAGGGATTTAAATACAACTCCTATGTGCAATTCCTGTGATTCCAAATATCAGCATCAGGGTTTGAAGTTGCATTTTGGTTTATCACTGTTTCAGGAATAATGCTTGAGAAGTGTTCCTCGTGTTTTCTTCATTCCTTCATTCGTTTCATTGTGCAGTGACCGCAGCAACTGCCTGGAGGTTATACTGTATGGGTGGATTGTGAAGGCCTCCATCAGTGAAGCAATGCTGAGCAATAAAGCTTCACAGTGCATGCTTCAACCTGCTAGGTGAAGTGCAGAGTGGCATGCCCCCAGTACAAAGGGAATTCGCTAGATTTCATATATATGATGGATAACAAGACCGCTGCTCGTAACGGCATAGTAAATTGGACAGAACTACTCGTCAGAGACTGTTAATTTGACCCACGGTTCAGTGCTGTGTTAATTCCAGCCTTGTTATTATAGTTGACTGAAAAACCAGCATGTGGGGATGAGGGGTAACTTGCATAAGAAACTGGAAGGAAACGTCAATCCAAGGAAGTCGTTAATATATTAAGGATAAGCTCTGTTGACCACTGTTTAAAAACGTTTCATGCAAGGAAATGTTTTCCGTTCTTCATCTTCCTCCACCACCGACCTCCTTTAGAAGGACAGGCTTTCTGCTGGGCTCCACCAAAATGGCACCTCACAGCTGCCAAGAGCTCCCTGTCTGGGATAAGGATTTGGGGCCTGCCAGGGCTGCAAGATGTGGATGGGCAGAGCCATTGACTGCTACCGAGTGCTATTTTCCCTCCACTTCCCTCTGTGCAAGGTGTCTCCTTGGGATGGGCTCCCAGGTGTCAAGCAGCAGGTCTGGCAGCAACCTTCTCGGTGGGTCACAGATACTTGGTCAGAGAGGACAGCTTGCTGCTGTCAGTGAAACACAAACAAAGGCAAGCTCCATTTAAACTTCTCGTTAATTAATCCAGTCAAACTAAATTTGAACACTGGCTTGTGAAAAAGATCATAGAATCGTAGACTCATAGAATGGTTTGGGTTGGAAGGGACCTTTAAAACTCATCTCGTCCAACCTCCCTACAAGGAGCAGGGATATCTTCAACTAGATCAGGTTGCTCGGAGCCATCTCCAACCTGGCCTTGAGAGTTTCCACTGATGGGGCATCTACCACCTCTCTGGGCAACCTGTTCCAGTGTTTCACCACTCTTATTGTAAAAAATTTCTTCCTTATATCCAGTCTGAATCTACCCTCTTTTAATTTAGAACCATTACCCTTTGTCCTATTGCAACAGACCCTGCTAAAAAGATTAATTATCTGGCATCAATGCACTGGTATGCCTGTAAACGCATAAAATAATGATGCACTCCCTGTCAAGAGTGAGAGACAGACACACACGGTCTTTGTGATACTCCCAACCTGAATTTTCAATATCAGATACATATCTTTGCAGCAATGTTTGTGACAGCCATATGCATGAGTCGTGGAAAAATAGAGCTTGAGGAATTAGAGCTGTCACCTAGCCTGAAAGGAGGAATAAAAGTAGCTCTTGTGCTTTTCATGATGAATGATTCACACGGCTGTTGTCAGCCCTTTCCTCACCCCTACTTGTAAACACTTCAAAGCTGCTGCCTAGCAGAAGTGCAGTTGGCTATGGATGCTGCCCGCAAAGGCAGTGGAAATGGCAGCAGAAATGGCAGCGGTTTCATCTGTAAGGGGCTGAAGACCGTTCCCCCTGACTGTGAGAGACTCGCACCCGGCATGGTCCAGGATGACAACAGTGCCCATTACAGCTAACAGGGGTCAGCTTATCCAACTGCTGCAATGGCAAGCAAGACTGGTGTCCACAGCCAGGGGTGATAGCCAGGAGTGGGGTGAGCTGGGCATGGGGACCTCCTCCGAGTGAGAAATGTGCGGACAAACCCACAGAGCTTTTCAGTGCAGCAGATACACGGAGAGATCAGTCAATGTTCACAAGCGCCTGCATCTCGCTGAAAGCAGGCATTTGTCATTTTGTATTTTTAGTCTGATAAAGCACTAACTGTGTGTAGGGAAATCTCTTGCTGTGAAAGGCAACTGCATGGAGATGGCATGTTTGTGAGACTCCTTGGTTTTCTGGTACACAGGGAGGGTCAGCACTTCCTTATTTTGCCATTCTGGTGCTTTCATAATTCTATAGGGTATGTGTTAGCTAATTTATATATGCTTCTTTTGCTCTGCTATTTTATTTGTATTGCCTGCACACCTATTGCTTTGGACCATCTCTTGTTTCTGTGGTGCTTCTTAGGGATAATTAACTACCCATCCATTTACTTATCTGTTAAAATAACCAGTGATTCACCTCTGTTTCAGGCTGTGTTAAAAACTAAACATTCTCATAATCTTTAATGTGACTTGATAATCCATGTAGTGTTGCAAGATCCCTGTTCTCCTTTATGGCTTTACAGGAGATAACAGTGTCTCTCCAGCATCCCTCTGCTTCACTGTGAGATGGGCTAGACCCTGAGACCCAGGTCCCAGGATGACCTTGGCCTCAGCTCCTGCTGTCTTGCTTTGTCCCATGCTCAGCCAGGACAGAGTTTGCAGCACCTGACCTGCCTGGAAGCTCAGTAGCTTTAGGGTTGCAACTCCTAACCTAGGCTGTAAGGACAGGGATGTCTGTGAAGCACTGTGTTGTGAGAAAAAGCCCTACTAAGTCCTGAAAGAATTAGTGAAATCTGTCTTAAAAATAGATGAGGGGATGTGCTATCATTTCAGCAACAATTTTCTCTGCATTTTTTCCTATTTAGTTCATGGTCTAGACTTTTGTTATCCTGCTTTCCAGCAATTTCTTAATCTTTGTAGCCCCAAAAGAGCCTGTATATTCCTTAGTAAAAAGCAAGGCCCCCAAAAACTTGTCTCCAGCTCTTTTTGAACTCTTGTTTACATCTTTTCTGTGGTAGCATAGGAGACTCAGTGACCCACCTTCTACATTATCAATTTTTATGCCTTCAGCTATTAGCTCATCATGTATCTACTGGACCAAGCTAAATTACTCATCCCAACACCCATATTTTACTGATGTGCTGGTTCACTTTACCTAGATTTTGGAAGTCGTTGGATTTTTTTTAAGACTGTGACACAAGTTATTCAGATGTGGTTCTTGACTTGAATCCTATTGAGTACATCCAGGAACTCCAAGGAGAACTGGGATCTCAGAGAAACTGAGGTTTCATTTGCACATGTCTCCATTAAAGAGAGACATCTGCAGTAGTTTTCTGTGGGCTATTATCAAGGAAAAAAAATCTATAAGGGTAGTCCTGGAGTTAGATGGTTTCTTCTCCTATATGTTTCACAGGTTTTTTTCCAAGTTTTCTGTGGATAAATGCTATATAGTTTGTAAGAGGAATGAAATTTGCTTACATATAGCATTGTCTGCTGTAAAATGGTTGTCTTGAACATGGCACATCTACCCAACCTGTGCAAAGCGGCATGTATTCCTTTAGGGGTGTTTTTCCAATTAGTGATTCTGGAACGATGGAGAATTGGAAGGGAGGCCTGCTAATTTTTTCTCAGCTTTCTCATGGCGTTATATGCTGCATGTTCTTTCACAGGCTCAAGTATGTACATTGTTCAAATCCAGAATTACTGGGGTAAAATGCCAGCTTCATTATCCTTCAGCCAAGAGCTGAATTCTAATAAAAAGCCCTGGTGTGGCCCATCTGTTTGGTGGTTTCCAGAATGATCATGCAGCAAAGCTCAGAGACAAATTGTTACTGGCCAGGAACACTCAATAGCTGTACTCAAAAGCGTTGCATATGAAACGTGGCTGCACCATGACCTGCACACAATGCGCTGTCAGGAAAAAAACCACCATACACTTGTTTTTTATTTACCTGTGCTTCTGTTGTGGTCTTGGTGTTGGGAGAGCATTTGTGTGCTTCACACTTGTGCTGGCAGGGCGTGGAGCACTTGGTCAGATCGGAGCGTGGCTGTGGGTAGATTTAGGGCTGAAGCAGTCGGAGACCCCTCTCTCTGTCCCTGCTTTTTCCTGCCCCTCTGGCTGGCTTTGCTGTGGGACCTGCACCAGCATTTCCAGTGAGCCAAGCCGAGGCATGGCTCCAGCTGAAAAATCACCTGGCAAAAAAGGAGCAGGCAAGCTCTCTGTTGCGAATGGACACACAACCCACAGGCTGCTTTGCCAGTGCCATGGGAGGGCATGGTAAGGGTGAGCTGACCCTCACCGACTGGTCCTGAGAGCAAGAAACAGCAGCTGTCTGGCTCACCTGTAACAAAAAAATGGATCCTGGTGGGGTAAGCGTGTGCTGTACCAATGTTTAAATAACCTCCATGTCCTGCAGAGGTATTTTTCCTGTGTCTGGCCATGCAGTATGTGAGACATCTGGCCTGATGCTGCAGGGGATGGAGGCTTTTACGTTCAAAGTTGCACTGCTGGCTTGGTTTGTCTAGAGACTTCAAGGCAGGAAGCAAAACTGTTAATTAATTAGGAGTATTCACAGGCTCCGAATAGATGTTTTATTCTTTAATTGATTGCTGTGTTACTGGGCTGCTCAGTGAAGGTGAGGTTTCTCCTTAAGGCCAAGCTAACTTGTTGGTGAACTGCCACCAGATAAAATGGTCCGGCCTCTCTTCTTCAGTTCCACAGTCCCATCCCCTTGGTCATGCCAGCTCTGGCACAAGATAGTCAGTCTCTGTAGGAGTAGATTTCTGTGAGTTTAGTTTCCTGCATGAGCTCAGTGCAGGTCTGCCAAGCACCAGGGAAGCGAGATAGGTGGTGGCCAGCAGCAGTAGGGAGGTGATGGTGCCCCTGTACTCGGCACTGGTGAGGCCGCACCTGGAGTATTGTGTTCAGTTTTGGGCCCCTCACTACAAGAAGGACATTGAGGTGCTGGAGCCTGTCCAGAGAAGGGCAACTTGCCTGGTGAAGGGTCTGGAGAACAAGTCTTATGAGGAGCAGCTGAGGGAGCTGGGGCTGTTTAGTCTGGAGAAGAGGAGGCTGAGGGGGGACCTTGTTGCTCTCTACAACTGCCTGAAAGGAGGTTGTAGTGAGGCAAGTGTTGGCCTCTCTCCCAAGTAACTAGCAATAGGATGAGAAGAAATGGCCTCAAGTTGCATCAGGGGTGGTTTATATTGGATATTAGGAAGTATTTCTTCGCTGAAAAAGTGGTCAGGCATTGAAATAGGCTGCCCAGGAAAGCGGTGGAGCGACCTTCCTTGGAGATGTTAAAAAAAAGTGTAGATGTGGCACTTCGGGACATGGCTTAGTAGGCATGGTGGTGTTGGGTTGACAGTTGGACTTGAGGATCTTAGAGGTCTTGTCCAACCTATGATTCTATGATTCTTTGACACACAGCCAGGAGTAGGTAGGGGTAGAAAGGACAGTGTGTTCCTACCAGGAGTCACCAGAAGATCTTCATCTGGTCTGGAGATCAAGGATTATCAGATGAAAAGGGGAGCAAGACCCCTCATACACTTTTTTAGCCAGTCTTTGTTGGCGATGAGTTAATAAAAAAAGAACAAAAAAAAATCTGTGTAGTGAAATCCTGAATGTGACCACCTGCAAAGCAGCAGAGGAGTGCTGGAAATGTTGGGAATCACACACTTTCTGAGTGAAATTTGGGCTCGCCCAGTTATTGCAGGGTGGATGAGGACTGTCCGCAGGTATGCCACTGACTTTACTCCATTGTAGAAATAACAGGTATGGACTAGGGATGGCTTTTATGGGAAGCTGACCAGTCAGCAAGGAGAAGGGGGACAGGGAGGAACAGCTGGGGTGGCACTGGCACATCCTGAGATCATGTTGTTCTTCCAGAGTTGCAGGCAGTTACCACCCTCCTACTCCTCCAGGAAGGGGTCGACTGGCAGGAGGAACTAATTTAAGAGCTACCCTGTTGTTGGTATTTCCACGGGCCAAGAAAAGCAGAAATAGTTTAGGTCAACAAAAAATTGTTTCTTTCATAGCGTTGTTGATAGTGTCTAGCTTGTAGCTTGCTCTGCAGTTTATTACGCTGAAGCGTGAAGCCCAGCCAGAGAGGTGATGTGCTGGTGGACAGCCAAAGCCCAGCCCTCAGTAGGAAGTGTGAGCAGGCTGTGGGATGTGAGCTGGGATTTTGCAAAATAACCGGGGGATCCAGAGCCTTGAAAAGTCACTGAAGATGTATAGAGTCTGCTGACCCCTATTTGGGAGTTCCTAAATAAGTGGTGATGCCCAATATCCAAGACTGGATTTTTGTTTTTTTTTTTTAATTTTACATAGTATATGAGCAAGTAAAGCTGCAGTCTGCTCTATCAATCCCATGCTGAGTGTCACATCACCCTTCATTCCTAGTCAGAGCTGATCAGGTAGAGTCTTGTAGAAGTGTTTTTGTAAAAGTCACTCCAAATGTCTCCTTTCCTCACTTACGGATGTGGTGGCTGGAAACCAGCCAGCCTTGCAATGCCTCTTCCAGTACATTGTGTAGCACACAAAACTCACTCGCTGTGCTGAGCCAGAGGGGCCCGTGAGTGGCTGTCGGGGCCCACCGTTGATGCTGCTGCAGCTTCTGTGTGGGCATCTGCTCATGTAGCTGCTTGGCCTGGCAGAACCTGCAAAGCAGCCCCCAGTGAATACTTCAGTATACCCAAGCATAGATTTACTGACAACCAGAGAACTAGCAGATCAGAAGCACAGTTCCGTGCTGGATAACACAAAAGAGGACCGCTAGAAGATGCAGGAATATTCAAGACATGCTGGTGTTATGACTGGTTTGTTTGAAAGCTGGTCTGTGACTGTTCAGGGAGAAGAAATGCCCTCCCTAGTAACTGCTGCTGAGCAAAAAGGTTGATGCCTCATTCACTGTATTATACTGTGCCCACGGCATGCAAGAAGCCGGAAGAAAACCACGAAGAGTCAGAGAATGGGGTATTCCCAGTGTGACAATACTTACAGAAAATTAAAGGAGACTTTAAACTACTGGGCTAAAGTTAGGTAAAGTGAATTCCAAATCAAATGTAAGGAAAATGGTGTTCTCTGCGCAGGGAAAAATGAATTTTTATTCTCTGGCTGAATTGCTTCCAGAAAAGTTGCTTTTTTTTGTACAGTTGCTGTGTTCAGGTTAAAAACATGCAAGACAAATCACAGTAATGATTCTCCAAATATTGTATAAGCTGTTTAGTTTACTTCCAAGAAGGCATGTAATGAAAATTAGAGATATTGTTAAAAAAAAAAAGGAAATCTGCATGTGTTACTGCTGACACTCGTTGAAAGAAGAAGGGAGATGAAAAATTATATATAGATTTTGTGAGTTAGAGCAGGAAGTGAAATATAATAAAAATGACACTTGGGGGAATATTTTTATGGAATATGGTAATAAGTGAAAACATCTGTGACATTAACTCAAAGATACGAAATATTCAAAGAATTATTGAAGGATTTAACACAATAGAACCATATGCTTAGATTTAAAATGTAATTGTCTTCAAATATAACACATTTTAATGTTTGAAAAATATATTCATCTGAAAACAGCCAAACTTGATGAGAAACTGTGCATAACACACAAAACCCCCAGGCACTACAAAATGGAAATAAAACATTAACAAAAAATATTTTATACTGTGTCTATGGTAATAAGAGTAGTTTATTTTTAACAAGTACAAAGAAACTCTTGAGAACTTACTTACACTTAATTTGGAAACAGAACCTAGTGGGCAGGATTTTTTTTTATCAGAGGTTACCTGTGTCTTTGGAGTTTATGATCCATGTTGTGACTTGACTAAAACAGCATAAGCTGGATTGACTTAGTTTTTCCTGGATTTTAATAAAAAGAGTGAGCAAACAGATAGACTCTTGAAGAAGAGAAATTAAAGACATGAGACTGCAAAGATCAAATTGAGTTTACAATTAAAATTAATCAATAGGCTAAATTGATTACCAAATCAACACAGCAGGTAATCAACACAAACTATGTGGTTGACTCTAGTGGGGATTGTATTATTTTGCTTTTAGATCTCAGCTTCTTCTGCCCACATACCTAGCCAGAACTCTAGCTGATATATTGCATTTATATACCTGATGAAGGATGTTGGTATGTATTGGACATGTAAACTTTACAGAATTTAAGTATCAGTACAAGTCTTAGGAATTTTTTCGTTTGTCAAGGAAATTTTTCTGATCTTTTCACAGAATCACAGAATGGTAGGGGTTGGAAGGGACCTCTGTGGGTCATCTAGTCCAACCCCTCTGCCGAAGCAGGGTCACCTACAGTAGGCTGTAGAGGACCTTGTCCAGGCGGGTCTTGAATATCTCCAGAGAAGGAGACTCCACAACCTCCCTAGGCAGCCTGTTCCAGTGCTCCGTCACCCTCAGAGGGAAGAAATTCTTCCTCATCTTCAGACGGAACCTCCTGTGCTTCAGTTTGTGCCCATTGCCCCTTGTCCTGTCGCTGGGCATCACTGAAAAGAGCTTGGCCCCATCCTCCTGACACCCACCCTTCAGATATTTGTAAGCATTTATAAGGTCCCCTCTCAGCTTTCTCTTCTTCAGGCTGAACAAGACCAGCTCCCTCAGCCTCTCCTCGTAGGAGAGATGCTCCAGTCCCCTCACCATCCTTGGAGCCCTCCGCTGGACTCTCTCCATCTTTCTTGAACTGGGGAGCCCAGAACTGGACAGAGTACTCCAGATGAGGCCTCACTAGGGCAGTGTAGAGGGGAAGGAGAACCTCCCTCGACCTGCTGGCCACACTCCTCTT
>Ga0065711_1041171_pt1 | contig 16360 bp, 9 predicted proteins | sample Hoacrofraction12_FD_59098 | JGI IMG/M metagenome (GOLD analysis project Ga0065711, IMG submission 59098) | Hoatzin crop microbial communities from Cojedes, Venezuela - Epithelial fraction 12 v2 (version 2) | ecosystem: Host-associated > Birds > Digestive system > Esophagus > Crop | place...
AAAAAAAAAAAAAAAAAAAAAAAAAAAAATTGAAGGACTTCAATGTCCACAGAAGGACACCTTCTGTGTCGTACCTTTTTAAGCAATTCACACACAGAAAAAAAAAAAAGTCAAATTACTTCCTGGTTTCTTCTGCCTGAAACATGTCTCTTGCAGTCAAGGAAAGAATTTGTGAATTTTTAAGAGGTGGAATCTAAATTCACTGTTACCCTGTCATTCAAGCCACACTGCTATTCCCTACTTATCCAACAGGCAACTGCATCTTCTGGGCATCAAAACTGACTTAATGACAAAAATATTGATAAGAAACTACAACTGGCTTTGGAGTACTCACATAATATTTCTGGTTTATTTTATTATTTATCACACAAACGGGAAATACAACACACATGCATAAATGATCACATGAGCACTTGTTCCAGCATATAATTACATTCACGGTTATACCCAGCAATTTGAAAGTAGTATATTTGTTTTTTTATAAAGCAGTAATGCATTCTAAGCTATACACAGGCATGCTGTTACAATCCAGATAACAAAAGCTTATCCTCTGCATGTGTTGCATTACAATCTTTGCATTTTTCCATTATAATTTTGCCTTCTTTTCAAATTCATTACATGAATTGGTGCATGCTTACATATCAGTGACTGAGCACATGCTTCAAAGAATAAATGAAAGGAGCAAGGGGGTACACTTTTCAGAGTACCATCTTAAACCAACAGAGGTTGAATCTCAAAGACAGACAAAATATCCATAACAATTCTCATTCACAATTTCATTAAGAAAGGATATTTTTTTTCTTAAGCATTCTACTACATTGTTTTTCCCCTTGGAACTACATATAGTTATTCCAAAGCAAGAAGCTACATAGATCTATATACAGTGCATATAAGCTTTAAAACTTTTCAGTATGGATGACTGAGAAGTTTTAAACAAACAAAACAAAATTCTCAAAACTCTCCCTCATGATTTTGGTAGAATAAATTAAAAATCCGTAACAAACATATGGATTAAGTAGCTGCCCTCTTTTCACTGTTACTGAACAGGAGCAGACTTGCTAATGTTTACCAACAATGTATATACTACAATTCTGAAAAACAGGAATTCACATGCACGCTTCTTTCAAGTCCTGAAAAGTGTTAGAAAGTTTATTGCTTCCAGGTTTTTCCTCCATCTCGTCTATTTTTATATTTAGTTGTTGTCAGGAATAATGACTACTAATCTAGATTTCTACAGTAAATCAAAAAAACTGTTCATATTTACATGAATACACAGGCATCACAGGAAAATTCACTATTAGTTTGAATATGCTTAAAGGACTATCATATCCAGAAGTCAAATTAAGTACGGGCATTTTATTCACCTCAACAAACTAATACTTTGTCCTACATTTTATAACCATGTCAGTACACAGCGTTTCTGATTTTACTACTGCTTGTACTTTGACTTTAGATTTACATTTCATAAACTTAAAAATATTTTCCTGCTGTAGTTATATGAAGTTTTCTCCCCCAGGTTTCACAGTTTGGAATAGGTATAATTTCCAAATAAAGATGAGCTCACACATGCAAGGAGAGAGGTAGGTACTCTGTCCTTTATACAAGGGCATGTAGTGATAGGACAAGGAGTAATGGCTTTAAATTAAGGGAAGGTAGATTTAGACTAGACGTTAGGAAGAAATTTTTCACAATGACATTGGTGAGACACTGGAACGGGTTGCCCAGAGAGGTAGCGGAGGCCCCATCCCTGGAAACATTCAGGGTCAGGTTGGATGGGGCTCTAAGCAATCTGGTCTAGAGGAAGGTGTCCCTGCTCACTGCAGTGGGTTTGGGCTAGATGACCTCTAAAGGTCCCTTCCAATCCAAAGCATTCTGTGATTCTATGATAAATCACATACACAATGGTACACTCAATCCACCACACAAACCTACACTCAAAGCCATTAGATGTATCATTTTAAGCACGATTTGTCAGAAAAAAAGTTTTCACAATCATAACTTACATTAAGAGCAACTAGGATAATGTCATGTGTATTGACTTTTTCAGAAGAACTTATACAAGCTTCAATTCCTTCATCTGAAAGATACCTGTTAAAGAAAAAAAATATTAGAATATCATGATGTATCTATTAGGCAAACATTTTTTCTCTATATAAGATTATTATATTTAGTTTGTATCTTTTGTGCCACTGAAGCATAGATTTAGAAAAACTTGGAAAGTGACTTCATATAATCAGTTTCCTTACACTGAGATGAGATTTAGTAAGAGATTTCTTCTTTCATAATTTCTAAACGACAACAAAAACAATGCCGCTACTTCCAAAATCCTGAATATGTCAAAGAGGTTAACACCACCTTTCTCATGCCCGTCTTCTCCCACCCACCCGAAGTTATCGGAACATGGTTTCAAAATCAACCATTTGGTTTTCACTTGGTCTAAGTGGCATACTTTCACTCATGAAGTTGCAAGGAAAAACCCAAACAAAACCCATCCCACATGCAACACAAAACACAATCACATCTGTTTCTAAAGAGCCAGACTGTACGGTTAAGCCCTCAAGGGCTGGGGCACATAACACAGCCATCCCATAAAACATCATCTTATTTGCCTGGGCTACAAGGCAACTGATAAAAGTGGAAGTGCATTACAGTGTACCGATAGCTAAATATGGCGAAAAAAGTTTAAATAACAATAGAAAACCTCCTCCACAGTCACATTTGGAAACAGCATTTGTGACCTTAATGGCGGTAGCCCACGATCAGTATCTTTCTGCAAAAATACTGTAAGCATACAGTAAATTCGTTCATCTGAAAACTAACAAAGTTCAAGATGTATTCAGCTAATCGATTCAAAAGGGCTGACCTATTCTAACCTGCAAAAACACTTTAAAAAAAGACAATTTTAACTTGAGTGGTCAGAAATTGTGAACTTTATTTTTCCTTTTGCCTAACATTTCCTATTTGAAGCCCCAGTTTTCGTTTGTGTGTAGCCGGCAATCTGCTTTCTCTGCACAGCTCTTCATTTTATTTAAATACATCACAGCAATCATTAAATAATTGATATTTGCTAGAGACTCAGTCTGAAAGAGACTACTTGCCCAAGTAACTGCCTACCAAGAAATCACCCTTCCCCAAATAACAAAAGAATGATTTCAGAAAGAAAACTTAATATACATTAAGAAATACTGAAAATAAATATTCCTAAGTGCTTCAAGAAATACTTCTCTTTAAAGAAAAAAAAAAAACCAACATCCACAGTGCAACATACAAACAAGGCAAAACATTTGAAGGAAAGTACACCTGACAGGCCTTTCTGATTCTAGCCCAAGTAACACGAACATCGCCTTCTCCAGCCCTGTCTGCATTCCCAGACTAATTAACGATCCCGGTTGTGCTCTAACCCAAACACTTGATGAGATCTGAATGTTCAAGTCAGACACTGACATCTAGCAAATACTGTGGGACCAGACCACCATCACAAAAAAAAAAAAAAAACCACCACACAAAAAAAAACACCACACACCCACAAAACCAAAACAACACAAAACCCAGATGCACTGAATAGGAAAAAAATAAATATATAAAAACATAAGAAGCAACAATCCTATTTATTTTTATGAAAAAGCAGATGCTTGAGAAGAATAAGGTGCCAAGATTTCGTGACTTGCATGGGAACACAGGATTTCCCAGCTGAGCAACTCTGAGCTCAACTACTATATGACCTGTGAAGACTGAGGTAACTACTGTGAATTAGCAGATGGATCTTGTTAGCTGGAGTCAGTGGGTAAAGTAGAACAGCATTCCCACTCTGCGCCAGAGGAAACCAGAACAGATACATCCCACAGGCACTATCCTACTCTCAAGGCTTCAACTGTGGTTTCATTACACCAATAAACTTCTTCGAAAGAGCAATATCATAAATTCTGCAAGTGTGCCTTCTGTTATCTTCAGCGCAAAATTGAACATTAATTCAATACCAGGGGTTCAGGGGAGTACAAAAATCCATAAGCTGAGTTTTAGACTGCTGGGCAAGTCACTGAAAGATTCTTCCTCTTCTGCTCCTAATGTAAACGGAGTCATTCTCGAATTCTACTGAAGCTAGCAGGGCTGCAGTTCTCTTAGGGGGTTTCTAAGCCTAGTATTCAGATGTAAGCACTACTGCTTTCCATGCAGAAAGCAATATTTTAGAGAATGAATAAATAAATAGGAAACTGACTTAGAATTAAATTTTCCCTAGATAGGACAGAATTGATTAATCCTGCTATCACAAAATTCACAGCTGAGTTTTACTTTCTCACTTCAAACTGAAGACTGAATCACAGGTGTCAAATTTTTTCAATTTATAACTTTTTATACATAAATTGATGCATAAATTTTCAGTTTAACTTGTCTCATTACTTTTGAGCTGTTTTGAGACAGAAGGATAAAGAGAAACCCACTGGAAAAGACTACTCATTTTTGACTTGTGCCAATTTAAGCAACAGCACTTAGCAGAAGCACTGCCCATCTGACTGATATCTCTGCCAACGTAATAGAGGCACCAACCATCAAATGCCATCGGGGACATCTGTTAGCTTGATTTAAGCAAACACTTCAGCTCTTCAGCAAAAGATTGATTAACATGGTTATTAAAATCGTCTTCAAAAAAGCAAAAATCTATGACCATCGAAGTGGGGAGGATATTTTATAGTTTGGGGTTAGTTGATTTGGTTTCTACAGATATTTATTACATGAAAGCATAACTCACTTAAATCCGTAAGAAAAAAATTCTCTGTATCAAAATTACTTTCAGGAAGAAAGATCCAATCAACAACTATCTCGGCAAAACTATGATGAAGAACTTCAACAGAGAAAAAAACAGAATTGGCAGATCTTTCCAATAACGTGTCAGAAGCTTGCAACTAGTACATAACAAATCAGTCTTTTCTATTTTGCCCTGATTACTCCCTTATACAGACTATACAGCAATGAGTACACCAACTACGTGCTTTGATTTTCTTTACAACCTTACAGAAAGTTCTTATTTAAAATAAAATTATGTTTCAAAATGCATTTATTTTATATATATCTACATTTCCTAAGTACAAAAAAGGAGTTAAAACAGGCAAAAATGTACTCTTCAATTGGCATAGTCCTTCCCACCGTAACAGACCAATTATGAAGTCTGAAATTCTTTTTCCCTGTTCTAAAGAAAAGTCCCCTTTTCTCTTAATAAGGATATGTGACATGCTGATGATAGGACCTTTACAGCATAAGGCCACTCAATCTTTTTGTTCTGTTTTAGTCGAAGAAAAAAAATCCGACGCTGAACAAAACCGAAGACAGCAAAAACTTCCTCTAGAGTCAAAGAGCACAGCCCTGAAGCTCTGTGTGTATGAATATAATAGACAAGTGCCTCACAACATCTACATTACCCATTCTTCACATTTTGTAAAATATCATGATCTATCACAACCTTAGATAATGAAAGGTGAAACACAACATGAGCCTATTACATTAATCCAATATATTTCCTATTGCCAAGGGGCAGGAAGCAATCCTAAACCACCTATGAACCAGACCACATTGCTGCAAGCAGCTCAGGAGCTCCCAGTCCCCAGGAGATACCTGGCAGTGCCATACAAGCTTGATAATTCTTGCTCTCTGTACCTCCATCCCAAGCAGTCACCACCTTTTCTTTAAAAGGCAAATGGGCATGGGGAATAAGCTAGCACACAAATTCTGCTGCCACAATTAACAAATTTCACAGAATCACAGAGTAGTATGGGGTGGAAGGGACCTTTAAAGGTCATCTAGTCCAACTCCCCTGCAAGCAACAAGGGCATCCTCAACTAGATCAGGGTGCTCAGAACCCCACCCAACCTGACCTTGAATGTTTCCAGGGATGGGGCATCTATCACCTCTCTGAGCAATCTGTTCCAGTGTTTCACCACCCTCACAGTAAAAAATTTCTGCCTTACATCTAGCCTAAATCTACTTTCCCTTAGTTTAAAGCCATTACACCTTGTCCTGTCACTACATGCTCCTGTATAAAGTCACAGAATCACAGAATGTTCGCAGTTGGACGGGACCTCTGCGGGTCATGTAAGCCCCTGCTATAAGGTGTTCCTAGAGTCTTCTCTTCTCCAGGCTGAGCAGTCCAACTCTCTCAGCCTGTCCTCATAGGAGAGGTGTTCCAGCCCTCGGACCATTTCTGTAACCCTCCTCTGGACTCACCCCAACAGCTCGATGTCCTGCTTGTGCTGAGGGCTCCAGAGCTGGACGCAGGACTCCAGGTGAGGTCTCACCAGAGCAGAGTAGAGGGGCAGAATCACCTCCCTTGACCTGCTGGCCATGTTTCTTTTGATGCAGTCCAGGATACAGTTGGCCTTCTGAGCTGCAAGTGCACATTGTTGGCTCATGTCCAGCTTTCTACCCACCGGTACCCCCAAGTCCTCCTTGGCAGGGCTGCTCTCAATCCCTTCACCCTCCAGCCTGTATTGATGTTGCCGTGACCCATGTGCAGGACCCTGCACTTGGCCTTGTTGAACCTCATGAGGTCACCACAGGCCCACTTCTAGAGCTTGTCCAGGTCCCTCTGAATGGCATCTTGTCTTTCTGGCGTGTCAGCTGCACCACTCATGTCATCTGCAAATTTGCTGAGGGTGCACTTGATCCCACTACATCATTGATGAAAATACTAAATAGTACTGGTCCCAACACAGACCCCTGTGGGACACAACAAGTGTTTCAGAATTATGCACTTTTGCTTCAGATGAAGCAGCAAATGAATAAATAAACAATAGAACAAATGGGTGCAGTCCAGCTCCACAGACGTCTCTAACAAGTCAAGGGCTAGCCAGTAGCTGACCACTGACATCCTACACTGACAGCAATGAGACAAATTATTTAAGATACAACGCAGATAACACTACCCTGGAAGATGAGACTGAAAGTCTTAAAAGGGAATAACTATGTTCCAACTTGCAGCTTAATTTCTGGCTTTATCCACCAAAATCTTAAGCACCCTGAAAAGATGTTTATATTTTTGAGAAAATTTAGAAAAGAAAAAAAAATTTAAAACCACGACACACAAAAAAAAACCCCAACACACACAAAACCACACTGAAATTTTCTCTGTGAGGACTGGTAACTAGAATAACATACTTGGCAACCACCTTTGGTTTCCAAGAAAAACAGTGCTCACTAGACTTCTTTCTTGCACGTTTTAAAACGATCTCAAAAGTTATAAATTGAAGTAATGCAGACAATTCAATTGATTTCAAAGGAATTATAGCAAGTAATGCTGCATAAGCCACATAGGGATTTTGTGGCCTTGGAACATTAATATAAATTAAAAAAAAAAAAAAGAAATAAAATCAGTTTACAACCAAATGGGCACAAAGCTGACGCAAATGGTTGAGACGGTTCCTTCTGAAGCATTCTCTTGGGAGAGGAAAATAAATGCTTCCACTGCAATTCTTCCACGCTACGCTTGCTGAAACCTGAGGGATATGTAGCACCTATTCCTCTCCCTGCCCCAGCTCTGCTCATCTGAGACCTGTAGCAGTACAATCCTCTTAGCAACAGCTTTTGTCAGAAGAGCATCTCCTAGAAAGCACCTAGATTCTTACCTTACCTTCAAATGAAACCGTAAGACAAAGCCATTAGTAATGAATCAGCATTTTCTATGTGAACCATTTACATATAAATCCAAATCTGCTATTTTTCTGTCACAATGTTCTCAATAAGCTTCTATGAAAAACAGATTTCAGTAATTCTTCCTTTGCAATACAGAGAAAAATATTATATTAGTGACAGGCAGAGCTGTTTTCCCACTGCTCCTTCATATCAAGTATGATATCAATTTAATAATGCACTTCTGCACAATACAGGTATGCATGCATATTCTCTTTTTCAGTATTTCCCACTGCTAAGGGCTATAACTCTATAGTACCAACCTCACCTGTGCCTCTACTTACCTCATTTTCTCTTTCGCTTCACTTCATCAAGATTACACCTGACATGGCCTAAATAGATTTTTGTAGGGCTATACTATTATCCCCTACGTCTGAAACACTGAAGAAATCAGTGGTATCAAAGGAAGACGCATTTTTGCCTGTCTGCTCTATACTGCTGGATCAAACTCTTGATCTGCAGACAAACATGCATGTGTATACACACACCCATATTGATAAGGTTTAAAATAAGAGCTTTATTCTAGAATTAAATCCACCAAGTAAACAAGTTTCCTAATAGTATTTTTCACAACGAGTTTTCTTGAAAACCATGTTGTCTCTATGTGTAATTAACAATTCATGTGCAAACACAAATCTTCAATCTTCAATCCTTTTTCTATTCCATACTACATTTTTCTAGAAATCTTCTGTAATTTTCTCCTATCGTCTCAACAATAAAAATTTTATTAAGGAGAAGCTTTCTGTAAGGAAAGAAGTAAATACAGGAAATTAATATTAATAAACACGCTCTATAAAATTTACGTATTTCAGATTTACAACTCTTCACAGAATCACTGTGATATTAGCAGAAAACACAAACTGTGCTAACAGTATTTCTGGTAATTCAGTGCCAGCCACATAAAACAATGTTGAAGTTCTATAGTAAATTTTATAAAGCTATTTTCAATGAGTGTATGGAGAAATTAGAATGTTCCTTCCACTGCTTCGCTAAGAAAGCAGATTTACACAATCATGCCATACAAAAGATAAGGTTTTAAAGAGGGCAAAGGAAATAAATTCACAGAGAGCTTTCAAACGTCTCATACTTGGCAACACCGCAAAAGAAGAGAGAACAACCTTAAGAATAAAGCTAAGTGCAACTTCAAACAACGCACTAGTACGAGACCACCACTGGGTGCCAGTATTGGTCTATAACAGAAAAACCAAATCTCCTATATTAGCTACTTTAAAACTTCGGAGTTCTCTTAACAGGATTTCAAACCATTCTACTGAATTTCATTTGTATAAAGGAATTACACTGCAATGTTACAAATTTTATTGAAGGACTATCATTAAAGCTGTTAAAAAAAAATCAACACATTTTAAAACATTATTATGCTAAATATGAAAATCAGATTTTAAAGAAATCTTCTTAATACCCTATAACCTGTATAACAATACTAGGAAGGCAACTGCCACTGTTCTTCCATTCAACTTCTGAGCTTTTTATTTGAAGAATAATGTAGTATTATACAAACTACCAGTCAAAATAAAATGGAACTTTCAGGTCAAAAAGAATAGAGATTTCAGAAATCTTTAAAAGCCCTGTCAAAATTACTACAACTGTTCCATTATCCACAAAGCAAACATCTGTAAGGAATGACAAATGTAGATTCAGTGGCAATCTTGGCAATTATACTCCTCATATTCTCACACCCAGAAAAGTGAAGTTTTTCCTAGCATCTACCCTTGCTGCACTGCCTTCTGTTGCCTCTTGTTTTCTGGTATCTATGGAGAAGAGACCATGGCTTTCCTTTCAGCAATCACATTTAAAGACTTGCTTCCTGTATCTTGTACATCTTGCTCTGTATCTTGCGCATCTGGTATATCTTCCTCTACATCTTCTACTTCTACTGATGATTATTGCTATCCAAGTATATTTTTGTTCTCCTATCACTTCTCCAATTTGTTAACGTCTATTTGAACTCTGACCCTGAGCACTTTAACAGCCTTGCATTCCTAAGGAGCTTTATCTCGTGTTTAAGCTCCGTGCTTCATCCTCCATCATCCAGGTGTTTAATGACAGTACCAAATAAAACCTGACCTAGAAGATGCTGTCACGCAGCTTCAGATATTGACAATGAAACATCTGTAGCCATGCTTTCTAGTATGGTCAAACCAGTTTTATAATTGCCTTACAGGACATTAATCTAAACTGTTTCCCTATTTCACTCCTTAAAGATGCAAAGCCAAAAAGCTGAAATAACAGGACATACTGTATTATATCACTATTAATAACTCACTAAGTTTTAAGTGGAATTATGCTAACAAAAACCTATTTACACCATCCAGAAAGCACAAAAAATTACAAGCTCCCAGTTGCAACTAGGTAAGCATTGAACAGACACCAAGGAACTTACCCCTAGCTTTTAAAATATTATTGACATTCCTGAAACTGCTGCACAGCCACTACAGCATCTCAGTTGCCCGGGCAGTTAAACCTGCATCCCAGCTACCAAACTTTTCACTCCTGGAAATACAACACTTCCTTCAGTGCAGTCTCCAACTCAGGTCAAGCTGAAATCCCAGAGAGGAATTAATACCATATGCATTCCCAAACTCAATTTCTCACACATTTAGCTGAAAGACAGAGAAAGAGCAAGAGCCCGAAAAAGAGACAAAAAAAACAAACAAAAAAACCCAACTAGTGCTGTATCTGAGGGCGATGCCCAGTGTGTTGCTCCTTCAGGAACCTCCTGCTCCACACCAAACCCTCTGACCTTGCTGCAGAGGCAGCTCATTCCACCCCCTACCAGTACCGGAAAGGTGAAAGGTTCAGACCTAACCGCTCTCCCCAGCCAGCAGCGTTTCTCCCCTTTCCTACTACAACACGGGAGAGAAGAAGTGAGCTGCCTTAGACACGGGGTCAGCAGGTCCCGAGACAAGGCTTGGTGGTAAGGAGGTTTCTGCTGGGGGTCACCAAAGGCAGAGGGCACCCCAGCACTTCTGGCAATACTTCAAATGCTTCCAAGTCTGTTTTTATGTCATGATTTTTTAGCCACCTTTACTAACCCAGCTTCTCATCCATTTCCAAAAGACAAGGACTATTTTTATACAAAAGCTTGAGTAACCAGTGATAGTTCTAGAATTATTCTTTAATACACTTGACATGCAAACAGAAGTATTAGACTATTTTTAGGTTAGCCTGACAGTCCATCATTCTCTCTCGCACCTCTTGAGACCCACACACCACTCTTCTCTTTTTAATTACCGGCACACGTATTGTTTTTTTTCCCTCCAGCCTCCCTGAAATTACTCTGCTCCAAAAAAATCAAGTATCAAAAGCAAGTTTTCAGCATACTCTTTATCAAGTTCTTACACAGAGAACATGCATTCTAAGACATTTTAACACTTGCATTAGTGAGGTGTTCATAGTAGTACCTCCCATAGTGTGATATGTAGCGTGACGTATGCTTTTTGCAAGTCTATTTTCTTCTATAAACTTCCTACTGGTGGGAATGCATTTTTTTAAAACACAGAAAGATTTAAAACTATATGAATAGAGACTGGCAGCACATCCTTCACAAGCATTTCACAAGAGAAAAATTAAGAACCAAACACAACTTAGTAACACCTTTACAGCCACATTACCCATCTCCAATAATGCAACCATCAAAAAAGTCAGCCTCTATGCTTGCTCCTTCCCAAATGTCATATAGTTCCCTCACCAAATGCTTTATTTAAACTATGTAAGCAAAACTAAAAACCAGAACCAACTTTCCTTTATAAGCTCAGTTCCCAACAGAAGAACATAAAATAATCACTTGTAAAGCCCTGAACAAGAATCAGAAATCCTAGAAATCAGAGAATGTCTCATCACACAGTTGTACAAGGGGCTGGTTTCAGGACACCCACCGTTCTTCCCCAAGCAAACAACTGGGAAAGGGAGAAATGTACGTGGAGAAGTCTCACTTGAATAGACAAGAAACTACTAAGCACGATACTCTCTGAAAGCGCTGTGCAGCTGTTGAATTTATTTCCTTATGCTTTCAAAAAGCTGAAATTAGATGGCCTTCACCGAATGCTGTAATGCTCATCTCTTTTCACCGGCATCTGTAAACAGGGTAAGAAATCACTGAAGGACAGGATAAAAGCTACAAATTAAGCTGTCAGATCTGCATGTGGTAGGTTTTAATAAATCGTACAGCTGCACTTTTAGGCTATTATTTGTGATATACTTTTAAATTGCATTAAGAGCACTGTCAGTATATGCAAAGGTAACTACCCTCAAGTCTTATATAAATAAAAGTAAACAGCCATTTCATTTTCCAAATTTCATAACTGCAAAAGCTACTGATAAATACTTTGACAGGAGGTTTACATCTAAAAATTATCTAATACAGTACAAATTTTTCATATTAAAGATGTCAAAATCTGAAGCACTTACTAGGAAGTAGGAAATTAAGTGGATTGAAAGGATGAAAGAGAACAGAATTTTCCCCAAATAAAAGACTGCTATCACCAGTTGCTTAGCATTAGCCTAGAAGGAACTTTTGTACATCTCACCCATGACTGTATTTCCACTTCTCCAGTCCCTCACAAACACAGAACACACAGAGCGTAACTCTCTCTACTGGAAGTAACCAACCAAGTTCCATAACCCAGAGGTAATCATCAATCACACTGAAATGTAGACACAGAAATCACTTACACGGTGGTGAAACAAGACTAGGAGTATCTGAGTCAAACTGAGAACTCTTGTTTTCCTTCAGTGGCTGCATACTATCTTTTGCTGTGAAGATTAAAAATGTACATAGCTCTCACTTCAACATGTATCTTGTTAAATGCAGAATCTTACAAATAGAGAAAATGAGCTGCTGTCAAGTTCAAGAAAACAGCAGAAAGCTCACGAAAAATTAGATACTTATGAAACTATTAAAAAATTATTTTTAAACTGTAAGGAATTATTATTTCATGATTTAAAAAAAAAACTTTTGTTTTTGTGACTTATCAGAGAATTTTATTGTAAGGCCATTATTACTAACAGCTTAGGCAAAACGGTAAAGGGGTAGTGAATTTTATATTTAAACCCAAAAAAACTACTGCAGCAGCTTCAAAGGAAAAAGATAATTTAATTAAACCAACCACACAAACAAGAATTCAAAAGAAAAACTGATCAAAAATATAGAATCATGGAATCATCAAGGTTGGAGAAGACCTCTAAGATCACTGAGTTCAACCGTCAACCCAATACCACCATGCCTACTAAACCATGTCCCGAAGTGCCACGTCTACACGTTTTTTGAACACTTCCACAGATGGGGACTCCACCACTTCCCTGGGCAGCCTGCTACAATGCCTGACCACTCTTTCAGTAAAGAAAGATTTCCTACTACCTAATCTAAACCTCCCCTGGAGCAGCTTGAGGCCATTGCCTCTCATCCTATCACTAGTTACCTGGGAGAAGAGACCAACACCTGCCTTGCTACAACCTCCTGTCAGGTAGTTGTAGAGAGCAAGAAGCTCTCCCCTCAGCCTCCTCTCCTCCAGACTGAACAGCCCCACTTCCCTCAGCTGCTCCTCATAAGACTTGTTCTCCAGACTCTTCACTGGCCTTGTTGCTCTTCTCTGGACAGACTCCAGCACCTCAATGTCTTTCTTGTAGTGAGGGGCCCAAAACTGAACACAGTACTCCAGGTGTGGCCTCACCAGTGCCAAGTTCAGGGACACGATCACCTCCCTACTCCTGCTGGCCACACTATTCCTGATACAAGCCAGGATGCTGTTGGCCTTCTTGGTCACCTGGGCACACTGCTGGCTCATGTCCAGCTGGCTGTCAGCCAACATCCCCAGGTCCTTTTCTGCTGGGCAGCTTTCCAGCCACTCCTCCCCAAGCCTTAGTGTTGCATGGGGTTGTTGTGACCCAAGTGCAGGACCCGGTACTTGGCCTTGTTGAAACTCCTACAGCTGGCATTGGCCCATTGATCCAGCCTGTCCAGATCCCTCTGCAGAGCCTTCCCAGCCTCAAGCAGGTCGACACTCCCGCCCAACTTGGTGTCATCTGCAAACTTACTGAGGGGCACTCAATCCCCTCATCCAGATCATTGATAAAGATATTAAACAAGGCTGGACCCAAAACTGAGCCCTGGGGAACACCACTCGTGACCAACTGGATTTAACTCCATTCACCACAACTCTATGGGCTCGGCCATCCAGCCACTTTTTCACCCTGCCAAGTGTACACCCATCCAAACCACGAGCAGCTAGTTTCTCCAGGAGGATGCTGCGGGAATCAGCATCGAACGCCCTACTAAAGTCCAGGCAGATAACATTCTGGAGGATTAATTTAACAAAAGCTAGTAATAAAGCTAATAATAAAGAATTTTCAAAGCAGATGAAAGAAACTTGACAGATGACAAGGCTGATAAATAACTGAGATGCAAAAGGATTGATTAAAAAAGTTGTAATATGTAAGGACTTTTTAAAATTTATTTATTGCTAAACTAAATCTCTAAAACATATTTGGAAGGTTTCGAAACTAAAGTTACTGTTGAAATACACATCTAAGCAATTTACTCAAACTGATTTTACAATATAAAAGGTCTTAGAATAAATAAAGCAATAACAACAAAATGCACCAGGACCAGCAAGTATTGCCCAAGAGCTCTGCAAGAGCCAAAATACAAAACTGCTGACATGCTTTAAACCAGCACCTGTACCAGAAGAATGGAAAATGGTAAAACATCACACAGTACTTCTAAAAAGAGCAATCACATGAAATCCTAGGAGTTATATAGACCCTTATGAGCAAAGTCATATAAGCTGTAACAAGACATAAAATTTATAGGCTCACAAGAACTCTGAGAGCTTTGGGGTGAAGATAATACTTCTGGCATATAGAAGATGTCCCACCCACACCTATGAGACTTCTCTAAAAGATAAAGAAAATGAGCAAGGAGGAAGAGGCAAGGAGGAGGGGGTGGAAAAAGTATTGTTGAAATAGCTTTGTTAAGATCCTTCACCAAAGGTTCTTAAAGAAACTGAATTTAGGGCACAAAAAGAAAGAAGAATCCTTACTCGCATACTAAAACACTGGAAAGGAAGGGTATGAATGCAACAGTCCCTCTTCTAGAGGATTAGTTAACAGTGGATGTATTGCACTGATCTGCACTGCGTACGACAAACGTTAAGACAAGGGACTGGATAGCAAGGTGGCCATCGATATGATTACGTAGTTCTAGAAGACACCAAAACCTAAAGCTCACCACCCTCTGTGACCACACAGTAAGATGTCAGATGAATTTCAACATTAACAAATGCGAAGTATTGCACATGGAGAAGAAAACAACTGTAATGCAACACGCATTGTACTGAGCTCTAACCTAGTTATCATTCATGAAAAATATACAGTCCTGTGGTCATTTTCTGGACACTAACTCATGGCTCAACACCAGTCCAAAACACCCAAAGAATACTAGGATCTGTTTTCAAAACAACACAAGATATAACATTGGAAAACCATGCAAATCAAACCAGAATTACTAAGCAACAGTGCTGCTGTACAAAACTTCCAGTTATAAAAGCTGAAAATTATAAGTTGTTTAGTTCTTCATGCAGACTTCCACCGCAGCAGCACGTTCCCCACATCCTTGGACTTCTCCAAGACACAGCTAGACAAAGCAACAGCTGACCTGTTTGACAGTCCTTCTTGGAGCAAAAGCTTGAATTAAGATGACTTTCAGAGACGTCTTCCAATCAACCTTTCAGTTATTTCAAGAACTCAATGCAATTTGCAACTTTAACTGAACATTACATTTTAATATACAAACGTACAGGCTTAGTTTTAAATAACCCAAAATCATGCTGCCTTCCGTTAATGCATTTTACTCATATTTCCATGCTGGTTTTTTATTTTTATATATATATATATACATATATATAGACACACACAAATATATATTTGTATTTCCATAGGTTTAAATTCAACAGGCACCATGGCACAATTTCACAGATGTTGTTTTTGGCCCTTTAGGTCAGTGTTTCGTCTGTTTGCTTGTTTTCTTTTATACCTCGGAGCAAAAGCTGTTTAGCTTCTATCAACTGATTTGGTAATCCTTTAGCAAACAACTTAATTAACATAACACATTTTACATTTAAGTACAAAAGAAATTAAAAGTCAGTTGCTGATATTGGTCAAGAGAGACAAAGATACCAAATCCCAGTTCAGAATACATCTAATACTTCTACTTGGTAGGTTTTCCACCTTTCTGAGAGCATAGAAGTGCTGTAGTTTGTACTGCTGCCTCAGGATACGTTCAAGGCATATGCCTTCAAATGTTACAATTCTTCTGCGATGTAATGTCCTAGTTTACTAACATTTTTAAGACCACAGCAAACAGTTGATACGTATGTGGCCTCTGTGTAACCAAGCAGATTACATGATAGATTACAGAGCTCAGCTTTCTATAAAAAGCCAGACAAGAATTCACTGAGACCAGCTCTGTGCGTATACAACACAACTAATGAAGCGGTAATTTACTGTACAAGAACTTACTAAGTCTTTTCATCAACTAATGACTTGGGAAGGAGTTGAGAATCGATAATGGCTCCAATACTGAAATGGATCTGCAAGAAGCTATCACATAGATAAATGCAACCAATTGAGTCTTTGTGTTACTGATATTGATTTATTCCCCCCCCCC
>Ga0065711_1007541_pt1 | contig 16359 bp, 14 predicted proteins | sample Hoacrofraction12_FD_59098 | JGI IMG/M metagenome (GOLD analysis project Ga0065711, IMG submission 59098) | Hoatzin crop microbial communities from Cojedes, Venezuela - Epithelial fraction 12 v2 (version 2) | ecosystem: Host-associated > Birds > Digestive system > Esophagus > Crop | place...
CAGTGTTTCACAACCCTCACTGTAAAGAATTTCTTCCTTATATCCAGCCTAAACCTACCCTGTTTTAGTTTAAAACCATTACCCCTCGTCCTGTCACTGCTGTCTCTACTAAAAAGATTGTCCCCCATATCATGGTGGGAGCTTGCTAAAGGCCACCTGATCTGGGTTATGTAGAAGCATAAGTCTCCTTTAGGCAACTCAAGGAAGTCTCCAAATCACAACTCCTTATTGTTATGGGAGACTTTAACCTCTATGACATCTGTTGAAAGGGAAAGACAGCAGGATGCAAGTAATACAGGAGGTTTCTGAAGGATAATAGCACAGATGCTAGATGGGCAAATCAGGGGTGATGCTGTCCTGGAGGTGTTTGAGGAAGGCAAGTAGCAAAGTACATACCTAAGGCTTCAGGAGAGGAGGCTTCAGGTTATTCAGGTATTTGGTAGGTGTGGTATCATTTGTGAGGCAGTTTTGAAGAACAAAGAAACTCAAGAGAGAAAGCAGATTCTTTAAAAACAATTTCCTCCAAGCACAAGTAGGAAAAAGGAGTAGCTGTGTTAGGTGGCCAGCTGGAATCTGTAACTTATAACTGAGCTCCAAAGTGAAGGGGGATGGGGAAAGTACAGAAGTCGGGACGGTCATTAAAGGGCTATAGAAACATTACTGTGACATGCAGGGACAGTGTTAAGAAAGCCAAAGCTAGAAGTTGAAACTGAAAAGGGGTATCAAAAGCAGCAAGAAAAGTTTCCACAGCTTTATGACCAGTAAAAGAGTAAACATATAAATTGTAAACCCACTGTCTTTTGAAAGCAGATTCCAAGGGAGTAAGAAAACTAACAAAAACAAAAAATTGGGGCAGTTTTAACCACTGTAGGGAATACCTTTTTAGCTCTTCCATTACAATTTAATGCTTATTAAAGGTAGTGGAGCAACAGCTAGATATGTATAGCATTGTCTGAACAATAAAAAATGTTGAATAAAATACTGCTTATCGCAGATGGAACAACACCCACGAATTGCAAAGTATGCCATGGAGAACCATAACCTCAGAGAGGAGAATAAAAAACTTCGTTCTTTACAGTCAGTTAAAAAGGCTCAAGAAATTGATGCTCAGACTGTTGCAGAACTAGAAAAAGCGTTTTTTGAAGCTTCAGCCACAGAGAAAAATAGTGGAGGTAAAAATGTGCTAATAATCTTACTGTATTTCTGTTGTGTGCAGTGTGGTGTTGAAAACATTGTCTGTCTTGATGTATTTTTGCTCTCTTCAGTGGTACCTGAAGACTGATAAAACAGGTTTACCTCATTTTATTCATGTTGGCCTTCAAGCAACTAGAGCAATAGGGAATTTGGATTCTTGTGCATTGTGTGAACACCATCCATAATCTCATGTTGTGGTTCTTAGTTGTCATGAAGACTGCAGTAATATTAACTGTTCTTCTGGTTTTTATGTGGACTGTTGCTAATACCAATTTTCTTCAATCCTAATTACTGCTATGCTGCTCAGAAGCCTACAAATGCTTTCATTTTAGTAAAACTTAAGGTGTTTGAGCTACTCTGTGACTTCAGAGGGTATATGTTTGTTCTTTAGGTCATCTTTTATATTCCACCACCATATCAGTGGAAGGCAACTCACTGGCATCTATTGAAAGGCTGAAAGCACGCCTGCTACAGACTCAGAGTGAACTAGCAAGTTCGAAACAAGAATATGAAGAATTTAAAGAACTAACCAAGTGAGACAAAACAGTATAGAAATGTCTTTAATTAAACATCTTTAAATAATTGCTTATATTGATTTTTAANAGTTAGTCTCANATCCTGAATGTNCAGTCTAAGTGTACATTCTTTGCATGTAAGAGGGACNGGTTAAGAAAAATGGCATGCACGCAGAATATGCTCTTGTTTAACTCAGTGACTCCCGGACTAGGAAACAACCACGATGCAATCTAAAGGCATGTCTGCACTGTTGCAGATTTCTTTGTCTTTCTGAAAGCTCTTTGCTAAGATGCAAAACAGTGCTTCACAACATGCAGGAGATGCACATACCCTGGAATTCTGGTAGTTGCTTGCTTAATGGGACAGGAAGAGTTTGGCTTAGTTTCCATGTTGAGCAAGTATTCTTCAGTAACTGAAATATTGCAGATGGAAGCAGTGGCAGAACTAAGAGTTTGGGTTTGGGGGGAGATATTTTGACATTTGTTTTTATTTCAGTGCAACAGCAGTTTTTAATATAACCTCCCTAAGATTACAAGTTTGAGTCGTCATAAATGTAGAATCCAAGCATTTCAGAAAATTTTGGCTAACCTGTTTGTTAGTTTTTGTCTCCACTTCAAAGATTTTTAAGATGGCAATATTAATAGTATTACACTGCCAAAAGATGAAATAGTATATTTCTATTTGTCTGTAGATTTTGACCCTACAATTACATCAGTAAGGCCAATTATCACAGTAACAGAATGTAGCTATGCAAAATGCCTAATGAAAATTATTCCTAAATTTCCTCCTCAACTGGTTAAAGTATTCTGAGAGGGCAAAATAATCTTAACAGAGCAGCATGGGGGGGGGGAGTAATCTTTAAAGGACTTTCTTTAATCCTGGCAAGTGCCAGTTCAGACTTCTCATGTAACTGGATAACATTTTTAAAGCTTAAAACCATATTGGTATGGGTGATATCACGTTCTCATAAAAGGAATTGTAGAGCACTCGGCTTATTTCTTACCATGTAAAGGATTTTTTTCTGACACGTTTACTTATCCATCTGCTTGCTTCATTATGCAAGCACAAATAAGCTGCTTAGCCTTTTAATATTTTAATTTTTTCTTTAACTTTTTAATACAGCAGTGGTGGTTTTCTTCTCAAAATAATGTATTTCAATGTTTGGGCAAGAGTTCAGCTCCAGTGTGCTTATTGGCAATACTGCAGCTTATTCTTACTGATGGGAGGGCATTCTGACGGAGTGGGTTTTTACAGTAGTAAAATACTTCCTAACAGGAAAAAGCATATGGAACTGGAATCAGAGCTTCAATCCCTTCGGAAAGCAAACCAACATCTTGAAAACATTCTGGAGGCAACCAAAGCACACAAGCGCCAAGAAGTCTCTCAGTTGCACAAGCTACATAGAGAAACTCTTAAGGTACGAGAATAAGTTTATTTAAAACCACACATACTTACTCCCGAGTTGTGTGAGAACATACTTTCATTTGTGTGATCCCTTAACCTAACTCATGTTCTGGCATGTAATCCATGTGTGATAAACCAGATACACTGTTTTTTTGTTCTGAAATACTGAACAACTGCTACTGTAGTCAGGTGACAACTCTGGGAAAGTGTAGTGCTTTAGAACTAACTACTTTGAGCATTTTATTTCATTATTCTGCTGATAGAACTATGGAATACAATACCAGACAAAGTCTTAATTCCATTTTACAGTTAAAATAAAGCCTGCTTTGTAATTTTTATAACAGAATATAACCACTCCAACAAAAGCTTACCAGCTGAGATCACGCCTAGTGCCACGAATAAGCCCAGAAATCTTAGATTATCAGTCTGAAGATTTTCAGTGTTCTGAAGAGATGGTGAATGACATTTTGAAAGAGCCAGTTCCCCCAGAGATGAATGAACAAGCATATGAGGCCATTGCTGAGGAGCTCAAAGTGGCACAGGTAAATGTTCTCAATAAATACTGAAGTGTATGTGTAACTTTATAACAAAGTGGGTTTGGGCATGAAATACTTCCCTGTCACCAAATATATTTTAATTTGCATGGGAACCTGAAGCACCTGATGAATACTTAAGGCTTCACTAAACAGTTCTCTAATTATACATTGTACTTAAGAAGATTTACAATGAAAATATTGAAAGGGGTTTGGGAGTTGAATATCGAAAGTAGTTTAAGATATACAGGACTTTTAAACTTTTACTGTTTTAGCCTGATAACTTTTTTCTGAGGATACTCCTTTATAAGTCTCTGGTGACTGCTACATTTGGAACAATACCCAAGGTTAACATATAATACTGCATTATTTGAAGAAGCCTGCCAAATAATGCTTGTCCACCATTACCTTGATTGTCTTGTATCTTTCCTAAAGGGCAGGGAAGATTTTTTTTATCACATAGAAGAGTACTACAAAGTTATCTGAACTACTCTCTAGAAGCTGAAACTAACTTCAGTGCATGTAAAACACTGGCATGACAGCCAAAACCCCTCTTTGGTGCTTACCACAGCGCAGAGATCCTGCAAAGAATTTCGCTGGTGTATATTTTGAATAACTTCTTTTTAAAGCCTTATTTCTCCACGATAAACGTGTGTCTGAAAACTATGTTTATTGGATTCGGTTCTTGTATTCCCCAACGGATTTCTTGTGTTCTGGCAGTTTAGTTAGCAACAGGAGAAATCGGCTACTTAAGATACCAGTTTATTTTTGAATGTTCTGTTTTCTGTTGGTTCAGGTCATAAAAAAAGAAAGTAGTTGACATTTTTATATTTGATATGCACAGACTGCCATATGGCAGGTGAGAATAACTGGAAGATGGGTGCTCTAAAGTGTCTATTGTGTCGCAGGAGCAACTGAGCACAATGCAGAGAAAGCTGGATGAAGAGGAAAGCAAGAATATAAAACTCCAGCAGCATATTAATAAACTGGAACATCATTCTGCACAAATACAGGAGGTGAGAGAACAATATAATACAGGGCTATATGGGAGTATGTGTATATATGACAAGGTGGTATCTACCACACTCATACCACTGTGTTGTCTAGTGAGGTCTGCAGTGTTACTTGTGTTTTTGCCTTTTGAAAAATTTATGTTCCTCGGGGCTGTGCAGGAAGACAAGGACTTCATTTAACGTAATACTGCAGGTTTGGGATTTTTTTGCTTTATATGTTGTGATTCTGATCCTGCCTGATCTTAAATATAAGCAAATAGACACTCAAGTTGCCTGTGTTTGGTTTTGGCCAACTTCATGATTTCTGGAAAACGGCAATAGTCACAAGGAAATTTTAGACCCTGGAATGCTGAAAATACTGCTTGCCTCAGCTGGAACTGAACTGAAACATCCTTACTCTATAAAATATTTGCAAGTCTTCCTTAATTGCTAGATTTGAAGAATAAAAACGTAGAAAAGAAAATAAGACCTGTATTCTTCCCAGATCACTATTATTTCTGATAGCTCTGTTCTGAAGTAGATCTCAGCTCCTAAGCTGTGGGTTGCTTTTAAATGAACTTTTTAGATAAGGCGGTGTCTTCAGTTTTATTGAAACATATTTTCTTGGACTTCTATGGATTTCAGATTCCCCAAAACTGGAATTCAAAGAAAAATGCATCTTGTATTTATAATCAGCTGATGAAATGATCTAATACATTATTACATTACTGTTACAGCTCTGACTTAGCCACTCCCACATTTCCTTCCATTTAAAAATTTTACTTCTCTTCTTAAGCTTCTTTCATCCGAAAGGAATGACTGGAGTAAAGAGCGCCAGGAGCTCCTTGAACAGATAAAATCTCTTGAAAAGCAACTTCAAGACAGTCAAAGCAAGACTGATAGTAAGTCTATGTAACACTGAAACTCCATATGAAGTTTTGAGATGTCTTAATGTTTTGAAACAACAATAGCACATGCTTGAGTAACTATTTGGGGTTTTAGTCATACAGGTTTGATTTTTTTTTTTTAATCCTTTTTTTCCTCTAATACTTGCAGAATAGCTTTTCTCTGCCCAGTCTTGCACAATATGCAATATTCAAAATTGTTCTCTGTTCACTCTGAATGTGAAGGGAGCACAGAATATAGTATTTTAAAAAGAATATATTAACTAAAAATAAAGAGAGAATCCTCCATTGGTTGGTGGAAATCCAGTGATGTTGCCTGGAATGTTCTTGATTCCGCCTGTACTGTTTCGTTCTTAAAGTCAATGTTTCATTGACCTTTTCCATTTACAAATCCTTTTTGTGTATGGCCTTCCAGGTTAATTCCACTGAAAGTGTGCAAAGTTTTGTGAGACTTTGCCAAGACATTCTGTAGTGTTACATGTTCTGTATCTAGCACAGTTTTACAAATAATGTGTAAAATATTTGTTTGGTTTTTGACAGTATTGAAAAGTGAAGTCTATGACTTGCGCATTGTCCTGCAGTCTGCAGACAAGGAGCTGTCTGCTGTAAAACTGGAATATAGTGCATTTAGGGAAAAGCAGGAGAAAGAAATGAGTCAGCTTTCTGCTAGACATATGGATGTACAGTTCCAGCTGGACAGCGTCAGGTATGTTGGCAGCTTGGTAAAATGCTTTAACCTCCCTTCTGGATGCATCCAGTGATTTCGTTCTTTTTTTCTGCATGTGAACTTGCACTTTATATCTCCTATTTAAAGTTGTTATTTTGTGTTTATGTCCCTTGCTTACTTTTTTGCTCAGTTCTTTCCATGCCTATTTCAATGCCATGAGGGACGAAATGGTGAAATTAGCAGAAAGAAAATAAAACGAGTATTCCTTAATTTTGGTTTGCTATAGCATTTTCCCATTAAGTAGGATATACCTATAAACCCACTGATCTCCAGAAGTTAAGTGGCTGAACAGACATAGTTTGTTTGGGTTGTGTTTTTTTCTTAGTTTAGTCTTAAAAATTAACTGTTGCTTCTCAGTCTGGTCATGTGAAGCAGGTGACATAATGATGCTGCTCTAAAAATACAAGCAGAAAGAAATCATAAAAATAACCAGGTGTTTGACTGTTGAAGTGTGAAAAGTGTGAAATATTGCATTATTGTATGCAATAATGGCCATTATTACTGGGAGATGAAAATTAGTGAAATTTTTAATCATTAGTGCAACTTAGTTGTTTTGGGTTTTTTTGTTGTTGTTTTATGTTTTGTTGGGTATTAGTTTTGTGGGTTGCCTTTTTTTTTTTCCCTGCAAAGCTTAACTATGTTCTTGCATTACAGCAGGTCACGTCTTAGCAGAAGTTATTTTTCGAGTGATGCGTTTTGAGACTGGGAACTTGGAATTGAAATTAAATATTGGGGTTTCATTGATGCCTTCTGTATTAGCAGAAGTACTATTTGGAGGATATTCTTTCTATAGACTCTCCATTAATAACATGATTTATAACACATGTCTAGCAGCTCATTTACTCCTCCTTGCTTTTCACTTTTTTGAAAGATCAAGTGAAGTAAGTTTTCAGGGCAACAGTTCGGAGGGGATCAGAAAGAGTACTCTGCCTTCTCTGCCAATGCCACTTAAATTTCCTGTGCCCTTCATAAATTTGGGATTTCTGAGTTTAAAAAAAAAAAAGTTACCATCTAAGTCAGTCACTTCTTTCTAAAATAACTGTACCTTGTATATTATCTGAAGATCATAAAATACAGTTGCAGAGTATTTTTATAATGAAACAAACCCTTAATGTTGTGGGTTGGTTTGTTTTTTTTAATAAAGGCTAGAACATGAAAAGATTCTTGAAGAAAAAGCAAGCCTGCAGGATGACTATGACAACTTGCAGGAAGTAGCGAAGTTTGAGACAGATCAACTGAAGCAACAACTTGAGGACAGAAAACAAGAAGCAGACGCAATGAAAACTGAGCTTTGTGTAAGACAGTCAAGGCTTTTAAAGGACTTTGTTATAGCTACATAACCAGATTGTTGAATTCCTATTATTGTATTATTGATAATAGATTCCATAGTAATAATAGGTTTCCTGGTGATTTCACTTGGAAGACGTAGTCAGAATCTTTTTTAAAACTTAGTGCAAGATTTTTGCAGCCACAGGCTACAAGAAATATCCAATAGCATGATGAAGCAGTAGCGTTTTTGGCTGAAGAAATTGCTCTGGAAATGTTGAAGGAGATGAGTTAATTAGTAAAGGAATAAGAAACTGGTTTGGAAAAGAATCCTGACATCAAAATGCTGGTGACCTTTCATCTTAAGCTAGCTAGTTGTAGCTAGCACTATTCTATCTTTACAAAGCAGTTTCTTAAAAATTTTCATAGTGGATATGATATTGTTAAAATGATCTATGGCTTTTTGTGGTGGATCACTGTCCTGCAATTTAGTTGATGCTGTCCTTGAAAGCCTATCAGACTGCAGTGACTGCAAAACAGCAGTAAGGTTGCTCAAGGGCTTTTGCAAATGATTTCGCCTGCTTTTCTGCAGCGTAAACTGTGCCAGCTCAGCAAATTTCCTGTACCTGTTCCTTTTAGTGTTTAAAGGAATACTGACACATAAAAAAATTATTATTTTAAATTCCTTACAGTCTAATATCTTGAACTGCTGATTAGAATTTGAAAATTTCTTCCAAATTAATCTATAGTTGAAAATTCTGATTTCTCTTGCCTTGGATATTGAGGAACATTATAGCTATAAGAAATTATTATCAATGGCAGGTGAAAAGAGCTGATTGCTTAATATGAATAAGAGTTTAGCTTTGTCCTGGACAACTTCAAAAGTAAAGATCTTCCTATTTCTGTTTTGAGGGGGGGTGGGGAGGGGAGTGTTCAGTCATCTTAGGAGCTTGTATAGATTTTTATTTTGGTTTAAATTATTCTAAAGATCTTATACTGTAACTTGTTATAACAGCATATATTTTGATATTCTAGAACCTTTTGAAACTCTTGAAGACAGAAAAAGAACACAATGAAAAACTAACATTACAATTACAAGAAGATAAAGAAAACAATTCAAAGTAAGTTTTAATTAGCAGTGGAGTTTATTTTCATCTGACTTCGTTGATTTTGTCCTATGCTTAGGTTTTGTATTCAGATGGGGATCTGGTTTGTAGAGGTTTTTTTCCCCAGCTGGGTGGAGATAATTACATAGTGGTGTTTTTTTATTTCATACAACTTAGAAAAACACTTCATTTTAATGTATTTCAATTAACATGACAAATGTGTTTTCATTGCAAGTATAGTTCTTCATGTCAAAGATAAAGTTCCACTACTGATAGCAGTGTATGACTAGTCACTAAACTATTAGTCCTTTGTATAGCACTGAGAAGGTCATAGCTAAAGAACTCTTCAAAAAAAAAGGAAGTGCAAATAAGAATAAACTTCTATAACTTGATTCTTGTTAAAGCTCTCTTATATTCTGATTATATTTCTCACTAGGAATATGTTTTATTTTCCAGAGAGCTCTTGAAAGTACTTGAAAAAGTACAGGTAGAGAAATCATCCTCTGAAATGGTGACGCGGTGTGAGCAGCAGGTACAACAGCAAAATTTAATGTCTAAAATCGAGTTCATGGATTTACTTGTGCATTAATGGTAATTTTATTGGTGAACTGACTGCTTTGTTGATTACCAGCAAAATAAATGTAGAGTTCTCAAGTTTCAGATTGTTTTGTTAAGCTACCACTTAATTATTCTGGCAAAGTAAACAACATAGTTCCTTCCATTTTTTACATGGCTTTATGCTTTACAAAACATACTTCAGAAGTAACTAAGTTTCTCCTTCACAATTATTCCTTCTAGGAAGCAAAACTACAGAAATTGGAACAGGAGCTGGCTGCTGCTGAAGAGATTATTGTTTCTTTGAAGAAGACAAATGACACAGATAAGGTTTGGGGTTATTTCTATTACTGATGCCCAGTTCTCTGGATAACTGTGTTCTGTACTAGAGTTGAAAGCCCAAAGCCTTTGTGTGATACTTAGTAACTCTGTGCTTCTAGGCAATCCTGGCTGAGGATCTAGGTAAGATAAATCCTACCTTTTACTGGCATGGAGTTTGCAGGGTGGTGGGAAACTGATACGCAATCAGAGAAAACACAAGATAACTGAATGCTAAACAAAACAAAACAAAAATCAAGGTAAAGCTCTCTACTGGAAAAAACATTGAATGTATAAACGATGCATAATTCTCCTGATGATTACTAGGGACTTCCAGTCAGTGCTATGTTGTAATGGGCTAATAGAAGAGGTAAGAAAGATGATGCAAGAATGTGACTGTGGGTATCTTTTCACATAAAAGTCCTTTGATTTTATTAACAGAGACTGCTGTAGTGTTTTGAAAGCTTAAATAGCAAAAGTTCCCATAGTACAAGCATTTATGCTGTATGTAAAAGGCATAAGAAATCACATAGTGCATTTACTATCCAGCATAATGCAATGATAAGTCTTGATAAAACCAAAAATTTGACATGTACAAAGTCAGAAGAATCTGGTATTGTCAGTACAGTGGTGTTTCTTGAATGTGTCTTTTTCTGTTACAAACGAACTTAAACTATACTACTTCTATTCTGCTAGAAACCCATCACAGCCTGAGACTAAATCAGAGGGCTAATCTTCTAATCAATGCAGCAGGTTATTTAATTCTTTATGTAAGTGCTTAGAACAAAAGCCAATGATTTAACAACAAATTTCCTATTACTCCTTTACATTAGCATATTGAGGCCTCATTTTCAAATGATTGTTTGAAATTTTGGATTGACGAATTATACACCAAAGAAAGTCCAGTAATAAAATATATTTAAAAATATATATATATAATGCATCAGGATTAACTTTTTTTATGTTGCAGGAGGTTGTAACTGACTTGATGAGACAGATCCAGGAGCTGAGGTCTTCAGTTAATGATAAAACTGAGTCCATAGATGGGCTGACAAGAGAGCTCGAGGATATGAATGTATGTTCTGTCATTTTGAAGGACATGGTATATAGTTTTTCAGAAATGGAAGGCAATGACATGTCTTATCATGGGTCTCAAACAGCATAACTTGCTGTAGCGTTTTAGAAGGAAACTTCTTTGTTTTGACATGTTGAAGTCTTCTGAACATTTTATGCCTAAGGCTGTCTTGAAAACTGAACTCTCTCCACGTGGTGGGTAAAGAGCAGTGTCTCTAAAGGGACCTATTCACATCTTGTAAACTACCCTTAGCTGACAGCCACATTTAGATTTTCTCAGAAATTGGCAATTTCAGACTTCAACAATTGAAGCTGAATTGTAAATTCATTTTTGAGGGAGTGAATTTTTATGTTGCTGATATTACTATGTTCTATGTCTGAAAACAAGTATAAAGAACTAAAACTATGTATTTGAATAACTATGAATAAATATGATCCATCTTTATTAATATAGGTCTGGCTTGCAAACTGATAAAGCAACTCACAGAATGCGTTAGATAATGTATATGTATGAACTATGAATTCAAAAGGTCCTACAGACAAAATGTTGATGAGAGATTTTTTGCATATGGATATCTGTTTTTAATAAAGGGTTTGGTGGTTGGTATGTATTGTGGTGGCTAATACATATTAAATTAATAATCTTTTTCTGTTGTTCTGACAACTGATTTCTAATAAAATAGTCTGTACAAATTCAGCAACTATGATACATCATTGTGATTTTAGTCATTCACACTGAGATTTTAAGCATTTGTAATTATCATAAAATTTGTGATCTATATTTGTATTATGTTTACCAACTTTCTTTGATAACATGTTTTCCTAAAACATTCTAAAATTTAACTTAATACTTTTGATAGTGCAAGTATAATCTTGTTCTGACTGCAAAAGAAGAAAGCAAAGTAATCATAAAGGATCAGGAAAAGAAGATTGAAGAACTGAGGGAAGCCTTGGAGAGAAGACAAATAGCCGATAACATTGAGGTAAAAACATTACTGTTGTTACATTATGATTATTTGTTCAACAGACCAATTGGATGTGGTTTTGCTTAAAATACTTGTATAAAGCTTAACTTCATTTTAGTTCACACTACAGCTAGTTAAGCTGTTCTTAAAGGAATTTTTCATGTGATACCTGACAAATTCTGTTAAATTATCACATTACTTGACATAAATATTTTATAAGCTACTTCATAAAAACCTATGCTGAAAGCCTGGTTTAATTTCGTTAAGGCCACTAAGGAATCATCAGCTGAATTTAATGGCAGCATTAGATGATGCAGCTGAGAAATTAAAATAGGTAGAAGAATATAGTATATTTAACATTATCTCTTTCCCCACTGCTACTACATTTGGTAACATCTTTTCTGTACTCATAATTTTAACTAAAAGCTCCACCTGCTGGAAACAGATTTAGGACACATTGATTCAACTGCAATTTTGCTTTTTAAAATTGTGTCTTTCTTTTTTAACTCTTTCTTGTTACTGCTCTCACCATTATTTTGGTGAACGTGTCCATCACTCAGAACCACTAGCCTCTCCTTACAAGTAATTTCTACAAGATCATCTGTCACATTAGATATGCTTAATCCAATCACATAGCACCAATTAAGTCTTCCAGAGTAATGTTTGCTTCTCAAAAAGCCATTCTTAAATATATTTCCACTATGTTTAATAAACAGACTGTCTTCATTAATAATCATATCTAAATTTGACATTCTGGAACCTAAAACTCAGTTGCCTGCCAAATGGATCACTTCTCTTTGTGGTTTTTTGGGTTTGTTTTTTTTTTAAAAAAAAAAAAACCAAAAAAAAACAAAAAAAAAAAAAAACTGAAGTACCAGTTCTTACTACAGTGTTCTCCTTGGGTGTGTCTGGCTCCTGATAAAATCATAGTGTTTCTCCTTCAACTTTGTACGTCAGTTACTGATTTCCTTCATGCTTTCTTGACTGGACAAGAAGAACTAATCCAAGGTGGCATTTAAAATACTAAGTACTGTTTATCCTTCTAGTTTAACACATCTAGGTATGATGCCCTATCAGATAAGATGGGAGTCTAGACCCTAGAATAAATCCAGAGGTACCTACAGAATAGCAGTGTGCTAAAAAAGCTGTAATCATTAATTCAGCATGGATTAAAGTCTATACATCCTTTTCTGATTTCTTATGTAAAGAATTGTATCTAAGTATGCATTATATTTTAAAACAGCGGTTGATTCCAAATATCTCCCACAAGTATCTAACTGTAACTATACTGTGGGAAAGTTCTCATTTTTGTTCTGCAGCCAAGACAATGGATATGGAAAACATGCTAAAATAAGATATTTATAGATGAATGCTTGCTACAATTCATGATGAAAAAATTAAGGCAAAAGGGAGATTCTTGTAGCTGCTAGCAGTCTTCTTGACAATGACAAAACATGTGAAACTGCTTTAGAGTAATAACTTTAACATTTCTTTTTTTACTTATCCAATGATTTAAAATAGAGAGAACTTCTGTGTGAAGACTTGCATCATACCACTGAAGAGCTGATAAGACTGACAGAAGCCTCTAAGAAACATGATTCATTGCTTCAGTGTGCGCAGGAAGACATAGAAAACAAAGAAGTTCTAATCCAGGAACTCAGAGAACAGGTAAAATAAGGAAATTCTTCTGATAATTAGCTCCATGGGAGGGAGCTGTGGTCAACTGTAGCTTCTGGAAAAGGTTTTACTTGCAATTTTAGAGCATCCTGTACGCAGTACTCTTGGTGAAGGGCAAGGCTCCGTCCTGTAAAAGCAAAGTAGTAGTTCAAAAGCTGCTGACCAAAGACTACGTAACTTTTAAATACTTTGGAAATGGTGTGCAGAGATCACGAAAATGTTTACTCTGAAAGCAAAGTAAAATTATCAGTACCTATAATAACAGAGCGACCTGTGGTGATAAGCAGTGTAAGCTAGGAAATTACTTTTTCCTCTCTGTAACACTTATCCACAAACAATACTGTTATGTAATGAAGATAACTGTTGAGCTCTATAAATTATGTAGTCTGAGAGTTACTTGGAGCTTTCACAGACCAAACAGCTATGTTAAGCCTCTGTCCAAATTTTAGCTCTAGTTGTCACAACTGTCATAGTGCTATGTAATATATTTGTATTGGCGAAAACTTGTAATAAGGGTAAGTTATTCTGGATAGAAGAGTCCTTTTGTCATGTTAGCATATTCTTTTTGAAGAAACTGATTAAATCTATACCAGTAAAATCTTTCTTTGTATCAAATCGTGTTTTGACCAGTAAAACTTTGGCCAACAAAGTTCATTATAGTTTTCTTTCTGTGCTAGCAAGCCCTTTGAAAGGTAGATTGTGTTACCAAGGCAGAAAAAGTCAAATAGTAACAAGAACAAAATTCAGTCAGATAAATTACATAGTATACAGTATGTAGTGTATATATGCTTTCAAAAAATGCTTGTTACATGCAGCTATTGAATGATTAACAGTTATTAGGTAAATACACAAAACAGTTATGAAAGTGAAGTCTAAGGTAATCTAAAATAACTTGTGGTGTACTTAAACTTGCTCAAAATAGAGATCTGGCTGCTGTTTTCTTTAATATTTTGTGTGTATCATGAGCTAATTTAGTTCTAATTGGGGTTTCTAATAGATGGACAAAATGGCAGAAGAGCTGGAGAAGAGGAAGAATGAATATGAGCTAAAAATGAAGCAAATAGACTGTTTTGTGGACTCGTCTTCAGTAACATTTCCTCAGGTACGGCATTCCGTAGAGAAACATTTTCATTGTTACAAATGTTAAAATTCAGGACTAATTAACTTTACAGCATTTACTGGGACCAGAAATGACAATGCACTGAGACTGGTCAAATCCCATTAACCTTGTTTGTAACTTAAATGTATTATTGATGATTTATCTGACAGGAATTTATTAATGTATGTTTCCAATTAAGTATTAAAACATGTAATCAATACGTAAGGGAACCAGTTCTTTACCAACAGTTTGTGTTTTTTGTCTCTCTCAACTTGCCAGTGTCCAAAAACTCCCCCCAATTTTGATGTGAATTTGGTAAAGCTCTTGGAAACTCATGAGCAAGAAATAGCTGATCGGAGGGCTTCTGCAATAAATCTGGAGCACCTTGTACGTGAACTGAATGAAGAACGAAGAGCTAAAAATAATGAAATTCTAAGACTGAAGGTACTATGAGTTAATCTCTACAGGCAATTTGTAAGGTTAAAATAAGACAGAATACAGAGTTCAGATTTTTAATGAGCTCTGCTTAGTAGTCTGTCCGTTAAAGCAAGAAGGCAGTTCTTGGTCTTCTCTTTACCTGGGCTGCTAACAAATGGTGACAACTTGCTTGAAATGTCCATATATTTCATTTTCCTATGGACTGAATTGTTTCGTGTTCATGAATATCAAATAATAACATCATTTTTGCTGATGAAACTATTCTGACTTATTCTAAATCAAGTTTCTAATGAAACTGTAAATGGAAGGGTGATACAGATCTTTGCCAGAGAACTGTGCTTGTTTTCTGAGAAATAGGTTTTTGTCTTCTATTTTACTCAAAAATATGTTCAACTGGAAATGAAAACAGGAATTGCAATTTAGCCTTAAAATAAAATGTTTCAAATTTCACTTGGTTAGGAACAATTAAATGAGTTGGAGAACTTGCGTCTGGAAATGCAGATATTGGTGGAGAACAACAGGAATTTACAGAGCCTTGTAGAAGCTCAGAGACTAAGCAAGAACAGGTAAAATAAAACAAGAAAAACCTGTCTTAACTTGAAGCAATTAAGTAAGATACATTAACAGCTTTTATTTGAAATATAATACTACATATTGTTTGTATAATTAGAGATTGATTCAGCCTTTTCTATGAAAATTGTATCGTGGCTTGTAAACTTTATTGCATTTAAATCAAAAATTTTTAAATACAACAAAGTTTTATAAAGGAAATGGAAATTGAATATAATTACATGCATAGCCATTTCTGTGTCTTATGTATTGCCATATCACTTGTGCAGTTATGGATTCAGTGGATAGGAAATGTCCAAATGAATTCGACACAAGTTTTAACGTAGACATAAATGGAACCAGTTCTCCATCTTGTGTTTTTGAGGGTAAGGAATTAACTTTGTCTGAAAAGATGGTATACTGGTATAGACCTCAGGTTGGAGGTATCCTGAAATTTGGTTTGAACTGTAATCTGTACAGTTTAATTATGGACAAAAAATACTTTGTTTTGTAGCTTACCTTTTTTGTTTTTTCTTTGTATTCAATTTTGTAAAGAAATAAATGATTTTGCTGGTTTACATCTTGTGAAAAGAAATCTTAACTGGCATCAAATAATTCTGTTGATACTTAATGACATTTAATTTTTAAGGGGCAATTTAGTAAACAGTAGCTTAATGCTAGGTACAAGTTTACTCTTTTTGCCTATTAAATGTATTAAAAAATATATTTTCTGCAACCTTTATCTGTGTTTGATGTATCAGTGTTGTCAGTTTTAGAACTGACTTTTTGGTAAGATAAGTATTTAATGTAAAAGAACAGTATTAAAGTTGCAAAATTAGGTATTCTGATTAGAAGATGCCGCAATGGCAGGTGTCTGTGCAACTCCAATTTGTCCTTGCGTTGTATGTATTATACAGTAATCTTCAGTTATGAAGGGATTCATTTGTGGAAAACATTCTGTGCACAAGGTGGGATAATGAATGATGATGATGTCTCTAGGTCCTTCTGCTTAGCTTGCCGCAGACATTTGAAAGTGTGTTG
>Ga0065711_1009406_pt1 | contig 16359 bp, 8 predicted proteins | sample Hoacrofraction12_FD_59098 | JGI IMG/M metagenome (GOLD analysis project Ga0065711, IMG submission 59098) | Hoatzin crop microbial communities from Cojedes, Venezuela - Epithelial fraction 12 v2 (version 2) | ecosystem: Host-associated > Birds > Digestive system > Esophagus > Crop | place...
CGCCTGGACAAGGTCCTGTGCAGCCTGCTGTAGGTGACCCTGCTTCAGCAGGAGGGTTGGACTAGATGACCCACAGAGGTCCCTTCCAACCCCTACTATTCTGTGATTCTGTGATTCTGTGAAATTCAATCAAGAATATACTGGTTATAATCTTTTTGGCTTCAGTTTGAAAACCTCATGTGCTGAAGGTAAAAGTTGCAGTTAAGACCTTAATGTACACATGAATGACAACCATAATTGAAGCCATACTTCAGTATTATTTCTGTCAACTTAGTTTGTCTGAAAAAGTTAGTTAGGCACTGAGTGTATGACTGAACAAACTACTTAAACATGTGCTTCGTGCTGAACCTAGTGGTGAAAGTTGGGCTTGTACTGTTCAGCTGAGCTAGGGCTGAAATTACGCCATCTGTGCGATATCTTAGCCCAGTGATCTACACTGACAAGTGCAGCTTTTGCCTACAAATCTTTTTTATGTCAGGAAATGTTTGGATCTGGTTGATTCTGCCTTGGGCTAGCTTGTGGCTGAGATGATCTCTCAAACCCCTTACTAGTCTTGTCTTCTACGATTTAAGTAACAGGAAAACATAAGCCATGAGAAGTCAGAGCTCAAAAGTTACTGGTATAGTTTGAAAGATGTCCCTGAAAATTTTCTGCTGTATGATTACCTTTAAATTATGGCATATCTGTTGGCTTACAGTAAGCATCCACTGTTGAAGGGATTGAATTTATGCGTATGAATACTTCTGAGCTGTGCTTTCTTGTGGTACTCTTCTATTGTGAGGTGCCACAGAGTTTGAAGGACCACAGAGGCATTTCTATGGTTTTGCTGTTCTGTCTTCATTTTGTTGTGTGCATATCTTGGGGATGTGAACTGGTATCTTTTTCCTGTCTGTATCTGAATAGTGCTGGCCTACTGTGTGTGCTTTTCAGCACCATTTTAATGAATAGGCTGAGGAGACAACAGGAAAAGGGGCAATAGCCATGTTCATCCTAATGACAACTCCCTATCAGAGTCTTTTCACTCCTGGCTGCCTTCTTGGACTTGGTCAGCATTCACTGAATTTCATGGCTGGTTTACCTAATGTGACGGCAACTGACCTTATTGCAAACTTCAGTTTTTGAAGAGGCAGATTTTCTCCCTGTTAGAGCTCTAAGTCATTGCTTGGCTTCGTTCTTTCTCTCTGACAGAGCACATAGTGCTTGTACTTTGTTTCTTGTACCCAGTAATGTCACAAAGTTTACAGTCATGTGTAATCCTCTTTCAGGTATTATTTACTACAATATAAATTATTTTTATTTATGTATTTTTTAAACAGGCATAATACACAATGGATTACTTACTGACTTTGGATTGATATCAGTCATAGCTGTGGGTCTGTAAAAACACACTCTGATTACATTAACTTCTTAAAAATGAATGCGAGGTCATACAGTATGAGCCATCGGACAACAGATATTCCTCATGGACCTAGGATGAGCAGTGGACAGCAGATCCCATCTATCAGAGTTCATGCAGAAACGCCCTGCCTGTCTTCAAGTAGCAGCACGCCAAGCCCAGATATTGGAAACTTGTCTGCCAGCCCACACTTAAAGATGCCCCTTGGAGGAGGGGTAGCTCCTCAGAGCAACATCATTGACAGTACTCTTCACCTTCCTGCTCTCAGTCCCAGGAAACCAGTGGTTACAAATGGGAAGCCTTTATTACAAGTCCCACAGCCCCCAGGACTGCCAGCCCCACAGTCTTTAAAGCCAAAACCGCAAGAATTTGGGAATAGTTTCTCCCCATGCACAGGTGAAGGTAAGACTCCTTTTTCTGTTGCTATTGATAATAGCATTTCTTCTCCAATATCACGTACCCAAATGGTATTGGTTTTAGTAGATGGAATCCAGTCTCTTCTTTACTACTGTTTTATGCAAAGGAAGAGATACTGAACCAAAATGCTTTGCTGTTTTCCACAAAAGTAATTAATCATTTGATTATTCCCAGGGGCTTTGTGTTACACAGCAGTTGCTCAGAATCCCTGACTTGTCCTAAAAGTCTTTATAAACATTGTGGTTTGACTTTGCTTTGCTAACCTAACCTATTGACTCAGCAAATCCAGATAGTCATTTTATGTTCTGTGGCACCAGAATTTTGTGAGTGCTGTCAGAAATACTCATTCTTGGATGCATGAACGCAGCTTTTCACTGGTGACTAACAGCTGCATACTGGTGAAAACAGCAGTGTAGTCATGCTTTTTAGAGTGCTTAGACTGGACAAGCTGTAAAGCACTTTGGAGGATGTCTTGACGGTATCTTTGCAATCCATTTTTTGGAACCACTGTTTATGCTGTACAAAATAATGATGCATAGTCGTCACGAAATTTGGAGGCTGGTCCTCTGTGATTTAGTGCTTGCGCATCAGAGATTTACCTATCTATGAGAAAGTCCTTGACTGTCTGCTCTTGGGTCTTTGAAGTCAACACAGAACTTTTAACTTTTCAGTACTTCTTGACTCTGGTCACGCTGGAGATGGGGATGCTCTTTTGGGGGAGTTTTGGTATCATACTTTTGAAACTGAATGTACATAGACATGAGAATTTAATGTACAGAAAAGAATTACATGGTTTAAAATACCAAGAAAATCTTGGTTTTGTATCTGAGTGAAAGTGCAGAAAAGGAGACAGAGATTTCCCATTTTATTCTAAGTGTGTTGCTTCTCTCCGTTTTCTGTTTTTCTTCGCTACTTCCCTTTGAAAACTTGGCAAGTCCATCATCCCTCTGCATCAAGGCTTGCAAGCTTGAAACCAGTATCACTTCAGAACAAGTTGAAAGTTAACTGCATGCTTGAGTGCTCTGCTGAGTCAGACCAGTGGTAATGCATGTACATATTCATTGGGTGACCTCTGAGATCACCTGTGTGGTGCTTGATGTGGTGGTGGTGGTGGTGGGTGTAATTCACAGCATATAGCTTTAAGCTTCTGCTACAGGAAAGAGAGGTGGGCTCGTCACATGATGCATAACAGCTGATCCACCTATAGTATCTTTCAGAGTAGAATCACAGGGTAAAGAGAGCGTCACCTGATTTACTGTCCTTGGTTTGGGGATTTTGGTCTGCTGTGCCTGCCCACTCTGTTTGTAGCTGCTGCCATTTCCATCTTTCTTGGCCGGATTAGCTCTCACGTATGTAAAGTAGTTTGTTATTTCGTGGGACAGTGAGCAGAGAATGCAGCTGCAGGCTGGCATTAGGGACACTTAGGTATAAGTAGTGCTGGTTAGTCAGGATACTGTGGACTTCAGACATGATGGACTTCAGATTCTGTATTTCTATGTATTTGGATTAGTAATTCCTCGTACTTTGAAGTTCTTGTTATTAGCAGGACCACTTACAGAACTGAAGATGATGTGCGCTGGGAATGTACCTACTACGGAAGAGCCAAGTCTCATTCACTTGATCATGTCCAGATGAGTTTCTATGACTGAACCTTGCTATGCTGTATAAAGCACAGCATGTATGTGAAGAAGACTGCAAACCTAGTGACACTATTCATGTAGTTTATGCTTGTGCAGCTCTTTCATATGTTGTCCATTTCTAGTGTGGGGGTACATGGAGGGAAATGTCTTTTGGTACATACTTATTTGAGCCAGAAGACAACAGGTTTCCCTTTATAGTTGTCTCAGTATCAGTTATAGAGGTTTACACTATTCAAAGTTGTTTGTTGTGGTTTTTTTAGGTTTTGGGTTTTTTTTTTTTACTTTAAAACAGATGGGATAGTAAAAGCAGCAAGATACACAGCAAAATGACTTCTTGGTTGTTTTGGAATAGTTTCCCTGCATTCTTTCAATAATGGATAAAACAGCTTAAAAAACAACCCCAGGAGCTTGAGTTTGGGAATGGAGGAAAGAACAGAGTATTTTGGGGCAATCCAATTGTGTGCCCTGTTTTTTACAGGTTTGGGGTTTTTTTTGACAGGAGGTGGTGCTGAGTGCACAAAAAGAGCAGTAACAATCTACAGTAACCACAACATGCAGGGAGTCTTTACTTTGCATGAAGTCTCTCTTTATCTTGTATAAAGTTACAAAGCTTTGAAAGGAGATTATTTTTAGAAAGGATGCCACCTAAGTCACATTAAGAGAAAACATTACGCTTTTGTGCATGGTGAGAACCTGAAGCACATTGTGCTGTGTTACTGTATGGAGAATAAAAGCAAGTCTGAACATGCAGTGGTGCACATCTCTGACTTCAGTCACTTTACCTCCTGTGTGGTACTGATAGTATAAAATGCTTTGTAGTACTATGTTGTGCATATGAAAAAGAAAATAATATAATGGTGGATTTTTTTCAGTACAGAAAATTGTGCAAGTACAGTGTTTTGTGTTGGGTTTTTTGTGGTAGGAGTGTACACTTTTGTGAACCCATATTATATATTTTCACATAGAAATCAGATGCAAAATGCAGGCATAACAGTATACATACTTGGCACTGGAAATCTGCAGTCTCTCATTTTGTTTAATATGTGTATTTGACCACTTTTTGTCAGTAATCGATTTCTCACCTTTTAGATTTACTTGGTCATAGAAAGAGAGAAAGAGATCTTTGCTGACAGTATCTGCTGAGGTGAAAGTGAGCTAGAGAGATGTTAGGCAGGAATGAACAGAAGGAGGAAAAGGGTGAGAACAGTAAGGAAGACAGAAGACCATAACCTGGCCAGCACTGATCTTCTCTCATCAATACAGATCTTTTGACAGAAGTCTTACAATGCAAAATAGTACAATTTAAAAATCCAGCTTTCTAGTGAGTGTTCTATTAAGAAGGTAATATTTTTTTTTTAGAGTTTATAAATTTCACATAGTTCACACTTCGAACTGTGATCTAAATGTAGTGATGCCCAGAAGTTATTTATTCAAGGATTTATTACCAGTGACTGGCGGAAAAGATGAGACTCCACAATCCTCCGATTCTGAAGTAGGTATGTTTTATTCAGCACGGGGCGCACGGGGATTAGCACCACCAAAGACGTGCACGCAGATATCGCTAAGCCATCTATAACTTATATAGTTCTGTTTTTCATATTCATATACACCTATACATATGCATAACCTTTCCCGCTTCATATTACAATTAGTTCCAACAAGTTATTTCCATAAACTCCTCTCGACTGCGCTTGCGTGGTGACTCCTTGTGGTGGTTGTCAGGGGTCGTGGGGATGAAGATAGGTGACTCCTCTTCGTCACCGCTAGTAACCTTTTAACCGCGCAGGCTCAGTTATTGCTTGGCCTTTACCCAAACTACAGAACTGGCTATGGCTGGCTTTATGTGTAGACTTCTTGTTCTGTAACTCTTCTTTCCAGCCTTATCACTCAAACAGNTACAAAATTCGCGGAGCTAAGGAATTTGTCAAGCGAAGGAATTTGCCAAGCTGAGCTAGACTAGCATTAAGCATTGTCTAAGCTTATTTATTTCTTTATTTCCCTTCATCACCAGCATATCTGCACTTTATACACATCTGAACAGTATTTTGTTTTCTAGAATACCTAGTAGCTATTCTTATTGCTTATTGTATTCCCTCCTCTGTGCAGACAATGGACTTGTGGGTGTGAACTGGACTACGTTCAGGCATATCCTGAGTGTTCTCATGTCCCATGTAGTAATAAAAATCCCAGTCTTTCTGAAAACACCACATATTTCCTGAAAGGACCACAATGTTCAACACCTGTACTGGTTTCTCTAACTTACAAAAACATGTTTTTGAAGTCCGTCGGAAGATACTGGTGATAAACATATCCCTGGTGGTGCAGGTAGTTCCGGAAGGTGGCAGTGGGGAGTAGTTCGGGGGGACTCTTTATATTTTTCCATCAGCATTATTCATAAGCACCACTGGGGTAGGGGTTCTGCTGGGGCAGTTGGATCCTTGGTCTGAATAGCTGTGATCGTACTTAACATGTTTGTGGCACTTCATTCGAAGTTTAGGAGTGGATTTTCCATTCCTCTAAGACAATATGTTGTAGTCTTAAGGCAGCTTGGATTTGGCTGATGGAGAATTTCCACTGCGACCAAAATTCCGTGCTGAGGTGCTGTTGGTGGAGGTGGTGCAGGTGCTGCGCCTCCAGCCACTGTGCTCGTAAGCTGGTGGAGAGGTCTGACATGGACATGGGGAGGGGAGAGGCAGCCTGTCAGCCTGCCTTTTGCTCTTCCTTATTGCGGTTGTGGTTTGAGCTGGTACGTCTGGCAAGACTTTCTAGAAATTGTGAGCAGCTCTCAGTCGTGACAACCGTAGCGATCTCCTTGTGTCCCCTGTTCTCCCTGGAAGCAGGTACACGTGTGGGTTATTTAAGCCTTGGAAACCAGTCTGGCCTTTTGTTCCACCGTGACTGCTCTACTAAAACCAGTGTAGTCAACAGGTGAGCATGTGAGTAGGACTGTGTGACAGTTGTGAAGGGTTGACGTGAAAGTACTTGAGATGGGACTTGGAGAAGCAGAGCTGGACATTTGACAGTAAGAAATGCAGAAACTTGTGCAGATAGGCATGGACCCCTTTTGTTCTCCTTTCCAGGGCCACTGAAAAGACAGCTGTCAACTTCTATTTCTGTGGTTCCTGCAGTGCCAAGCTTTTTCCTTGACATGAGAAACCATTGTGTATTTTATTTACTATTTTCCTGCAAATGTGACTGTAAATTTTTTCTGGTAAAATGAGTTGGTTAACTCAAGTTCATGTGTAAGATGAGCATGTTTCCTGTTGGAGATCATTACGGCTCTTCCTTATCCTGGGAATAGCTGACAGGTATTAAATCTTGGGATTGAGATTCTTTTTTTTTTTCCCCCAGAGGCTCTGGAAGAACAAGCAGTTCCAATGCTGCTAAGCTGTGTGAGAACTGTGAACTTGGTCAGGGAGGATCGTTTGTCTCCAGTTGCCAAGAGAGCCTTGTTTCATTTCTGAACAATAACCGCACAAGTCTGTGAGGAGTGTTATATGCAGGAGTGTTAGTCAGTAAGCAGCTTGGGCCACACTTGAAATCTCTTTAACATACTTATTTTGCTCTCTAGTACTCTTGTTTTTATATGTCAGTTGGCACAGTCTGAAAAAAGATGTTCATCAGTATTCTGTGCAGTTCCCCATGCAGAAAGCTTGACTCAAGACTTACTTTCTTTTTCAGTTTTATATAATCAATTGTCAGCAGTTTTAAAGCCTGGTTATTGATGCTGTTTAGGTACAGCAAAGTGATTAAGTGATAATGATCTTAGTTTTATCCAGCATGACACATTTTCCAGCTTTGTATGTGCTTCAGTGTCCTTGAAATGCTTGAAAAACAACAGAAGATCCATCAAGGCAAGGAAGTCATTACTTGCAGCTCTGGCAATTGTTGGGCAAATCCATTCCAAAGACAGTAGGAATTGGTCTTGGTGGATCCTTTTGTCAGATCTAGGACTTTCCGAAAGGGCACAGCTGAGAACATGAGGCTCCCCGAGTTTAATTCTGCAACTAGTTTTGCTGGATGAGCAGTGATCCTGGTCAGGTTTGAGAAGGTTCACTGTGGTTCTTGGTATGCCTCTCATAGAATGTACAAGAGGTTTACTTCATTTTTACATAAAAGGTGGTGCACAGATTCCTGTTGCAAGGCATTCCTTTGGAGTGTTTATTTCAGGGGGTTTTGTTTTGGTTTTTTTTCCCCCCTGTCTGGCATGTTTCAGGCATGGTTCAACTCCTGAACGTAAAAGATGTTCAGGCAACTCTTGAACACAAATGATGGCAGGCAGTGATTTGCATCATTGACTTTGTACTTTTAGAGTCTTTATCTTAAGCATCCAGAATTTGATTTAGGGACAAAATGTTTAAGAAAATAAAAATAGCTGGTGATACCAAAATGCATGTTGGACTATGTGTTACAAAGGCCCCAGGCAACTTACAAAAATTCCCTGAAGAGTGTTAGACTTAATGCCAAAAATGATCTACTTTACACAAGAACTGTAAAATCCCTCAACAGTATTAGGCATATTGTCAACACTTACCCATTCTGTGTTAAGACTGTAATTTAACTTGTTATACCCAGTCTTATACCATTATGGTATAAGTCTTGTACCTTTATGGGCTTTGTGGGCCCGGACAGTGAGCTTTAAAATGAATTGCAGCTATCCAAAATACAGTATAGTGAAGGGGTAGATTGAAGTAAAGCTTATATTTTGTAATTTTCTTAGAACAAATATTTTTCTTTCAGACTGGGCCAAACCAGTTGAAGGTGATGGGGTGTGATTATCAATAGCTTTGTGGTGTTTTCACCATGATGACAGCTTGCTGTTGTCAGTAGCGTCCAAAGAGTATCTCCAGCTGGAAGGCGGCAAATAAAGCATTGGCAAGCTGGATGGGGGCGGCAACACCAAGCTCAGGACCCCATGGGCAGCCTCTACTGGAGATCTCAGTATACCTTTGAATGTCTTCCCCAACAAAGTTCCAAAAGGATAAAATCAAGGCAGATGTACCTTCCCGAGAGGGTGACTCTTCCAGCAATGTAGCATTTGCTCTGTTTTCCCCATTATCACTGATTAAAGGATGCTTATGAATATGCACTTCTGTAAAACTAAAGAAGGCTAATAAATTTTGTATCCTCCTTCAAGTTTGCAAAAAGGAAAATTTGATGCCTCAAGTCAAGCCATCATAAAAAAGCAAACCAAAACAGGCCAAACTATTTTATTTTCACTTTACTTTGTTTGAGAATATTCAGCTTAGTGCATGATTTTTCAGTTTTGTTTTATCACCAGGAGGTGGCACTCACAAAATCTGTTTTCGTACAGAGAGATGCATGTTTCAGCCACCTTTTTCTAGGGGAAATTTGTAATAAAAATCCAGTTGAAGTTTGAAAGTTGTGGAAGTTTGGTACCTGAAAATTCTTGAAAACTGCATTAAGGCTACTTCTTCCGCTGAGTGAAGTAAGATTTGAGTATTTTGGTGTGAATCTGGGAAAATCACTTAAATTTGCTGTGCTTTATTCTTTTCGTTGGCAAATTTTGGAGAAGTTATTTTTACATTTATACAGTGCTTTGAGATCTCCACCTGAAGTGCAATTTATTGATGTCAAACACGAAATTAATTTCAGGGCTGCATGTGCACCTACAGAGAGAACAGGTTGTGCCTTTGCGAGAAGGAACAGGAGCCTGGAAAAGGAGGGAAAAGCTGCCTGGTGCACAGTTAAGCATAAATATGTTTGAGTACTGAATTTTTCAGATGGATTTGGCTTTTTTACATATTACCATTGTGGTATTCTTGAACTATATTGCCTTTCCTAGAAGTGGTATAATGTGATCTTCACCATCCATTCGGTCCCCATTGCTGCAGACCGGTTTGATGATGGTGAACAGGAAGCATACCAACTGCTTGCTTTGTTTTAGCTGCTCTCTCCTACCCCTCACCCACGGAAAAAAATGAGAAGAGAAGCTGCTCTTCTGACGTCTATTCTGTACATAAAGTGCAAAAATGGTCTTTCATTTACTTTCAAGGTTCTCACACAGTTTTAAGTACATGGAATAGTCCTGCGAGGAGCAGGGAGTTGGACTCCGTGATCCTTATGGGTCCCTTCCAACTTGAGATATGCTGTGATTCTATGATTCTATAATTTTCCTGTGAATAAAAGTGGGAATTATCTGCACCAATGAGATTTTTTGCTTTTCTATTTTACTTACGGCTGGTCTTTCTGAAGCTGAATTTGATAATTAGTTCTGTTTCAGAGTTCAAGGAAGCTAGGGGAATTAGTACGACTTATTTTAAGGGACTATGCTTACATGTTTGACCTTTGGCTTAGCTTGGACAATAAACTGTCTTAAGATGTATCTGACTTGTTTCTAACTGGGTTATAGATAGCCTGCATGTGCTCCTTTGTCTGTAGTTCTGTACCACTTATCCCTTCCAAGGAAAATTTAGTCTCGGGCTGGTGAGGTGTTTGCAGGCATTGCATATTACCTTATACTTGAATTGGTGAAGCCTGTCCTTTACTGCTGGTTGTAAGAGTGTATATCATCTTTTCAGAAGACTTGAGATACCAGCTTGGTATGTGTTGGGTGCAGCAGATGGGGCACTGGGCAGGGAATGCAGAGATGCAAATATGAAAATGTGGCTCAGCTGATGTTGTTACCAAAACTTAGTATTCGCATCAGCACGGCAGAATTTTATTTTGGTCTCTGCTGTGGTACTTGCTGCTGGAGCTTCTTGAATTATTGTGTCCGATTTTAGCTCTATGTCACCCTGTTCTCACTCTGCAAATTTGTCTCTCTTACCTGTTTGACTTCATAGTGAAGAGTTTATTTATTTTATGTTTGCCCGTTGACAGACAGAACCGCTGCTGCAGTCTCTGGGTATTACTGCAACGCAAGTCACAATGACACTGATGAAAATATAATACATACTGATGGATGTGATACAAGTGTCTATAGTGAATAAGTAAATGAGGAGATCATTGTCTTATGAACAAACAAAAAAACGTTTTGATGTAGTGTTAACTATAAGCTACCAGAATAAATATACTGCCATGAAATGCTTGCTGTAGTGTTTTAAACTGTGTTAGTATGAACTGCAACAGCTAAGTGTGTTTTTTATCTTTTACCTCCCATAGTAAACTTGTTGGGTAAACAGAATTATGGCAAAATAGTCATTACTGCCTGCTGTGACTATCAGTGAAACTTTGATGGCAAAGTGGTACTACTTCAGTATTTCAGCAGAGAAACATCTTCAGTTCTGATGGCTCTAGGTGGGATTTTGTTCTGCTCATTTATCTGTGATAGTTGATGTTGCAAAAACAATAAACACTTTATTTTCATTGCCTTAGAATAAAAATCTACATTATTCAAAAGGGGGAAAAGTTTTGAGGCTGGGTGAACAGCTAGAGAAGTTTGTTATCTGCATTTAACCATCATATTTATGGGGCTAAGTCAAATATTGCTATTTTACACAGATGTGTGTGAAAGTCTGCAGGTGGCAAGCATGTCTTTCAGCTGTTGTGGTGGGTCCTTCTGGAGAGATTTAGTAGGTAGGACTAGGAGTGTTTGGGTGTTGCAGGGCCACATTTGCTGCTGAAGGTGACTAACTTTAATTGTTTCTAGAAGGTGGAAGTCAGCTCCATAGGCCCACCCTCCCAGAGTGGGAAGGGGGTATAAGAAATGTGTCTTACATCATGAAAGACAGGAGGGCCTGGTGCAGGAGCAGGGAATGAGCTTTTTCCTTCTCTGAGCCCTTTTCCTCAGTCTTGTGATACAGGATACAGCTGATATGCAGGCCCTTTTAGAAAAAAAACCCCAACCCAAAACGCACGTCCAGGCAGCATGTTCCAGTTTCAGCTCTAAATAGATGAAGTTGAACTTTTCCTTGTGATAAAAATCTCAGTTTATTTGGGGTTTTTTTTGGAAGCACAAGTGTAGAGTTCTGTAACATTTCACTTTAAAATTGGACATCTTCTTTAGGCCTCTATATGGGCAATTGAAGAGGGCTGGTGTGTGTGAGTAACGTACCATCAGTAAGTCACTGTAGCTCTGGATCTCTTGACAGGAGCAAATGTTTGTCATGAAAAAGCATACAAGCATGTGTAATACCAGTACTGATACTGGTTTAAGTGACTCACTGTATCTCTCTGGTATAGACCTGCCAACTTTTATCTTTCTATATAAGAGTGTTCAAATGATAATGAGAGGAGAGTCTGTCTGCAGTGGATTATTATGCTTTAATGAGCAGAGACCAGCATCTCTTCAGGTTTGCCAGTTTAACCATGAGTCTGATGTTTTCTCTGAGGACAGCACCGAGCTGAGAGGTCAGCAAAAGAGATGTGCTTTCCCCAGCTTTAGTTGTTACGACGAAGCAGTTGCTGGATAACATTTCCATTGTAAAAGCTCTGGAAAGAATTTTGGCGTGACAGGTTGCCCTGCAGGTGTTCACATGGCAGGCGGATAGTGTCCAAGGGGGCATCTCCAGGGCATAAGTCTCCTGTTGGTGCCTGGAGTGGGTGAACTTCAGCCAGTGAGAAGAACTGGTGTCCTGGCTGATCTGTAGTAGCGGGTGTGCAATGGTGAGGAAAAATTCTGTTTTCCTCACCATTCTTTCCCCTTGCAAATGCGTCCAAAAGCCTCATAAATTTAGTTCCCTGAAATTACACCAAATCTTGCTCCAGCCAAATTCATTCTTGGGCTCTTATAAGGGATTACTTTGTACATTGATGTAACTCTTATCTGCATGGTCAGAATTATTTTGCAGACCTTCCCGCTTCTTTGAGGGAGATCAACAGGGTAAAATGTTATTTTCATTCAGTCTTTTTTTGTGTTCAGGAAGGGCTGCTTTGACTGACTTTGCCTTAGCACTATTTATTTTTTAATGAAATGAAGCCTTATAAATTAAAGATTTTTATTGGAGATCAATATGAAGAAGAAAAAGTATTTAAACAATGATCAGTGGAGCAGTATAAGTACATAGTTTCCTATTTTCACTTCGTTGCAGTGTCTGCCTCTCTTTTTTCTTTAAAAAAAAAAAAAGAGAGAGAAGGTATTGAAGGTACTTGAACATTGCCATCTGGTCTGTATCTCATCTGCAGGGAAATAAGCTCCATCAGCCTAAAATCTGTCTCCCACTGAAGAAGCTATGTTTGGATCTCCAGCAGAGCGGTGGGATAATGCTCTTTCCCTACAGTCTGATGGGACTGCTATTGTTTCATCTGCAGGAGAATCCAGGCTCTTCTGCTTTTACAAAAAAATTTTGAGTGATTCCTACCTTGTATTGAGTAAAAGTCCTTCACCGAATTGAGACTTGAAAAATTAATTACTTAAATATTTAAAGGTAGATTAAAACTTGTAGGTTAAAAAAACCCCAGTAGATTAAAATTTGCAGTGTGGCTAAAAAAACCTGACAAGTATGAAGACTGGAAATGGCAAATGCCAATTGGAAGTTGCAAGCATTAAAGTCACTTTTCTCCCCAAATGTTCTTCGCTTTTCTTACTGGTCAAAGATCATACTAAAAATGTAAGTGATTGAATTTGGCAGATGTGATTTCTGAGTCTGTGGTCTGCAAGTGGTATAGCTCTGATGAATAGTCCCGAAAAGGTTTCAGGATCATGGTCTCTGTGCAATGTCTGATTCAGTTGCCCGGTTGTTAGTGGAGATAACAGCTGTTAATGCCTGTGACAGAGGATGCTGGTTGGCCATTATACAGTAGATATGCCAAGATTTAAGGTAAGTTTTCTGAATTAGCCATTATAAAAATAGGATAACAACTAGGGCTAACTTTGTAAAAAGACAAGAGTGAAAGTAGTCAGAGAAATCAAAATGTTTACTCATAAATCCCACAGGGTCTTACATGGAGTGCTTGCTGGCAATCAGTGCAGGGGCTTGGGTACGGTGGCAAGCCCTGCCTGGTCTTCTCCAGTCCTCTACAAAGTCTTTGTGTCTGTCTGCCCTGAGATATGACTGCCTGTCCACCCAGTGCCATCTCTTCAGCTCCATCCTGGCACCGTGCTGTACCCTGCAGTCTCTCCAGCTCTCTCTCCCTCCACTAGCCCTGCAGATCCCAAAAGACAGAAGGGTCTCTCTCCCCTGGGGTGACCATGGCCCTGACCCTTCTCACAGCAAGCACATGTGGCCAGGAGCGCACTGCTCAGGTCAGGCTGCCACAGCTTCATTGCATTTTCAGGAGCTGTGGGATTAAGACCTGCAAACTGCTCTAGGAGCTTCAAGGCAGAAGAAATGTTATCATGTCGTTTCCAAAAAGGGGTTCCATTCAAATGGAGAGTGAATTTTTAGGCCGGATCATGTTTTATTAACCTTATAATGTGTTCAGATTCTTTTGGTTATGAACACCAAGAGTGATGATTTTGTATGAGCAGCAATGAAATTGTACAGGTTCCTCTGTTTAGGTGGTATTCGGTGTCGACTGGACTGAAGACGGAGATACAGCAATTAAAATGTTCTCTCTCTGCTTTTCAGCATCTTTGAACCCTGGCGTTTTGTTAAAAACGTTTATTTCACCTGAATGGCTCTTTTCTTTATTTTGCCTCTTTCCTTTACTGTTACTTGAATGAGGAGTCTAAGGCTAAACAGTGTGCTTTTGAATAGTGTTGTATCCTGCCTTTTACACATAAAATTTAGCTTTACTTTACAGTTTAGGAATACAGTTTGTCTCAGTCTGTCTGTTTCTGAGACTTAAATGAGATTTGGCCACTGAAAAGGCTTTGTGTTTACCAAGAATTTTACAATGAATCATTTGGAAACATCCTAAATAAGTGTTTTAAGCACAGAAATTTAAAAAAAAAAAAAAACCTCTGTATAGTTTAATAATTTTTACTTATAAAGGTAAAAAGAAAATAGGTACCCATACCAGAAAGGCACTTGAGAAAATCCAGAATAAATTTTAATATTTGCCTGAATTTATGATTCATGTTTTATTCAAGTATCAGTATAGTAGGACAGGCAGTCATCATCATTGCTGACATTATCAAGAGGAAGTTTACTCTGGCAGCTAAATATAGTTCTTAATTGCATAGCATACACTTTTCACATCCTTGTTCAGTCCTATTGAGATGTTTTCAATGGCTTATTTCAGAGGATAAGTCAAGAATTCAGCAGTAGTGCATTTGATGTAGGTTGAACTTACATTTGTTATATACTACTGTTTGAACATCTGTTAATAAATCTGCACTTGGCTTTCAAGTTCCAGCTAACCAAACTATAATTTGTCTGTCAATCAGCATTCCCAAATAAATGTTCTTCTGGAAAACTACTGACCCAGCATAGGTGTCAATTAATTAGTGAAAAGTATCTTATTACATAATGCATACAGTTTCTTGTGAATGTTTTGATGCTTTTGGCATTAAAAGAGGACTACTTGGATATTTATTTGCTTAAGTATGTAGCTAGAAAATGAGTTCGCTTTCAAGTAAGAGGGAATGTTTAAAAAAATCTTTTGTAATTTAAGAGAAATGCTGTTCATTTTGGGACCTCAAGGCCTGCTGGAAGACCACGTTTGATATCCTGTGTACCTTTCCTGCCTATCTCTTGAGCAGTGGGATGGTTAATGCTGCTGCCCGACTCTTCGTTGCTCATAGAGGTGCAAGGGTAGTGGGTTTTGCTGACTTAATCTATACTCTGATTCTTGCTAGCTTTCTTGCACCATCTAAAGTAGCTTTCTAATTTGACTTCTTGCTGCGTTGGCATCTTGCTGCGTTGGCATCTTCCCTATCTGGCATATACTTTTTCAACTACTTTCTTCATTGGTGTGAAATATGGTTACATGTCTTATTTGCAAGTGAAAAAACATTTATATTTGAATGCATCATGTGTGTTCATAAGAGAATAGGGAAATTTATGCCCTGAGTCATGAATATTTAACTCTGAAATTACTGGGGTTCACGCGGTGGGAATATTGTTTCTGGCATCTTGATCGGTTGTGGTGGAAGTGTTTGTTATTTACCTGCATTTGTTTTGGTGTGAAGGTGGGAGAAGGAGCAGAGAAGTTGTAATGAAAGATTTTTGGATCGTGGAATACATTTCAGAAATGCGCAGAGAAGGAGAAGAAATGAGGAAATTAATTTTACATAGATTTGTATATTCACATCCATTCATTCATTTGTGATCACACAGACTCTGGGCAGTATTCAAAACCCAGTGAAACTGTCAATTTTTGTTCAATCTGTTCATTTCTGTTGACTTGGGTGGGGATGGGAAGCATTTGTTTCATAAAATGGCTTTGTATAGTTCATAGTTAGATTGCTAACTCTGCTTAGAATCTTGTGTAAGACCAACACCATTAATTTTTTATGGTTTTTCCTGTGGCTGTTTTGAATTCCGTTCTCACAAATGAAAAATCGCTTTCTTGCTAAATATAGAAGCTGCTGAAGGCTTTGAAGCTGTAGCTGGCCTCCTGACAAGTCCTGTGCAGAAATTAAGTGGGTTTGATATCTCACTGGGATGTTTAACTTCCTGGGCGATTGAAAGGTAGAACAGCTTTGAGTCTGCCTCAGGAAATACTTGAAAAAAAATGAGACAGACCATGCGTCTAGTTAGCTTCTGGAAGACTTTTCACCCATGCCTGTTCCACATAGCCCCCTGACTAGTGGTTACCAAAGGCCACTGGTCCCCCACCAGCTGGGATGGTGGGTAAGTCCTGGTGTGCCCAGCATCACAATTCTGTCTCCTTTCCCTCCATGTCTACTCTGTCAGCAAGTCTTTCTAGAAACCAGCATGCTTGTGCAGGGTGTGCCTTGGAGCTTCATCCTGTACCTCAGATAACCCTGTCTTCTCACAGAATCACAGAATCACAGAATAGTAGGGGTTGGAAGGGACCTCTGTGGGTCATCTAGTCCAACCCCCCTGCCGAAGCAGGGTCACTTACAGTAGGCTGCACAGGATCTTGTCCAGGCGG
>Ga0065711_1041172_pt1 | contig 16359 bp, 9 predicted proteins | sample Hoacrofraction12_FD_59098 | JGI IMG/M metagenome (GOLD analysis project Ga0065711, IMG submission 59098) | Hoatzin crop microbial communities from Cojedes, Venezuela - Epithelial fraction 12 v2 (version 2) | ecosystem: Host-associated > Birds > Digestive system > Esophagus > Crop | place...
AGAAATTATCACAGAAAACTTTAAATCTTTCTGAGCAGGAGGAATAAAAATAGAATAACAAATGTACTTTATTGCTTGAGGTATACGTTTAACGGTTAGGCAAGGTATTTGGATGTAGCACCTTCCTGCAAAACCATGCATAGTTTGAAGAGATGTAACTGGTGTTGGAGGAAAAGAAGTGGGAATGTGCTGTTTAATCTTTTCTTTTGGAAGAACCTGCAGGTGAAGTCATAACTGGAAGCTGGCAGGCCCACAGCCATCCCTCTGCTAGCAACATGCACAACTGTAGGTAGCTCTTCGTTTACCTCCTTGCCCAGCCTGGCAGGGATGCCAGCTGCATGCATGGAGTCACATTCCAGCTCCGGTCACACTGGAACGAATCCAGGGTCATGTCATTGACTTCAATGAAGTTATGCTTTATTCACACTTGCCTAGCTGCGAATCTAGCCCATTCTATCTAGGTAGCAATATGTAATAGAGAAAAGACTGACAAATTAAGGGAACAAGAAGAACCAGACTATGTCACACGAGGAGGAAACATTTTACATTATAAGGATTATAGGAGCCTTTTTGTTTAAGGAATTTATCAGCATTTAAAGACAGGCCACTGAAAAGCATTTCTGTATGTGCCTAGGTTTTTTTAACCCTCATTTTCTATTTTAGAAAATGCAAAGAAAATGGATTGATTTTAACATTATTGAAATAAAAATACTGCAATTTGTTCAGTACGGAACACTAATTCATTATACATTTCTTTGCAGTTTGGGTAAGATGTCTTCCATTTAGGATTTCCTTCACATAAATTAAGAAGGCCTCTCTGGCTGAAATATGTACAGTTTCATGATTTTCTCTGCAGGAGAATTTTCTATCAGTGCCAAATTCAGCTTTGGGAAAAACACTGTGTTTTGCTCTGTGGGACAAACCTGGGGTGTCCCTGCTGTAGTGACCAACAAAAGATAGAGGGAAGGAATGAAGGTAAGGGAAATTTATCATCACTGTATTATTTCCAACAAGTTCAGATTCACCCAGGCCACGGCTTGATGATACTGTAAATCTGACTTTAGAGATCCCAGCGCTGTAACAATAACTCAGCAACCAATGATGTAAGAGTAGCAAAATGGTATACATTTACTCTAGAAGTTCATTTGCTAAAGAAATACTGACATTTGCTTTGTACCAGGCAATGGACTGACTTGCCTCATAGCCAGTTGTACAGAGTTGCTACACATCCCATGTTATGTGCTCTGACTAACTCAGCAGAAATGCACTTGTATGCCCACACCTCATCTGGATGCTGCTTGTGTTGCTGCATGATCTGGAGGTGCCCAGACGGAGAATGAGTGGTGGTGGATCCACCAGGGATGGGAATTCTGCCAAACCTAGTTAGCAATAACATGCCACTGATTTTTCTTTTCATATCACCTTTGGATTTCACCTGGGTCCACCAAAATATAGGAGTATAAAGTGATACAACGCACTTGCCAAGGCACAGAAGCATGAAGTTGCTTGCTGTCTATGGAAAATTGGGAAGGGTGTTGGATTGTTTCGGGTAGCTAGAGAGAGATGTGGAACAATCCAGACAGGACTGTAAACAACTTCTGGGTTTTTTTTTAAAGGATGTCTCTCAGGTTTTACTAACATCTAAGTGAATCAACAAAGGTTCCAACATATAGCTCTTTTCACTCAAGACTGTATATAAAATAATGTTCTAGGATGATGGAGGTCATCCTAGCCCATCCTGGACAGTTCCCATAGGAAAGTGAAAATATCACAAGCCTGGAGTTGCAAACTGCCTGCTTGGGTTTGGACTCCTGAGCTGGGTATCAGCCCCTAGAGCTCTCCCACAGAAAACCACTTCATTATTCCTATTCAAACACATGCAAGAAAGAGCAGGTTATTAATGTTTCAGCTACAAAAATGCTCCTCCTGTGCACTAGTAAGTGCTATGTATCTGTTAGAATGTTTTCTATAAATCTGCATCATAGTGGACAATATTCTCTTAAACTAATTTCCTCCAATCATCATTAATTGGCCAGCTTGCCAGCTCCTGGTACCAACAGATTTTTCATCTAGCGAGCACAGTGCCACATAATGGTAACAGCAGGTTTTAACCCAATCCCTCGCCATACACAAGCAAACATCGAATGATGCCCGTGACAAAGACACACAGACCAGCCTGACATTTGCTGATAACTCCCAGGAGGTTCTCCCTCAGCACAACTAGTCCTGCTCAAGCACATTCTCCAGTGGAAAAGATAATTTGAAACCATTTCCAGCTAGACTAATCGCATTCACTGAAAAGAGCATCCTCCTCAGGACACATTTATTAGTCCAGTCGCAAATGCAGCTAACACTTTGTGAAGTTTTCCAAAGCAATGATGATTTCATCTTACAAAAATTCGCAACAGCGTGCTTGATAATGAAAAGTTATTATGCAGATATATGTACTTCATGCAAAGCTGCACACCAAAAAAAAAAAAGAAAAAAAAAAGTAGGCGTTTAAAACTGATGTTTAAATTCCACTCACAGTTTTGAAGTCAAGGCATAAAACTTCTTACTTTGCAGCTGTAGCTCCAAGCTGTCTGGAAAGATAATGCAGTCCATCAGATATCCTGGTTTTGTTTTCATGCATGAAAATATCATCTGTCAGAGGCACAGGAGCTGACTCCAAGGACCAGCCCCTTCTGCGGAACACACCAATCGGGAGACCCTGGGAGCACGTGTGGAAAGCTGCTCCCGGTCACGGGCGGCATATGCTCCGCGGGACCCGGTGCCAGACGAACACGGTGTCAGCGAAACACGGCCCCGGGGGTCCCCTGAGCCCGGCTGTGGGAGGCGAGACGGAGGGATGGCCGGGGAGTGCGACCTTGGCTTTGGCAGACCACACCAGTGCCACTGGTCCTGCGAAACCCGAGCCTGAGGCCAAGAACAGTGCCTTGGTCCTTTTGACCTTATTCTTTATTGTTTTGATACAAATCATCTAATTTACCTTTGTATTGAATGCTGCTTCATTTTTTCTCCTAGTTGCAATTCTAACTTCATTTATGGCTTTTTATTCCAAACCTCATCCATGCAAAACCGTGCCTGCGGAAAAGTCCTGGGCATTGCCAGCCTCTTGCAGCAGCGGGGCTGGCTGTGCTCCAGACTCAGCCCCGTCTGGGTTTTCCTCCCTTTCCCGGAAAGCTCGCCCTGTCCTGCCACCGTCCCCCTGCTCCTCCTCTGCCTCCACCGCCCGCCACGGGCAGCTGCCCAGCGCAGCTCTGTTCCACGCCTGTAGCTCAGAGAGGTCATTTTCCTCTCGCATCTGTTTAACCTGATGAGGGTCGAACCGCTTAGAAACCGCATTTAGAGACTCAGACCCACAGCTCTCCGGCTCGCCGGCATGCTCAGCCCTCGCATGGAGCCGGGGGTGAGAAAAATGCGCGTACCTTAATGCGGGTTGAAAGCGCAGCAGTAACGCAGCGCACCAAGTCAAAAACCAGACCGTAAATAGGTGAGCGTGACGAACTAACATCTGGAGGTTTGTTTTCACTCCTGGAAGCGTGCTTGCAAGTCGCAACACGCTGGGAAGGGAAACCAGTAAACAGACCAGTGCGAAAGCTGTGCCTTTTCCAGCTGAAGTGTGAGACCTAAAGGCCTTCCCACCTCACACCTCTCATCATTTCAGTGCTGGCTGTATTAAATCAGAATAGTAGCTTTACTTGATCAAATAGCCTTACTTTCACAGACAGGGCACAGGTAAGAGTGGACTGGCTGTAATAAAAAATGCTAGCTCTAGCCTGTGAATATCTTGGTGGTTTAATTAAATTAATTTTGCTTCTAAATTCTAGCTTAGTAGATTAGCAAATCACTAGAGGCTCATTTTACAATGCTTTTCCTATGGCAGATATAATCAGGCTGGTTAAAGACTTCGACAAACCTCGTTTCTCCACCCCCAGAACCCACCAGTTTCTCAGAGGAAAAATTCCTGCGGAAAGACACCGAGACGGGATGGACTTCGGTCAGCGAAATAAGTTCCCGCCGGTTTCAGGGTGGAATTTCCCATTTCCAGAGACCGAGGCCAGTGCGCCCTGAGCAGGAAATAACTCTCCGTTAGTGAGAGCCAAGAGCTGTAGTGGAAGTAATTTCTTTTATCGGCCGCCCGCGGGGCGGGGAGGAGTGAGAGGGACCGGTCCGTCTTCGGGGTGTGTAAGGTCTTTTTCAGATCTGCAACAAGGAGTGAACTTGTTCCCAGTTCCCAGCTGGGAACATTTTGTTCAGAGGTTTCCGAGCTGGGAGAGGCCGGGGCCAGGCTGGCCGGAGGTTTCCTGCCTGATCCCGCACCCGGGGCTGGGCACGGGGTTGGAGCTGGGTCAGCCTGCCCAGCTCTCCCTGGGGCTGTGTCAAGCCTTCACCCTTGTTTGCCACTGAAGAAGATGCACCATCCAGCAGCACTTTGGAGGGATAGGCAGAGGAAAAAATGTTGAGCCTCATAAAATGGTTATTTCTGCTGAGTCTGAGACCTTGCCAGGGTGATGCAGAGGAACCCGAGCAGAAACCTCCCCGGTACAGGCAGGGGATCAGACCGCCGGCTCTGTCACCCCAACATCCTCACTGGCTTTCCACAAGCTTTAAAAGGTTCTAGCTTCATTGGTCCTTTTTTGCTCCCCTGCAAGGTGAAACTCCAAAAGAGATGGTTCTGCCCCATCCAGCCTCATACGCCCCCGGCAGCGAGAAGCAGGACTGGGAATCCGCACTGGCACACCGGGACATGCCTTCACCTTCCGCGTGTCAGTACTGGCCATAGCCACGCCAGGGGTGGCACGGCCCGCCCGAATTTGCATCAGGCCTGGGAAACTCAGCCAGCCGGCCTCTGCTGCACACACAGCCAAGCCAGCTCTTGAAAGCTAAGCACATATGTGTTAATGGCTGAGATTTAACAAGTCTCCTTACCACAGCAGATCAAGATGAACAGTCCTGTCATTTCTCTCAGCCTATTTACTTACCAACACGGCGCGGCTCCCTGCAGGACATGTGTGCCCTCTATTAATTCCCAGGTCTATTGCATCTCACTGGCAAGTCTTTTTTCTCAACTCCCAGCATATATTTTTTTCCTCTCCCTTTAGTTCTGATTACGCCTGACTGTGTCATACTAAATTCCTGTCCTTGGTATTTACAGCCTGCAAATATTTGTAGACTTACCACATCGCCTGTGAGCCACCACTTCACCAAGCTCTGTGTATTTTTTTCTCCATTAATCAGTTTCTCCAGTCCCTCTATTTCTGATGCTTTTTCCTGTAGAGTTTACAGGTATTTTTTTGTTTTTAAAAGACAGCAGTGGGAAGTTTAATTATCTTTCATTTAAAGAAGGTCAACAGCTGGATGAAAATAAAGGCATATTGAGGAGGATTTAAGGTAGACTTATATTTGAGCTAACCAACTCTAAACTTTGTGTTTATTTGATTTATCACATTTGTTTGGATGACTAGAGTTTTATTGAAACCCTGGCATTCTCTTTTGCCAAACACATAATTCACTGTCTTGGATAAACCCACTGACTTGCATGAAGGCACCTGGCCATGCAGGTAAATGTGTGTGCAGACAGCTGTACGGTTGCAGCCTCAGGACGAGACCTTCAGAGGTACCTGGGAACCCAGTCTGAACCCTTTGCCAGAGAGGTGGGGTCTGTTCAGCCAAAATGTGGGGCCTGGGGAGGGGGGACCTCAGCCCCATCTGAAATACCGATCGCAGGCAGCAATTTAGGAGCAGGCTGCTGGGTCAGCGGTCAGCTGAGAAGGTCGGTACCTGCAGCAGCCACTCTGTCTCTGTATCTCCCCTACATTACCCCATGGCCAATGCGCAAACAGGCATCTGAGCAAAGAGAATCGCGTTGCAACATCCTGTGAATACACCCCACGTCTCTCCAACCTTTGCCACCAGATGCTGCGTGGTTGGCTGTGGCACAAATAGTACTTTACTCTGCTAAAGATCCCACTGGAATCTCGCCACACTTACTAAGGCTTAGTGGGAATTGAAAGAGAAAAAAATAATCCCCAGACAGTTTAAATAAGGTTTGATTATTCATGGGAGCAGCAGGGGAATGTCAAAATTCTCCTGGGTTTGTTTGGAGCGTCTCGCATTACCCCAGACTGCTGTTTTCCAACTGCCCCCTTTGCTTGCATGCCCGTAAACCCAGACTGTAACTTTAGATAAGTGAAATTCCTGCACAGACGATGAAGAATCAGAGGACAATTTGCGGCTGCCCTCTGTCTGGTGTATTTTGGGTACCTGGTGGAGTTTGGCTCCTTCTAGATCCTGGGAAAAAGGTTAAACTCTGCACCTTCTGCCCGACTCTCTCCAGCAGAGGCTATTCCCTTTGCGTCTGTGCAACACAGGGGCTGGAGAGAATGAGGTCTGTAGTTTTATTCTAGCTGTATTAGGGCTTATTTTTATTCACATGAATGACAGGCAAGCTGTAGGGGTGCCGCTGATCTCCCTTCAGCTGCAGTGTTTCCATTAAGGCTGTTTTACCATTCAAAGGCAAACAAAAGCAACCTAAACAAACACAAGATAAAGGTAATGAAATAAGTGTTTTAAAAATGATAGCTAGTTGTCTGTGCAACAATTTGCATGGTCTTGTGGTTTAGGCCTGTTTTATGGTCCTTGTAATATCATGAAATGTATGGCATGCTTTCAGTGGTTTTTCTAGCTCTTGAAATAGTTGATACACAGTGTTCTGTCAAAAAACCTCATAGCAAGGATTTTTAAATATTACCTGAATTGAATTCAATACAATCACCTCACTCTAGAATGATTTCGTTAACGCTGTAAAAGCGGGCAAAACAAATTTCTATCTAAAATTCATCATAACTCATACCAAGAAAAGGCAAGAATGCCTTCTGGCTGATCTGATTAACAGTCAATACATCATATATTGATACCAGCATCCTAAAAACATTTTACTTTTCCCTAGGTAATTTGAGTTAGTAACTAGAAGGATCACCCAACTCAGAAATTAATTCTAAAAAATAAACATAATTAACTGCTGAACCCATTTTTTTTCCTTTGTTTTGTTTCAGAAACTAAGGTCTAAGTTCTGGTTTAAAAGATATTCATATTTTGAGTAAGGTTAGCAGGTTTTACCCCCATAAAACAGTGCTTTGAGAAAGAATCCAAACACTCTAGACCAAACTTCTGTTTATATAAATCAGCTCAACCAGCTCCCCTCAACAATACAGCACTTGTCAATGTGATAGCGCCGTCCACTTTCCATTAATACACAGCTATCAGCTGGTGAGTCACTGTATAAAGCATTTAACAACTGTTCTCATAAATACCGTACACCATCTGTTAACTGAATCAAAAAGGCTATGTGCCAATTTTACTTTTGGATAGAAAGCTCTGTTTTAAAATTACTCCAGCAGTCTCAGGGCGTACAGATATTGTAAAAAATGAGTATAGAGACATGTCATTTCACCCAATTCCCAAAGAGCACAGCTGAGAAAGAAAATATTTTTATCCAGTGGGATACTTTGACATTTCACCATTTGTTCTCATTGCTAGACAGAACTACAGGACTTGAAATTTTCATTATTCATGGCAGGAAATATCAACCTTACTTTTTTTTATATTCTTAGGGAAGATGTCTACATTAGATTTCTTAGTAATTTATATGAAAATGAAGTGTTCTGACATGCCCAAAATACAAAAAAAAAGTTTTTATCTGAGTTTGCTGGAGTGACCTGAGATACTTCGCTTCAGAGCAGTTCAGCTTAAGATTCCACGCGGTGACAATGGCGCGTCACCTTACAGGAATGCTAGCTCGTGACATTGTCCCATCCCTCAGGCTCACTGCAGGGGGGTTTGGTTAGATGACCTCTAAGGTCCCTTCCAACCCAAAGCATTCTATGATTCTATGATTCTATGAAATTATGCGAGAGTTAAGAGAGGAAGCTTTGGACATTGCCACTGCATTTGCAACGATTGCACATTGAAATTCAGTTTCTCTAAAACTCAGATAACTCAAGATACTATGAAGTTTATTGTCCTGATAGAGAAGGTAAGGACATTTTAGTGGGAAAGGGTTTAAATGCCTAAAAGATGTATCAATTAGTCTAATGAAATGTACTTGTCATAACACACTTTGCTGCTGCTACCTATACATTTTTCAGTTTTCATTTTTCAGCTATAAACAAATTATTATCTACCCCTTTTCACCAAAGCTGCCTCCAGTCAATTATAGAGGCCAAACTTCGACTGGTTACACTCCAGAGTTGATAGTGGGAGCGAAGGAATAGCGGAGGTGATGGAGGGACTGAAAGTGACTGAAATATCACATGGGGAGACGGAGGTGAAGCTGCATTACAGTGTGAGGGCCCAAGGGAGTTGATCTGCAAGAGATAAACAGGAATAAATCAATATTTAGAGTGTAAAAATAAAATCCTACCAAATGACGTCTATCTCCTTTTCTCAAGTGAATGCTAGAAAAAACATTCAGAGAGGTTTCTCTGGGCACAGTTTTAGAACAAGGGCTACAAACTCCAGAGAGAGGAGAACATAAGTCTGTCCTACTCAGAGGTAACTGTGACCTTCAAAGAGCAAATACTGCCTTCTATAAGCAAGCAGAAAACTTTACGTCCTAACTGTCCCTGTTTCTCCATCCTCATGCTGTCAACTGGCTACAGCACTATCCCATTTCTACAGATCTGATTGACATGGAACAAGGTATTTGACAGACTGATATCTAAAAGCCTTCCATATCCCCCAAACATAAATGTTGGCCTTGAGATGTTGACCTCATCAGGTTTGAACAATTTCGCAAGGCAGTGGCACTGTTTACCAAAACCAGATGTTTTAAGAAGAAATATTGAAGTATTGAAAACTCACAATTAACCCTGCAAAGAAATATAAAATGGAAGCCAAAGTGACAGATGCTCTGTTGCTGGTGGTCAGATCTTTAATTATAAAACTCCGGGCAGCAACATTCCTGGGTGTTTCTTTTCTGCACTGCTCTTGATGTTTGCGCTTTTCTGATCCACAAAAGCAACAATATACATTCTGGCTTACTTGAGATTTGTGGCTATAGAATGAATACAAGGTCTGAGAGATCATACTGTGAAACTATGAACAAAAAGGACAGCCATTTTGTTCTCAGACAATTTTTGCACAGGGTAAAGCTCTTCGAAATGAAAGTAGGGGAGGATACAGAAGAGCAAAATGCCCTGTTTCTTCCCTGTCTGATCACAGTAGTCATACTGAAAGCAGAGGTGAGATAAAGTGAATGCATGGGGTCTACCAAAGCAGGCCCAACATCTGTGAGGTCCATACTGCAGCAGTTCTCCACCACCTCTGGACAGCTTATATTTTAATACTTTATATTCTGTGATCTACTATTATTCATTATCTCATTCAATATAGTGTTTCTGCTTCTTACAGCAACAGCTTCTGTATCTAGCAGAAACACTCTGGAAAGCAATTGTATTAAAAAAAATCACTTGACTCAATTGCATTTCTGAAGTTCTATTTCCATTCATCTCCTCCTTGATCTTCTCTGTCCCAGAGCAAATGAGTCACTGTCCCCTGTGATGTCTCCACATAACAGTGTCTGCTCAACAGAACAGCTCTGACCCTTCAGCCTCCTTGCCAACCTAGACCTTCCTGGGAACAGACTTTCAGCTTGGTGCTCAGCTTCCTACAAGCCCCACTCACAGAGCAAGAGCTCAGTTGCCGTCTGGAGTTTAATCACTGAGCCTCAGCTTGCTGCTTGCATGCTCCCTCAAGAACAAAGGCCTCAGCCACACATCTTCGTTCTTAGAGCTGGACTTCCAGTCCTATCACTGAATCAAACAAAACTTGAAATTCTTGAGTCTGGCTGTAAAATTAAAATCTCCTTGTTCTATGAGTATTTCAAGAACACTGAATGTGTCAGATCAATGTCAGTCTCATCACCAGTGTGCATACTGTGAGCAACATGTGTCCTCGCCATGCTCTGGGCAGAGTTGAACTACCTCTCCCTTTGAGCCAAGAAAAAGAAGGGAAAGTGTATGCCTTAGGAGTGTACCAGCCCTTGTTTCATGTACTATGCTTGCCAAGATCATACAGCTTTCTGCTTTTGGCACAGAGTGTGGCATGCTCTTCTCTTCTTGGCAAGTGGATGCATCTTGGTGATGGCACATTTCAGGCTTGTGTCTGCTTGCAATATACAGGGAAAAACATATTGCCCCATCACCCTTCATAACTACTGGAGGAAGAACAATCTTAATTTTCCTGCCAGACGAGCATTCTTAGGGAGAGATCACAGGCTCACAGAAATGTCGGTTGGAAGCGACCTTTTGAGGTTCAACCTGCAGCTCAAAGCAGGACTACTGCCAGTAGTAGGTCAGGTCAGCCATGCTTTTTCTAGCTGAGTTTTCAAGAACCCATTTCAAGGATGGAGATTCCATCACCACGCTCAGCAACATCTTCCAGCAATTATTAGTGTCCCAAACAGTTTCCCTCAAGACACAACTCATGGCAATTTCCTCTTCTGCCACTGAGCACACCCCACTTCCAAGAACTATTTGATTCCATAGTCTTTGTAATACCCCTTTGCAGAGTTGTAGGCTGCTATTTGATCACCTCCTGGCCTCCTCTTCATCCAGACGCCTTGACGTCTCCTTTAGGTAATGTGCTTTACACCCAAAATTGGTATTCCAGATGTCACCTCTCCAGTGCCAAGCAGAAGGAATAATATGCTGGCCATAATGAAGTCAAGGAAGCACTTTGCCTCATTTGTGGTGACAGCACTCTGTTGGTTCATATTCAGCCTGGCCTCTAGACCCTCAGGTCATTTTCACTGGGTAGCCAGGCTGCTGCTCAGTCAGTTGTTTCCAGCCCGTACTGGTGCAGGGGCTATTCTGGCACACACATGGGGCTTTGCCCTTCTCCTTGCCAAAGAAGTGGGGAGTTCATAGCATTTCTGTTGGCCCAGTCCTCACATTTCTCAAGATGACACTGAACTGAAGCAAACCAGTCAACATCAGCTGTTCGCACCTGGTTTGCAAGCTTGCTAAGGATGTACTTGGTGTTATTGAGGTAGTTATGAACATGTTGAATACAGGCCCCATGTCAACCCTATGCTGCTCTGTGTGCAGCTGAGCATCAAGCCACCACTGATTACTCCTGATGAGCCCAATGGTGCAGCCAAGTTTCAAGCAGTCTGACAGTCTGCTCTTCCAGCCCATAACTATGTCCTCAGCTTCTGAGTGAGAATGCCATGGGTGTCAAAAGCCTCACTGAAGTCAAGCTATAGCACATCCATCATGTTCCTCTTGTCCAAAAAGAGAGGTGATAGCTGGACACAATGATATGGGCTTAAGAGTGGAGAATCTGTACTACACTGCCAGTACAGTTTTTCTGAACAAGACACTTCAGGCACTAGAGGCAACATAACTGTGTTAACACAGTGTTTCCTAAAAGCTAAATGGCTCTGCTAGTCTCAGGGACTTTGGAGCAGGGAAAGACACTAATATGACCATTTTGCTGCTGATGCCTTCATTAGCTTAGCTCTCCTTTGGCTCCAGCACTGTGCTGCGTAAGCATATGCAAAAAGTGAGTATCAGCTTTTCACTTCACCTCCAATTTGCATATTGTGAAGTTTTGTGTGAGTCATTTTAGAGCCAATTTTCTATATTGAACCTGCAGTGCTAACCACAGACTTCAACTAGAGTTACGGAGGCTTGTTATCTCTGTAACTTGTTGCTTGTTATCTCTGTAACTTGTTGCTTGTTATCTCTTATGGATGAGCAGAAAATAAAAGTTTAAAAAGATACGTAAGCTGGCTAATAATTTGAACAGTTTAAAATCCTCTGAAACTCTATGCTGCCAACAAAACGAAAAAAACTGAGATGAAAATTAAACCCCCCCAAATTTAACCAGAAGAGATCTATTTCCCAGAAGAGTGAACTTGGTGCTTTAGCTTTCAGTCCATACAATATTGTAGAAGAGGGACTCTAAAAGCATCTACAGAGACTTTTATATCTTTATAAATGTGCCGTGTCCTTATCTTCAGATCACATCCTCAGTGACACCCATGCAGGAGTCTGAACATCAATGACGAGAACATAATATGGAGATTCAGGTGTTTCGTGACGGTGGCTGAAGGTCTGATGTGTCATGTGGAAAGGGGAGAGATGGGCTTGATTGTAGGGGTCCTTGGTGAATTTGAAGGACTGGCATTCAAGAAGAGGAATAAGATGAAATTACATAGAGAAGCTAATGATGGACCCTGAGGTGGATCTCCTTGATACTACACATTCAGGGACAGTCAAAGTCATTTGAGTGTACTACTTGTACATGTGTACATGCTTGAATGCTGTAGTTTTTTTTCATGAAGTATAACCTTAACCTGGAACGCAAAAGTGTGAGTCAGAATGCATTAAAATCCATGATACATTATTTGAACTTTACAATCATGTTGAAGAACTTCATTACCAATATACACTCAAATTTTGTTCCAGTTGTATTTTCAATAATATTACTGCAGGCTGCTTTTGTCAATAAAGTGGTCTTTATGGAATCCAATAGATGGTAAAATAGAAATGGCATCATCGTTAACTTCGCCTTTCCTAGCAAGTAGGGAACATACTGTGCACAACGCTTTCCAGTGTCCTCACAGCATAAGAGCACAGAACATGCAAGCAATTTTTTCCTTCAGCTAGAGAAAGCATTTCAAGAGAAGACAGTGCACATTGTCACACTGGTGTTACAATCAGACTGGGGTGGTCATAAGAATAAGCAATGCTATTGAGTGAGAGAGAAAAGCTGCTTTGTTCCTAACGTATTTCCGTTTTATTTGCCAGAATGCCGCAGTAAGCTCAAACTTCCTCTGTATTTCTTTGAAGTAATGTTGTCAGCAATGGCTACTGCAGTCATCTTTTACCATGCAAGACTTTGTACCTAGCTTGTACAAGCTAGTACTATTTTTATTTGAATATGTATGAATTACTGGTGTATGCAGTGCCGACAACATCATCATTCCAATGTGTGCCTCACTTCACTGAGGTGATACTGAAATATTCAAGAAATGGCTAACAGTTGGGCATGCAGAATTTGTTACAAAGTACAGAGCACTAAGATGATCACTAAATATGAAGAGAAAATTTTTAAAAAGTATCAAAAAAACCCAATGGGTTGTCCAGTATGAAGCTTAAAACTGTAGACCACTGACCTTATTACAGTACAATTCAGAGCTCTTCGTAATGTGTTATCTCATGTACAGAGTAACGTCTATCAGACACAGCCTATTACTTATATTAAAAGGGTGCACAAATAAAAAGGGGATGATCAGAGAAATGAGGAGTGAGAGATATTCAGTTCTCACTTAGGTATACAACGGGCAGTAACCACAGTAGTCTACTTGGTAATCCAGTTGCCCTTATTAACTGCAAGACTGCTGCAAGCTCCAGTCTCCTGAAATAGCCTCCTGCAGCCTCATTATACTAAAAGCCACCTGCTAAATTTGTAGAAAATGTAGATGTTTTATCATCTTTAAACATAGTGCCGAGCTGCTTCCCATGTACTATCCCTCTCTTGCTCTCTGAGATGTCTTTGTAGGATTTCTATAGTCCCGGTATTAGATGTATGTACAATAACAAAGATTTGATATCTTTGAGATATCACTAATTCTTTAATGTGTCAACCAAGAAGCCTTGGAGAAAAGACAATGGATACATGAGAAATGCAGAAAGTAAAAAGCAGAGTCCAGCTTGAGTAAAAAAGACGAATACTCTGATTTAAATGGGATGTATCGCACCAGTATGAGATGAGGCCAAAATATTTCACTTTGGAGATAAGAGTGGTAGGCTCAGCTTTAAAAGAGTATGGAAAGAGACAGCTAGATCCTTAGTCTACGAAACAGATTTTCTGGGTCTAATTCTCTTCCCACTGGAGAATTACAAACACGAAAGAAGCATTCAGCCCAGATTCTATGATGTCTGCTCAAGAGAATGTCTTTTGATGAGGCACCAAGAAGAGATCGCACGCACAGTATCGCAACACATACCGATCCTGTGAGCATGCAGCATTAATCTTTTCTTACATAGGGCGGCACAAGATACCCATCCCTGGAGACGCTGTTCTCACCACGCATCTCTTCTGGTATAGCAAGCCTGCAACCACTGCCGTGCTGTTTAGTTCAACTTGTCATATGTAGCACAAGGTTCAGTGAGAGCCTCAAGTGTTGTCCACTGAGTAATTTGCCATAGGTACAAGAGCACCACCTTGTGATACCTGAATCACGGTGGGACAACTGGAGAAGGAGAGTGGCAGGAGCGAGCGAGCTCCTGCCAATCCCTGAGAGTCCTCCATCCCTAGAACACTCAGCAACATGCAGACCTCGATGGCCTCCTTTCTCATTGCTTACTGCCTTAGAAATACGAAAGACGACAAATAGGGAACAACGTGCCACTGATACCTGAGTTTGGGGCAGAAGTAGTACAGCTAATATTTTCTGCTGTGCATGCCTGGAAGCAGAACAACTTCCAGTGCAAGTAATGTTATACATCCATCCAAAAGGATGTGGCATTAGTAGTAATATATCACCTGGCCATAGCTACAGCCACCAACCAAATACCCATACAGCACAACAGCAAACAGGATTTATTAAATTGGATTGCTGTAAAATAGGTAGAATCTTAAGCTAGGGCAACAAATTTATTTTTCTGGGTTTTCTAGTAGACTGGTTAGACAGCAAAGTCTTGCTGTGCATAGCTGATCAGCCTTTGTCTTTTGCCCTCTCTTCAGTAGGACCATTAAAACTGCAACCCCCAAGTTCTAGCTCCAGGTCCTAGTGAAAAAACTTCACAGGAGACAAAAGTGAAAGCTACTTTCCAATTTTTTGCAAACCAGCACATTCCCTCAGAGCTGCCTTTCATGCTATAGTGAAATTCCCATTGCCGTGGGGAGTTTTTAAAAAGTTTGTAGAAGATGAGGGTGCTTGTCCAGCAAATAAGGCGCAAAGGTTACATATAAAATGCAAATCAGTGCCTAGATGCTGTCTGAAACAATACTCTGGGATAAAATAACTGGCCTTACATTCACGTTTGCAAAAGAAAGTTGTTGGCAAAGAAAGCTGAAGAAGTCCTAAGGCTTAAAATTTTAATGGTGTTCAACATATAGCTATGGTCAAATCAATGCAAGCTTTGGAAGTGCTGGATGAATTTAAATCCTATTCTGGTGATTATGTTAGGAATACGCAACAACACAGAAAATTTTAAAACATCACCTCCTACTCATTTACATAGCAAAATGAGAAACCGCTTGAATCCTTGCCATATTTTTGAAACAAGACATTTTTATAAATTCAAATAATTCAGGAAAAGATTCCAAAAGCCTTTAGGTGCCTATGGCATAGCTCAAGCGGAATTTAGATGCCTGAATTCAAGTGAGTGAGTCACAAATATTCTGCCTGTGGCATGCATACCTGAAAGGCACCTAAGCTGTCATCAGTGAAGTTATTTAGGCACCTAAAGTACTTCTAATGCATATTCCCAGAGGCCTTCTTATCTTGGATGAGGTGTGTGTCTCAGCAGATATTTTGTTTCACGGTATGTTTAGGCATTCTCGAACTAGTTGTTCAGATGTCTAAAATCCTTTGTAGATCAGGGATGGTTACACAATGCATAGCCTGTACCAAAACCACCAAGCTTGGCACAAAGCAGAGACTTCATACGCCTACTCTTACTCCACAGTCATTCAAATGAACACCCCTATGAGGTGGTGCCCATCATTTGCACTACATAAAAGGTAAGGAACAGTACCACTACTGCTAGGCATCTTCTTTTAACAGGGTAAACAAGTTTTTCATACCCAGCCAGCAACTGAAGTGGCTAAGAGGGACTTCAGAGCTGTAAATCCCTCTCTCTCGTAGGTGTCTGAATCCCAGGGACACAGAGAGGGAACTTCAGACACATCCCTTGTTTTGGCATTTTCTCTGCATGCCTCTGCTTGGCACCCTGGCTGCTCTAAATCCAGCAGCCTGGTGCCTGTCTCTTTCCCTCAGCTCTATAGGACAGTTGGGTGAGTAACTCAGGACTGCAAATGTCTGCCTCTGAGCTGGGCACTGGAAAGTCAAGTTGGATGTCATCAGACCTGGGTCCCTGTGCATGCGGGCCTTTATGACTTTGCTTTGTCATCCTAACATACGTAATTGTAAACCCAGATTCTGGCAGCCACTTTTACAGAAATGCTAAGTAAAGAAAAGACTGTCCTTGTATTGCCATTCATTCTCTGAGAGATTTGGGGCCCTGACAATATCCACATGAGGGTGTTAGGAGAGCTGGCTGATGTCATTGCGAGGCCACTGTCCACATCATTTATGAAGATTCCCCCCCCCCCCCCCCC
>Ga0065711_1041173_pt1 | contig 16358 bp, 11 predicted proteins | sample Hoacrofraction12_FD_59098 | JGI IMG/M metagenome (GOLD analysis project Ga0065711, IMG submission 59098) | Hoatzin crop microbial communities from Cojedes, Venezuela - Epithelial fraction 12 v2 (version 2) | ecosystem: Host-associated > Birds > Digestive system > Esophagus > Crop | place...
CTTTCAGTACTTAAAGGGAGCCTATAGGAAAGATGGGGACAATCTTTTTAGTAGAGACAGCAGTGACAGGACGAGGGGTAATGGTTTTAAACTAAAACAGGGTAGGTTTAGGCTGGATATAAGGAAGAAAGTCTTTACAATGAGGGTTGTGAAACACTGGAACAGGTTGCCCAGGGAGTTAGTGGAGGCCCCATCCCTGGAAACATTCAAGACCAGGTTGGACAGGGCTCTGAGCAACCTGATCTAGTTAGTGGTGTCCCTGCTCGCTGCAGGGGGGTTGGACTAGATGACTTCTAGGGGTCCCTTCTGACCCAAAACTTTCTATGATTCTATGATTCTATGATTAAAAGTGTATCTATGTGGTTCCACTGCTCATAGTTTGATTCCTGACTACCCTCAGAAAAGTCATATACCCTAATGAGTCTATCCACTCAATTTCTTCCTAGAATATGTTTTTACTAATAACATGGCAAAAATATCTCTGATCTTGACTACTACAGACATATTGCTCATGAATTAAAATCTCTACTATAAATATTGTTTACTTCTTTTTATCCCAGATAATTGAAAAAAAGACCTATATCTGCTGCTTCAACTCTATAAGAATCAGAATATATCCCAGCATACGGACCACAGTTTCTAATGTAACACACTTTCTTTTTCAGTGCCTGTGCATGACACATAGTCTGATATTGACATATTCATATTTTAGAAATTATTCAAATGTCTGATACAAAAAGTTGTCTCTTCAGTTGTTCATATTAGGTATACATTTTTGTAAATATTTACATAATTTGGAACTTTTTCAACACATATTCATTAAAAGTTGGGTTAAAAACATTGAGATATTAAGCCCACATTATATTTCTCCTTTTATCATCAAAGCCAGAAATGCCACGCAAGATTGGATTATTATGTCTTGATATATGCTTGATGCAGAGGTGACCTCCTTGTCACAAGCAATTTTCTGAAATAATAAAGATCAGAACTCCCTTGAATTTCTGAAGGATTTGATTGGACCAGCCTTTGCAATTTCACTTTTCATTTCTATGCTACCTTCTTCCTTGAACTTTATCACTTGATTGTCATAGGATTACCAAAGGTTACTTTGAATCTAGAAACTTGCTAGAAAGTGAATTCTTCTACATTGAAATAACAGACTTGGCAATTTGCTGTTACTCAGCGAGTTGACAACTTATATGTAAGAAAGCTCAGTTCTTTTTATAATCTGTTAAATTTAAACAGTTGTTGCCTGTCATAAAATTGTGTAGAAGGAAAATGTCTATACTGCTCCTATTTGCTCAGACATCCTTAACACCGGAGCACAATGCTAAAGATTTTATTTATTTTAGCTCCATGTTCTGCAACAATATTTGGAAAAAAGATTTGCTCTTAACATCTACGCTGCAAGTTGTTTTTCATTCTACTGAAGGATTTGAATAAGTACAACAATAACATTTTACTGAAATTCGTGTAATACCTGCTGTGTAAATTCCTTTGCTCCAAATCACTGTCTTCAAAACTGCCTGACTTTCACTGTTTTTTTCCCCAGCACCGAATGGGGATTTTCCAGCATCATGAGAATAAAGACTTATGTATGTCTAGTACTTGAAGGACAGGTAGTAGCTGGCATTTATGACATATAAAATGGATTGTTTCATAGGCTTCCAGTATCATCTTCCTACATTGGTTTCTGCTTTCTGAGGAAAAAATCCCACAGTTGTTTCTTTTCACAGTTAGATGTAGTTTGCGCTCTAACAACAACTTCTGTCATGAGGCTAATAGCTTTTTCTCCCCTGCTGCAAAAACGTTGTGGTTTTTGGTTTTTTTTTTTTTTTTCTGCCAGGGAACACATCTTGATTTCTTTTAACACACTTTATAATTATTAACTCAAAATTTGAATGCATCATTAACTTTACAAAAGCCTGGTGCTTGCAGTTGTATATCAGGAGTCAACAATGTTGTATATTCATGTGAAATTTACCTTTTGCCATAAAAATACATTAAAACAGATATGGACTTAGAAAAGGAGACTATTAAATATTAAATATTAAATGTACACAGTAAAATTAACACAGTTAGTCTTCCAGTGTGATGATGAGTCTATGTATATTTTCATTACACAATATGCAAAATATTGTGACATACTGAATATCACAGCATTAATTTCTGTAACATTCCCACATGTGTACGAAATAAAAATTTTAAAAATCTTTTCACTTATGAACTTTTGTGTATAACAGAGGAAGATTAATCTTTCACATTTATTACCAAAACAATCAACCTCTTCTGAGATCTGTGCCATGGCCACTTTCCGTCCTGCCATCTATGAAGCTTTTCCTTTGTGAATATATCAGGAGAAGTCATTTTCTCTTCTCATGCCATACCAGACAGTACAAATGGTCATCCTGGAACTGGGGAAGAAAGGGGATGAATATGTAAGTATCTCCTCACTCTTACATAGTGAGATGGAACCAGGAAAACAGACACATCAAGTTTCCATACTTTACCCCCCAGTGATACAATAATTAATCAGACACAGTGTAAAAACATAATTTTTACATCAGGCAATTTTCTGAGCCTACTTAATGCCTATAATCAAATATTATAGGCATAAAGAGGAACATACCTATTAGCAACATCATACTGGTAGAGAGTGGAGTGGAGAAAAGAATGTATCCCACAGGATACCAGTCTGATTTCAAAGCGGGGGGGGAACCCAATAAAAACCCCAAACCTGTCAAAAAGAACACTCATATATTGAACAACTTCTACCTTACTCGGTGTCTGCTCTGTCCAGTTTCATGACACAGCCACCACAAGCACAGAAAGCTTTGTTCCAGAGGGAAACGAATATATATTTTGAACAAAGGAACGTCACCATCCTTCCATACATGGCGAATGGCTGTTAGCACATGCTGAGATTAACAGCAACAAACATATTGTCAAAAGCAGTCCTATAAAACAGTTCAAAAACTTTTTCAGACACCATCTATAACACCTTTTATGTTCATCAGCAGCTAGTTTATGTTAGCAATATGTCCCATCTCTTCCAGTGAGAACTAATGACTCATTTTCAGAAATAAATGAGTGATTTTGCATATTAATATTTCTTTTCAATAGTAACGAATACCTTGGAGTAAAATCCAGAAACAGGTACAGAATAACCTAGCTAGAAGATCCTGCATAAGGATTTTCAGCTGTTTTCACCATTTATCTGGATTTTTAATGTGCATCTAATTGGATGTCGTTGACTCACAATAGTAACTTCTCTCAGTTATATCATCCAACCGCTAGGCTAAAGGCTTAGATTCCCTTTTGTTTGAGCCATCTTGCTTTCATGCCTTTTGTGGTTTCTCCTGCTGAGAGTTTTCTACAATTTTTAAATATTTGATGATTTTTATATACTTAGATAGTTTTTGATAGTTCTCTCTCTTAATATTGACCTCCATTTGTCTCTCAGTATCTTCAGTCTAGTAGGTTAGTTTCTCAAAAGACTATTGGATGTTTATTGTTGTTGTTTTTTCCCCCTAGGTCCTATTAATCTTAAGGAATTTTGTTTCAAGAATACAAGTGGATAAGAAATATAACTAAACAGAGTTCAAATGCAGTCAAATAGACTACTATTGGGTATTATACATAGGAGCATATATAACACAAATTAATTCAAATACCTGTGATGTTACAGGTAAACTGTGGGAGTGAACCTTAGTTTCTCTCACGTACATATTTTCTATTTTTTTAGGTAGTTGATGTATGCTGTATATTGTGCTATTTGTATAAACAAATGAGACAAGCCTGTAGAAAATTAGGAAAACATCGGAGCCTTTGTTTTACTCTATGAGCTGATGTTCATTTAAAAACTTTCACCTCTTATTTTTCCTGGTTCACAAAAGAATACCACAAAGAATTGGAAGGCCATTTCCTTAAGAACTGCAAATGTCCTAGTTACCTGATCATAATTTCAAAAGCATGTTTCAACAGCTACATTTGACATGATCTCTAATATGTTCCTTACCATCTGTGAAGATAACTAAATTTTCTTTACAGAAATTATATATGGATACTTTTCAAGATAGCAAAGAAGAAAAAAGAAATCTCTTTAAGATACCTACCAGATCAAACATTTAAATCTGCTGCCTGTCTCTTTCTCTTTTCCTCTAACTGTTCATCATTAATATCTTATATTACTGATTTATGACTTTTTTTCATTTTCTTTTTTTCCACACTGATGTTTTATTTTCCCAAAGAACTTTGTGTAATCTTGTCTTTCCATAAAATAAATTCTTATTAAAGGAAAATAATTTTTTAATTTATAGTATTTTTTTGTTTATCTATAAAATAGCTTGATGTAGTCTGTCTCTTTCATAATTTAACAGGCCCATCTTGACAGAAATCTGAAGTGTGCTGTCATGGTTTAGCCCTGGCTGGCACCAAAGAACCGCGTTCCTGCTCTATAGCCCCTCCCCTCAGTGGAGTGGGGAGGAGAATCAGAAGAAAAAGGAATAACTCAGTGACTCATGGACCGGGATAAGGACAGTTTAACATAACGACAAAGGGAATGAACAGTAACAACAATAACACTTATAAGCATAAGGGATTACACAGTGAAACCCTCACCGCCGCATGCCCAGTATGCTCTACCAGCAACGATTAATCTCCCTACTCCCAGCCAGCTCCCCCACTCAAGATCGAGCATGATGTCACATGGTGTCCAATACCCTGTTTGTTCGACCCGTTTAGATCAGCCACCCTGGCTATGTCCCCTCCTGGTGGTCAACTAAAAACACTAGGCTGCACAGGTCTGTATTGCTTTTGTAGGAAACTTTAAGTGTAGCTATTTACAAATTTCATTTGCTTTAGCAGCAGGTGACATCAGTGGAAGCATCTTGTCCATATATACTGGGTTCATGATGTGTCACAAAACTAAGTGATACTAATGGATTTGACTAGGTCAGACACAGAATATTGAAGCCTGTCTGCATTTTAAAATGCTCCAAAACACAGCAGGAAGTTCACCTGAATATCATGTGTTCAGCACAGCAGGCCTATGGTGCAATTGCCAGCAGATTTGATCATGAAGGAATTCTTAAAAGGTACTGCAAGTCCATTTTATATAAAGACAAATATCTATCTGAACGGATGTTAATTCCCGTTGCAACTGGATGTGCCTATAAATTTGTACACTGCATTTTTGCTTTGGCTTGCTTTGTTTTGCCCTCTCAGATCAATACTGAGGCAGCTAGGTCTTTTTCTACCACTGCAGTGTGTAAGGAATGAAACATACTGTGTCACTATGGAGAATTCACAGTTAAGCACATGTGTCAAGCACTTCTTCACCCTTGTTTAAAAATAGTTAATTTAAGTAGTATATCTTTTTTTTCCCTTTAACTTGGATTTAAATAAACAAAAGGAGGCAAAGCTGGTTTGGTGTTTTGGTGTTTCTTTTGATTTTGTTTTATTTTTGGTTGTTGTTTTTTTAGGTGATGCTAAATGAGTTCTAACTTTTCTTCAAAGGAAAAAATGTCACAACACTTTGTAGATGTTTCAGACATTTCATTTTTCATGTGGCCAAGCATAGATACTTGCTGTGGAAACATTTGCATCTGAGCATCATCTCAGTCCACACCCCTAGAAGCAGAGCTTTCGAAGAGAATGATAATCTTCTCACTGTAATGTTGACATATGTAACAGACCAGATGAATTTCACCCTAGAAGTTTCTATTTCCTCTCTCCCTTGAGCATAAGGAGAATCTATGATAACTGTTTCATACACAGATATCTGTTTAAGTGTGACAAATTCCAGCACCTTAATCTCAGAATTTTAAGTTTGATTTTCTGCATAGATATGAAATAGCCAAAGAATTCTTCTTCCTCTTATAATCACAAAACAGTTACCCAAGAGGATACTGTGTTGTATCACTGAGTTACTTATTTTGTGCTGTAATTTACTAAACAAAAAATAGATAGGTGATGTATTATTGCAAAATTAAAACATATACAAGTAAAGCTGAACAATTATAAAATAAGAGCCTATTAAGCAGTATGGCTGACATGGAGATACATGCAAAACGTTTCTGACATTAATTGTACCCAGTAGCAACCTTCAAGATCAAGCAGATATTTATATTCACAGAGCACATTCACTGCCATCACAGAGTCATCATAGAAGTTAATCTAGTAACAGAAACAGAAAAGAATAATAATGACCTCCCTGAATTAACAAGGGAATGGCTATGGAATAACTTTCTTTCATATATCAACATTCTGACACCTGTATTTTAACAGGATAATCCATCTCACTCTCTAAAACGACTTCCTGATGGTAGAAAAGTTATAAAGAAACAATTACTATTTTTCATCTTTAGAGGAGTTCAAATGGCAAGACAGCAATATTCCTTGTACTAGCACAGCATGGGATTATTTTCCAACCTGTCAGAAGAGAAATATACTTGATATTTTGGGTCACTTGAATACCTGAAAATGACTGAGTCTGTCTGTGGGTAACGTATTTTTAAGCTGCAAGTCTAACCAGTAAGAAAAGTGACCTACTGCTAACATCTTACCTTAAATTCTGTTACATATTAATAATACACTTTAACATATTTTTGAAGGTAAAGCACAATAGAAGCCTGCACACCGTTTTCTGTTTCTTTTCAGGATTACTTCTAAAACTAACTAGAAAAAGGTCATATTTATCCATTTATGTGCTTTAAGAGTTACATAATTTCCACTCAGTAACTAGGTAAGAAGAACATTGGGATTAGAAAGGAAAAGTCAATAAGATAATATATTTATTCTTATTCCTGTTAGAATTATGAGGTTTTGGCCACATTTGGTATTTAGGTAACCTTGATATCAAAAATTTTATTGACTCACCACATACACCCATTACCTTTTGATCTGAAGCTAAATAGTTCAGGTAATTATTTCTCAAAAAACTCACGTCTATGCTAAAACTGAAATCTTTGTCTAAACTAGAGAAAAAATTCTGGCTTTATAAATGAAAGCTATTTAATATGGTTGCAGTAACAGTTTCAGAAAAATGTTTTTAACTTCCAAGAAGTTATTTATATACCTGTACTAGATACAAATATTGAGAATCAGAAACTCAGAACTCAGGAGTAATTTTGACTCAGGAGTCAAAATTACAGTTTTAATAGTAGGTTGAGCTAATACAAAAATATTCTTATGATGTATTTATAAATTTAGTATTTCCCAACACTAAAGGTCAGCAAGGAGACAGAGCCGAGTTCTTCACACTGATGCTTGGTGGGGAGAAGAGAGGCAACGGGCAGAGAATGAGAAATCTATTTCTCCTTGAAAGCAGTAAAGCAGTAGAACAGGTTGCCCCAAGAAGCTGTGAAAACCTGGTAAGTTTCAAGATCCAACTGGACAAAACACTAAGCAACTTAGTCTGATCTCACAGCTGCCCCTGCTCTGCGCAGGAGTTTGGACTAGAAACCTCCTGAGGCACCTTCCCACTTCAATTATCCTATGCACTTGCATTGCTATGGAAAACATACCTGCTTAATTTTTTAACTGAAAAATTGTTAGAGAAGGAGATACTAATGAGGATTTTCCAATTTGCTTTTACTGCTTAATCACAACCACCGAGTCTGTACACCTGAATAACGTACGTGAAATTAATCAATTTTCAGAGATTTTGTTCATTCTAAAAACTCCTAGAATTTCTCTTGAATGCTTGATGGGATAATGTTGTTCATGAATTTTCTGCTAGTTCAGTATTCATAGTGAATCTCAGTCTCTGCATATGTAAAAGTTCCACCAGTCAAAGCATGGGTATACTCCTCAAATACCATTTTGGAAAAACTTGTAGTTTTTATTTATTACAGGGAATTCTTATGACTTTGAATGCATGTCAGCCTTTTATGTTCATTTGGTTGTTTGCAAAGTATTCTGAAAAAATGGTGAAAAAATTGTTTATCTCTTCAAAGCTTATTTCAGCTGCCTCTTATTTTGTTGTTGCTTTTTCTTTTTTAAGAGTCTGCCACTATTAGACATGGACTAGTGGATGGTTCTGAAATGCTTAAAACTCCAAGGAAGGAAAGTCTGTTAAAACAATAAGAAAAGATTATTACAAAAAAAAGCAACCTTTACCTATACAAGAGAAAATTGCCACATTCTAACACACTTTCTTGTAGCTTCATAAAAATTTATTTTGACTAAGAGTTCTTAGAAGTTTTAAATTACATTTATTTGCAGAAGGCAATAGCATGTTTTTTTCAATCATTACAGCACCACGTAGCTACAAGCAGAATCTTGATTTTTAAAATGATCTCAAAGGATATTTAGGTTTGATTTCAATAAATAAAATGTTAATTACCTTGATGCAAATAAGGCTGTATTTTCAGAAATGCTAGAGCTATTCTACAATAAGAGGTGGAATGCCTGCCTCTTTTTGGATGGGGTTGGAGGAAAAAAGAAAAAGCAACAGTCATAAATATTGAAGTGGAAATGAAGTTCTCTCATAAGTTTTTATTTTCCCAGGTGTGTACAGAATATTTCCTTGTTTCCAGTATAGGACTGAGTGTCTGTAGGAACATTGTAATAAAACTAGTCCAAGAATGGGGCTCAGATACTAGCCCAGATCACCCATACCATTTAAATTTGAGCGTGCTCCCTGACATGATTTTTGCATGTGCTAACCATCGCTTTTCTAAGTAATGGCTAAGTATGCTCACTAGTCTAGTGGGGAAGATCACCACCCAGCAGCATAAAGCAGAGTTTTATTTCACTCCTTGAATCTGTATGGGGCTTCAGCTTGATATCTCCAAAAAATACACAAGAGAGAGTTTGAGTAATAGCTAACTCAAGGAACTCCTCCCAAGAAAAGTATAGAGGAACACACACTCTGTAAGCTCTCGCCACCATGTCAGACTCCTCAGCACTAAACCAGACATCTAGAATGGTTTGAGGAGTGTAGATGTAGCTTGTATTTATAGGTAAAAACAATTAGCCAGAAAAAATAGTACTAATAGCATTATTGAAAACAATGGTTATTTATACTAGTCAACAGTACTAAACAACCTTATCAATAATACTAATCAAAAGTACTATTCAATAATATAATTATAAGTACTACCATTAACACCAGCATCTTCCTCATGGGTCTTAAATATCACTTCAATTAAATGGAAAATATTAATGAAAAATTATAAATTGGTGGATGAAAATTGATATGTCAGAACAGAAAGCTGTAGTCTAGTTGAGAAATAAGTGTTTATACTGTTGAGTAATTTTTCCTCTGTTCGGAGGGGAAGTAAAAATTATTCCTTTATTGTGTAGATATATATAGTATATATTCATGTATACTGAAAATCCAGTATTTTCCTTGGCAAGCAATCCTAATATATATCCTATATCAGCGACTGAGTTACATATTATACGGTCTGCTTCTTTTCCAGATTTTTCTGCATAATTTCTGTTTAAGGTAAAGTTATTTGCCCTATGCATTATTTTCTGATGTCCTCTACAATGAGAGAAAAAAAAAAAAGAAAAAAACCCCGAAGTTATTGATTTTCAAATCTTTAAAAGTTTAAAAAGGTAACACTTTCATACTTTCAGATAAATAAATAAATTTATTTGCAAAACAAAACTTTAATTACCATATCTTGTATTTCACTTTTATGTTTATTTTACTAATCATTTTGATCACTCTTTACTTATTTCACTAATATTTTTTTAATCAAACATCAGAAATGGCAAGAAAATCAAACAAGAAAATAAAATAATAATAAAAAACAATAAAATAAATAAAATAAAAACTAAATAAATAGTAGGAAACAATTACCTTACTCTATATGCTTATAATCTTTAAAAACTCACAGTAGTCAGGGATCCTATTTTCAAAAATATTTCCTATTGAAATAAATTTTAACATAAAAAATTAAAACGTCCTTCAAAAAGAAAAGGTACAAATGTTATTTGAATGAAAAGTTGAATACAGACATATCTAAAAATAAACCCGTGAGTCATGAATAAAAGGTTTTTGTGGCTATTGGCATATCACATTGCCCATGAAGTTAACCATGAGCTAGCAGGTTGCCCTAGTTGCCAAGAAGGCCAATGGGATCCCGGGGTGCATTAAGAAGAGTGTGGCCAGTAGGTCAAGGGAGGTTCTCCTTCCCCTCTACACTGCCCTAGTGAGGCCCCATCTGGAGTACTGCATCCATTTCTGGGCTCCCCAGTTCAAGAAAGATGAGGAGCTAGTGGAGAGATTCCAGCGGAGGGTTACAAAGATGATGAGGGGACTGAAGCATCTCTCCTACAAGGAAAGGCTGGGGGAGCTGGGCTTGTTTAGCCTGGAGAAGACTGAGAGGGGACCTAATAAATGCTTATAAATATCATAAGAGTGGGTGTCAAGAGAATGGGGCCAAACTCTTTTCAGTGGTGCCCAGCAACAGGACAAGGGGCAACGGGCACAAAGCATAGTTAAGGAAGGGGTTAAAAGGGATTTTAGTAGAAGTAGCATTATCTAATAGTTACGATGCATTTAAAGCGAACTGATAGTGCTTATCTATTGTCTAAATTATCTGAAGCAGAGAGTCTCGCATCTCCATACAAAGGGGTTAGTTCCTGATAGGGGCTGGGAGTTGCCTAGAACTGGTTAAGACCGACCCTGCTGTATGGATGGAGCCAGAAGAGAACCGAGTTTGGGCAGAAACAAAGGTCAGTCAGCAAAGACCTTGATGAAGAGGATGGACCTTCATCGTGGGACCCCTGACGACCACATCTAGGAGGCACTGCGCAAGAGCAGCTGGGAGAAGTCTATGGAAATTACTTCTTGGAATAGATTTTAATATGGAAATTACTTCTTAGAACAAATTTTAATATGGAAATAATTTCTTGGAACTGATTTTGATATGAAATGGGGATAGGTTATGCATATGTATAGGTGTATTGGGAAATCTAATGTATATGTAATATTTGATTGTATAAATTGAAGAGACAAGTTGCTGCTCGGCGCGCACAGCTTTGGTGGGACTACCCCCCATGCTGCCTGGTGCCGAATAAACATACCTACTTTACAGTCTTACAGATTGTGGAGTCTGCTTTCTGCACATCAATAGGAAGTTCCATCTGAACACGAGGAAGAACTTCTTCACTTTGAGGCTGATGGAGCCCTGGAACAGGTTGCCCAGGGAGGCTGTGGATTCTCCTGCTCTGGAGATATTCAAAACTTGCCTGGACGAGGTCCTATGCAGCCTGCTCTAGATGAATCTGTTTTGGCAGGGGGTTGGATTAGATGATCCCCAGAGGTCCCTTCCAACTCTTATAATTCTACGATTCTATGATTCTGTCATTCTGTGATCTCAGTCCTTCATTCACTTTAGACTTCCTTGTAAAAGGAAGACACCTGCATAAGTCTAGGACTGATCTGAAGAACTAGAACTGGAACTAGAATAGATGTGAACTAGGTATATAAGAAGGCAATAATGGATGTCCATTAGAGTGTCCTGGAGTGTGTGTTTAGTGAAGATGATTACATGTGTTTAATAGCTGTCTAGTAATTGATACATTAAGATTTGGAAATATTTAGACTCTCCCTTAAAACAAGGACAACAAAGTACACATAATGATTTGAAAATGGTTGATTAATTTCTTCTGACTCACTTTTCTAGATCTCAAATAAAACTATGATATGATTAAGTATGTTTTGAATTTCCTGTGTTTAAAACAATACAAAAATATTTATTTCAGTAATTAAAATTTATTTAAATATATTTTAAATTGTATTTAAAGAACAATTACAAAATATAGATTGATTGAAATACACCAGTAATTACAAGATAAGTCATTAATTTCTACAAACTTTTACAAATACTGTAAATCATACGTATTTACAATGTGACAAGAATATAGCAAATTTATATTATTTTGTGTTATTATTAAAATGTTTTATCAACATCCTAATCTAACATAGCTTTCTTGGCCTAGTCAAGTATTTGTGAAATTTAGAGCCACGGAATAATCAGTGATATTTAATAAAAAAAAATCACAAATAAGAATAAAATCACAATGTACTGAAAATGTAACTTAATTCAAAATTAATTTTCCGGAAAATGATAATTCTGCTATTTTACTTTCGCACACTTTTCCTTAAATTACTTGTTCTATTAAACTTGGTCCAAAAACAGTTTCAGACTTCCTAATCTTATGAACTTAATATAGAGGGCTATGTTATAAGGCTTATTTAATTTTGTTTCCTGTATAATCAGCAGTAAAACCAGATTCCTCCATAAGTTAAATTCCATCAGCAGCTAAATTAGACATCTGTCATCTCAAAAATGTTCTCTGAAGTAAATTTTTAATTGGTTATACAAATAATTTATCTCTTCTATCTTATTTATCTATAAAATATGTTTAAAATCATATGTCATTAATAACTTGGTATGGGATTTATCTTTTCATTAGGAACTAGCACATAGTGCATCAGGCAATTTCCTTTTCTGTTAGATTCTGCATGAAAAATTAGCTGTACCTGCCATAGCTTCATTTTCTTCATACAATATTGCCCATATGTATTTTTAAAATAAATCTTCAAAGCTTCGACTAGCATAACATATTAACTTCTCTCAATATTTGGGCATTTTTATGAACTATAAATTTTTATATTAAGTTATTGAAGTAGGAGCAAATATTTTAACAGAGTGAGCATTACAGAGCAGAATGTATGTGTAAGATTTAAAAAGAGTATTCTGAATTGTTTTTAAAGTCAAATGTAATCCAGACAAAACCACTTGTGTAACTATCATCAGACTAAAAGCTGCGTGATGTAAAACAGGTTCCAAAGATAGCTTGGAGTAAGCAAGTGACTAGTTAAACACTGGATCAGCAACATAAAGAACAAAAACACAATAAAGGAATCATTTTTACTCCCCCTCCAAAAAACAAAACAAAACAGTGTAGCCTTGTGATGTTATCAAAATTCAGATAACGTGAAGTAGACACACTTTGAAGAGGAACACGAATAACATATTAACATCTTTTTAACCATGACAAAAACTATTAAAGGCAATTTTATATAAGCTTTAGAATATTCATGTTTAAACATTTTTACATGTTAAGCATGTGTTTGCTTTGTCTGTAAAACATATTGAACAGGAACACTTCTGTAATAGACATCATTCGATTGTACTTCAACTTGTTAATGATAGGACTTTTCCAATATATTTAAAATCAATAAAAAGAAAAAAGAAAAATCCACTGAGCTTTTTTATTACAGAGCTATTATCTTATTGGCGATAGACTGATACAGTTCAATTTCCTGTAATCTGCTGCAGCCTTCTCCAGTTTTAATGCACCTCCTCCTTCATTTGGTGCTGTAGCTCGTAAAATATCTGACTGTGTTTTCACAGTTTCAGGTGAACATTGTGGGCTGTTGTTCTGATAACATGTTGATTTTAATATTTTGCTACTCAGTTTTGACAGTGTAGAGTGGGACAATCACCTCCCTCGACTGGCTTGCTATGCTGTGCTTAATGCATCCCAGAACACAGTTGGCTGATTTTGCTGCCAGGGCTCACTGTTGACTCACATTCAACTTGCCATCAATGCAAACCCCCAGATCTCTTTCTGCAGAGCTGTCGTCCAGCCTCTCAGCCCCCAGTTTGAATGTATAACCAGGATTAGCCCATCCCAGGTGGAGAATCCAGCACTTACTCATGTTAAATTTCATATGGCTGGTGATTGCCCAGCTCTCCAGTCTATCTAGATCTCTCTGTAAGGCCTCTTTACCATTGAGGAAGTCCACAGCTCCTCCTAGTTTAGTATCATCAGCAAACTTACTTAATGTGCATTTGCTTCCTGCATCCATGTCATTTATAAAAAACATTTGTCCTGGGTTCGACCAGGACAGGGGTAATTTTTCTCCGGAATACAGGAAGGGGCACAGCCGGGTGGGCTGACCCAACCTGGCCAAACAGAGCAGGGTATTCCATACCATGTGCCGTCATGCTGGGTTCTGGTGGGGGGGAGCTGGGTGGCAGGAACTCACTCGCAGCTTGGAAGCTGGCAATGGCGGTCGTGGAGGGCAGCTCTGTGGGTTGTGTGGTTTGTGTTGTGTATTCCCCTTATCTGTATCATTGTTGTTCCTGTTCCCTTTGTTTGCTGTTCTGCTAAACTGCCCTTATTCTGACCCACCAGTTTCTGCCTGTTTTCTTCTCATTCTCCTCCGCACCCCAGCAGGGGGAGGGGCAGCCACGTGGCGTTTTTGTTGACAGCTGCAGCCAAACTATAACACTGCTCCCAAAAGTGAGCCCTGAGGAACCCTGGTGACTTGCCACCAGCCTAATGTAACCTTGTTTACTATAAGTCTTTGAGCCTGTCCCTTCAACCAGCTGATTACCCAATGTATTACGGACTTGACTAGCTGTGTGCTAGACAGTTTATCCAGAAGGATGATGTGAGAGACAGTATCAAAAGCTTTGCTAAAATCCAAAAAGACCACATCTACTGGCTTTCCTTGGTCAATTTTTTGGGTGACCTTGTCATAAAAGGAAATTAAGTTAGTTAAACAGGACATTCCCCTTGTGAACCCGTGCTGGCTATGACTAATGTCTGTGTTGTCTCTCAAGTATTTTTTAATAACTTCCAGAATAAACTTCTCCATGATTTTATCAGGTACTGAAGTGAGACTGAAGAGCCTGTAAGCACCAGGGTCTTCCTTCTTACCCTTCTTAAAAATTGCGATAATTGCCAGCTTCCAGTTCAGCTGGACCTCTCCAGACTCCCAAAACCAATGAAAAATAATGGAGAGAGGTCCCACAATGACAATGGCTGGCTCTTTTGGTATTCTGTGAAGAATCCCATAGGGCTCCTTAGACATACGTGCATTCAACCAGAGCAGCAAGTCTTGAACATGTTCAGAGTCAGCTGGGGGTTTTGTCATCCATCCAGCCACAGTCTTCCAACCAGGGCTCCAGGGATCTCAGGGCTCATCATCAGTGCTAAAGACAGAGGCAAAGAAGGCATTAAACATCTCTGCTTTTTCTGTGTCCCTATTTGTCAGATGACTTATCTCATCAAGTAACAGACCAACGTTATCTCTGATCCTCCTCTGGTTGTTTACATATTTAAAAAAGCCCTTTTTGTTGTCCTTCACGGTAATGGTCTTCTTGAGCACTAATCAAGTTTTGCCTGCATGAATTCTCTCCCTACAGTTAAGAACAGCATCTTTGTAGTCCTCCTGTGTTGCCTGTGCTTGCTTCCAAAGTATGCACACTTTCCTTTTCCACCAAAGTTCTACAAGAAGATCCCTGTTCAGCCAATCTGGCCTTACGCCCTGCTTGCTTGACTTATAACACTTTGGAACTGCACTCTTTCTTTTGTAGTCCACCTTAATTTTAAGGATGGAAATTGTCTTGTCCTAGAGTGCCACATAGTCTAATGTCTGATGAACTGTTGCAAAATAAAGAGGAATAGATTCACACTCCCTCTGGTGAACTTTAATCCAAATTTCCTACAACTAGGAGGTGTTTTGACCAGCGGACTATACTAAAAAAACCTCAACACTATGTATTGGACAGTATTTGCAGATGTTCTGAATTCAAAATTCCTAGCTACTGTATAATCAGATGTGACTTTTAGAATCATAAACTCAGTCAGATATTCCCCCAGGTGATTTCTATTTGCTTTCTCACTCAATGTCTATAAGCACTTAAACTTTCCATAGAAACCTCTAGTTTTCTTGCTCAGTGAATGGAAAAATTCACACAAACACATTCTAACTTGTCTCAGGAGGCCATTAGAAGTCCCTAGAACTTTCTACTTCCTATGCAATAAATGCATATATTTTGTAGGCACAGGAACACCTAAGTTAGGTCACCAATTTAGTAACCTGGATATAAAATATACAGTGAAACTCAAGTTTTAATTTTAGTGTAGAATATAAGATGTTATAAAAACGGTTAAAATAAGACTGATCTTCATTCTAATCCTTTCTTTAAAAGACACCCTAAAGGGAAGTGTCATCTGAGTGATGTAACTTCCTATGCTGTAATTTTTGACACAACCATTCCCCCAGTGGCAACTATTATTATTTTTGCTGAAAGGTAGGAAATAGTTGGTGCCCAGAAGAATTTTTAACGTTTTGTAGATGATGTCAGTAAATCATGAAACTGCTGACCGGATTCTCCCAGAAAGCAAGATGTATGTTCTTGTAATTCTGTTTCATGAAACTATCTAACCTGGATGAAGAGTTAGTATGTACCCTCAGCAAGTTTGCTGATGACACCAAACTGGGAGGTGTGGTAGATACACCAGAAGGCTGTGCTGTCATTCAGCGTGACCTGGACAGGCTGGAAAGTTGGGCAGAGAGGAACCTGATGAGGTTC
>Ga0065711_1006823_pt1 | contig 16357 bp, 6 predicted proteins | sample Hoacrofraction12_FD_59098 | JGI IMG/M metagenome (GOLD analysis project Ga0065711, IMG submission 59098) | Hoatzin crop microbial communities from Cojedes, Venezuela - Epithelial fraction 12 v2 (version 2) | ecosystem: Host-associated > Birds > Digestive system > Esophagus > Crop | place...
CGGTCCTGTGCAGCCTGCTCTGGGTGACCCTGCTTCGGCAGGAGGGTTGGACTAGATGACCCACAGAGGTCCCTTCCAACCCCTACTATTCTGTGATTCTGTGATTCTGTGAGAGTGCTGCGTGAGGAAGATTTCGTTTATTTGCACCGGTTCTTCTGGATTCACGTCTGTGAGAGACTGGCGGTGAGCATGCAGAGTGTCACAACAAAGTGGGCCAGGAGCTCTCTCGACAGAAGTAGGGAAGCGAAAGCAGTATAGCATTTGTCTTTTAAGTACCGCACACTGTTTCCGCACAACAGGAAAAGCATCAGCAGAAGTCTGAATACCTACAATGAAGCAATGGGTTGGTTTATAAATGAAGGAAACGGGGCAGTTACGGAAACTCACATTTGCTCTTGTGTTTTCTTCCTCTTCCCAATGCAGTATCTCCCCTAACCTTGAGCTGGAAGCTCTTTTTAAGCGACACTTCACTCAGGTGGAATTTTATCAGGGTTCAGTCCTTAATCCCCATGACCTGGCGAGAGTGAAGGTAACAGCTCTGTTGTTCTGTTCTCCTGCTAACTGACTTTTTTTCAAGTACTCATTGCATATGATTATTTGGAAAAATAAAGCTCTTCTTCATGTAACCCAGATGATTGTTTTTCCAACTTTATTAGCTTGCCTAGTAAATGATAATATCTATCCTTATAAAACTTGTGTTCCTTATATCTTTAGATCTTCAAAGCTGCAGTAACAATGTGACTTAAGATACGTTGTCTGCCGTTCCATTGAACTATGTATGAATTTTTCATTGAGGTTTAATTCAAGAGTCTATTTTACATTAATGTTCAATGTAATAGAACATTGTCTTACAATAATTGCTTAAAGTGCTATTGTCTTACCTTCATCAGAGTGATTAGAAAATAATTTTTCACCTGTCAAACCCTTTTTCTATTTTCTAGAATCCTTGGGAAAAAAATGCAATTTAAGATTTTTAGTAGCTAAAATGAGATGGTTTTATTGTCTAGAATTCTTTATGGTAAATTATTTTGTACTCTTAAAGCAAAGCATGAAGCTTAAGTGAAGAAAAAAAAGATGGCAAGCTGTCAGAGACAGCGTTAACTCTTATGTTTCTGGGATTTTTGTTTTTTTTTTTTTAAAGGAAAGTAAACAAGCTTCTTAAGCCAAGAATATTTTAGTGCAATGTTAACACTTTCTGGAGTATTAATCATGTCTTTTGTCCATTTTGGCTGCAGAAATTGCATAACCTTTCATAGCCCAACATACACTGTTTTGGTTCATCAGAACAAAATGTTCCAATTGTGACCATAAAATTGTGCGTTGGTGTTTTGTGTTCTGTATTCCACCCTTCTTTGTATTGGTATTTGGTTGTATGCACTGAAAAATACTTTTGTCATCTGCTTTGACCTAAATAGAGCCAAAGTTTGGGTGGACATAGAGGTCTGTGAACAGATCAGTTCTCCTGCTCAAGCTTTCTGAAACTGGTGCTCTAAATCATCGGTTCAGCTGCCTCTTCGTGTCTCTAATAGGATGTCGTGGCTTAACCCAGCAGCCGGCAACTGAGACCACGCAGCCGCTCACTCACTCCTTCCCCCCCTTCCATTGGGCTGGCTGCCTGGCTGTGCTCCCTTCCAGCTCTTGTACGCCTGTACATTAGCTGAGCAAGGGAAACTGGAAAAGGTCCTTGATTTCTCAGCAAAAACTAAAACCGTTGCTGTATTATCAACATTCTTCTCATACTAAATCAATGACACAGCAGCTACTGGGAACAAAATAAACTCTATCCCAGCTGAAACCAGGACACAGGAAGCTACCTCCAATTCTTTCCCAAACTCCTGAATTTTCCCAATTCCCAAACAAAGCTGCAGGGCCAGTGGGAGCACTGCAGTGATATAACAGGAAGTTGCTATGGATTTAGGGGTCTAAAATTCAGTCTCTAGTTACAAAATACATGTCCATTAACATCTCTGTGCCTCATCTGGTGCAAAACAAGAGTCGATAATTGAACTACTGGTCTGGTCTGAGCATCGTAAGGAGGTTTCAAGAAATTGCTATAAGAGCTGTTATCGTCACTCACATTAACTCACTTTAGCCTTATAATATTTTTGATTAGCAGCATTAAGAACTGACATTCCACACTCATGATGGCAGCTTTGGATTCCTTAATACTTTATGATGAAAGGAGAGCTGGAAAGAGAAGTGGTTATTTATGTTTGCTTTTTCCTTGGTGTCTCAGATAGAGTCAGCAGATGCGTGCCTAATCCTTGCCAATAAATACTGCGCTGACCCAGATGCTGAAGATGCCTCCAATATTATGAGGTAAATTCATTACTTTTTAATAGGTTTTTGGGTCTTAACTCTGATTAGCTAACTTCTGGTGTCCAGATAGGCTATAGCCGCACACAACGTTATTACTCAGCTGTTGCACTTGCAGGATTTTTTTTTAGGGGACAAATTAAAAGATTCTCTCAAAATTTTGGAAAAAGATACCCTAAATTCCTGCCTAAACTGGTTTAATTTGACTGTTGTAGAAAGAGTGTGTCAGAAGAGACGCTCGTAGCACAAGCTTTGGTAGTCTTAGTCATTTTGCAGGACCTAGGATTTAAGTATTTGTAGCTGAACTCAGTCCCAATAGAAAAGAGAGGAAAGGGAATGCAGTTACGTTGTTGCAACAATATGTTACCTGAGTGCATGTATTGCATAGGCTGGTGTTAACGATGGGACAGAATGACTCTTAATTACTTCATACCTTATTGCTCCTTGGTATGTCTGCTTCTACAAGTAATTATGCTGCTTCGGGGAAAGCAAGGTATACGCTTCATGATGGTGATGATACAGTGGTCTCCTAGATCTGGATGCGAGAGATCTGTCTGTCTATGGAAGGTGCAGGGCTTGAATATACCTAATTTAGTTTTCCAAACATGCTATTGAGTTTCAATGCAAGAAACTTTATTTTGACATCAATTGCATAAATACATTGGAAATATTCCAGTTGGAGACTAGTGAATTCTTAATAGATTTTATACATGACATGTAATAGAATGCAAAAATGTTCTTTTAAGAGTGGAATTATTGTGTCTTTTCTCACATTTAGATGAATTTAATTCAAGAAAATTGAATGTTTAATCAAATAATCCAGTAAGAAATGGGAAATTAGAGGGAAGACTTGTTTTCTCCTTCCAAAACGTAACATAAATTAAAATAATGCATACAGTTTTTTTATCTATTTCATACCCTTGCTTTGGTATGCTTCAAAGCAAAAGCCAGACTAGCAGTTTGCAAGATGCTTCCTGCAAAACACCAGTGTAAACAGTTATGGCTCTCAGAGTCCTATGAGACTGGTGATTCCATAATAACTCAGATTATTTTCTATTTTGATTGTTTTATATTCTTTCTCTGTATTTAGTTTGTGTCTACAGAACTGATTATTTTTGGCCTGTTTCTCTCTTTAATTTTGCTCAATGCTTTTTTAATTTTTAAATTGTATGTTCATCTCTTCACAAAATGTTGGCAATCCACTCATTTCTCAAATATTTTTCTTTCCAGCCACTTTCAGTCTGTACACAGCTGAGTATATCTTAGGCTCATTAAGTAATTACGAGTGCAGTCAAGCTGCATATTATGGAAGTAGCCCCATATTTCATAAATTCAGACATCAGATATCAGTTTCAATATTGAGCTTTTGAATAACCCATAAAAATTAAGATGAATTTGCATGTGGATTTATGTCAAACAAAATCATTATTCATAGAGTTTAAATATGATTAATGTCTTGCAACTATAAATAAATAATATGTAATGGGGCAGAAAGGGATTATTTTCAGACATTTATCATTGGAAAACTTGACCAATTATGTTGATTCAAAGAAGTGAAGGTAATCACTGAATGACGTAGTAGTTGCAAGTGTATTATTTACTTAAAGGAATGAGTACAGTATCTGAACAGAGCTGCTAAAATAAGTTTCTTTTTCTGCAAATTCCATAAGAGTGAGCTATTCAACGGAATAGTTCCCAGAGCTTGATGTTCTCTACCATTAGCTGATGGTTATTAACTGAAATTGACTAGAATTAAATATTGCATAGGTCTGACTTCAATCAATATGCTTTATAGCCGGATGAATAAGAGGGTACAGTTTTAACTGTGGAACTTGACAGCCCAGTAACATAAAGGTATTGGGATAAGTTATCCAAATATCCAACCAGCTAAAAGTTATTGTCTTGATTTTATTTTTTTAGAGTAATATCAATAAAGAATTATCATCCGAAGATAAGAATTATCACCCAGATGTTGCAGTATCACAATAAGGTAACGTGACAACAAACAGTGTCTCTCCCCAGAGTTTTTTGCTACGTTGCCATCCTTTATACACAGTTTTCCTATCTACACTAACAGTAAGCATTTTTCTTTACAAACAAGAATGTCCTAATAAGCCTTGTCATGTAATCCAGTTACAAGGTGGTTCAGTTTTATTTATATATGCAAGGGATCTTATCAAAATGCTCTGACATTTATTAATTGCCTAGGGTCTAATTCTCAAAACTGCATTGTCCATAGTTGCTATTGATTCCAGCTGAGCTTTTAACCGCTCAGCTTCTGTAAGTTTTGCTCATCTTATCACACTAGAGATACCTGAGATGAACTGGTGGCCTCTGGGCAAGTTATCTGAAGTCAGTTCTTTGTGGATACTTAAAAAAAATCATAGAATTATAGTCGTGTTGGAGATTTATTGTGATTTTGTGTTTCTTGCATGACAGTGTAGACCTGAAATTGCCAAGTAGCAGGTAGAAGATAAACAGAATTAAGTGTTTTGTCATATAAAACATATTTCAGTTGTGGAATTTGTTCCTAAAAATGTTGTGGAGGTCAAAATTCTAAATCCGTTTTGGAAAGGAATTTGGTAAATGTTAGATGGTAAATCTGTGGCGTTTAAACACAGTAAGGTCAATTCATTCAGTCCTGAGTTGAGGAAGTCCATAAACTGCTGACTAGCAGGCCTAGGAAGACTATATCAGAGGACAGACTGCTGATATGTGACCTGCTTCTTTTGTTATTTCTAAAAGCGTTAACCACTGCCCAGTGTTAGAGAAAAGGCTTGGCTGGGTAGTCCTTCATTCAATGCAATACAATAATCCTGGTACTCCGAAGGTTTGACTGCTAAAAACTCCTTATACCTGTGATCTTCAGCTAGAACAAGAGCAACAATTACTGTTGCTTGTGATGTCTTCTAACTGTATGTGAATGGATGGAGCCCGTCTTTTCATAGAATAAAAGCAAGGTGTTTCTCTGCTTTAAACAGGTTTGGAGGGGGAAGAGTTTTTAAATACTGCATTTTTTCCTTTGCATTTCCAGTGCATGTGTCTTCAAGACTAACTTTTGTCAAAGTGCTGAACTGTAACATTAACTTATGAAGGGAGACAAGCATGAAGGCTTCTGTGTTTCCTTATGTCTGTGCATTTCTATGAGGCAGATGGATGAGGGAGTTCGATAGAGTTATGCCAATAAATGAACAGTATTAATACTTATCTAACTAACCAGTGTCAATACTGGAGGTCTGTCTTGATCAGCTATTTTCTTTATTCTATGCTTATAATTAGCAGTCTTAGGAAAAAGTTTGTGTTTTGACTAAGTCACGTGCTGTCCTTCAGGGTGGAAGGAACAAAATAGAAAAGACAGAAGACGTTGTATACCTTGTTAAATTACAATGTCTTATAAAGGTTTCAGCTTCACACAAGTGGTAATCTAAGTTATGTAATTTCCTGTATCTTATGTATGTGTGTAACCAGTCAGAGAATGGTTCAAAATACTGTAAAAGGAATACACAGAAGGGAAGGAAATCTTTACAACATTCTGTGGTTTGTTCAGGTGTGAGGATAGGCTTGGCAGAGTGTCACAGCCAGAATATGGTTTGAAAATTTTAAGATTTTGTCTATAACAAAAGATTAGAAGATTTCTTAGCATAGACTTACATTCTAAAATACTTTTAGTGTTTCTGTCTACTCAGAAGAAGTCAAGCCAGTAGTAAAGAAAATCATTCACTGCTCTCTCCTTCAATACTGTACTGTATTTCAAGAAGTATTTCTGGTTCTTCACTGGTAGGTTTGTTGTTTATTTTTTCGTTTTCCAGGCTCATCTGCTAAATATCCCAAGCTGGAACTGGAAAGAAGGGGATGATGCAATCTGTCTTGCCGAGCTCAAGCTGGGTTTCATAGCCCAGAGCTGCCTGGCACCGGGCCTTTCAACAATGTTAGCCAACCTCTTCTCTATGAGGTCGTTCATAAAGGTAATGTCTTGTCTCATCAGAATGTTTTAGTCCACAATGCAGTTTGTCAGAAAGCGGAGTAGAGAATGTGACTCAAATATGAAACAGATAGGAACATATTGATAGATTTTGTAAAAGAAAAAAAAAACCCAGCACACATGTAGATACATAAGTTCTCTGCTGCAAATTGGGTAATGAGCCAGATTCTGTCAAGCTATGTTTTTATTTTTATTCAGCAAGTGTTTGGCTTTTAAATGATGATTCAGAGCATCATCCATTTCAAGGGAGATATTTCTGGTGTTGCATGTTTTGCTTTATTTTAGTCAAAACACATATTTAGCTATGAGAAAAGCCCCTGCTGCTAAAACAAAAATATGATTTATGTAGGTCCCATATAGCAACAAAATGCCCAGAAAAAAGGACTAATCGTTTTGTTTTTTTGGATCAAGTGGCTAGGAGACCTCTGACTGTGAGAGTAAATACGGAACATGTGTTGGAACTGAAGCCTATACAACATCATTCATGTATGTGTTTCTCCTTGGTCAAAGAGCTCTTTTGGACCTACATGGCAAAATTTTAACCCAGTTATTCCTAGACTTCTGTGGCAGCAATACTAGTTCACTTGACCAAGGCCCTGATGGCAGCAATCTGTGCTTCCTTCCTCCTGCTTTTCTGGGATGCTGATTCCAAACATAAAGGACGATCTCTTTCCAATCCCATGAGTGTTGTTAATGGGATGGGAAATGCTGGAGTACAAGGTAGGCCATGGTCCACTTCAAGTCCATTGTGCAAGTAAGCAAAATTAAAAAAACCTAATGTCCTCAGGTGAGAAAGCCAGGACTGTTCTTGCGGGTGTGGACGTATTAGTGCAGGGTAGTGAATCTTCACTAACTTCTCATGAAGTCCTGAATTTCTTATTAAGGTATCCTTTGGACACCTCCAAAAAACTGGGGACAGCAGACTCCTGTGTGTCAAAAATATTCCAGACTATTACATATAGTCAAAAAAATGCCAGTTTTCAATATGGAAATAAGCTTGGGCTCTGCGCTGTACTGTCTGCACTTACAATGTTTGCATCTTTCTTTGTGTTCTGAACAAAAAAATCTGTTTTACTTCAGTAAAGCCAAACTTGGGAACTGTCTATGACTAATCAGCATATGGTCACTTTGATATTAACCCTTTCTATGTATATCCCAAAAGAAAACTATATCTCTTATTAACATCATTCTTCTTGTCGGTCATTTTGGTCTGCCTCACGCTTGGCTGGTGTGGTAACCCAAAGCTTTCAGGAGTCTCAAACGTTTGCAACAGTCACGCTAGTGTATCCAAATTAGTGAGGCAACCTGTTCTGTCAACTTGCTCTTGAAACCAGGAGTAGGCCTGAAACTTTTTCTCAGCTTCTGTCTTTCAAAAATCAGAAAGGATCAGTTTTCTCTCAGGCATCCAAGTATACGGATATCTTCAGAAGCCTCAGTCTTAATGCAAGTTATTTTAATACTGAATTTAAACTTGCTGTGAAAAAACTGAGAGATTTGGAAAGTGACAAAGTGTACAAACATCTGACGGGGGGGAACTGTACTAGAGAGAAACAGATTTATGGCCTGGATTCATAGTTAAAATGTTTAGGCAAGTCAAAAACTGCAAATGTAAAGGTATCATCATTCCAGAAAATATATCTAACCAGTTACGTCATTATCTTACCCACCTTCAATCCTGTTTTTTCTTGCTTTAGAAGATATTCTTGTAATAATTTCAGTACAGTGACAGGTTGGACTACCTCACTGATCAAGTTTCAAGCTGAAGGCTCAGCTTTGCAAGGCACTGCTCAGATTACGTCTGAGGATTTCTATAGACACAGAATGAGCATAAAAATAGCAATGATTTTGATTTGAGGGAAGCTATCAATGCCAGTTTTGCTCTTGTGTCTGTGATTTGTGTACACTTATAAACAGAATAGGATGCAGACATACCTTCACTTGCCTTACTTCAGATGTCATCTTCAGATGGCAATGAGAGAAAAAAGCTGTCAAATAGTGCCTTGGGAGAATGCAAGACTCTGTGAGTAGATTAAAAAGGCATCTGCTCCTTAACTAAGAATGTACATCCAGGCAAGTAAAATGCATATCGTCATTTCCCAAGATCTCGGAGTATATTAAAATCTAAAGCAAAATAAACATACAAGAATTGAGACATACTTCTTCATGAGAATCCAACTCAATTGGCAACAGCAAAAGCTTTGTTTCTTTATTTAGCTGAAAGGAAGTTCTTTCTCCAGGCTGTCCCACTCTTAAAACTGCATTTGAAAGAGAAAACTATTACTTGGTGGCTGTGAATCAACAGTGTGTTGCAGGAGAGCAGCTACATTGACTGGAATTTTTAAAGAGGACTCTATTGAAAAGAAAGACGTCCATTCCCTAAAAGTACTTCCGCTCCTTTACATTTAGAGCACTGAATTTAAGTACTGTCAGACCTTCATAAATTCCTTGGGCAAACATTGAGTGGAGACTCCCACAAGTGAGGAGATTGTCAGGAAACTTCTGTGTTTTTAAAAGAAAGCTTGGAATGTGTGTTTTTTCCTCCTTCATAATATGATTAGAAAGTAATTTAATGTGCCATAAATGTTTGGTCAGTCAAACACAAATTAACATGATTGATGGTGGCATCGCACACATTTAACTCATTATGTGTTACTTTACAGCAAAATGATTTGGGTAAACAGTCTGCCCAGTATTAGAGGCAAAACAAACAAAGAAACCTCAAAATATTAAATTTGTTCCTAATATTTTCCTTTTGGTTTTAGCGATGTGATCTCATATGGCATCTTTTATGTTCTCTTTGGCACCAAATAACAAAATCAGCTCAAAATGATTAAAGTTCTGTAAACACTTAAAGGAAGAAAGATAGATTGCACACCAAATGATATGTTAAGCAAAAAACCAAAGCACACCAAAGTTACACCAGTAAACTGTATTTCAATAGTCCATTCTTTTTATAACATAGAATGTTGTCATTAGTGTATTAATAAAGGACTTGGGACTCTTTATTACTTGCATGGACTCAGAAAAAGACAGAAATACTATACTGTAGTGCAATTTCTGTATTGTTTGAATTAGCAAATGCGTACCAGAAGCCTACCCATATGAAAAACACTGCAAAGAGTAAGTAAAGAATAAAAGGTAGAGGTGGTCAAATTTTGTCCCTTCATACAACGATGCAAACCAATATGAGCTAGTACTGTTGTTTGAATTAATAGAATGTGGAATGTAGTTCTGGAGTGTAACACAAGTCCACAAACAAATTAGTTTTGTCTTTGCTCTGTTGGTAAGACAGTACACCTCATTCCAAATCTGAAAAATGATCCAGAGCCGTCTCAATTCTCCTCTAGGCTATTATGAGAGCAGGAATTTTCTGTGGGCTCTTTTGACAGCCGTTGCTCACACCCACACGTATGCAATGCTCACTTCTCCCACTATATTCCTTGCTAGTCCAGCCTGAACGAGACAAGTAAGAAATCCACACAGATTTACATCAGTCAGGTGCTTACCTGCACCAATAGAGCACATCAGCTGGTTTGCTATCTATTTTTGGTCACCTAGGCAGCCTTGGACTGTTTTAAAGTATGAGACTAGGGTATACACAGTGAATTTCTTCAAATGAAGGAGAACTTTAAAAGGGGGGTGGTGAGGGAATGAAACTTCTCAACTTATTACAAAGTTCTTCAGGAGGCTGCATAATGAACTGAGTACCTGATCCTCCTCGCAGCATTTAGACCAAATATTAATGTAGCCAAAAATATGTTTATTCCCAAATATATTTATTCTCTAGAAGGTCTGCCTGAATATAGTACTTCTAATCATGGAGTCTAGGAAGTAAAAACTGTTGTGGTTGAAAACTGTTCACTATTTGCAAATAGTATCAGTCCTGTGATAAACGTGGTATATTTGTCTCAGGCTGAAGTCTGCCGTGGTGTGCGTTTTTCAGTCAATCATTTGAACAGATCAACACCTGTCTGTCTTTTGCATTATGATTAAATAGACATACTGCTCTGTTTTGTAAATTTGAAAGTGTTAAAAATAGAGCCTTGTATGCCTTCGAGTTCAAACCCATCAAGGCCAGCATCTAAAGAAGTACGTGTCATAATATTTCACGAATACTCTCTCTGCTTTGATGTACTACGAGACTCTACATTAGTATGAACAATGAAAAAGTTCATCTAGCTCTCATATGTAATTAGAGCTAATCTTAATTAACATATTTGATGTTTTATAAAACACTCTTTTCATGCCTATTTAGAAAAAAAATTCTTGCATACAGAAAGAACTGTGGGATAGTTGGCTGATGTTGCAAAATTTTTATACCTCTAAGGATACTTTTTAGCTATGATTTAAGCAGACAATGCGATTGAGTAAAGAGGTAGTTGATAATTTATAATGCTCAAGGAAATTTAATTTTAAGACTGTAAATCGAGGAAGCTTCACTCTTTGCTAGCAATGTATGAACTTCTTTTAGCCAACTGTTTATCTGTCAGATATTGATATCCATATCTAAAGGTGTAATAAAACCAGACATTCACACAAGCAATTTGGGTGACCGAAAGGGCATTATAGGTGAACTTGAGGAAATGTTTAAAATACACAGCTTGCAATGTACAACTTGTTCAACTACCAGTCAAGAATATTCTGTGTGTACTTTCTTTTTATTCTCATCTATGTTGCTGGAAAAAAAATCCACAGTGCTGTGGAGAAGAGAATTGTAATATTACATGTCAGGAAGCCCTGGAAGCATTTTGAGCCTGGGGGGAGGCAGGAGTCCCTGTGTTGGATGGAAGTAGATGAAAACAGCTTAGCAAAGGCTCAAGAAAATTGCCTTAGTGCAGATGTTATTTTCTAGGCATTTTTCTAACACATTTCTCTACATGGCATTATGGGCTTCTTTGAAGAGAAATTTTTTAATGTATTTTAGAAAGGAAATAGGTAACAACTTTCATGTTTACACAACACTGATTTTTTTTTTAATGTAAACCTTATAATTTTGGGAAGACCATTCGGAATTTCTGAATTGCATGCACTTAGACAAAGTACTGCATACTGGGACATGTATGCTGAACAAAAGAAGTTAGCCTATTAGAATAAAGCAAGATCACTTTAATAGAATTTACTATACTTTTTGTAGAGTTTTTTATTATTCAGTTAGATAGGATTGTTTATGAAAGTAAATATATGTCTAAAATATCAAGTGGGTGATCTTCTTCCAAACATCTGAAATTATTCTCAAAAGCTTTGTACTGTTTTGTGCTCTTTCCTTGGTGATGATAAGCTGAGCTTGCTCAGTGCTAGAGAGCAGACTTTACAGCGGCTTTTGTTTTGCTATAAAGGAATTTTCATTGTGTCACTTCCTTAATATTTATAAAGACACCCCTCCATCCTCTCCCTGTTTTTCCTTGAAAAACTCAGTAAAAGATCCTAGGTCACACTACAACTCTACCGTTAGTTCTCTGTCTTGATAGTGAAACTTAGATCTCGACAGAAGAGATTATACAGCATTATCAGGTTCAGATATACTCAGTCTCTTTCATGTAACTATTTACGTCGTTACCCTGAGAAGCAAATGCTATGAACAAGATAGATCAGCTGGGGCTACAGAGCTCCTGGTAATTACACTGCTAGGGGGTAGGATTGGGTGTGTTAAAGGTTTAGGTTTTTTCCTGACAATATTAATGGTATTGCTTGCAAGATGTACATTGTTTTTTCATCTCTGTGTCACCATGCCTCACTAGGAAATGATTGTATTATGTAAATACGTTTGCTGATGACAACATTGTATCTATATACAGATAGAGCAGAGCAGAGGAGCATTGCGACTTAAAAGAAAGATACAGATAAAAATTAGATTTCTTCTGGTGGTATATACTATGTCATCTTCCAGCTATTCTTCATACAGACTACTGAATCAGTGGGTGATTTGTTTTATGACTATCCAGGAGACAGAATTGCAATGTTACGTAGTCAAGGGAAGATAATCATGTGCTTACAATGCTGGAGAGTAACTTGGGAGATACGGATTCAAGTTACTGTCGTGGCGTGTCACATTCCGTTTCAGGTCCAACAGTTATCTAAACTCTCTTTAACTTTCTACTTAGCTGTGATTGGAACAACTTAAATTTTTGTTGCTACTTGTTATGATATTCTCTTGAGTTTGTGAGGTCTCTGAAGAAAAAACATCTACTTCTTAGTGTGTGTAGTGTTGTTATCCTGTGATAACATTTTGCTATGATTTAACATCAAAGTCAAAAGAAAATGCTACGTGCTTACTCTTAACAATTTATAGAGTGGTCACCACTAGAAGATAGTGAGTGATTCCTCGCTGCTGTATCAATGACTATTTGTACTGTCTTGTTGTCTTTCTAGAGTGTTACATTTACACGTGTTGCTGCAGTATCAACTTGAAGTATGTTAGTTATTTAACTTCAGGGATAAAAATAAGTCACCTGTGAAGCCTTCTCCTTAGGGTTGTGCAGGGGAAGGGCTTTCATAAAGACAGATGCTCCTTTTCTGTAAGGAAAGGCATGTAGAAGTGCTTTTTGTCATTGCTTGGTGATGCGCTTGAGGTGTACAATATTTGATGAGTAAAGAAGGAGGTCTGAGTTAAAAAGAAGAAATAGAATTGTCCTTGATCAATTAGTGTGCCTTCATCCAACAGTTATACCTTGTGTAAGATCTGTAGAGGGCTGTGTATGAGGCTAAATAAAAACAGAAATAGCATGCAAGAAATGAGAAGAGGTGAAAGGGAAAAGAATAAATGATAGCAAGACCCAATAATGTCAGTGTTTTTTGTTGGTTATTTTTCCCACAGTGAAGTGGTTCACTGCTCTCGTGTTTGTGCGTGTCATGCCTTCTGATGCTCTTTCCTTACTGCAGCTTTTCTGCTTCATTTTGTTCTGTTCTAAATATTGGGTGGCATTAACTTCTGCTTTAGTTACTCTGCCAGCAAAGACGCGTCCCCGCATTCCAAAGCAGTATTTGACTGCTTAATTATTTGCAATTTTTTTTTTTGCCAGGACACTATTTTCCAGTAAATAGTAAAGGTTTTATCTGGGGATGACATGCCCAGTCCCTGAAACTGTTCAAGGTCAGGTTGGACAGGGCTTTGAGCAACCCTGTCTAGTGAAAGATGTGCCTGCCCGTGGCAGGGGGGTGGGAGCGAGGTGATCTTTAAAGGTCCCTTCCAACCCAAACCATTCTGTGATTCTATGATCTAAACTCTGAACTTCTCAAACTGGCAGTTACCCGCAGAGGTAATGATGAACAGGAGATAAAGCCTGGTGTCACTCTCTCATATCAAAACTAAACTTTGGCTTCCTGGAACTCACTTAGTAAAGGTATGTGTTTGTTCAGCCAACAAGCAAAGCTTTACCACAGAAAACTTTTCACTGAAATGAAATTTATTTTCTTCGTCTCAACTGTATTAGTCCATACTGTACAAAGTTAGAAAATACAAATATCCAGATTCTGCTGTCAGGAGCTGAAACAGGATGGATCATTAATTCTTTGCAGTAACAAAATTGTCTTTATGATTGTAAAATTGAAACTACTGTAGGCTTTTCTTTGTTTTTCAAGTTAAAATCAAGGTTGTTTTCATCTTTATAAGCACAGCAATGTTTTCAGGTAGGCTAAAATCAAGGTAAATATTTTCACTAACCAGATAAGTAACTTTGATAGTTTTACTGAATGACAATTTTGGTAAGCTTGATTAGTAGCATCTTGAACCAAACTAACCCCAAATTCAGCTCTTTTTGCTTCTGTAAAGTTTGCGTAACGTTTAACTATTCCCCATTGGTTTCAGACAACAGACATGTGAAACATCCGTTTCCTAAGTGCATATGGGACAGATTTTTTTTTTTCATCTCTATATAAACAGTTAGGTTTTTTGGCAACTTTTACTGTATAGATAAGTATGAGTAAGTAGTAGATAAGTATCGGTAAGTCCAGAGGTGGACTGGACAGCAATCGCTTGACTTACGGTTAAGTATTTTAAAGGAAAGTAAACACACATTATGAAGAATCATATTTGTTTAGGGATTCAATTTTTCAAATTAACTGCAGCAGCAGACTTTAAAATATCATCACAAAGGCTTAAATTAGTCAAGAACACAGCGAGTCCTAAAGTATGTTTTTCTTGCTTTAAGGATTTTGAAATTAGTACGTTACTGATGTGGATTATGGGGGAAACAGATTATATTCATCTGTGGAACCTTAGTATTAAAACTCAGGATAACTACGAGACTCAAGGAATTAGGAGAGCCATACTGAACACTGGAGAGTCTTAAGAATTGTTTCATTTCTAACAGACCAGCAGGTACTGCTCTTCAAAAAATACCAGGCAGGTGACCATCTCTGTCTTTGAAATCACAGGGCAAACATTGTGGTTCAGGTGGAGATAAAATGCAAGATAAAATGAGCAAGATAAAATGCAATCTTTAGTCCATTATTATTGTTACCTTATAATAATGTAGCATCCCAAACATCAGTAATTCTCTAAATCTGTTAATCAACATTTCATTATATCCTATCAGAACGTATCTTGAACATTCCAATCACTTGATGAAAGTCAATTTAACACTAACCAGTACCTGTGAAGCTTGATCACTGCTTTGTGGATGAGTTGGGTTTTTTCCAGTCCTTTCTTGGACCTTGACGAAGGGTGAGCACCTACATACAGGCCTGATCTGCAGTTGCTTCCTCCAAACCAAAGCTATTTGCCTAAAGAAAAGACAGCAAGGGAACAAAGTAGAAAGGACAAACACGCAATGTATATTTTTTTCCAACCCCAGGTAGTGTCAATTTAAGAAAAAGACACAAAATAGACCATAAGTTACAAACGTGTCCTTGCTTTCTCTATATGAAGAATTTCTGATAAGCAATATTTGCAAGCTTCACATAAATGAAAGGGTTCTAAAAAATGTGATGTGACTTCCCTGTGTGCGGTGGAGAAAAACCCAATGCAAACCCCTTTTAGAGTCCCACATGGTCTCTGACTGGTTAAACAATTTATAGGGAAGAACTCTGTCTTGATTGTTTGCAGCCTGCTTGTCAGAGAGTGTATGATTTGGAACATCTCCATATTGCAATTTATTCTTGCAGTTGTTTTTTTCTCCAGAACTAAAGTAACTGGTTACCTGGCAGCCTATCAACAGGAGAAGAAAATTTAAGAGAAATCAATTCATTGTAATTAATATTTCACTGGTTTCTTAAACAGTTTCCAATCCTTCTGTTATTTAAAACATTCTTTTGAAAGAGTGCCTTTTGACTAGTTTAATACGGGGAAAAGATTGATGAATCCCAAATTAGTACTCAGCCTGTGGGATAAAAATGCAAACTTGTATAAAATACTATGCAAGTCCTGTCAAAATAGCTGTGAAATTCAGATTTTTTTTTTTTTAATATTGGAAAATTGTTTGTCTGAGAGATTTGTCACACCAAATTCCAATGAAAGTTATATTATACTATAAAATAACATATAATAATATAATATAAAAGCACTAGTAATACTTAATAATGTAATACAACAATCTAACAAGTTTCATTTAATAATATAAAATTGCACCATAGCAATGATATAATCTGAAATTTATTTTGATTTATTTTTTCTAACGTAAATCATTATGTCAAAACATACTGTTGTTTCTTTTGGCTTTGTGCTGTTCAGATAGTGATCGTAAGCATGCAGGTATCGGTAGAGAAGGTTGAAGTTTAAATGAGCTGTGGATCTGGCTGTTACAGGGAAGAGGTGCTTTTAAGTTGTAAAAGAGTTTGAAAAGCTCAGCACTACTATAACATTTCGATACAAGCCTTGTGTGGCCGTGGTATGAAAATGCTTTAAGTTCGACAATTAGCAGAGCTGTAGCTGTTGTATATAGAATCATAGAATGGTAAGGGTCGGAAGGGACCTTACAGATCATCTGGTTCCAACTCCCCTGCCATGGGCAGGGACACCTTCCACCAGACCAGGTTGCTCAGAGCTCCATCCAACCTGGCCTTGAACACTGCCAGGGAGGGGGCAGCCACAGCTTCTCTGGGCAACCTGGGCCAGGGCTTCAC
>Ga0065711_1006824_pt1 | contig 16357 bp, 14 predicted proteins | sample Hoacrofraction12_FD_59098 | JGI IMG/M metagenome (GOLD analysis project Ga0065711, IMG submission 59098) | Hoatzin crop microbial communities from Cojedes, Venezuela - Epithelial fraction 12 v2 (version 2) | ecosystem: Host-associated > Birds > Digestive system > Esophagus > Crop | place...
GGGGGGGGGGGGACACCCAGCTGCACAGCGTCTGCCCTGCTTGCACAGTGGGCTATTTGCCATGAAAGCTTTGCCCTGCTTCTTCTCCCGGGAACCCCACAGCCCCTCCCAGCAGGAGACACCCGTACAGCTACCTGCAGAGTTGCTGCACCATTTGAAGGGGATGTGTTGACGAAGGAAGGAGCATCTTTTACAGCTCGTGCTCACTGAAATCCAGATGTATAACAAGCAAACAAATACAGCAACATGCCCTGTCTTAAAGCTCATGCTTGATAACTTAATATGATCCATGCCGATGGAAAGGAAAGCATCACATTTATCAAGCATTCACTGAACTATTCCGATACTGTGAAAAGGGTGTTTCCTTTTTTGCAACTGTCTGGTTTTCTATCTATCTAGCTTTCTGACTGTGTGTCTCAAAAAGTTGTACCTTTTGGGTCACTGACTTTGAAGTCATCAGGAATGTTTCTGTGAATTTTAACTGGAATTCCCTCGGCTACTGAATGAGGTTCAGCCTGGGTTATGTGGATGACTGTGAGAGAAAAGGTGGACAACAGGGGAGACTTGGACTGCTGTTACCTCAGAGGACCACCAAAGGGGGTTGGATGGGAGTCCTGAAGGTCTCCAGTTCAACCTCCGTTCAAATCAGGATCATCACCAACACTACATCCAGTCAGTGATGGCTTTGTCTGGCCAGTTCATGAAAACCTCCAAGAATGGAAAATTCCTCAGCATTCCTCACTGCCATGACCATGGGATCACATGGATTAAGCAGGATAGATCACATTGGTGTGGGGCTGAGGGACACTTCGCATGCAGCACAGTGGTATTGGTGCCCCAGACTTTTTTTTTTTTCCTGGTTGACACCTAACACAGAGCTGCACCTGAACGTTCAGAGCTGAAATCCTAATGACAGAGCCCACGCCAGCCCAAGGCTTGAGCTTGTGCCTGGAGGGGTCCCTGCGTTAGTCCAGGCTCTCATTCTCACATGCCTGCATGGTACTGGTGGCTCCTGTCACTGCTGAGAAGCTGCTGCCGGTGGCACTGCTTCACTGCTTCACTTGTCCCCTCTTTGCCCCTCTGCAGCACTGCAGAGACTCGGGATGGTGAGGGGGGCTCACAGAGGGGCTCTGGGGTGGGAAGGGGGCTGCTGCTTGCCACAGGGAATCAGGCAGGTGGGACAGAGCTGCACATGGGGGAAAGTCTGTGTCTAATGAGGTAGCTGGTGGGTAAAGGTCCAGGAGGGGTGTAAGGCGGAGCTGGAAAACTTGGGCTATTGGGCACTCTTTTGAGTGTTCCTGCCTGTTCTGCCTCAAATCAAACCTTTTCCTACCCAGCTGAGAGGCACTCAGCCAGCTCCAGCTGCAAGGGTTTTAACAAGACTGGGAGTCTGACATTTGATAACCCAGCCCAACCCCAGCCTGGAGAAATGCTTTCTGGTTGCCTAATTTTGCTCACACATTTCAAAGACAACACCTTCATGGCTCTTCACTAACACCTGGGCAGTTGCTGCTTTCCACCCCAGGACTGGCATAGCCTTCAGCCCCTCCAGGTTTTGCTGAATAAATGTCAGAAACTATTACCACCTGCACGGGTGCTACTCAGGAGCAAGAGGAGAGTATCCACATGTAAAAGGAAAGCCTGATGCCAGAGGATAGGTAAGCTGCATTAGGCTGTACCATTTATGCCATCATTATGACCCCTATCTAAATCAAGCCTTTAAAAAATACTTGTGAAAAATTAACACTCCTGGCTTTAGATGCTTTATATCCCCATTTGTAGTTGGAGTCATATTTTTCTTCAGTGAGCTTTATTCTCAAAGCTCCAGAATGGACATGCTGGAGGAATTTTAGGTACAGGGCACAAACGCAGATCTGATTATCACCTTTAGAGAGTAAAAATATTATGCTAGTTAAGCAACAGCTACAGGAAACAATTCAACCTCGGAACAAAGCTCCGTAGTCTTGCCTAAAAGGCAGCACATCCCTCTGGATTACCCAGTAAGTCCACCAGTGAGACATCAGTCATCCCTTTTTCATGTGTCAGGAGTAACACTGAGCTGCCTGGGGTCTGAAACTGCTACAAGTGCAGTTGACAAAACCACTGTGACATCATGTTCAGAATTACTCCTTGTCCTTGCATTTTTTCTCTCTGGAGGCTGTATCAGAATAAGAGGCAGACCATAAGGGTTTTTTGGGATTTTTTGTATTTGCTACCAATCAGACAGACAGCATATTGTAGGAAGAGTGGTATTTTGACACAATCAGAGGATTTGCAAAACAGACTGCTCTGAAACCAGTCTATGAGTCCCTAAGCAGCAGTCTGAAGTGAATTTTATTTTGGCTTTTTTTTTAAGATCTGTCAGTGGGTTCTAATACTCTCCAGATTTCTAATGTTCATGTTTTCTTGCTGCTTCATTTTCAGTTGTTGTTGTTTTTGCCTTTCTGTGCTGAATCTGTTCCCTGTTTTGGAGAGCTCTCCCAGCTCCCTGCCAGCTTGGGTTCTGTGAGGTGCTGCTGGGTCCCATGCAGGAGAGGGTCCCATGGAAAAGGTCCTGTGTCCCCTCGGGGAGCCTGGCCCCATGCTGCTGGTGTGACCAGCAGGAGACCTGAGGGCACAGAGCCTGCCAGCGGACCAGTGGGTTGGAGGGACTGCTGGGTGCTACAGCCCGAGTTTCTGACCACACTGCTTGGTGGAGGTTAGGATCAAAGACCCCCGTGTCGTGCTTTGCACAAGCTGAGCTCACAGGTGTCAGACTGGGTCCACCCAGAGCATGCGAAGGAGAGCTCACAGACTACTGCCAGCCGCATCGCGAGTGTCCAAGAGAGTCTTCAGCTCTTCTCCAGAGAGATTTTTGGTGAGGGCTGGTGGGTTCCCAGCATGGCTGGGGTGGAGGTGCAGGCTGCACGGCTCAGCCACCAGCATGGAAAATCTCGCCATGCTGGGCAGAGCAGGCACAGTGCCCAAGGAAAGGTGTCAAATGCCCTGGACAGCAAAACCCAAGCAGCAACAGCACAGCATGCCCCGGGTCACACCTGGGTTCATCAGTGTCCACACCAGCACAAGCCCTCCCTGAAGCTTCTCCTGCGCGTTACCAGCAGCTCTCACACTGCAGCATTGCCCCTGGGGAAGGGCCAGCAGAGCAGTTCCCTCCATGCAGCCCCGTCCTCTCCCAAGGCTGCTGGGGACTGAGTGTTTCTGAGACCTCTGCTCCTCTCTCGGATATGGGCTTGGACAGATGGGTTTTGCTGCTGGGTGGGGGGAGAGTGAAAGTGCATGAGCAGGCCCACGCTTCTTCTCATACAGAGAAATTTTGGCTAAAAAAACCCCTGCAGCTGAATTTCCATCTTGAAAGGAAATGATTACCTGACTGGCCATCCTCAATCTGGATTACTTCACCTCCTACACCTGAAAGAAGAGCTGACTTTTTACTGAAAAACTTATGGATGGATTGAACGTGATTTTGCTGTGTTCAGTACATCGGCTTTGCTGGAGAGACCATTTTTTTCCAGGCTCTGTGAGCCAGTCCAAACAGAGATTAATTCCCCATTGAAAAGAAGCTGGTCCTTCCTGGTGTTTTATTTTAATGGCAAAGAAACATAAAATGCCCTTGTGTTGCAGGTCATTTTCAAAAATGTTTGCTGCTTTATTTTCCCAGGCACATCAGAGAGGTCAAACCTGGAGCTAATAACCCTGACATGTACCTGCGTGGCTGCGACGCTGTTTTGGCTCCTGTTGACCCTCTTCATACGCAAGCTGAAGAGGGTAAGAATGGACAGAGAGCTCCTCATGGCACCTGCCTCTCCTTACCAGCCCTTTTGCTCACATTAGAAAATCTTTCCCAGACTGTCGGGATTGCTGAGACTACCAAAAAAAATCTGATCCACTCACTGCTCACCTTTGTTCCCTGTGCAATCACCAGGCTGCTGATGGATGCCAGGGAACCATGACTCACCAGGCTAAGTATGAGTAAGTCCAGAAGCAAAGCCTGGGTGGGGGCAAGGCTCTGAGACTCACAAGCATTTGGGTGTCTGACTCCCACCAAAGGCATCCCCATTCCCTTAAAAGCTGTGGGGGTTTGGCATCTTAATGTCTTTGAAGATCTGAATGAATGGGAATGACAGATCTTCACAGAGCCCACTGAGGTCTGGTTTGCTCACAGTGTCAGGTACAATTACATCACTTGCAAAGTGATATGTTACTGAAGTAGTCTTGTTGGTGCAGCCTCCAGAGCAGATGGTCCTGTATCAGCATGGTAATGTTAATTGCCTGTGCGGCTGACTCTCCCTCTTGCCCAAGGCTGACCGTGATGGTCTAAAGCCCCTTTCTGCTGACAGCACCATGTCTGCATTGCGTGGTGTGTGCAGCTCTCATAAGCAGAAAATACAGTTCCTCAGTAGTGCAGAAAGATCTCGGAGCAACTTGCAGAAGCAGATGGATTTGAGTGAAGAGAGGCATTGGGGCAATGTGGTGCACTGCAGGACACGGGACAAGGAATGGCTGCATGTCCCCTTTTCCCCGCTCCCCCACCACAGCAGCACTGAGCCCCGTCTGCCCTCCTTCACCCAGGCTGAGAGGTACCACAGCACGGGTGCCACGGGGGTCAGCTCACAGATGCCACAGCTGAGCACGTTCCTGCTGGCCGAGCTCCACGATTGCTAAAGGTAGACTGCAGCCCGCCAGACCAGTTTATCTCAACCGACATTAAGGCCTGCCAGTATCTTAGGTTTTACACTGAGAAGTTCTATTGACCAATGGAAAAGCAGGACCAAACCTCCAATCCAAGTCAACATGGCAGCAGTCTCTCTGCCTGCCTTCCAACTGCCACAAACATTCACAAGGAGAAATGCATGGGAGTCTGAGGGGAAAGAAAAGTAGAGGTCAGCTGAAGCTGTGGAGAAACTTTGTAGCTGTAAGAGAAATGATAAAGCAAGTGGGACCAGTTCTGACTGCTCACCAGTGATGATGAAGCAATTCATGACATGTCTGCAAACCCTTAGAAAAAATGTAAGTTTTAAATGTAGCAAAGGGTTGCAGATTTTTTTTATTTGTTATGACACCAAAACGTGGTTGTTCGATTGTTAAAATGTAATGAAAATAATCATCATTGCTGTAGAAGAAGGAACTTAAACTAGATGATATGTGAAGCCTCCTTTCCAGATGAGCCTTTCCAGTTAGTGTTGGTCTGTTTATGCTCTTCTCTATGTTTCTATTACAAACCCTTATTCTCAAGGACTTATGTCTGGAATTAGCTCTAAACTATATTTCATATACAAATTATGTTGCCACAACAGAAAAAAAATACTTATATGCACTCTGAGACACATACAGGGAGAAATGATAACAATTCTTCATCATTCAAAATGTTATTTCAAATCTGTAATTGTGCCAAACATTTGTTATTCAGTGCACCTGAATAAAGAACCATAGGAAGCTCCCTGCACCTTCCCACTCCCCTATTGCTTTTCTGGGATGGGTCCACTTAAAAGCTCTTCTAAAGTGACTGGTAGGAACAGTCTTGTACACACATCGCTATCAAGAAATGCTCTTTCTGGAGCAGCACACGCGCTTCTGTTTCTATCCTTATCCCACTTATCCATGTCCTGTCCAGGCTCAGTGGATGGTCTGGAGACAGGCATTATGCCAATTGACTTCTCCCCAAGCATCGGTGCAATCCTTCTTGGGACTAACTTTCTGGTTATTTGGGATGGTGAAAGGCAACTAAAATAGGAGCTATTAGATACTGTCNTTTAAGTCTAGTTATGGTTGTAAACAAAGCACACACAGCTAGTAATATCCTTCTCAAACAAACGCGTGGAAACGCAGGTATTAGCAACATATTTCCAAGCTGTAGAGGAGGAAAGTTGAAAGTCACAGGAGACAGTTAAAGCAACAATTAATATATATATATCTCCATGTGTTTGTGTCTGTGCCTGTGTGCTGTTTCCATGAGTTTAGGCAAAGCAACAGGAAGAGTCTTAGTTCAACAGATTTCCATAAATTCCAACTAATAGCCAGGAAATTAGAGCAAACACTAGGCCTTTTCTGTAGAAATGTAAGTATGCCTGAGTCAAGAAAAGTCCAGTGACTTAGAGTGGCAATCTAGGTGCTCTTTGAAGGAAAATTTGTTTCAAAATGGATGGACTGCAGAAAACTTCGAGATTAGGTTCATCTTTCCTTACGTTTCTCATGGGAAGTGGCTAATCCATTTGCTCAGCAGAAACTGAACTTCAGCCAGATTAATTTGAAATTATGTGTTTGAGTCTGGGTGTTTATGAATTCTTCCGAACTCAAATAATTTCAGCAAATTTGTCAGAAATAATACCAAAGAAATAAAAAATCCTGAAAATTTGTAAACAGTTCCTGAAACATCTAATGGCTAGTCTCCTGACAACTAGTCTTGCACAACTTCTAACCACATGTGACCTATCTTTGCCTGGTATATGGAAAAAATAAACACTGGCAGTTGAACTCCATCTGTTGCATATAGCCACTTCTTGCTTTGCACAATCATGAAGGAAAGTTATTTTTATCAGCATTATTTAGTCATTTGCCAAAAATATTTCTCTTGACTATGCAGAGGGTCTGTATCATAATACCATATGTTAATACAGATCCACATGGATTTCATTGAAGAACCCGATATGTCACATAGGAGGAAAGCTAGAGGAAGGAGTTTCTTTTACATAAAAAGTCTTTCAACATATAAAAAAAACCCAAGGGGGCTTAACCAAACCATCTATTGGACTGTGAAATACGCAGCCCAGTGGACAGAATTAACTTGGAGCCCTTGATCCAAATAAGAAAATGTTGATGGATACACTTATCCTCTCATTCATTTTGCAATATTCTTTGTTTTCTAGCCCTATTCCTCTGAAATGAAGACCAACCATTATCTGTCTATCATAATGGATCCTGATGAAGTCCCCTTAGATGAGCAATGTGAACGTCTGCCTTATGATGCCAGCAAGTGGGAAATTGCAAGGGAAAGACTTAAACTAGGTAATATTAGCATATTTCGTGTCGGGTTTGCAGTGATTGAATAAGATGTACCTGTAACTACAGGTAAAGAGGAGCTGGGTGTGTTTTAGACATGCAGCACAGCGTACTACCAGGTTTGGTGTGAGCTATTCCATACCAAGTGCCCAGGGCTGTGACTGAATTACAGCTTTTAGGACTGACAGACTGTGTCTACCTAATTTTCCATATGTATATTTGGACTCCAAGAAGGAAAACTAAAATAGAGTCACAGAATCATTAAGGTTGCAAAAAGACCTTCAAGGTCATCAAGTCCAATTATAAACTTAACCCTGCCAAGTCCACCACTAAACCATGTTCTCAAGTGCCACACCTACACATCTTCTAAATACCTCCAGGGATGGTGACTCTACCTCTTCCCTGGGCAGACTGTTCCAGATCTTGACAACCCCTTCAGTGAAGAAATTTTTCCTAAAATTCCATCTAAACCTCACCTGATGCAACTTGAGGCCATTGCCTCTCGTCCTATCACTAGTTATTTGGGAGAAGAGACCAACACCCACCTCACTACAACCACTTTTCAGGTAGTTGTAGAGAGTGATAAGGTCTCCCCTCAGCCTCCCGTTCTCCAGATGAAACAATCCCAGTTCCCTCAGCTGCTTCTCATAAGACTTGTTCTCCAGACCCTTCACCAGCCTCGTTGCCCTTCTTTGGTCACACTCCAGCACCACAATGTTCTTCTTGTAGTGAGGGTCCCAAATCTGAACACAATACTCCAGGTGCGGCCTCACCAGTGCCGAGTACAGGGGCATCATCACCTACCTACTCCTGCTGGCCACACTATTCTTGATACAAGCCAGGATGCCGTTGGCCTTCTTGGCCACCTGGGCACACTGCTGGCTTATGTTCAGCCAGCTGTCGACCAGCACCTCCAGGTCCTTTTCCGCCGGGCAGATTTCCAGCCACTCTTCCCCAAGCCTGTAGCGTTGCGTGGGGTTGTTGTGACCGAAGTTCAGGACCCGGCACTTGGCCTTGTTGAACCTCATACAGTTGGCCTCGGCCCATCGATCCAGTCTGTCCAGATCCCTCTGTAGAGCCTTCCTACCCTCAAGCAGATTGACACTGCCACCCAGCTTGGTGTCATCTGCAGACTTACTGAGGGAGCACTCAGTGCCCTCATCCAGATCATTGATAAAGATGTTAAACAGAACTGGCCCCAAAACTGAGCCCTGGGGAACACCACTGGTGACCGGCTTCCAGCTGGATGTAACTCCATTCACCACAACTCTGGTCCCGGCCATCCAGCCACTTTTTTGAGTGTATACCTGTCCAAGCCATGAGCAACCAGTTTCTCCAGGAGAATGCTGTGGGAAACGGTGTCAAAGATTTTATTAAAGTCCAGGTGAACAACATCCACAGCTTTTCGCTCATCCACTGGTCATAGAATGAGAATACAGACAAGAATGCTGCACTCTACTTTTTGCGACTGATTTACTTAAAACACAACATAAAACAGGGCAACTAAAGGCTTCCAAAACAGACCACTGACTTGGATGCTTCTCTCTGTAGACTCAGGAGCCTGACTTTTGGCATTTACTGTAATTTTCTTCCTTTTAACCTGGTTATGTACTCATTTGGAAAAAAGCCCGTGCAGAAATGGGTACTCACAGTCAACCCTGTACCCCTCCTTGTTTCTCCTTTCCTCCTCTCTCCAGCACACTCTTCTGTTTCCCTCTGTGCTACAGATCTATAAACATTCTTGTCAGTGCACCATAAAGTTCAAGAATGTAGCACGTGAGTCCACACATAAATAACTAAATAAATTTCCATGGAAACTTTGAACCTGCAGCTAGCTTGCCTACAGACGTCCCAGTGAAGGCGTAGGGGTGGGAGTGTTCCTTACTTGCTTAGCTTAGTGTGGGGCTGAGAGTAGGGACCAGACTTTGAAGTTGAGGAATCCCTCCAGAAACCACAGATTTTAGCAAGAGGGTCAACATTAAAATATCAGTGATAAACTCAGCCTGGTGCTATCATGTTGTTTGTCCTTTCAGGCATGCATTACATTTGTCCCACAGCAACATCTAGAAAATCCTTGCATTTTAGCTAGGAGCTGTAACAGATTCCTTCAGTCCTGCGGGGATCAGGGACAGAGTGTGATGAAAACATGCATACAACTAGGATAACACTTAATTCTCCTGCTGGAAATCACAAGGTGACCAGATGTGGATAGGCACAGCTGAAAGATATTGCTAGCGATTTATAATTGTCATACACAATTCTGGGAATGTTGAAACATAACCTTGTGCTGGAGTGTCTTCAATCTTCAAATAGTTTTCTTACAATGATGGACCAAGAGCCTTATGTGCAGACAATGCGATCGCTGGTTTATGCGATGCTTAATTTGCGTGTAAATCCTATAGAGAGAATTAAGCAGAAATGGAATGTAAACACCAAGGAAAAACCCACGTCTTGCAGGGTTGGTGTCTGGAGTCTGGAGGTGAGGAATGATGACCAGAGAATGAGTTAAAAGTGGAAGAACTGGTGTAAACAAATAAAGAATGCTGACAATGAATGAGAACCAGATTCAGAGAAGTTGGGTATGTGCAGTATGCTAGATTAGCTCAGTGCAAGTCCTGCTTACAAGGCAGTTGGCTCAGTCTTTGAGTAACCTTGGCAGTCTCTGAGGATTAGCGTTTCACAAACACAAAATGTGCTTCTATGTTTTTTTAAAAATATTTTTACTTAGAAATGCAACCACTTCCATCATCAGATATTTTTGTTTTCCGCTTTCCACCTACTTATCCTCCAGAATACATATTTGTTGTAACTTTTGCAAATAAGTCTTTCCTTTCAGCCCACATCTCCTTCGCTATATGTTCCTCGAACACACATACATACAGCCCACGGCTGAGATGCAATGCTTGTATAACAGGACTCCCCTTTCATCTGTAAGAGCTACAGATGTTGCAGGAAATCTCACACAGGCACCACTGAAGTCAGGACAATTAACATTCAGTGTATATTAGTCTGAGAGCAAAATGTCATCTTTTCATTAGGCAGGAAAATGCTGGTGCTATAAATCACTGTCAGTGTGGTCGGTGATAACGGTGCTATCCCACATAAGCGTTGAGCTATCATGTATTTCTCACCATTTCTCTTGGGCTTGACTCCTGTGCACTGCAAGCCCCAGCGCTGGCACCCAGCAGAGCGCTTTCCGTGTCCTTCATGTGCAGAGCTGTTGTACGTAACATCATGGAAAATATGAATCTGCATGTAGGGAAAACCCAGATGACTCAAATTGCAGCAAAGGAACTGAGAAATTAACACACCTTTGAGCCTCTGCCATCCCCCAGACACAGAGAGTGGTGTCTGCAAGTGCTTTTTTGCTGATGCCCCAGCAACTCCAATCTTGAAGGACCCTGCTAAAACAGGACTGAAATGGAAACCTCCTGATCCAAAACTCCTTGACCGAGGTGTGTGTTCACTTTAATGCATTCTGAATTGCCCCAGGAAAAAAAAGCGAGCATGGAAAATTTAAGAAGAGCATTTTGCTTCCTTGGTCTGAATGTAAATGCTGCAACATTTCATACGTGAGCATTACCCCAAACATGGCCACCATAGCTGCTTGAGGGCTGTGACGAGTTGACTGCTCAGACGGTTGGGCATCTTAATATTCCTCTGTTTAATTGCTCCATTTAATAATTTTGTAATTACTTTGTGCGTTAACATAAGGGGCTTTTAAAAGAGCAATCTGTTAGAGTCATAGACACAATCTACACACGAAACTGCAGAGTTTGGTCTACACGCTGGAAAGTCAAAGCAGCCTTACTGTGCACTAACATTTAGCACCGTACAAACAATAGCAGAGCAACAAAGACTAATACTTCAAGTGTTATTACAGTTTCCCATTAAATCACAATCGTTGTTTAGAGAAGGAAGTGTTGTTTCCAGTGCTCGTTCTCCTTTATGAAAGGTTAGCAGCTTTGTGTAGCTTTATGAGCTAACCAGTAGGTTTTCCAAATGGTGACTAAGTAGGCTATCTCGATGTGGGAAGTGAGTTAACAGTGATGGAAACAGATTAAAGCTATGGTTTAAACAAAGGTATGGTGGGTTTTATAGGACCTTAAACTGCAGCTTCACCTTGTAGAAACCATGAGCAGTCAATACATTAAAGACTAAGAACATCAATTCACCAAGAAAACTGAGACCTTAGGCTTAATGTTCCTTCACGTCTGCTATATGCAGTAACTGAAAAAAAGGTGATTGTAGATTTCCAAAGATATGCACTGATTCACCTGCATTTGTGTATCAAACTCTAAGCCCTTCACATACCAAAGCTTGATGCTTTTCAGCAGTGTAAACTAAGTTATACAAGGCTTTTATTTGCTGTAAAAATATGCAACGCTTTTGCACATCTAGGGGGAAAATAAATTTCTGGGGGTTTTTTTAGCTTAGCATATTCCACTTAATGTTTCCTTTGCTTTGATAACATATGCTGTCTGCTTCTACTGACAGACATGCTGAGAATTACAGTTTACAAATGTGATACACATATAAAAAGTAGTATCTATTTCATTTAATTTAGAACTGACAGCAGCTCTTTTTCTTTATCTGTGAGTGTCTGAGTGGGATTCATCTCTCACTTAGCTTTAGACTCCAACAAGGTAAATGTCCAAGTGCAAGCTAGTCAAACAGATGCCCATCATAGAAAAAGGAAATTGTCCTATGGAGATGGCCATGTCATATGTGCATATCTGAGAAATATATACATGGCACATGTTATCCTTTGCTTTTGTATAAAAGCTGGCCTTTATTTTCTGCTCTTCTCCTCTACACCGCAAAGCCTGCTGCTGTAATCTTGCTTGCTACTTAGGTCACCAATTTCTGCTGCAGGTGAAGCACAAATACAATCTGAAAACAGTTACTTGGAAATAAAATTTATTTCTAGCTGATACACTGATAAATTCTCTCTGACCAAAACTCCACCAGGCACTTGAGCAGAGCAGAAGTGGCCAGGCCTGTCCACGTGAGTGCGGTGTCAAAGAGGTAGTCAATAATCCCTTCTTCAAACAGTAATAAATCATGAAGGAGGCTGTGAAGATCATAAGCTTGGCATAAAATGTCATGAACTTTAGAAAAGTTGTAACAGTACCCTTGGAGTTTTACCTGGTTCTGAACGTGAAGGAAGAGGACACTCAGCTTCTACTGCTGGAGAATTTTATTGATGCCCACTGATTTCTCTCAGAGACCTCTGAGTGCTTCTCCCGGGGTTTGCTCAAGTAGCAGCATGATGATGATACAGCACAAATGTCTGCCCTTCGACACCTGGAAGCGTCATACCCACCATGAGCAAACCCACCATTTGTCACTCCAGCCAAATCCCTCCAGACCTAATTTTGCAAATCTAAAGGTCTCATTTGCACAGATTTGCAGCTTCTCACCACCTACAAAGGCTCTTCCCCTGCTAGGGAAGAGCATCAGAGGATTGTGCATGTACTGTAGGGGGTGTGATGGAAAGTTGCTGCAGCCTCCCTGGAATGAAGATAGTTTTAAGGCACCTTGTTCAAGGAGGAAGAATTTCACTTGCAAAAATTACAAAGTCTGGCAAGCTGCCCCTCAGTCTGTGCGTGAGTTTAGGCCGAGGTCCTGTTTTGCTGTGGACATAAATAGTGGTGTCACAGCCTGCTGCATGGTGCAGTGTGCTCAGGGAAAAGACAAGCAAATCTTTCTCTGGCAGAGCTAGCCTGAAAAAATTGGGTCAGAAGCCAGTGTACCTCCACTGAATGGTTGCATTCATTTAGCAACATTTTCAATCATATCACTTATTCCCTCCAATGACTCTGTCTACTGGTTTGTCTGCTTACTCTTAAAAAAAAACAACACCTAAACAAAACAACTAAAACTCCTATATGTTGAGAATATACGTGGGACTCACTGTAAAGCACATTTTCCAGCTCATTATCTATGAAGCCATTTGCTGACAACATTTCTTTTTCACCAGAATGTACCTCTCAAATTTATTTTCTTTACAGGAAAGTCTCTTGGACATGGAGCTTTTGGAAAGGTGGTGCAAGCATCTGCTTTTGGAATTAAGAAATCACCAACATGCAGAATAGTTGCTGTGAAAATGCTGAAAGGTATCTTCCTGCAAAGCTGGGGGAAAAAACGATGCCTTCTATAACGTCCCACTTTTAATATGATTCTCTCAAAAGCTAGAGTGTGTGATATTATGCCCCCACCAATAACCCTCTGAAGCCTCCAAAATGTGTACACCAAGTTTCAGGTGCACCACTAGTGAAATGGCAGAACTGTAAAATAAAAAATGCATTCATAGTAAAAAGGGTGATAAATTGTGACAAGATACAGAAGGAAGTTTCAGATGCAGTGAGAACCTGACTGCCTGATTTTTTTTTTTTAAAAGTCTGGTTCCACTGCTTCAAATACCGGGAAGAGTGAAAGAGTCCCTTTTGTAGGACCAGAAGGGGCAGTCAGATTTCCTGCGTACCTTACATTGTACCATTATGCTAGACTGACCCTGTACTGAACACTGTAAATGAAATTTTGCTGAAGCTTAAAGCATCTACCTTGATATGCAGACACTCAGTTGGAAGCTTTTCTATTTTCCTTGGTCATTAGTTCCAATGATTAATCGACTCATGTTAGAAACAGGTGCCTTATGCCTAATTTGCATGTCTGACTTCCACTTCTCATTCTAACCTTCTCCATTAGATTATATAATGATTTTTCTTCATGAAGGTCCTTTCCTTAAGCTAAACAAATTGAGCTGTTTAAACCCTGGAGTTGTTGTACAGGTGCGTTCTCTCTGAACCATCTGCAGCCTCATCACACGGTGCTTAGGATGCTGACACCCAGGTTGTGTAATGGATTTGCCAGTGCTCTTCATCCACTAGTGCTCTTCCCAAAGTGATATCATCTCCCAGCTATTCACTGCCTGTTTTCTCATTGGAGCAGAAAGGACAAAGACCCTCATCAGTTTGAAGAGAGCGGTTGGGAAGTTAGCAGGCAGGATGATATTCAGTCACAGCCTGCAGCAGCCGCAGCTGAATTCCACAACCCAGAGTCCTGGTGGCAATCCCCTCCTATGCATTTAGATTCCTCTTGTTTATATATCTAAGGATCATATCTGGCTTTTTTTTTTTTTGCATTGCCCTGGGGGCTTATGCTGCATTGCGTATCTGTCTTAATCCTTGAATCCTTTTCAGTGTCCTTCTCTTCCAGGACACATCCCCTCTTCTGCCAGTAAGGCTCGGATCCCTGATGCTCTCAGTTGGGTCTGTTCAGGCATAGTTCGAATACATCCCTCTTACCCAGCGGCTCCTAGCTTCACAGCTGCTTACTTGCTTATCCGTTATCAGGAGACCTGCACATGTTACTTCCAGCTCTTGGAGGGGCACGTACAATAGTCTCAGACCTACATACATTCTGTCCCTGCGACACTCAACCTGAAACAGCGGCTTCATCAGGAGACTGCTGATTGCTGGCAACAACCTGGCAGCTATACTCTGTATAGGATGTGCCCGCTTCATATTGTCCTCAGCAGGCTTGTTCTGCAATATAATGTTAAATGCTTTAGCAGGGGGTGGTACATGCTACTGTGATATCCAGGATCATCCCCAAGGAGGGAATTTGCAGCTGAGTTGGTTGCAAACCTTTCTCCTCTCTTGTGTTGCAGAAGCACAGAAATACCCTGTTGGCCAATGCCAAACAAACAACTACCCTGCAGCAAGCGTGTCTGGAACATGAAAGGAAACTAAGGTTTTGGTTCCTGTCCAGGCCTTCTGCAGCAGTAGGCAAATAGCCGTCTGTGTCACTGGTTTCAGTGGATGGCCTGTCACCTGGGTCACCACCTGACCCCTGGTTAATTGAGCTGTTTTGCCAACATGCAGACATACGTGCTGGCAGAGTGGTCTGCCAGATTCCACACTTCTTTCTGTACATCAGCAGGCTTCTTGTGCCAGCCAGCACCATCAAGGCAGCAGTGGTTTCTCCTGGAATAGATGGGAGCAGACAACAGCTACAAGAAGTCTTCATGGTGGGATTGATGTGTGCGTGTGCAGGGTAGATGCTTATATCTGAGTTAGTCATAGAATCATAGAATCATAGGTTGGAAAAGACCTCTAAGATCATCAGGTCCAACCATCAACCCAACACAACCATGCCTATTAAACCACATGCCGAAGTGCCACATCTACACTTTTTTTGAACACCTCTAGGGATGGTGACTCAACCACTTCCCTGGGCAGCCTGTTCCAGTGCCTGACCACTCTTTCAGTAAAGAAATTTTTCCTAATATCCAATCTGATGCAACTTGAGGCCCTTGCCTCTCGTCCTATTGCAAGTTACTTGGGAGAAGATCAAGTAGTCACTCAAATTCCCTTTGTTGTTGGTGAGAAACAACAGTTCTTCCCATCCTAAGGCAGATCCCCGTATGTGGTGAGCTGAGCGCTTGTTTAGCTCTGCTGACTATGAAGAGAGCCTGTGGTGACTAGCTCCTCTGCAGGCATCTTCACTATGGGAACCTCAAGTTAGGGGACATCTGTCCCATTCCTTGTATCCTCACTAGATTATCCAGGAACTTTGCAGTCATTCACGGGCTTTTCCCCCACAGAATTTCCATGAGGTGGAGGGAAGCTGTCACTACCTATATGGATGAATAGCAGATCACCAGCTATATAACAAATTTTGTGTGGTGCCACCAAAACAATCTGTTTCCATTCAGATGATGAAACCAAGCCCTTTAAGACCTAGCTCTAGGTTCTTTCCATTGGACTATTCTTAATCTTGGTGTCACTAAGGTGAAAAAGTCATAGAATCATAGAATCATAGAATCATAGAATCATAGAATCATAGAATCATAGAACAGTTTTGGTTGGAAGGGACCTTTAAAGGCCATCAAGTCCAAACTCCCGGAATGAGCAGGGACATCTTCAACTCAATCAGATTGCTCAGAACCCTGTCCAGCCTGACCATGAATGTTTCCAGGGATGGGGCACGTATCACCTCTCTGGGCAACCTGTTCCAGTGTTTCACCTTCCTCATTGTAAAAAATTTCTTCCTTATATCCAGTCTAAATCTACCCTCTTTTAGTTTAAAACCATTACCCCTTGTCCTATTGCTACAGGCCCTACTAAAAGTCCTGTCTTTCTTATAATCATAGAATCATAGAATTATAGAAAGTTTTGGGTCGGAAGAGACCCCTAGAGGTCATCTAGTCCAACCCCCCCGCAGCGAGCAGGGACACCACTAACTAGATCAGGTTACTCAGAGCCCTGTCCAACCTGGTCTTGAATGTTTCCAGGGATGGGGCCTCCACTACCTCTCTGGGCAACCCGTTCCAGTGTTTCACAACCCTCATTGG
>Ga0065711_1041174_pt1 | contig 16357 bp, 9 predicted proteins | sample Hoacrofraction12_FD_59098 | JGI IMG/M metagenome (GOLD analysis project Ga0065711, IMG submission 59098) | Hoatzin crop microbial communities from Cojedes, Venezuela - Epithelial fraction 12 v2 (version 2) | ecosystem: Host-associated > Birds > Digestive system > Esophagus > Crop | place...
GTAGCTCCTCATCTTTCTTGAACTGGGGAGCCCAGAACTGGACAGAGTACTCCAGATGGGGCCTCACTAGGGCAGAGTAGAGGGGGAGGAGAACCTCCCTCGACCTGCTGGCCACACTCTTCTTGATGCACCTCAGAGTATTGCATGAGGAATTTCTAGGTGAATCAAAAATACATTCAGGGCTGAACAACATAATAGGTATGAAAATCATATGAGGTTTGAATTTAAAAAAGCTTTCTTCAAGATTACTCAACTATCTTAACCTCTTGATCTTCAGTTTTAACCCCGCCCCTTAAAAGTTAAAGGAGCAATCACTTTAGTTAACTACCTGCAGGGCTTTCTAGTCTTCTGCGTATTACTGGTTGCTTTGCTTTTACAGTGAGGAGCAAGTATCCTTAAATGAACTGAGTCCCAAGAATTTGGAAAGATAAAAGTTTGATTTAAACTTAAGAAAATATGATGCCAAGCATTAATAAAGCATTAGTAGGGTGTTACAAGGGCCTGATCTAATTTTCTCGTGGAAGCTCTGTGTAACTATGTATGAGTGTCTCATCACTTTTCTGACTCTGAAACACCATCCCAAGCACTTGCATCATCAAGCTGAGGGAGTACACTGTTACACCCTCCAACCTCTCTGATCCTGATCGTTCTCCTGGATTTTTAGTCTTTTGTGAAATGTCCACATGCGTAATTTACATGTTGTGACAATGATCTTTACATTATATGTTCCTAAAAGGGATAGCCAGCTAGATGCCTTTTGGTGCATGACTGACACCATTTAGTAACTGTCATTAGATGACCGTTAATTAGATTTATTATGTTTCCATTATCACAAAAAAGATCTGAGCTATTATAGATGGATAGAACTAGTGCTGTTTCTAAGTAGAGCTATTTTTAATGAAATCTTTCTTAACTTCTAGATAATAGAAAATATGCATACCAATCACTTCAAAGTCTGATATACTAAGAAGGTTTAGTTTGGGAACAGTTGACTAGTCGTGATTTCTTCTCTCTTCTTAGAGAAAAACAGACCTGAGTGACAAGTACTAAGATTTATTTTTATAAAGATTTTATTTTGTAGATACGTAAAGACAAAAAGCCTTACTGAAATCAGCATTTAGAAGATTAAGTAGCTTCTCTCCCTTTCAAACTTTCATCAGTGTTTTCTTTTTTTTTTAATTTTTACATATTCAGGTTTCCTGGAAGCCTGTTTGGAAATGTACCACTACACAAGTGTACTCTGCCATTCCATGGTGTTACCTTTCTGTTGGTTACCAGACCAGAGTTCTTACTGCATTTTAATTGTTTTCTTTCTTGTTCTAGCTTTCTCTTGATGACGGAATAATGTATGTAACTGTAAGATAAATATCAGAACAAGACATGGAGTTCAGCTTCAATAAATAAAAAACATTCGGCATGACATATTTTACCTCCATCTGGCCAAAGCACTTTAAAAATTGTACACATTGTCTCAGAACTAGAACATTTATAATTCATTTCCCAGCTGGTTCTGGATGCAGAGAATGTTTGAACATAAATGAGAAAGTGACATAGAGACTGGTTGCCCATTTTCTGATTCCTCCTGCCAAGCAGAAGTCCACGTCACCTGCCTGGGCAAATGAGCACTCCTTAGATGCAGACTGCATCAGCCCAAGGGGTTAGGTGCAAATATATATTCAGCCAGTTAACTCTGCTCTGCTGACTCTGTGAGTGATGACTCTGAAGTGTTTCTTGACTTCAGTTTCCGTTTTGCCAAACCGTTTTCTCAGGGTGTCAGGTTATTTCTAATTTATGCAGTAGATTAATGACAGTTGTGATTGACACTATTCACACTCAGGTGGATTCATAAGTGGTTGACGTGGTTCGCATGCTGTATGGCTGTGACTGAAAACCAGCATGTTTGTTCTGGTTTCGGCTGCAGCCAGCAACAAAAGCGCCACGCGGCCGCCCCTCCCCCCGCTGGGGTGCGGAGGAGACTGGAAAGAAACAGGCAGGTGGTGGGTCGGGATAAGGGCAGTTTAACAGAACAGCAAACAGAGGGAACAGGAACAACAATGATACAGAAAAAGGGGAATATACAAAACAAACCAGCAGAACAGAACGGCTCTCTCGGACCGCACCGCCGCTGAGCCCTCCCGAGCTGCGAGAGGGTTCCTGCCCCCCAGCTGCCCCCCACCAGAACCCAGCATGACGGCACATGGCATGGAATGCCCCTTCCTGGAGTCCGGTGGAAGTAACTAACCCTGTCCTGGCCAAACCCAGGACAATGTTAAATTCATTGTTACTAAATGGCTGTTATCTGCAAATCTCATGTGTTAAACCAGGCTTTCAGAAAAAGGAAGAGATATTTCTAAACCAAAAACTTCAAGAAATCAGTTACGGGTAATTTAAGATGAATCATTTTTAAATTAATTAAGTAGCAAAAAATAAATCTTTCTTCACTGTTTTGCATTTAACCTCTTTTATAACATTACAGTTATAAACCCTATGCGAGAATTTGTGATTAGATTCTGCTAAAAGTCATTAGCAAAGGCATAACAATACTAAAATTCTATGTCAAGCAACCCAAAGTTAAGTGAGTTAGACCTTGAGTTCAAAGAGAAGATGTGGTTTTAATGTAAATTAAAACTGATTCTTATTGGCCACTAATCAAGTGTTTACCTGTTTCCATTAAATCTTCTTTGAATTTAGTGAGTATGCTTTCTAATGCATGCATTTCTCCCTAAATAAGAAGCGAAATTGTCATGAATATTTAAATTGGTTTTTAAATCCATGAAAGTTTAATTTAAATAATAAGTGAGGTGTTTTTTCAGGGTTGAAAGTTAGCATCTTCAAATTCTGTTCAACAGTTGTAAATAAATTTTAAAGTTAATGATCTTGAGGGAATTTTTTTTAGCTTTTGGGAGTAAATGTCTTTAATTGCAAAAGGCTTAAATGTAACTACAGTTTATGTAATGTTATCTGTGCGTAAAACGTATGGTCTTGTTTCCTCTAATGAAATAAAACTACTAATTAGTAATTCAGAAATGAGAAGAGTACAGAGTATATTAAATGTAAAACATGTATGTAAGGCAATAAGTTATAAGACATGTTTTGCACTTCTCACTGTAACTGCTGAGTAGGATATGTGAGTAATTTTCTTTATATATAATTCTGTCATGATATATTCTTAACTTTTCAATACACATGTAATATAAACTCCAGCTTTATTTCTATGATTTCTATTCTTATCTCATGGGGTTTTTTTGTTTCCAGCTTGTTTGCTTTTTATAATAATAAATAATGAATTGACTTTTCTGTAGTGGTATGGATATGGGCTAAGAAACTAGATTCCACAGATCACTGTGGAAAAATTATCACTTTTAATACTAATTACTGAATGATTGTCACAGATCTTAAAACGGAAGTGTAATAGATGTGCACATAAAATACGTATAGATCTTCTTAGTCAGCTCAAGTTCTACATTAATTTGAGTGCATACACCTCCAATGGGATATGGGCCAGCTTCTTTTGGTGGAGTTTATCCTTAGTGGTGACAATAGGAAAGGCAGCAAAGACTTGAGCCAAGACTGTACTCATAGGACTAGAATTTCTGATGTTTGACAGCAGTAGTGCTGTTGACAAGTCTTCAAATATATGCCATATGCTTGAGGGAAAAATCCCCTTAATAAGCTTTGCTGCTGGGCCAGGATTTTGGAAAAGCACACTCCAGGTAGCTTTATTCCCCTTTGGACCGGGTTTTCCCCGCTGTCCTGGCAGCTGTTAGGATTGGAGTTGGTTTGTGGTATACTTCAGAGCATCAGTGTTTGCACAGAGAACTGGTTAACTGAACCTAACTGCGCTTTATTCAGATCTCTGTGGAAAAAAGGTTTGCATAGGTTCATTTCTATGAATGTGTATTATAAGTATATAAACACGCAAAAATGCAGCATTTCATGCTGTAAATAGATACCAAAATACAGGGAAGCAAGGAATTACCAAATCATGAATAAGTTAAGAATTTTTTCTTCTTTAGCAATTTAGAGCACATACTCTCCTAACTTATCCTGTCTCGTCACAGAAGGCTAAACAGACCACCAACAACTCAACTTCTGTGAGTTGTTGATGTTTTAAGATGTTTGAAGTGAAGCACTTAGTGAAAACCTGGTTCTGGTGAAGCTGATTTGACAGTTATCATGGACTTGAAGAAAGCCAGAAAGACACCCCTATTTTTGCAAAACTGGAGCTACATTCTCTGCTGATTTAATTCTATTTGGCCCTCAAGGTTTATCTCAGATAAGCTAGCAGCAATGGAGTTGTGCTGAAGATGTAGTATTGTTCATGAAGTTCTTTAAACAAGCAGAGATGTTCACGTGGGAGGAGCTCTCGGCAGGCTGGTTATAGCCGCTTGTCACTGTCACAGAGGTCTCATATTACGGTTTAGTCACTGAGTCATTTAACTGTTGCTGGAAGATGAAGGGTTGGATATAAATGATGTAAGTGTTGGTGAACAGATGCATTGTACCATGATACTGTCTGACACTCAAATTGCCAGAGTGTAGAAAATGTTATTCCTTGCTAGAGAAGCATGGTTTCAGCGGTTCGAGTGGCTTTCTGACTGTTAAATGCTAATGCATCCTGGCAGACATGATATACTGCACAGAAGTTAGCTGAGGAAAATGTAGCAGTAGGGATAAACTGAGAGCGGTCATTCAAACTACAGGCAAATGAAATCTTGAAAGCTGTAGAGTTGAAGGCAGAATTCCCTGAGGCTTTAATGTAACCAAGGTTCTACTCTTGATTCCTAACCTGGATACTTGCTGCTTCCAAGTTTTTACATGTACTCTCTCCTTCCTTGCCTTTCAACAGTAGAATTTGTGCACGTTTGAAATGGAGTAATACAGCTGCTTGCGTTCCATGGATGAAGGATTTGGGCCCAAGAGATCTAACAACAGCCCATGACAGTCTGGGAACAAAGTCTTGAATTCATTTTACAAATATTGGTTAATGTCTTCATGACTGGACTGTACTTCATCCTCAGCTTTGCTGCTGGAATCACTATTTTGATGATGGAGAGTAATTTGGCCCTACGTTAGCTGATAACTGAAAGTGAAATTCAGCTGCTTTTAGTAATCTCTCAAATAATTAGAAATTGAAATGAGCTTTCAGACTGACTAATCTGTTAAAAACATTGAAGAGTAAAGTTATGGTGAACTGTCTGAATATTAGAGAGAAGTTGGATTCTCCAGCTAAAAAATAGTCATGAGTAGCTCTTCTTCCATCACCTATTTATTATACAAGGTAACTTCTTAGGATATTTTTTATAGAGTTTGATCCTTCACTCAGGTGTCATTAACAACTGATGAAGTAAATAAAAGTGATTTAAGGTTTCCTATTATTGCTTTCTCTAGACTTGTCTGGGAGATAATGTATGCATGCTTCATTTCTGTTTTATTTATTTGTCGATAAGGATTGTTTTCCATACTAGCCTGAGTGCTTGAATGGGAAACTTTTCTCCTTCACAGTCTTCATCCATTCAAGTGCTTTTAACCATGAAGTTTTCCTTACATGCATTCACAGGCAGCTTGCCTTAACCTTGCTGATTTCACTGTATTGTTTTGTATTGAATATGCCTTTGTCTTGTTTCACTTGTAACTCTGCTTTTTGTGATTGGTTTCATTGTTTAATATTATTTAGTATATATTTTTAGATATATGAATAAAAACATGCCTTTTTCACATGCACAGCTATTTTTTCATGTGTTATTGTAGAGGAATGTGGTCTATGCTCTGTAGCAGGTAGCTTTTAGGAATGACTCTCAAACAAGTATATGATTTTCTGCAAAGCAGAGTGACTCCTGTTGTTAGGCAGAGCATCTCTACGGATTGATCAGATTCTGCATATATTTCTTTGTTCCGATAAATGGAGTGAACTTTTCAGAGTATATGTAATATCCAAAAATAGAAAGATGGGTTTGTGTACTCAGCTTGGACAGATTTAATCCCAGTGACAAACAGATAGTCAAACTGCAGGTATCAGTGTGTCACATGGCCAAAAAGTGTATTTTTTCTAGAGTTGTCAGGAACATCATAGCAGAAGAAAATTCAGTCATCTGTGAAAGGGATCAACAACATGGTCTTATTCTGCCCTCTGGAACCACTGAAGAGGCTGTACCTAGCGCTACTCTAGCCCTCCTCTGCCAGTTCAGCAGAAACCTCACTACCTGTGTGATAGGTGAGGTATGTATGGAGGTGATTTCTGCATTGCGCTTTTTTGGGAATTGGATTGACTTGTTCAATCGACTTTTGTTGAAACCATCAGCCATGCCATAAAAATAGGATTTTTGTAATGTGAAAAAGCAAATAAATAAGAGCTGTTTGTGTAAGTCAGTGAATCTGATCGTCACCTTACTGTCGGTACTAACTGTGTGATTAGAGAATTGTGATTAGTAGCATTGCTCATCACTTTGTAGAGATGAGTATGGCTATATGTAAGTCAGTGTAACACAGATGTTTGTCTATTGCCTGTTTTAGCGTACAGGTGGCAGCAAAGCACTTAGCTTGGATTTATTTCACGCAAGATGATCTAGTGATCAACTTAGCATCGATGAGCACCTCTCTCCATCAGTTTCCCTGAATTTTTAACAGTCTCATAGAGGTGAATAAAGTTTTAGGAGAAGAAATGAAAAACACTATCTTTTATTTTTGTTGGCAACCAGAATGGCAGAAAGACTCCATCTTTCAAAAACGATTTTCTTTTCTTCATAGTTCAGACATTCAAAGAACGTCTTTAGACTGAAAGAATACGATTTCCTTTCTCAGGCTGTTGGAATAGTTTCCTTCCTCTGATTTTATGTTTAAACAAAGGAATTCAGGACCAGAATTTTGAAATTATACATAGAAAAACGTCATTTGTTTGGTTTTTTTTTAAAAAGCATATATCTCTTCTGGACCAAGAATCAGAAGAGAATTTTGGAAAGCTAAGAGTGCATTTTCTGGCTGGGTGTAAGATAAGAAGTTTTGATAATTCTGCCCCAAATTCCAGTTGTTGAAAGAAGATCTTTGTGTAGAAATTCTTATAAATTGCCTTTTCTTTCTTTTGTTGTCTATACACATTTATTCCCTACCAAGCTGTTTCAATCATAATTTGTCTTAATATAGTGTAGAATCTAGCCCATTTTCTGTTAAAATATTAGTTCTGTAGGATTTATAAAATTTGTTTTTGTTCAGTAATTATATTACTTCACATTTTTATAGGGCATTTCTCTCTTAAATTCTAAAGCATTTTACCTGCTGGATCATCATTCTAGAAATCGCCAAAACTGAACAGATTTCCTCCACTGGCAAGAATGATGATAAAAGATCAGACAAGGAATGGCAGTGGAGAGGTGGGAATATTCTTGTATTCCTACTTTTGAATACAATTGTTAGTCTCTAGCTTTTGACTCCTGGGCCCTTCCACAAAAAGAAATAATAAACATAACTTCATTACTTTCTAATGGAGCTGTTTTTTTCCAAACTATTTACAGTATGTTTAGGAAATAGAGAAAATGTCCTCAATTTTCTTTATTTTTGCTATTTAAAACAAACTAAACAAAAACTACTTGGGAAAATAGTTGTTGTGTGTGAGAGAGCCGTACAAATTTTAAAGACAGAGAAAGGAAATAGTTTCAAATCTATTTTTAGTCTTGAGAAGAGGAACATTAGATTTAATAAATGCTTCTTGTAAATGCACCTTCCCCATCCCAGTGATTGTAATTTGATTGTTCCTATTGACTGCCTTGCTGCAGTTGTAAAATGAGTATGAGATGCCTAATACAATCATAACTTGCCATCTAGTGGCGTATTTGTGAATTATCACAGCTAAGTTTCTTTAAATCAGTTAAGGATTAAGTGGATTTCTTTAGGAGAGGATTCCTGCTTGCCCATTCATCATCCCACACAGCAAAAGCCAGCTCCTAGGCCAGTGCTAGATACTATTCTATAGCATGCAATAGAGAGGTTGTAGATGGTTGAAACTGGTGATATATGACTACTGAGCTTGTGGTGGACCTGAGGAAGCATGAGACGTGTCAGTAGATAAAACAGTGATACTGGACACAGTAGCATGTATTACAGTCATATTTTTAATTTAATTATTTTTAATTACTAATATTTTTGCCATATTGTACAGAATATTCCTTTTTTTTTATAGTAATGCCTTTGTTTTCAAACATCTGCAACAATGCTGGTTGTGTCATAAATTACTGTGTTAGTTCTATATCACTAATTCATGTGACAACATTCAAATGAGGTAGTTTGCAAACAGGAGGACAAAGAGTGCTTGCAAGAAAGGTTCTATAACTGTTTACCATCTGGTGCAAATCTCAAGCAAAACATTTGAATTTACATAAGATGAGCTAGGAACAATGTTATCTTCACCCAAAATAAGTTACTTTGTCCAGGGAGTGGAAAGAATTTTTTTTGTTGTGGGGAATCCACAGTCTTTTTATCATCTCTTCAAATTGAAATGTGTACTCACTTGTCCCATGTTCTCACTTGTCCTATAATAATGACTTTTTCCCATGATTGGTGGCATTTACCTAATACAATATGCCAAAATACAACTTGACACAGAAACTCTATACCTTGGAGTTGTTTTTGTTCAATTAGAAATAAGGTAATGTAAATAAGCTCTCTAGTAAAAGTACTATAGCATGCCAAAGAGGGTGAGGTGAAGATAGACTTCTGTGGCACTTTACAAATACAACTTCTAGCATTACTGTTAATCAGGGTGATGTATAAACAATATGCTCCTTATGATATATAAACTTAACTCACTCTGTAGCTTCTTGATGACCTTATTACAGAAAATGGAAGATAGCTGGTCTCTGGGCACCAAAAACACTGTACTCAAGAGCTGAAATTATAGGGGAGTGTTAGGCATTCTCCCAAGAATGCAAAACCAGCATTTCTAGTAAGGACCAAAAGGCAGTACTGTTGTGCATATGGCTAGACCACATTGCAGCTCCTTTGAAAGAAAATAAATATTAATTAAATTGCAGCCTTGAGATATAATCAGTTGAATCTAATTTAATCTGAACAACAACCTGTTAAATTATAACTGGGCACTTTTAAGATTGAAAACATCTAGCTTTTTAAGTGTTGGTAACATTAGCTATTTAATAATACAGATATGTATTCAGTTGTTTAAAGGCACTACGTATTAATGGAGCATAGATGGTATAGTGGCATATGTATGGAGTCATGTGATTTAGGGACTGCTTATGGCAACTTCACATTCTATCAGTACAATTGCTCTGTTCACAGTTCAGAAGGGGAGATGGGTAGGAGGGCTTGCCTTTAACTTGGCCTCAGGTGATAATTTGTGTCCATCACAAACTGGTATCCATTTGATATGAATGTGCCTGGCTTCAAATGTGTGTTGGGGAAGTAGTATTTAAAAGTGTACAGGGTTTGTACGTGCCTCTCTAAAGGGTCTCTAGCTGAAGATCGGTGCTACAGACAAGACATGCACACTCATTAGGAGAGAGACTTTCTGAGCTGTGGTGGTCAAATATGTGGTAGCTCAACAGCAGCCCAGCTGGGTGCAAGCAAGGCTTTGTAAGAAGAGAAGAAAATCAATTCTCTTGACCTGAAGCTGAAGCTTACTAAATTTGTAATGGATTCTACTTCTCGTGAGCAAAAAGCAAGAAAATACACCTTGAAATATGAAACTGAACACCATGGCAAAATGGGGTTTTGGAGGAGGGCCAAGGTATGTTTGATAGGTAACTAAGGCTTTTTTTCCCCTTTTTTCCTTCCATTTCTATTTTATCGTAGGAATTAAATGCTGTCGAGAATCTTCTTACTTTAATTCTGCATCTCTGATTATGAGCAAAATAATTTTCCTGTACCTAGCTTCACTCAGTTGTATAGTCCAGAATATTTATTAACCAGGATTTAGTGCTTAGGGTACATTTTTAGACCATCAACTGCAAAAAGTGTAGGATAATGAACAGATGTGTTAGGCCCAAATCCAGCAGCAAACCTCACTGAATCAAAGCATAGATCTCAGATATCTATACCTGTGTGAGCTGAAATCAAAATTACCCATTATAGGCTCCTGTTAAAGTAAACTTCTGTGTTACACTCCAGCAATGACAGTATAGTAGGTGTTTCTTATTTTCCTTCATCTCCATTTTGAAGAGAACAAAGACAAGTTAGTAAAAGAGGGATGAAAAAAAATACAGGCATTAACAGTGCTTCTACTTCTGACAGTATAGTGAGGTCCTGGATTCTTACTGCATTTATACGTGAGGTCTTCCAACAACTGCAATTTGCATGCACCCAACTGAGCCATTGTTAAAAAAACAGCGTTCATGCTTCCAATTTCTCTTTAATTTTTATTTTTCAGATGAAATAAGTGAAAAGTTCAGAATATTTCAAATCAAGAGCTTTAATACAGTGTGGATTTAACTTGTCTCATCCTTTAGGTCTTCTGGATTCCTTACACAGTGAGACGTTGCAAACTCAATCCTCTACTGAAAATATGAAAGGTTATTTTCACTTGGAGGAAAATAGATGGGCAGGGAGTGCAATTGATTGCTGGCCAGAGCCTCCTTTCCTGGCCAGGGTAATCCTTTCAAAATTAAGCTCCCATGTTAAAAATTGAAGGAGGAATCATTTGTCATGTTTGGCCTTTCAGGAATTCCAAATTTTGGAATGGAATCTGACTGAATCAATTACATATTTCCCCACATTTATCTGTCCCTGAGAGCATCTTCAGTCCTGGAGCTCTGACTGCCTGAGCTCAGAGCAGACTTCACAATAGCACTGCTGAGGGCTACTTTTCTTCCCTTGGGTGACCTTGGAGAGGGTGCTCCCATATAGCTCTGCAGGAGACCTCAGCAAGGTATGGACCCCCTTCCCATGGGAGCTGAACTTAAACTGAGACTTTAGTGCTTGACCCCTGCCTGGGCTACAGCTACAGCCGTGCCATAGCCAGGCCTGTGCCTGGCCATGGACTTCATTGATCTGCACCCACACTGTGACTCGCAGGTTGACTTCCTAGCCTGACCTCAGGCCTGCCTCATCCCTATGGACTTACCTTGGAATCACTGGGCTATGTCTGACCCTGGTTATCTTCACAGGACCTCTCCATGGAATTCAGATAGCATTCTAATGAGGTGAGCCCAAACTCAGACGAGTTCTTTCAGAGAAGGAGATGTGAAATGGGGGACACCTCCAATGGCAATAATTTTCTCTTTCAGTAGGAGAAAATCACATACACTAGCATAAGGTTAATTTGTTGGGCCAGATTTATCCCATACCTGATAATAAAAATGCATTGACCTACCACAAGTAATTAAAAAATCCTTAATGCACTTTGTATCTCCAAAATATGTCAAAACTTTTTTCTAGCTTCTCTAAATGCTTCTGACATGCCTTAGAATGCTATTCAGCCAGCCTTGGAAACGAATGTTGGATTGCAACAAACAACTGTTGATCATTTTGCAGACTCTTCTGGTACATTCCTGCTAGGTTTATGTTCACTTCAACTCCTTAGGGCTTCTAGAGAAACTTTTTACTTGTCTCATTAGAAGGTGTGTGCTTGTTACTTGAAGATAGAGAGAAAGATGTTATATAACCTGTTGAATTAGAAACCAGGCACCATCTGAAGGATGCACCATGTGGAGGACAGCCAGGGGATCAGGCCCAGCCAGCATGGGTTCATGAAAGGCACATCCTGCTTGACCAACCTGATCTCCTTCTATGACCAGGTGACCCGCCTGATGGATGAGGGAAAGGCTGTGGATGTCATCTACCTGGACTTTAGTAAGGCCTTTGACACTGTTTCCCACACCATCCTCCTGGAGAAACTTGCTGCTCATGGTTTGGGTGGGTGTACACTTTGCTGGGTGAAAAACTGGCTGGATGGCCAAGCCCAGAGTTGTGGTGAATGGAATTAAATCCAGTTGGCAGCCAGTCATGACTGGTGTTCCCCAGGACTCATTACTGGGGCTAGTTCTGTTGAATATCTTTATTAATGATCTGGATGAGGGGATTGAGTGCTCCCTCAGTAAGTTTGCAGATGACACCAAGTTGGGTGGGAGTGTTGATATACCTTGAAGGTAGGAAGGGTCTGCAGAGGAATCTGGACAGACTGGATCAAAGGGCCAAGGCCAATTGTATGAGGTTCAACAAGGCTGACTGCCGGGTCCTGCACTTGGGTCACAACAACCCCATGTGACACTACAGGCTTTGGGATGAGTGGCTGGAATGCTGTCTGGCAGGAAAAGGACCTTGGAGTGTTGGTCAACACCCAGCTGAACATGAGCCAGCAGTGTGCCCAGGTGGCCAAGAAGGCCAATGGCATCCTGGCTTGTATCGGGAATAGTGTGGCCAGCAGGAGTAGGGAGGTAATTGTGCCGCTGTACTCGGCACTGGTGAGGCCGCACCTGGAGTACTGTGTTCAGTTTTGGGCCGCTCACTACAAGAAGGACATTGAGGTGCTGGAGTGCGTCCAGAGAAGGGCAGTGAAGCTGGTGAAGGGCCTAAAGCACAGGTCTTATGAGGAGCGGCTGAGGGAACTGGGGTTGTTCAGTCTGGAGAAGAGAAGGCTAAGGGGAGACCTTATTGCTTTCTAGAACTACCTGAAAGGAGGTTGTAGTGAGGTGGGTGTTGGTCTCTTCTCACAAGTAACTAGTGATAAGACAAGAGGAAAAGGCCTCAAGTTGCATCAGGGGAGGTTTAGATTGGATATTAGGAAAAATTTATTTACTGAAAGAGTGGTGAAGCATTGGAACAGGCTGCCGAGGGAAGTGGTGGAGTCACCATCCCTGGAGGTGTTCAAAAAATGTGTAGATATGGCACTTCAGGACATGGTTTAATAGGCATGGTGGTGATGGGTTGACGGTTGGACTTGATGATCTTAGAGGTATTTTCCAACCTTAATGATTCTATGATTCTACAGTCTAAAAATCCCAATATCCTTCATTTGATTCTTGCTGCATCATTTTTTTATGTAAAGTTAAGGAAGTTGGGATCATATCACTACAAAATCTGTAAGCCTCAAATCTCTTACTTGGAACTCTGTGTAGATCTCTGTCTAAGCTCAAAACTCACTTCTCTATGCAGCTGTTACAATTGCAAGGAACTCAGCAGAGACTTGCATCCTTGGCGTACCATCCTCAGCCGACCACCAGAATTACCCACTGCACTACACTGCAACAGGTTGGCATTAGCGTGCTCGCTGCTGTGCAGCTACCATAAAGAAGGGACAACAAGTGTCAACCATGTTTCTAACTCACACTGGAGATAGTCCTGGGACTGTCAGAAATAGTGAGAAGCCAATCTAAAAGTGTCCTAAGTCTCCTCTGTGATGAAAAGTTTTCAGTTAAAGGTCACAGGGAACACTTTAGTGATTGAAAATCACAGGCATATTCTCATCCTTCTAGAACTTCAGGAGTGATAGATGTCCTATAGGCCATGAATGGGATAATCCTGATTTATGTCATTATGTCTCTTTCTAATGGGATCTCTCTATAGAATTGTCAGACAGAGGCCTCATTCAGAATTTAGAACCTCATTTCTTCTGCAGGACATCAGACCACTGGAGCAAAGGTTTGCATTTTTTTGTGTTACCTGTCATGAAATGAAGTCATATTCTCCAAATAAGCTTTCATCAAAGGTAGCATATAATCAATCCCAGATAAATTGTCGTTAAGGCCCCTGTCATCTATTTGAGGAGAGGGCTAAAAGGCAATTACACATCATGTTAAACTTAGCAGCTGCTTCTCTTGTGGGAAAGAAAAGTAGAAAATGGATCACGTGGATTATTTTGAATATTTTAAGCATGAAACATGCTAATACATTTAACAAGTGATCAATATTTGAAGATTCTCCTTGGAATTAATCCATATTGGTCTCCTTCCAAAGTTACCAGCAGTAGTGCTGGTTCAATTCTATTAATGGTAAGATAGGCTTGTTACAGAAATGTAGAAACTTATTTCATAAAACCCTGGACAAAGAAAAAAAGAGACAAAAGCAATGTGTGAAGTTTCTAAAAGGCACAGTTCATTTTTTGGTTAACTGTGGTATATTCTATATTAACATAGAGCATGCTTATTTGCATCTTTAAATAGAATGATCCAAATAATGCCCTGCTCTCCTATGTTGGGAGTTAAAATGGCTCTGCTAGCTCAGCTTTAAATAAGAGCAAAGCAGTTTGGACAGTATCGTTAAACGCGCCGGCAACTCCCAAAGAAAGTCACTAGCTAGGAACTGCATAATACCATAGCTCTACCATGACACCTCCTCTGTGCTATAAGGTTAGTAAGCCATGTGGCTAGGCTTTAATTCGTACCAAGAGTATACCAGAAATGTAAGGAGATTCCACCTTAGCTGATTACTTCTGGTCAAGTTTAGGAGCCTTGAGCAACTTGCAGGAATGTAATAGATATCTGAATCCTGTCACTGAGTTCCATTAGCCATTAGGTGAAGACTACATTATAAGCCTTGTCTATATTGCAGTAGCCTTCACATATCTGCTCTGAATTCAGTAATGGTACTCAGAAATTTTGTAGTCTTGCCTTACACTGTACTGCTTGAAGTGGATACAATCTATTTTCTGCATTTTTCTTTGAGTATACCATTGCAGATATGCCTATTATGCAATTTTTAAGGCATGTTCCCGGTTCTGCTGAAGACAGAGAATATTGTCAGTTCTCTCTAGTCTACCATGAATCTTCTTATGATTGGTCTTTTCAGGGCTCTCGCTCTTCATTTGATTTATCAGTATGTAGTTACACTTCTTACTTCAGAAAAAAAACAACATTAAAAGCATCTCAAGTGAATCTACCCACTCAAAAGACATGAGAAGAATCATGCCCACATGTGCCTGGTACATGCATGAATAGAGATATGTAATATGTAGAGATATCTGAACCTCAGCTTTCAAACCTAGTAGCAATACTAAGAAAATTAAAATAATAACATATAGATGGGGTCTGAGTCATGGAATCTTTCTTAGAAGTAATAATGCCGTAAAAGCAAATGTATATGCATTTTTTGTTGCTGTTTTCAGTAATAATCTGTTTAAATATCTCAGTGTTCCTGAGAGCTCCTGTTTCATTCACTTGGTCAGTAAGAATGATTTTCTTTGTATGAACAGTGATGCAAAACCAGCCTGGCTTAGCAAAGATTTTTGTTACTGGCTTTGTGGAGATCACTCTTTCACTGCTGTGTGGAGTTAATTTCTGTTGTTTCTTGTAGTAAGTATGTAGTTATCATGCAGTCTTGTCAGAATGTTAATAGGACTATTTGCAACCAGATTTGAACAGATGGACCTAAGCAGATGCCACCTTTGCTCTCCTCATAGAGGCGCTGCATAGGAGTGAGAGCCTATTTAAACAACTTCAGCATCAGCAGTAGGTCCAAGGTCATTCTAAATGCAATTAGTAAATATACAGTGGTTTTTATGAGGAAAGCAGTGCATAAACACATGTCAAGCGAAATGGGTCTAGACAGAGAAAAAGGAGAAGGGTAGATGGTAGAGGTGAAACCTGGATCAAAGTTGTGATTGGTAGGGGAATCTTACTTAAAAATGTCCTGTTTTTGGCTGGGATAGAGTTAATTTTCGCAAGAAGCTGGGAAGGGACACAGCCAGGACAGCTGATCCAAACTAGCCAAAGCAATTTTCAATAACATATGACATCATGCTTAGTATATAAACTGGGAGAGCTGGCCAGAAGCCAGGGATTGCTGCTTGGGAACGGGCTGGGCATCGGGTTGCTGGTGGTGAGCAATTGCACTGTGTGTCACTCGCTTTGTATATTCTTTTACTAGTATTATTGTTGTTTTTTTCTTTTCCTTTCCTTTCCTATTAAACTGTATTTATCCTAACTCATGAATTTTACCTTTTTCTTTTAATTCTTCTCCTCATCCCACCAGAGGATGACAAGTGAGCATGTGGCCATGTGGCAACTTAGTTGCCAGCTGGGACTAAACCATGACAAAAAAGTAATGTTGGGAAATGTTGGATTGAGTTGCTTGCTCATGTAACTACAGTGGTCCCAGTCACACCTGATACTGCAACTTCCCTACCAGAGAGCAGAGTTCCAGCAAAGTGCTTTATCTTTACAATGTTCAAGGTAGCAGGAACATGCAATTGCAAGGGACAATAACCCCAAGGTGTCACCTACAGTTCTCTCTGCTCCTGCTTAGAATCACAAAATCACAGAAATCACAGAATGGTAGGGGTTGGAAGGGACCTCCGTGGGTCACCCAGTCCAACCCTCCTGCCGAAGCAGGGTCACCTACAGCAGGCTGCACAGGACCTTGTCCAGGCAGGTCTTGAATATCTCCAGAGAAGGAGACTCCACAACCTCCCTGGGCA
>Ga0065711_1006825_pt1 | contig 16356 bp, 19 predicted proteins | sample Hoacrofraction12_FD_59098 | JGI IMG/M metagenome (GOLD analysis project Ga0065711, IMG submission 59098) | Hoatzin crop microbial communities from Cojedes, Venezuela - Epithelial fraction 12 v2 (version 2) | ecosystem: Host-associated > Birds > Digestive system > Esophagus > Crop | place...
CCTTGTTGAACCTCATATAGTTGGCCTGGGCCCATCAATGCAGTCTGTGCAGATCCCTCTGCAGACCCTTCCTACCCTCAAGCAGATCGACACTCCTGCCCAGCTTGGAGTCATCTGCAAAGTTACTGAGAGAGCACTCAATCTCCTCATCCAGATCACTGATAAAGATATTAAACAAGACCGGACCCAAAACTGAGCCCTGGGGAACACTGCTCGTGACCGACCACCAGCTGGATTTAACTCCATTCACTGCCACTCTCTGTGCTTGGCCATTCAGCCAGTTCTTTATCCAGCGAAGAGTACAACCATCCGAACCATGGGCAGCCAGTTTCTCCAGGAGGATACTGTAAGGAACAGAGAGGAAATGTGAGGAAAGTAGCCACTGCTTAGCTTGCATTGACAGTATTACATAGGCTGCACTTCAATTAAAACAAAGATAAAAAGGTCTCCCAGAATTTCTGAGGATACCTGAAAGAATATCTGTGAGAAAATGTTGGATATAAAGTCAAACATGAAGAAAGGAGATATTCTTCTGCTCGTGCTCACTGTGTTCTCTGCCACAACAAACATCCTGTATTTGATCTGCAATTTGTAAAGCTCCTTTGACATCTTGGTTGTGAATACTTGCTGTGAGTGTCACAGCTGCACTCAAGACCCAAATTAATATCCTCAAGGTCACGCAGCTGTGGGGACAACTCATGTAGTATCATTACCTACCTGCAGAGTAGCTCTCTCAAAAATCTTTATTCTGCAGATAATGTATGTAAGCAAGTAATATTAATTTCTTTTCCAATCTAGTGTTTCTAATGCTACTTGCTATGTTAGACTGCAGCCTATATCTGCCTTGATCAGTAAAGCATTTTTCAGTCACTCTGGCCATGCTTTGAACCAGGTCCCCAGGCTGAACAGCTGCAGAACTTAATCTAGCTTCTCAGTAATCAATTCATTCACCTCATTCATATGCAAGTCATGCATAAGTACCACAACTTTAAAGTAAGACCAAAACCAATCTTTTTAAATAGAGTGAATGTACAGTAGACTTAAACTGAAGAAGCTTGCACAGAATTCACAAAGCATTTGCTGTGTTAGTGAATAAGCTGCACACACTGCAGTTAGAATATTTCTTTCAGTGTTGCCATCTAATTCTCTTTCTCACCTACAAAATGATATCAGTCTTTGCTGTCCCTTGGGCAGAGGGATGAACAGCTGACTTCCAGCGGCACCCAGCTGGGGCCCTGGGAGGGGGCCTGTAGTGCAGCCATAGGTATAAGGACATGTTGCTTCTTGCTTGCTTTCTGCACTCTAACCTGGATACTGAAGTGGCACATGAGCCCTTTACTGGGAGTCTCCTAAACAGTTGCCAGTGCACCCCAGCAACATCTGCCCAGCACAGTGCATTTCAGATGAGCAAACTTCTTTGTGGGTGACCTGGGTCTAATGCATCTCAGCCAGTATTACCAGAAGCGTCTCTGCAACAAGTTCATATGTTAGCATCTTACAGGGTATACCTGGAGTGCCTTCAAGTCTAGCATTTTCCTGTATTTTATCAGTAGGGAAGATACACTTGAAGGAATAATGTTGGGAAATAGGTAGGAAAATAACGCTACCATGGGCAGCCCAATGCTGGCATTTTGCATTTTACATTTGGCATTTCTGATGGGGGTTATTTTGCTATATTTGTGTCCCACAAGATGCTCTGTAATGGTCAGATGAATCAAGAGTGTGGTACCAAGGACTGTGGTAAATATACTCCTCAAATGTCATTCTGCTCAGCGCTAGAGATATGCCTATCTGTCTGAAATGTATGCTTCCTCTTTTTATTGCAGTCAGTGGTTTAGATTCAAAATAAATTAAGTTGAAAATTTAATTGCAGAAGTCCTAGATCATTTGATTGCACCTCTCATAGATGCACAGCATGCTGAGTGGTATAGGGCACTTCACTGTTTTGCTTTGTGGGCCTGCGTGAACCTCATGAAGTTCAACAAGGCCAAGTGCAAGGTCCTGCACATGGGTCGGGGCAATCCTAAACACAAATAGAGGCTGGGTGGAGAGTGGCTCAAGAGCAGCCCTGAGGAGAAGGATTTGGGGGTACTGGTGGATGAGAAGCTCAACATGAGCCGGCAATGTGCGCTTGCAGCCCAGAAAGCCAACCGTCTCCTGGACTGCATCAAGAGAAGCGTGGCCAGCAGGTCAAGGGAGGGGATTCTGCCCCTTTACTCCGCTCTGCTGAGACCCCACCTGGAGTCCTGTGTCTAGCTCTGGAGCCCCCAGCATAAGAAGGACATGGATGTGTTGGAGTGGGTCCAGAGGAAGGCCACAAAGATGATCCGAGGGCTGGAGCACCTCTCCTACAAGGACAGGCTGAGGGAGTTGGGGCTGTTCAGCCTGGAGAAGAAAAGGCTGCGGGATGAGCTTACAGCAGCCTTCCAGTATCTGAAGTGGGCCTACAGGAAGATGGAGAGGGGCTTTTCACGAGGGTGTGTCGTGATAGGACAAGGGGGAATGGCTGTAAACTAAAAGAGGGCAGATTTAGATTAGGAATTAGGAAGACATTCTTCACCATGAGGGTGAAGCCACCTCTCTGTCCTTCTTTACTGGCACAGTCGTATTTCATACTCACTAAATATGAAATATTCACACTGCTTCTTCCCCTGCCCAAAAAAGGAGCCCGTAATTGCATACACTGCTGCATGCACTCTCCCTGCTCTCTGATGCAGGCAACAGTTAGCAAAGGCAATAAAAAGCTATGTGTGCAGCAGGCCGTTTCTTGACAGATTGGCTGCACCTGCAGTCACCAGTGGTTACAGACCTGATTCACCACATCACTCCTGTGTTCCTGCACTGTAAGGTGGTCAGCAAAATAACCTTGACATTTGTGCACCTCTGAAACAGACTGCAGGCTGAGAGAGTGCACTGTGAGCATACTGCGTCAGCCCCAGGCTTCCCAGGCGCTCAGGTGTTCTGCGTCTTGTTTATGAGTAGTGAGGGGTGGACACCATGCAGTGTTGCCAGTGTCATCAAAACAGGTTTCAGAAGTAGAATACAGATGTTACTAGACAACGCCCTTGAGATTGCACTGTTCTCTTGGTGGGAAGGCACCTTTCCTGGTTTTGATCATAAGGAAGTATATTTGTTTCAGACAGAATCCACAGGTTTCTTCATCTTCTGTGGAAAAAACACAGCCTGAGGTACAAAAGCTTATCAAAATCTGAGTAAGAATGTTTAAAGGCACATGAAGTAAGCCATAATACTGAAAGCAGAGTAACACCAGGACTACCATGTTTTTGTTCTGTGTTTCCTATGGCTTGTATAATAAAACAATCCTATTTATTTGAATTCTTTAGGGAGAGACAAAACCAGTTCTGAAAGGTGGCAATAATTGCCCTCTATTTAAATTTAGCACTAGCATTCAAGAGGGTGATTCATTAGTACACATCTCTGATTCATCACGCAGCATTTAAACAATCACACTACCAAAACACAACGTTGTCGTAAACCTTCATCTAAACTTAATTGAAAANAGTAGAAAGATTCACTCTGCTCAGTGAACTTTGTGTCAGACTTTGTAACAGAAAAATAAGGCTTTTTAGACTTCCCACTGTGTCATTCAAGCCTTCTTTTATAGTTTATTCAATATGAAAGAAAGAAATTCACAATATGAGAAAATAACAATATACTCACACTGGGCCATTCATTACCATTTTTAATAACTCTTTTCTTGTCTGAACAGTTAAAGATTTAGTACTGCTCAGTATGTGGTTTTGAGATATTCAGAATAGGTATGAAAGCTTGTAAAGTACATTTAAAAGGCCTCATTTTTCTCAATCTTCATTAAAAATAGAGTCCAGAGGAATGAGAGCATGTGTGTGAAATATAGACTAGAAGATGTATACTAGTGCATTTGCAACCAAAATTGGAACATCACCTCATAAAGGTTTCTGGGCTACCATGAAACTAAACAATCATACTATCCAGCGTCTTAACTCAGTATTTGAAATTAATGCTCTGTATACTCCTGTTCTTCATGTGTAATAGCTGTACAAATCAAGGGACTTCTCTTTGACTGCTGTGTCAATGAATTCAGTATCTTCATACAGAATCCAAGGCTCCAGGCTGCTTACGATTTTGCAATTCTTCTTGGTGAAGGATTTAAATATTGGTGTATGACATGACCAAAATTATGTAAGATACTATGGAGAGATGCTGCATCGACTGAAAACTATCTGAAGACAAAATGTGTGTGAAATTTAACTTTAAAAATGTCAGTGTATCTTCCTACAAAAGATGGAGCAGAACTACACTTTGAGCATCCGGAGTTTAAAATCCTAACTTTTACTAACTAGATGGTTAGTAGCACTCTGTAAACATGAACATTTTCAGAACCTGTGATTGCAGGTGGCAAGATTTATTATTATCAGAGCACAAATTACAAAGATAACTGAGGAAAGAAAAGCTTTGAAATTAAGAATCTCAGATTGCTCCAAGGTTGTAAAAATAAATAATTCATAGTCCAGCCACCACTCTGAAGGAGTTTTTGTGCCTTTTTTGTTGCAGCTTTATTTAGAAATGAAAAAATGGAAGGAAAACATTTTGTCTGTATAGACCTGAGGGTGTGCCTGTATCATGGAAAGCAGCATAGCACAGAAACTCCTGGGCAAACGTGGCATAAGCTATTTTCAGAAGAAACTTGTATAGTCCCTTCAGATCAAGACTGTGCCAAAGCTCATGAGCACTGTGCTCAAAAAACAAAAGGAAAAAAAAAAAAAAAAGGAAAAAAGAAGCAAAGCAATTCCTTAATTTAAACCCACATCTTGAAAGTAAAGCTCAGAAGTTGATGTTTATACTGGGTTATAGAAAAATTTATCGTACAAAAAAAATTTTAACATAATTTACTGACTAAATGTGTGAGTTAGTGTCAGATACCCTGCTATAATGATTAACTTTTCCCTGAATCTGCAAGGATACACATCAGTCTTCTAAATTCTCTATTAAAAATACCCCACAAAACCTTAAGTGACAGATTTCTGGAAACAAGAATTAAGCAGAAAATTAGAAACAGGTTTTTCTTTTGGTTTTGTTGTGTTATGGATTTTTGCATGGTTAAAATCTAGACCAAGAAGAAACTTTACATTGCATAAATGCGTGCTGTAAAGCATCATGCTCTGAGCTAAACGTGAGAAAGATTAAAAAGCAATTTCAGAGTACACACTGTCACACTGGAAGAAGACAGATGACTTCAGCAACATTGAATAAGGCAAAAGCTGCCCGGATGAGGAGAGGGGAAGAGTCTTAAGCTTCCACAGATGTTGACTTTATAGCATCTTTAAAATACTACTCAAAGGGTTATTTGAATATTCTCCACAGTTCAGCTATGCTTCTCACCAATCTCTCACCATTTGCTCCATTTTTTTCTCTCATTTTCGATCCTTGTTTCTTTCAAAGATCACAGTTCTTTTTATCCCTTGCATTCGAGTTTCTCTTTTCAAACATCAGCAGGTTCCAGACACCACCTGCACACCTTCTTTTGCCCCTTTCTCATCGCCTGGGTTGGTAGTGTCCCAAAACTGCACTTATTCCATCTGTACTTGCTGCCACCATATCCCTTCTCCATGCAGTCCCCTTCTTAATTTCCTTTTTCCCTTTTACATACCGCCCTGTACACTTGTCTCTGAGTTTCTAGAGTGCGCTCTCTGTATTTAGCATGATTCCTAATTGCTGTTTCTGAGGAATCGAGACATTCATGACCCTCCAGCTTGCTCCTCTCTGCTACAGCCATTTCCAGACACCTGCATCACATACTCTGACACAGAGATAACCTCTATTTTCCTCATACAGAAATAATTTAGGCACCAGGCTTCTTCATCTCTTTCCGCACACTGTCACCTCTGGCTTCATAGCTTGTCTCCTTTTTTATGATCAGAAGCGTCAAAGCCTCTTTCCTCCACTTGTTCTCATATCAAATGTGCCTAGCCATCAACCTGTTTTCTGGAGTTGAGCTCTTCAGTTTCCTGGATTTTTGTCTTTGATGACGGTCTGTTAAACTCGTCTATGATGATGTCAGCCTTCATGTCAATGATCAGTCTACCCCCGGCTCTGCACATTACCTCAGCCTCATATTTTAATATAACCAGGAGTCTTGGTTCTACTTCCATACAAAAAGCTATTATGTGATTACAGTCTTCACCAAGTGCTACTTTAATTTAGCTGTCTTTTACTGCGGTTTTCCTTCCTAATCATCTTTCAGTCTTTTATCACAGCACCTACCAGTCTCCCTGTTGTACCCAGGCCTTTAGCATTTTTATGACTGTCATTGACTATCCATGACTTTTCTGCTTTCAGCCCATTCTTCCTTTTTTTCCTTCAGTACGATGACTAAGTGTCTCAGTGCTTCACATTTCTCTTGCCCACAACTTCTATTAATCTCTTGCTCATTGGAGGATCCATAGTACTAGTAACAATTTAACAAGCCCTTCTTGTTCACTGCTGTTGCCCTTGTGCTTGCCCTTGCTGTGGAAATCCTTTAGCCGGTGTATCTTCCCCTACATCATCTTCATTCCTTTCTTAGTTTCTCCTTAGCACTTCTCCTTCTGGATGATGAGCAAGCTTCCTGAGCAAGATGCATATAAAATAATATTTCAGAAATAAGTCAGTATAACAAAGTCTTCTCGCAACCAGTACCTGTTGGTAATATTATCTGTTCTTCAAGGCACATCTGATAACTTTTTGTAACTTTGTCTTTTTCCAAGAAACTGCTTTTGTTTTTCTGTGTGGGATATGGAAACAAAGGTTACAGGCAGTTAATAAGCTTGTTGCATATGGGCAAAGGCTCACTAATAGCTGTTGGGTGGTTTGTTATTATTTCCAATAGCACCTAAATCTTGAAAGAAATATATTGTGAAACTTAGTTATCTCTAGAGAGAACATGGATCATTTTTCTTTCATTAATAATGGAGCTGGAATAGCACTAGTTTTATTTATATGCAGATTTCCAGGCCTAAAAACTTGTCCCTTTAAAATTCTTAGTATTAAATTCTGAGAAGCCCTTGATGAAGAAAGAATTATGGGTCCACAGCAACCCTGTTAACATCTGTGCGCAATGCATGTTAAAAAGAAACCGAAAAGTATAAGAATGTTTTGCAAAGTTTATCAGTTTTTCCTCCAAAAGTTAGATGGGATGAATTGTACAGTTCTTTTTAACTGTACAGTCTAAGTCAATAAAGAGGTAGACTGGATTATGATTTGAAATATTGGAGTCCCCATACGTATTGTAATGTGCAGCTGACCTCCCTAGAATGCTGAATGTGATTTTGCAACACATTGCATGATAGTAACCTCTTCTTTGTACACCAGTAACACTGGAACTCGATTTTATGAGTCCTTCTACATACCTACTTCAATATTTAATGCACACTGCTTGACAAAGTACAAAGATATTCAGTATGGTCTAAATCTCAAAAGCTGAGACTCTAAAGCATTGTAGTAACAGACGATGGTCACTACCTACGGTTCCACAGTTTGGTGAGATCACAACACTTCGTGTGAACTTCTCTAATTATAGGACTTTAACTTGGAATTATAGTCGTATTATTGTTATATCATTTAACAGGTACCACAGAACACAAAAACAAGGGTGCTACGAAATGTTCAAAACCCTTGACCATGAATTCTGGATTTTAAAACCGGAAAATTGTCCTGGTATTTTTACTGGAGAGAATCTAAAGCAACTTAGATACTGCTCTCTCAATTCTGCATTATCACTGGCTGTTGAATCTTTCAAAAAGCTTGTCAGAATGACCAATGGGTCATTCATTGGAAGAGAAGGCAAAGGGTTGCAATTCCTTGTGAAAGATCAAAGCAAACCAAAACACTGCGTTTTGCTTGCTTCTGTTTCGCAGTTACTGGTACAAAAGAAATAATGGCTGAATCTACTGTACAGTCTCCATATGTGAGAAGGCAATCATGCCTATGACTTTTAAAGGAGAATTCTTGCAATACCTACATGTGTGAGCAGGAGGAAAGCAAGTATATCAGATTAAATATTTGGAAGTGTTGAATGATCTGGTAAGTTTGCAGAATGTCTATGACCAGGTAGAAGAACCAAGTTCGACACGATAAACAGTCGGTTCTTCTGAAGATAAGTATAAAGAATGTTGTTTCTGCTCTTTACATAAGTACCATTTCATGAATCAGCTCAATTTTTTAGAGGAGATGGATGTTCCTGTGCATCTAAAATGGTATGCCTTTTTTAGACATAAGGGTTTCATTGATCCCAATGGCTGTCTACACTTGAGTAACTGCGTGGAAGAACAGATGCTTCGAACGCCACTCAGATGATGATCTTCAAGTGTCTTATTTTGACATTTTTAGCAGAGGCATACGAATCCTCCATGTGTAGCTTGTGATATTTATCCCTGTAACTTAAAATGAGTTCTAATGTGTTGTGAGTCTGTGATCTAATCAAAGATCATTTTTGCTGATAAACTTACTCTGGATAAGATGGACACTGGGCATGCAGCCTTGTATCTGCCTTAGGTCCTGTCTGTCACTGAGTCTTCTGTGACTGGAGCGAAGGCTATGTCTTCATCACTTTTTTTTCGAACTTTTTTAACCTGTTTACTAGAACTGCTTTGCAAAGCTTGCCAAGGCAATTAGAGTTAAAGCCCAATTAAAAACTGCAAATGCATTAAGGTTTTTGGCACCGTATAACATCTTTTGACAGACAGAAGCTTAGCAATTACTTTTCAAACAGTAAATGCTGAATCTTGTTGAGTGCCTTGTTTGAGAATGGTAATTATAACAATATCGCCTGCTGAGTAACTTGCAGCAGTCAAGTTTATTAATTTCCGTTACTCCTGGATGCTGAGTCCTTCTCTCATCTCAGAGGGGTACATCATTTTGTATTTTATTAGAAATTTAATATGTGCTTTGAAATACCTGCTGAAAACCTTTTATAACAATATGCTTTTTTTTGCATACAGAACATTTTCAATTGGTATATCTCAAAACACTGATAAACACTAATTAATTGAAACCCACAAAACTTCATGAATATGAGGTTTTTGCTTTGCAGGAGAGGACAATGATATAAAGAGAAATTTAGTGACTTCTGTAAGAGTTCACAAAACTCCAAAATTTTGGTTCTCAGCCCCATTTTTGACTCTTTAACCATTCCACACAGTTGTTATCACTGTGCCATTTCACCTGCAATGCACCTTTTTGATGACATTTTAATTTTCGTCCTTCTGAAATATTGTATTACTGGCAGAAAATAAGATACACTTGAGTATGATGTTTAATATTACTCAATTCCTGGGAAGTCAATCCCTTAAAAGTTGACATGTCAGAGAACAAGGAAGAACATAGAGAAAGAACAAGGAGCTAGAAAGCGTCTTGAGACAACTCAAATGTCATCATCATCATCATTTTTGAGAGATAAGGCACTCATGGTTTCCTCATACTCTTCTGCAAGAAATAACCTCTTTATGGAACACACTGGTTTGCACAGTTCTTCATTCACTCTGAAAAGATCTACTCCCCAGTCAAAATATGATCCAACAGTTCTGGTTTTTAACATCAGAAAAGACAGTAAGTAGTTTATTTGATCTTTGTAAAAGTGCGCAACTTTGCAATGCTGTACTATCAAGGGTACAAAATATTCAGTCTATTCTGCAGAAAAGAGTTATCTCACATTGGTAAATTCCCTTCCAGTTCAGCATGGAAAACCCCTAATTGTCACATTCATAGGAGATTTAATTTTATAAGGCATCAACTGAATTATGATAAGAGGTCTGTACAGCACTTGACCACTAGACTTGTTCAGTTTATCAGCTTTCTTTCCCTCCTGAATTAGAATAAAAGACCCAAGCTCTCCAAATGATGATAATGTTTCATTTATTCATCAAGAGACTACCATGCTTGTATGTAATATACATGCAATAAAGCTTTTTCACATAAGAGACGTCAGTTTCTTGTCCAATTACTGATTAACACTGCCTCTGAAAAGAAGAGGAAGAGCCTTATAAGCACTTTCCAATTTTACAGTGCCGCCCATGAGATGCAGATGTCCCGTGTAGTAATTAGTTTACACCCTGAAGCCAGAAACTTGATTACCCCTACATAATTAAGTTAACTATGGCGACAAATGTAATTAATGGCCTGAATGTTATCCAGCCTTTAAAAAATGAAAAGGCAACATTGTAAGCCAGTGATCTCTCCAAGCTGATAACAGTGCAGGTAGCATAGAATGATAGAATCATAGATTGCTTTAGGTTGGAAAAGACCCTTAAGATCATCGAGTCCAACCGTTAACCGAACGCTGCCAAATCCATGAATAAACCATGTCCCTAAGTGCCATGTCTATGCAACTTTTAAATACCTTCAAGGATGGTGACTCAACCACTTCATTGGGCAGCCTGTTCCAATGCTTTATAACCCTTTCACTGAAGATATTTTTCGTAATATCCAACCTAAACCTCTCCTAGAACAACTTGAGGTCATTTCCTCTCGTTCTATTGCTTGTTACTTGGCAGAAGAGACCAACATGCACCTCGCTACAACCTCCTTTCAGATAGTAGTAGCGAGCCACAAGGTCTTTTCTCAGCCTCCTTTTCTCCAGACTAAGCAACCATGGATCCCCTAGCTTCTTCTGATAAGATTTGTTCTCTAGACACTTCATCAGCTTTGTTGCTCTTCTTTGGATGCATAAAGCATTTTGTCCAAAATCTACTGCTGTTTGACATCAGCAAGTGCATTTTTCTTCTTAAATTAGAGAGCATAAAACACCTTTACTACTGTAGGTATATCAATTCCTAACTTAGTGGTAAACAGAGACAAAATGCACTCTGCTCATAACTGCCCTGACTGTTGTTAATGCCTGATAAATAGAGAGGATTCCTTTGAGCACTGCTTTTTGTGGAAATTTTGCTTCAGACCTAGTTTGAAAGTGGTCATTAGAAAAATCTGGACATGTGACTATAGCTAGGTAATGGGATTGCTTAGGCTGTATTTAGGCAGATCTGAAGAAATTGTCTGTCACATAGTATTTTGAAGTCCAACATGTAGGCACTTGCTTGAGATCCAGACTCTACACAAGTAGCAGCTACCAAAACTTGTAGATACCTGAAGTTCTCAAAAGGCTGTTTTATGCCAGTGGGCATCATCTAGATGCTTGCACCAGAAACACGACCAAAACCAAACCTTACCAAACTTCTCAAACAAGAGAGAGGCTGTTGATGTATTAGGAATCAACAATAAAACCACCCACAAAATGCCTCATCAGGGTGTGTGCCTCTAGAAATATGACACAGTCTGTAGCCCAGCTGAAATGCTTCTATGCCAGTGCATGCAGCATGGAAAACAAGCAGGAAGATCTGGAAGCCTCTGTGCAGCTAGAAAGCTATGATCTAATTGCTGCCACTGAAACATGGTGGAACAAAACACACAACTGGAGTGCTGCAACTAATGGTTATAAACTGTTCAGAAGGGACAGGCAAGGAAGGAGGGGCAAGTGGTTGCCCTTTATGAAAAAAATGGATTGACTGCACAGAGATGTCTTTGAAAAACAACCAAGAACAGATTGAAAGCCCTGGTGGAACTGACAGTCTTGAAGGATATGGACCAAGTGAAGAGTAGAGTCCAGAACCCTGAATTTTAGGAAAGCAAACTCACAATTTTTTGAGGAATTAGTGAATGGGACCCTCTAGGAAACTGCCCTCAGGTATAAAGGATCTGAACAGAGCTGGAAGCTCTTTAAGAACATTTTTCACAGAGACCAAGAGCTCTCAATTCCCCTGTAGAAGAAACCAGGAAAGGAAGGCACAAGACCAGTAAGGCTGAGTAAGGACCTCCAAGCCAAACTAAAGTGTGAGAAAGAAATGCACGGAGTGAAACCAGGGATGTGTACTCTGGGAAGAATATAGGGACACTGGCCGGATGTGTAGGGACGGGATCAGGAAAGTTAAGGCACAGTTAGAGCTGAATTTGGCCAGGGACACAAAAATTCATAAGAAAGTCTTCTATGGGTATGTTGGTCAGAAAAAGAAGATTAAAGAAAACATACACCCACCCCCGATGAGTAAGACTGCAGAACTGGTGACAATAGACATGGAGAAGGCTGAGGCACTCAAAACTTTTTTGCCTTAGTTTTCAATGGTAACCTCTCTTCCCACATTTCTCAAGCCCCTGAAACTCAAGACAGGGATTAGAGGAAGATCAGGTTCGAGACCACCAGAGGAAGGTGAACATACTTAAGTTCTTGGGACCTGATGAGATGCCTCCCAGGGTCCTGAGGTAATTGGCTGACGTAGTTGCCAAGCTGCTTTTCATCACATTTGAAAAGTCATGGTAGTCAAGACAAAGTCCCCAGTAACTGGAAAAAGGGAAACATCACACCCATTTTTAAAAAGGGTAAAAAACAAGACCCTGGGAACTACCAACCAATCAGCTGGTAAGATCATAGAACAGATCCTCCTGGAAGATACGTCAAAACTTATGGAAGACAGTAAGGTGATTAGAGGCAGCCAACATGGGTTCACCAAGGCCAAATGATGCCTGACTATTCTAGTGCCTTTCTATGATTGCATTAGCGGACAAGGGAAGAGCTAGGGGTGTCATCTACCCAGAATTGTGTAAGCCCTTTGATATGGTCACCCGTAACATTCTTGCTGCTAAATTGGAGAGATATGGGTTTGATGGATGGACTGCTAGATGGATAAGACTGGATGGCCACATCCAAAGAGTTAAAGTTAATGGCTCAGTGTCCACTTGGAAATCAGTAATGAATGGTGTCTCTCAAGGATCCGTAGTGGAACAAATAGTATTTAATATCTTCATCAATGACATAGGTAGTGGGATTGAGTACACCCTCAGCAAGTTCACAGATGATACCAAGCTTTCTGGTGCAGTTCATAGGCTTGAGGGAAGGAATGCCATCCAGACAGACCTTGACAGGTTTGAGGAGTGGACCCATGTGAATATGCTGAAGTCCAACAAGATCAAGTGCAAGGTCCTGTACCTGGGTTGGTGCAATCCTCACTATCAATACAGACAGGGGATGAAAGGACTGGGAGAAGCCCTGTAGAGGAGGACTTGGGGAAGAAAAGTTGGACATGAGCCAGCAATGTGCACTTGCAGCCCAGAAAGCCATCTGTGTCCTGGGCTGCATCAAAAGAAGTATGCCTAGCAAGTCGAGGGAGGTGACTCTGCCCCTCTACTGTGCTCTTAGGAGATCCCACTTGGAGTGCTGCATCCAGCTTTGGAGTCCTCAGCACAGGAAAGACATTGACCTGTTGGAGAAGGTCCAGAAGAGGCCCATAAAAATTATCAGAGGGCTGGAGCACCTCTGCTATGAGGACAGGCTGAAAGAATTCGGGTTATTTGGGCTGGAGAAGAGAAGACTCCGGGAAGACCTTATTGTGGCCTTTCAGTACTTTAAAGGAGGTTTAAAAGAAGGACGCAGAGAGGCCTTTTACCAGGGTCTGTAGTGACAGGACAAGGGGTAACAGTTTTAAACTGAAAGAGCAGAGATTCAGATCGGATATAAAGAAGAAATTTTTTAATGAAGAGGGTGGTGAGACATTGGAACAGGTTGCCCTGAGAAGCTGTGTCCAGTCATTGGAAATGTTCCAAGTCAGGTTGGACAGGTCTTTGAGCAACGTGATCTAGGGAAAGACGTGTCTGCCATGGCAAGGGGGAGAGTGTGTGGAACTAGATAATCTTTAAAAGTCCCTTCTAACCAAACTGTTCCCTGATGCTATGATTTATTTCCCTTTTTCTCTTGTGGAGCACAATTCAAGACACATCTTCAAAACAAACCTAGTGAATTGGGTTAAGGAAATTAAACAGCAAGAGATAAAATTTTTGTTGGCTGCTGTCCCGATCCGATGTCAGGGAGGTTTCGATGCAATCCCAGGAGACGAGATAAAGATGCAAATGCAGTCAGATGCCGTGCAACCTTGTAAACTTTATTTTTGGTGAACCGGGAATCGGAGGTCTGATGGGGACGGCAGAGGTGGGGGGGGAAAGACGAGAGAGAAAAAAAAAGAGTAAAGTCGGAAAAACCCCAGTGGGCGAGGAAAAGAAGTGCAGGGCGAGAGGATCAGTTAGCACCACCACGGATTCAACGATGCCCATCGATGTCCAGTCGGCTCAGTCTCTGTGCAGGCGTGGAGCCCCGGCGAGGGCGGAGCCCAGCAGCGAGGCGGCGAGGAGGAGAGCAAGAGGGCGGCGAGGAGGAGAGCAAGAGGGCAGCGAGGAGCATGTGCTGCCCTTTTATAGGGGCATTTGCGCATGCGCAGAGCATGTCTGCATACATGCAGTTCCTGCCATGCGTGCTGCCCGCTTAGACAAGTCTGTTCTTGCCCGTCCACGCACCACTCTGTGCACAAGCGCTTTTCTGCAGGTCGTTGTGGCGGTTTCTTTCCAGAGGCCAGCAAGAGATGGCAATGTCGAGACAAAACCAGTTTGTAGCGGTCTTCTATAGCTGCCTATACTAATACCTTACTGGCAAGGGCAAGCAATTTAATATGATCATAATAATGACTTGTGTAATGTGTATTTACTGGGAGCAAAGCTTAATTTTAAGATACCAAGTCCTCATCAGAACCCTATTAAAGGAACGGCAAGTCATTTAATAGGAGTAACTTTAGTCATGTAAATGCCATGTTGTTTCTGAGATCACATATGCTAGATCAGTCAAAATGAGTTTGCTAGAACCTTTCTAAACCGTATAACCCTGCAGATTGATCAACTGCAGGACTCTTTCACAGACTGCCGAAAATGTGTGTCATTGCCGTAAGTAGGTCTTCTGGCAGAAAGGCAAGCTAGTGTACAGGCATTTTAACCTGGAGGGAAACCTTGGTTATTTGGCATCAAAACAGTCATTATCCAGTAACCTGAAAATGACTTCTCCCTCCTTGTTTTAAAATTTTTTCCTGATATGTATTTATTAGTAATATCTCATTTTAACACACTATTTACATAGAAAGACATAAAGTAGCCAGACTTTCTAAGTCTTCATAGAAAAAGGATCCAAACAGGATTACTCTACAATCGTAGGAGAAATTATTGAATTTTGAAGCTTTGTTTCAGATCGGAACAGTATAATGACTGGAGATGCAGCTACTTGGTTCATATTTTCTAACTTGATTTTAGTTTTCAAAAAAAGCAAAAAAACCCAGAGTAGGAAAGATTCTTGTCTTAGTTTAGTAAGGCTTCTTCTCTGCATCAAACTTTGATTTAATTCCTCAGTCTTGGCACATCTTACAGATCTAATTGATGTCATTAAAAACATTACATTTCTTAAAAAAAATTATCTCCCCCTGCCTCCAGAGTGTGGAAGTATTTACCTCTTTGAAAAGAAATTATTTGCTAATCTTTGATTGTAAATTACTGGAAAAAGTCCTCTGACTCACCACGTTTAAGACAACGTTCTCCCTAAAATATTATAAAACAACCAAAGTACATGCCTGCAATGCAAATGGAAGGTTATTTTACCCTAATATTGATGATAGTTTACTTCAATGAGCCACTATGTAGCATGGAAGTTAATGCTTCTTTTACACAAATACCTCAAGTAGATACCCTTAGATCTAGGATAAACAATGCTGAATTTTAGTCTGCCTATAGCTTTCCAGGATTTAATATTTTTTGCTTCACTACCCTGAAGTAATTTCACAAAAATTCATAGCTTTACAGATATGGTTAACTGCTTATCCTGGGCAAATTAAATTAAGCTTCTGGCATATGATGAAAATTTTGTTTCACCTAATTGGGCATCTAATGAGTATGGACGAATTTAAGCTACTCATACGAATTTTGTTTTTCAAACCTTTTCTGTTTAACATACATCGAAATGGAGAAAGAAACACATTGCATTTATATATACATAAGCTTTTGAAAGAAAGCTTTAAAAAAGATTTTGGTCTCTCCAGAAGATTTCACCTCAAATTGTTGTGTCCTGTATTGATAACTATAATTACTACTGAAATACCCCGGCACACTTTTCCCAGAATCACAGAATCACAGAATGGTAGGGATTGGAAGCGACCTCTGTGGGTCATCTAGTCCAACCCTCCTGTCAAAGCAGGGTCACCTACACCAGGCTGCACAGGACCTTGTCCAGGCAGGTCTTGAATATCTCTAGAGAAGGAGACTCCACAACCTCCCTGGGCAGCCTGTTCCAGGGCGCCGTCACCTTCAGAGGGAAGAAGTTCTTCCTCATATTAAGACAGAACTTCCTGTGCTTCAGTTTGTGCCCATTGCCCCTTGTCCTGTCGCTGGGCACTACTGAAAAGAGTTTGGCCCCATCCTCCTGACACCCACCCTTCAGATATTTGTAAGTATATATTAGGTCCCCTC
>Ga0065711_1041177_pt1 | contig 16356 bp, 7 predicted proteins | sample Hoacrofraction12_FD_59098 | JGI IMG/M metagenome (GOLD analysis project Ga0065711, IMG submission 59098) | Hoatzin crop microbial communities from Cojedes, Venezuela - Epithelial fraction 12 v2 (version 2) | ecosystem: Host-associated > Birds > Digestive system > Esophagus > Crop | place...
TCCGGTGAGGGGAGCGCAGCCGCTGAGGGGCCTGCGGCAGCCGTCGCGGCGGCTGGGCCGCGGTTGCCGGCCGCCTTCCTGCCGTCCAGCGTGGCCGGGCGAGCGGACGCGGTAAGCGGGGGCCTCGGCGGTACCTGCGGGCCCGCCCCGTGGCGGAGTCTGGCGGGGAGGCCGAGGGGCCTCTGTCCCCCGGCCCCTTTCGGGGAGGGAGGGGGGGGAGCTGCCGCACGTCCCTAGACGTCCCACTTGTCCCGACGCCCGCCGTAGCTCACCCCATATCGCGATAGGGTTGCGCTTGTGCTGTGACTCTCAGGGGAGAGCTCCCGGGCCCGCCGCCGAGGCCGGGTCTCCGTTCCCGGGGCAGCGGCCCCGCCGTGTGCACTCTCGGGCGGTGGGCGCGGAGGCCTGCGGGGCCCTCCGGGCCGGCCCCGCTCTCCGCGGTCCCTGGCCTCCCGTTGTACGCGGTCAGAACCAGAGCGAGAGCGGTTCGTCCCTGCATTCGTTGGGTTGTGCTCTTCCTGACACTTAGCATGAGGGAAGAGACTATAAAATAGCGTGTTTTCCGTGAGCCGGGCGGTTTTTGAGGTGCTCGGGGGTTGCCCCTGCCATGTAACGGGGCTTCTGGGGCTGGCTCTGCCTCCTGGTTGCTCCTGCCCGCTTATTTTCCTGCGTCTGTGGGGCAGTGTTTATCGAGAATGGGAAATATTTTGGTGTAAAAGAGAATTTTGTATCTTGCCGTAACTGACATCAGGTTTTGTCTTGTGGGTTTTCGTGACAAGTGCTGTTTGTGTATTATTTTTTTAATCTTTTGTGCTGAGCGTTGCGAGTTTGCGAGGCCCTAATCTGATTTCTTTTGCTGTCCATACCGAGGGATAACATGCTGGGCTGCAATTAGAATCATTTGAGGTATTTCGAGAAGTAAGTGGGTTGTCAATATTTCCTGCACTGAGCACTTTTTGAGTGCGGAGGAGTGGAGGGAAGCTCCCAAGTGATTGGGTCCAGTTTCCTAATGCAGGCTGCTGGCTTGTGTAATCCCCCATTTTTGGCAATTCCCAAGTGAAAACCGTTGAAGTTGCTCTGGTTGGGGCGACTTCAGAATTGTCATTGCTCCTTAGGTTGCCGGGAGCTCAGGAAGGCCTTATTCTGCTCTCTCCCCGGGCTCTTTTCTCCTTGGACATTGCTGTTGCTTCAGGAGAAACCCATGGATGGCCCTAGGGATGTCAGACCCTGCTCAGCCCTCTCACCTGGCTGAAGCAACTGTCAGCTCCCCTTCCACCCCTGTTCTACTAGCACAGCATCTACTGCTTAGTAGTTTATGATAAATTCAGTAGAAAAGTATTTGTAGCAAGTTAACACTAAACTTAGATGGCTCTGGTGCTTCCAGTGGTTTTATCAGATGAACAGGAAGATTCCCAGGGTGTTTTTGACATGCCGATGACTGACAGAAGATAATAAAAGTGAGAAAGAAATTAAAAATGAGAAACCCTGTTTCGTGACTGACAGACTGTTGTCAAAGTGGACGGTTGAACATGATAATGATCGTTCTTCCAAGTGTATTCTCTAGAGCAGAAAGCCTGTTGCACCTTAGAGTAATCAGGCGCTTTGGCCAGTGTAATTTCATTTTGCAGTAGACCCTGGAGATAGGCGATATAAATCATGGTGTGTAGTGTAATAGAAAGTCGGGTGTATGTACCAAACAGATATGGCCTTCTGTATAACAAGCATTCTTCTATGCTGTAGCTAGATTTCTAGCTGTGGGAAACATTTAAAGCAGAGACAGATAGCACTGTTGTAAAAATATGCGTAATGCCCAAAGTGGAAAGAGTACAGATGCCAAAATGATTGTATAACCTTTGAAATACAGCAAAATATACCAGCAGTAAATAAGTGCAGACATGTTAATGAACATCTGAGGGTCTTTCTGAAGCTTAAAAGGGAGTTGAATTTTCTTTTTGCAACACCACTTTGGCCGTTAGACAAGTTTTAGTTATGTCGGAGGGTGAAATAGGGAGAAAATCTTCAAGAGGCGTAACAGTAATCTTAATATCCCTTCCATAAAAAGATAACTATAGCAAGCCATTAGCTAGCTGGATTATTAAATCATGCTGGGTTTAGCAGGACTTGTGTGGTATCCAACCCAACTGCCCATTTTAATTATGGTAGTAACTGAAGGAGTTACTACAAATTGATTTTTAGGTAGGTAGCTATTTTGAGTATTAAAAAAAAAGAGTAAGTCAGCAATAATCACAAAACATTTTCATATCAAACAAAATTTACAGCGCTATAATCTGCCATAGATTATCAGGTAGTTTGTGTAAAATTGTGCTTTTGAAAGCCATTGCTGTATTTGTGGTAATGAAAGTCTCTTTTCGTATCTTGGAAAGAAGGTACGGTCAAACCAGTAATATTTGTACCGATATGCAGTTTATTCTTAAGCTGTAAAGTCAAGTCTCAGTATGGGTTGTGCATATTCTTGATTAGTCTTTTTTTTTTTTTTTAAGCTCCATGTTCCATTGATACTCTGGTTTAAAGTTCAATTTGTTCTTCTCATTTTATAGTTCAAGTACAGCTGTTCTGCAAGGAGCAGGGATCTCGCTGGTGAGGGCAAACAAAACCTTTAAAGAAGCATCTGCCCACTGCAAAGAGCAGAATTACCATTTCAGTTGTCACTTCTTGAAACTTTTGAAAAATGTTTTGTACCTGGAGTGGTTATTTGACAGATGGAGAGAAATTGAGCCTTTTACAGAGAAATACAAGGTGTGCTTGACCCAGCCTCCCTCCCTTGTAAAGATGTTTTGCTAAGCAGATTGAGGAAATTATTTCTGCGCGTATTCTAGACAATGCTTGCTATGTTTGAGTACTGACCTTTACTTGGGATGTAGGAATGTAGGAGTAAGGACAGAGGTAATTTTTTTTTTTAATTGCCCCCCACACCACCTCTCCTTCCCTCGATGATGGGATGTGTTTCTAAAGCTGGTGCTGTCATTCTACCCACAGATTGGTAGACTTGATGCAGTAACTACTTAATACAATGTTATGACTGGAATTACGTAGGAGGTCAGAAAAATGATCTTTATGGTTTTTGTAGGTTTAAATTTTGTTAGTTGATGACAAATTTTAGAGGCTTTTTAACCTTTAGGGAGATTTGGCCACAAGTGTTGTGTTTTATTGTGGGAGTGTAACTAGCAGCATTAAAAATGGACAAAATTAAAGAGCCTCTAACAGACCTTGGGGAATTTTATACTAATGAACTAGAGACATGTTTCATTGCATCTTTGTAAGTCAGACAAAGAAGTACTTAAATGCTGTAAATGCTTATTTACCTGTAAAAGTGAAGTGGAAGCTCTCTGAAGCGAGATCAGCTTATTAACAGCAAGGTGTTTGTGGGGTTCACATCCCATCAGCAAAAGCTCCTTCAAGAGGCTTAATACCTACCAATTAATGGGTTTCTTACCCCACTTAATGGGTGTGTGCTAATGTAAGGGCCAGTACCTGGTGGATGGAAAGACGATAGTTTGGGGTTTTAGATCTTCAAAACAAGATCATCGTTTGCCACAAGCACAGAGTAGCTTATTGGTGTCCAGTGCCATAATGTAACATTGTCATATTTCTTAGATCATGGTGTGTCAGATGGTTTTGTTCTGAGGCAAGAGGTTGGACCGGTGAGAAGGACTGGCATTTTTATGTCAGGCTGTTTTGGATCTTGTCTAGCTTTAGAGAAAGGCACTTTGAGCAAGGTTTTTCTTTCCCTGTGAGTCAGTAGTTGCACTTCAGGACAAGGCCGTAAGGGTGACTGCTGAAGGTGGCTAGTAGTTCATCTGAAATAGGGCTATTTTGAGATTAGTAAACAGACATCTCCTTAGTGATCAAAATTAGTAGATTTGATCACCACAACAGTAACCTGTTGGTTAGTGATTATATGTTGTTATAAAGAATGAAAGAAAATGCGTGTTAGGTTCCTGAGATGGCACTGAGAAGAAACATCTTAGCCTCATTTGTGGAATTTAGGTTTTCATTTTTCTGTCACCTCCTTTTCAGAACCCTGCACTGAAAATCAGCAAACTATGGGATTACCTCAGGGTCACCTGGCAAAGAGAAAGGTGATTTATAGATAACATCTCTTGTTGAGCAGTTTGGTCAATGACTGCAGTGTCTGGGCTTGCTCACATCCAATATCTTCTACTTGAAATATGCTGCTTAACCAAGAAGGTCTTGAAAAATCGTGTCTTCAGTTGTGAGCAGAACAACTGTCTTGTAGGTGGGATGTGTAGTAAGCAGATTGTGCTCTTCAGAATTAGGCTTTTATTGACGACTGACTCCCACGTGAAGTGCGTATGGAAAAGGATCTGGAGCAGAAAATGCAGTATCGTCACTGTTTTTTTCAGTTGCTGTTTGCCTTCCTTGTGAGGGGCCTTCTTTGCCTGCAGTAAAGCTGTGAAAATTAATCACTTCTGCTACGTGCAAGACTCTTTCGGCTTTGGTGCAACCCGTAAGGACCAGACTAATGTCACTGCAGTGCTGCTTTGTTCAGGCTCTTCCTACAGGAGAGGAAGGTACTAGAACAAGTTACTGGCCAGGAGGACCAGAGAAGATGCTGTGTGAGTTCATCCAGCAGAATAAACAGCGCATAAATCAGATTAAATTATCTTCAGAGCGACCTTCAGATTTTAAAATGTGGTTTTCTTTGGTTTTTTTCTGGTACTTAAGCATGGCGTGTACCACTTCATGATTGTGTTGCACTTCTTAGTGCTGTCCAAAAGTACATCTGTCCTACGGTATGGAGCTTTAAGGAAATGTACTTTGGTACCTGGTGAATAGTTTGTGGGCTGTGCTGCTGCAAAAATATATTAAAGGACTGTAGATACAGCGGAGACTGTCAGACGGTAGGCATCAGACTTGGTAGAGCCTGAAAAATAGTGGGTAGAGGAGAAATGGAGAGTTTGACCAGTATCTAGAAAGCCGTGATAGATGGTATTTGCCCCTAGTGTGCAAAGATAAATCCCTTTGTGGTCACCCATGTTCTCTAAAAGAGCTCATGTGTTGTATTTTTCACAAAACCGGCTTGCCTGTTTCTTTCTGCTTTGCACAAAACCTGTTTTTTTTGTGATTTTTTTTTTGTTGCTTGTAAGTGTCTGAACACTTTTGAGTGTGGAAAATTAAGAGGTGTGGGTAAAAGGAATTGGAGAAAGGAGTGGGCACCAAATACATAGTAGAAAAGGGGAGGAAAACTACATATCGGTGCAGTGAAAAGTAAAATTAGCAGAAACAGTATTTTCTAGGTAACTCATTACCTTAAAACCAGCATGAAACGTTTTTAGTTCATAGTCGTGAAGGATGCATTTATTCTGTTCTGAGAGCTCCCCTGCCGCTTGCTTGGGACTGGTGTATAAGAGAAGGTGGATTCTGAGTAGTGTCTCAATTGTGTTTGATGATTGCCAGGCATGAAGTTATAGTTGAAATATTTTTGACTCGTTAACATGCTTTGAAAGCAAAGATTATTTCAGTGCTTTTTCTCTGAGTAAAAGTGGCAAAATTTGCTAAGTTCTGAGGATTGTAAAGATTTCTTTTTAAAGATCTCTTTTATGGGTATGAATTCTCATTGCCGTATATTTCTGTGTTGTTAGTTTTGTTTAGCAAAATGTTACCAATTTAATTGGTAAAAACAAAATTCTAATGCTTTTGTACTTCGTTTTGGAGTATGTGTGAAGTCTAATGAGTGAGCTCTTGGCATGAGTGAAATATTTGTATAACTGCTTTTGGCCTTTGAAGAAAGCTCAAATCACGTTTCGTGGTTGTGGGTTTTTTTTTTTTTCAGCCTGACTAACAGCACCAAAATTTCGCCAAAACAATTCCCCAAGCAGTACCATTGAATAAACACTATATGGGCCAGGAAAGCTGCAAAACCATCCTTGTTAAGGGAGCTTTGCCACTTTGCTTTTCGGGTGTGTAAGTCCACACTTCGGAGAATGAACTTAACTGTGATTTAAATGACCGGGGCTACTTACTGTTTGTTGCCTTCTTTTCTGGAAGTGGGTAGAAGGCAACCAGAGGCTACGTAGAGAAGAGAAACTAGTGTATCTGCTGAAATCAAAGCTTTTTGTATTTTACAGCATCAACGTTCGTTTCTACGGTTAAGAACTGTTTGTCCTTTTCTGGTGCCTTTGGGTATGTGCAGTACCCAGTTCGCATTCCTCGTGGAAAGTTGTTCCATATGGACACCACAGGTATTCCTAGCAGCAATTAAAGTTAATCAATACAAAGATTCTGATATTGAGATACATTGGGGAACCAGGTGACATTATGTTTTCATTTGGAACATTTCTTTCATGTCCCAGAGTGCTACGTGGTTGTTTGCTGATGGACAGAATAACATCTCTTATGTCATGGAGGTTTTGCAGTCGTGGGGATATGATGAAACCTGGTACAGGCTTAGCAAAGCCGAGATGCGGAGGGGCGAGGATTAAAGCAGTACAGGCAAGCGCTTGCTGAGATCATCTGGGAGCTGTTTGATCTCCTGTCTTTGGTTTGACTACCTCCCTTGCAGTGGGATGTTCTGGGATACGTTGTGTTGCCTGGCAAACAGGAACATCTCGTATTTGGGAATAAGCTAGGACAGCGTATTGAGACCATGACAGAAATAGGCTAGTGAGTTGCGAAAGCTGATGTGCTGGGAGCAGAAAGTTGAGGATCTTGATGGCCAGAGAAGCAGGGCTTCTGGTTTACTGCAGCTTTCCCTGCTCTAGTAAAGCAGAATGGAATACATTAAATATATATTTTCTGTGAATAAACACAAGGTCTGCCTTAGACCACTGACTCTGATCCTGCACGTGAAAATATACCTACAAGGTGTAGCTTAAGTTTTTTCATACTGTTGTTATCTGTGGATGTGGTGTGGTATCCGTTCGTAAGTTGTGTAGGTAAGCGTGTATGGTACGTGGTCCACAAAGCATATATATATGTATATATACACCTTGGCTATAACTGTTATTGTAATATGGATGGGTAGGCAGAATTCAAATATATTGTGTGGACTGTAACATTCAAATTTTGGAGCTGAACAATACCTACTGTGAGTATATCTGCTGTGTCTTCTGTTGCATGGAGAGTTGTATATATATTGCAGTAGTGTCATAACTGTGTGGAAAGTTTTATGCTAGGGTTTTGTGGGACATTGTAGTCTCTCACAGGTGAACAATGGTCTGAAACCTACAGTTCCTGGAAGAAACAGGAATCAGCCAAACACTTCGGTGCGGCAGCTTGACTAATACTTGACTAAGCAGCATTACGCCTCATACGTTCTCATGTTTACAGAGATATTGGCTGTTTTGCTTGAAAGGAACACAGTGTCCATTTTTTTCAGTTCATAAAGCAGCAAACTATGAAGGTAACCAAAGTGCTGTTATATATGAAAATGAAATTTTGTTAGGTTTTCAAATGTATAACAGCATCACTTCTTAATTTGTTTTCATACGGTTGTGATAAAGACCCAGCCTAGAGACCAGATCTCAGATGGCATGGTACAATCATGGGCGTGACAGTCTCAAATTCTTGCACTTTAAAGTACTCATTTAAAAAAAAGTATATATAATATATATTATTCAGACTGTCTGCAGACTCAGCCAGACAATCATGGCAAGGATAGTTTTGGAGGGGGGAGCTGGCTGTACTGGATGGATTAGCAAAAAGTCAACACTGGCAATTAAGATGTGAGACCAGTAGGAGATATAATACTTAATGGGACTGTAATTACTTGTCTAAAATTACTTAAATAGAAGGCTTAGCGTGACAAGAGTTTCTCCCAAGTTCAGCAGTCTGCATAAAGCACCTTGAGTTCCACTTACGAGCTCAGACGCAGCATGTATCTATTGCTGGATTGCTTTTAGCTTGAAGAGGAAAAATGATATTCTTGTAAACATTGTTAATAATTAATATTAAAATCTTTTAGAAGGGACAGTAAACTCGGGATTTATATCTACTCCTAGCTATTGGAGATTGTTTTGCGCATCAGGACTCATTCCAAACTCCTTTGTGCTTGCCCTGAAGCGTCTGCTGCTGCATCATGGAGCCAAGTTCTGGGACTAAACAGATGTTGGGTTTAATATAGAGCATGACACTTGTAGATCAGGCTATGATTATTTGGGGGTGTTTCCAGCTTGTTTAGAAAAAGAAGAGTTCTTAGTGGTGGTGATGATGATACTATATTAAACTAAATTGCTTGCTAAGAAGTTGTGTCTGTATCTTTTTTCAGCAAATAATTAGATTAATTTTTTTCAAGGGAAGACTAATATTTTTTCCCCAGTGAACCATGCATTTATTTAATGTGCATGGAAAAAAAAAATTGTATTTCATTGGTGATTTACTGCTGGGGTTAGGACTGACTTTTCCGGAGTGAAAGGAGATTTCCTGTTATTTGGTGTGTCTTGTGGTTGTCCCACTTCAGCGTGTGAGCAGGCAGAATCTGTTTAACCTTGTCTTCTCAAGTGTCTGGGATCTCCTGGACCTGCCTCTCTGTGCAGTGGGGGCTGTTAGGACAGTCAAGTTTAGGGAAAATCATGGGTGAGAATTTAAAATTTAAAAAATAACAATTTAAAAACATACGGTGTTGTGGTCCAAATACTGACCAACCTTTTATGTCCTCTGAAGATTTGAACCTCTACTGCTCTAACCAGCATGCAGTTAGAGGCACAGCAGTAGTGCCTCTTGATCAAAAGCAATTTGCTAATTTTGCGTGATAATTGCTGCTAACGGCAGCTGTTTCTAAAAGAAACATGTCTGCTGTTTAATAGCGTGTTTGAAAAGGGTTTAGGGTGGTGAATGAAGAATAGCATCTGTCTTGGAGAGGTGTTGGAGATCATGGATAGCATGTAGCCATCAAGGTTAAAGCATTGGGGTTCATCTGTTACCGTTGTTAAGATGCTGGGGAATAGTCTTGATTGTTTTTTAATTTTTAAGTATTTTTAGACGTTTTTCCTGCAGTATATTTGTGGACTCCGAAAGAAAGCCTTGTTTCCTCTGTCATCTGAAGTTCCTCAGAAATGTCTTATGTAAAGCTGGGCCTCTGTCTGTGGAGGTTGTAGGAGCTGAAGGTGCTCAGGCTGTATCACAGAATCATCGCAGAGCACTTCAGCGAGTTTTGAGATACTGTAAATTCCTCATGGAAGGAGTTAGCTTTGTTACACCCATTGTGTGTTGTTTCTAAGTATGGTGATCTACAATAAGTATCACTAGACCTTGCTGAGATTTTTTTACTTTAGAGGAGTACAGTGAATATAATGTTCTTAGGAGAGGAAAAAGAAAACTTCTGGGACATAACAGAGAGAAAAATCTGCATGTTTATTTGATTGCACCAAGATTTGTTGGCTCACAAATAAGTAGAAGGCAAAGCTTGCAAAGTCCGCATAGCTACTAACTAGCTCTACAAGTGTTTAGAGCTCAAGCTAGCAATTGGGTTCTTCTGACAGACCTTGATGGCTTGAGGTTTCTTTCATTTAGAGGAAAAAATGATAGACTAGTGCCATATTTTTCTGTGACTTTGAGGAAGTGCTGTGGAGTAACAAATACAGTTTGGAAGGAGCCGGGCGGGCGGTAGGGCACAGGGAGAGCTCACAAGCCAGCAGCTCACCCAGTTGCTCTGGAGTATGGCTTTGACCACAGAAGTGGGCGTGTTCTTGGGCAATGTCCATTTGACAATGATACTGAAAATAGGCAATAAATCATTTATTTAAACTTGCTTTGGCAGCACTATATGTTTTGGAGGGTTTGATGTAATGGAATTTAATCTACTGGGATTGATCTGCAGGAAATGTGGAAAGTATGCAGACTCTTCAAGAACTAGCTTGCAAACTGTTACCATCTCTCCCCTATTGCTGGGGAAATGAGTTAAATGGAGAGCTTTGGGAGCTGCAGCAAGCTGTGAGAATAGCTCGTGAAACAGAGAATAAAGTGGAGTTACTCTCCGTAGGAGGATGGGCCAAGGATTTAGGGCACGGTCGAAGCGCTGGCACAGGGAACTCGAGCTGTAGGCTGAGGTGGAGGAATTTGAAGGCAGAGCTCCAGCTACCTCTTGTTTGTCTTTTCCCTTAGGTGTTCATCTTGGAGCAAGCAAGCTGCTCCTTACGTGAGCTGGAAAGCACTAGCAGAGGACAGGAACTTGAAGCAGAGACAGACTTGAACTGTCTGTGCTTCCAAGAAATAACAGTTTAAATGTATGACCTTTAAGTCATTTAAAGGTGCAGGGAAAGGACTTGGGTCAAGATACAGGTCCAGGGTCAAGAGCATTGTTGTTGGCTTTTGCAAGATTTGGGCACGTGCAGCCCAGGGGCTGCAGAGCTGAGAAGTCCGTGTACAAGCTGAACCTTGATTCTTCTCCTTTGAAGTGATGATCCAGTATTCTCATGTATTATGCAAAAGGGCTTCTCTTCTACTATATTCTCTAGCTTTAGTAATCATTGGCTTTATTTCAAAGGTAGTGTGCACTGAGTCTGAGGCTTTTTTCTTTGAAGCAGCAAAATTTGTGTTCAAGTGAGGTGCATTCATCCTGTTCTGTAAGAACTTCAACCAAAGTTCTAGAAATCCTCTTAAACTAATTATGTTTTATAATCCTTTAGTGCTTCTCCACAGAATTCCCTGGCACAAACTTCCATTTTTTACTCCTAGGCCACTTTTAGATTTCTCTTCCTGCAAGTAGTCCCCATGACAAAAATGGCTTCTGCAAATGCTGTAGATAGTGTCTTCAGAGCTTTTTGCTAAATGAGACATAGATGAGGTTATAAGGTTATTGTGTGTGTCTCCGCTTTGGTCAGATGTAAAGGGAGGTGGTAGAACCCAAACTGCCTTGTGAAAATAGAGCTCCCTGGGTGCATGACGGCAGAGTTCCAGTGGTGAAGTTGTAAGAGCAGATGTACTGAGACAATGTAAAGTTTCATCTCGCTGTGTTCTGCTCTGTCTTCTGGAGCAGCGAATAGCGATGGTGGAGGATGGAGTACTAGAATGGAGAGGAGTGTGGAGTGGCATTTTCCCAGCCTATAGTGTCCCCTACCAACAACATGTAGAAAATAATAAATATTTTTCTTATTTTTGTAGGATCTCACCTTTTAAAGACCTCTTTATTACTTAGTAGTGTCCTGTAGGATGAGAGGCAATTGGCCTCAAGTTGCGTCAGGAGAGGTTTAGATTAGGTATTAGGAAAAATTTCTTTACTGAAGGAGTGGTCAAGCATTGGAGCAGGCTGCCCAGGGCAGTGGTGAAGTCCTCATCTGTGGAGGGGTTTAAAAAACGTGTACATGTGGCACCTGGGGACATGCTTTAGCAGGCATGGGGGTGTTGGGGTAGCGGTTGGACTTGATGATCTTAGAGGTCTTTTCCAGCCTGTGATTCTATATTCTAGTCTCTGTGCTGGCATTTTGTTTTTTTCTGAAATATTTGGGTACTGTGCTTTCGCTCCAAATCTCACATGTAAGTTCTTCAGATAGCTTCCGTGATGGCTGCAAACATTGCAGCTTTTTGTTGCATCTCTTTGTTTCTTTGTAGTAACTTTTCCTCATTTTTATACTGTTCTTTATTAAAAATAACTGCTACTAGAATGGTCTTTTTTGGATGTAACTGCTTCTTCGAAGATGAGGAGTCTAAGAATCAGTACTGGAGTGATTCATAGAATCATAGAATAGAATTATGAATGTTAGAAAAGACCTCAAAGATCATCAAGTGCAACCGTCACCCCAACACCACCACGCCTACTAAACCATGTCCTGAAGTGCCACATCTACATGTTTTTTGAACCCTTTCAGGGGACTCCACCACTGCCCTGGGCAGCCTATTCCAATGCTTCACAACTCTTTCAGTAAAGAAATTTTTCCTAATATAAAATCTAAACCTCCCCTGATGCTGTTTCCTCCTGTCCTGTCGCTGGTTATTTGGGAGAAGAGACCAACACCGGCCTCACTACAACCTCCTTTCAGGTAGTTGTAGAGAGCAATAAGGTCTCCCCTCAGCCTCCTCTTCTCCAGACTAAACAATCCCGGTTCCTTCAGCTGCTTCTCATAAGACTTGTTCTCTAGACCCTTCCTTGAGTTCTTCACGGATTCTTGCAACAGATCCTGTATCTTTGTCAAGACTGAGCGAAGAGTTGCTGCTGGGTAGTAGCTTACACCTTCCAATTTATCTGTTCCTGTTCTGATGTCTTATGATAGCTCTGGAGGGAGTATTTAGGTTACACAGTAATACATTGTACAGTGCTTTTTTTCAAAATATAAACTTTTAAAGCTATTAGTCACAGTTATTTCTTCTCAAAAGATGGGAGATTATTGAAGGTGATGTCATGGAAGACGTAAGATGCTTAGGAGCATCCCTGGCACATAATTAATAGCATCATGGTGGGTTTTCCTTTAATTAAATTGCTGAGAAAGGTGTGAAGCACTGATAAGCAGCCTGGAGAATTGAAATCTTCTTGTTCTTTGCACAGATCAAGTACAACACAGCTAGTAACGACAAGGGGGTTTGTAGTGCGTCTCTACCAACTACTGTGGCGTTGCTTCAGAAAGCAGTTGTGCTTCTGATGTGTCCATTTTTTAGCTTTTTTTCCTCCTTGAAGTAGCTGACTGGAACCAACCACATAATTTTACAAAGATCAGAAGGTTCGTGTGTGGTCAGTAGTACCTTTCTTCACTTTATTCAGGTTAACTGTGCAGCATAGGGCTGTGCTACTTTTGGCGAGGTGGGAGCTTTCAAGGTGTAGTTCACCGATGGCACGCAGGAATTAGCTGCACAGTTGACTGCCTTTCTTGACAATGGGAGTCATTTTCCATCTATGCATATTCTGTTGGAAAATACATTTTTGAATAGCTTCTCAACTCGACGCCCTTGTTTAAATTGTGAATTCCTTGCAGTTTTACCCACTGGTAGCAGCCTTGAGATTGATACAACTGTGACTCTGTGTTCTTGCTGAGTGCAATCTATGAAGATCCAAGTGAGACAATGACTGAAGTATATAGCGCAGTAACTTTTAACTTTGGGTGAAGATGTTATTCTCCTAAGTTGAAAGAAAATCTTCGTAATGTCTTCCTATGAGCCTTTTTTTTTTTACATTTCGGTAATTGTTCAAGGTAGCAAACTAAAGCTTTACTGATAGCTAATTTAAGATCTGTATATTCCTTATTTGTACACAAAACACTGTAAACGTTTCTCCTTTTTTTTTTTTTCTTGAAGAAATGAAAATTTAGAAAGGGATTTGCCAGATAAAGAAGATGGGAGCAAATAGCAGCAGTATCAGCGAGCTTCCAGAAAATGAGTACTTGAAAAAATTATCAGGAGCAGAGCCCATCTCTGAGAATGACCCCTTCTGGAATCAGCTGCTGTCTTTTAGCTTTACCACTCCAACAAACAGGTAAGAGGGTGCTTGCTGAAGAACTGCGCCTTGGTGATGTATTTGTGGAAGTGACAATTCTGAAAGCAAATGAGTGTTTTTTTTATCATTCCTGTTTTAGGTAGGAGAGGAATAAATGCCTGTGTAAAATGGATTCTGTTGTTTCTAATTTTGGAAGCTCTTTCCACCACCTCTTCCATTCCCGTGGGTTCCTTTCTTCTTCATAATAGCTATCCATTCTCCTGGTGGCTGGGAAAGATCAGAAGTAGGGTCTGTAGTGTTGGGGGAGCTTTTTTTTTTTTATAGCTAGCCTCTGGCTTTTCTGGAGTTGCTGAAGACTCCAATGTGTGATGTTTCCACTGAACTTACAGCAAATTGTGCGTCTTCTGTAACTTAATTGTAGATCAGCTGTTGAGTTTTTTAATCTCCGTGTTTCACCCCCCCTTACACATTTTAAAAAGAAGCTTGGCATGGTGTCTCTGTAAAAATGTTTTTCTAAATATCTATATAAAATTCAAGATTTGCATGTCTTTTCTCTGTAGCCAAGTGGTGTAGATATAAATGGAATTAATGTTTTTGAGAGGATCCATAGCACATCTCCAGAAATACAGAACATAAATCCTTGTGACTTCTGTTAATCCAGGTCCACTGCTAAATTTGTTGGCTTATGTGATGATTATCAGTCTTACAAGAACACTCTGGTATTACTTTAATACCTTTCGGTATTACTTAAACTGATTTGCGGTTTACCAAGTGACCTGATACTTTTCTGTCAGGTGAATGTCTTAGCCCTTGTATTATTACCAGTATTTCCTTGCAAAGGACCTAGTTTTTTTGTAAAGGGTCATAACGGGTTACATCTAAACACTTGTGTAACACGTTTAAATAGGCCACAGCGTGTTACTGCTAAACTGGGGAACGCTTTTAATCTTTAATAAATTGGAAATGTGTTTGAGAGTAGTTCTGGCCAATTTTATTGCCACATTCTTTTTTTTTTCTTGTTAAGACAGAGCTCCTGTCAAAATGAGTGGTCGTCAAAGGTATCTTTTTTTCAGAAGGTGAAAAACTAGCGCAGATTTATGACTACTCTGAGCTCTTGAACCTTGAATATAAATAGTGATTGAATGAGGAATGGAATGTAATTTCTAGTGAGATTCAGTTTCCACGTTACATGACTGACCTCTGTGCTGTCTTGTGCACGGTAGCTTCTGAAAGGCGACGAGCCACGTTTGTGTTCATGACAATAAGGAGCAGATCTGATAGATAGTCTGTGTCTCAGGGTACAGTGCCTGTGAGTAAGTGAAAGTTCAGACAGCTGGGAGGGAAAGTGGTTAAGGTAAACAACTGGGAGGTGTTTACTAAGCATTGTTTGTTGTAAAGAGTGAAGAGGAGGAAGAATATTTTTGTCTTCTGCATGGAGAGGATCGCCAGAGGTTAGCAAGGAGGTACCGTGCTGTGAAGGGTTGTAAAGCATGGTACAGAATTGGCAGTGGGTGAGGGAGCAGTCGTTTTTTCTCTAAGATCCCTGAAAATGCAAGAATTGCTTACAGCGTACCCATGACTAACAAGACGGACAATGTTCTATGAAGTCACATAATACCGCAGTGGGTTTTCTTAGGAGGAAATAGTTATATATAAAGCCCCAGCAATTTCTTCCAGTTGTTCTACTGCTCCTCCCTCCCCCACCAAAGTAAAAGAGTTCTTTTTATAGTTCACTTTGTAGCTTTATTTGTGCCTATTTCATGGAATCAGATCCAGTGCTGAGTAAGTTTGCTTCAAAACAAAACAAAAAAACCCAAACAAACCAGAAACATAATTGAAAAACCAAGCAAACAAAAAAACCTGATCCAAAAATCCGTTTGCAAGTTTAATTAGCTGAACACCAGATGGTGCTCTTGCCTGGCAGCTAGGAGAGAAGTATTTTGAGAGGCATCTTTTGTCCAGCTTAATAATTGGAAGGAAACAGAAATTTCCCATGAAGTTGCATCTACCTGAGAACCATTTGACAAATGATGTCAGATGCTGTTGGCTGCTCAGCACCCTCAGCCATTGTCTAAATCAGATAACCTTGCCTGCAGGAACAGAACAATAGAGGTCAATGTTCATTTCTGAGATGGAAAGCTTGCGAAATATCAAGTTAACTCTGGTTTGTTTTAATGAGGCTGGAGTGTAGGTCATCCTTCTGACAGGAGCAAGATGCTAGGTTTTAACTGTTGTGGAAAGGGGCCAGTTTTCAGCTGTCAGGACACAATTTAAAGTTTTCTTCTCGTTTCAAATTATACTTTTTCTAATTATGTGTTGCAAAATCAGTGTGTTTATAGTAGGCAATGGTTAGCGAGTGTTACTGGGAGCCGTATAAGTGCTGTGTGTGGATTTCATGGAGGTAATTGGTGATACTCTAGAGTAAAAGATTTATCCTACTTCTTGAACTTTTGCAAAGATGGGACTGATACGATCCCCTGGGAGAAGAGGGTCATATTCTCTGGACGCTGCTTTGGACATACTTACCTTCTATGTGTGGCAGTACTATAGGGAGAGAAGAAGAGAAAAACATGAAGAGAGAAGGTAGTAGGAGAATGCGTGGTGGTAGGAAAAGCAAACGGACAAGGTCAGAAAAGCCAATGGAAGACCAGTGACGCGTGGGAGGTGGTGGGGCAGGTGTAGGGTAGATTGCCTCTTCTCGGTGACAGATGCTGGACGCGTTCATGCTGTCGTCGGGAAGCCTTGTCCCTAGAAAGGAACCAGCATGTGCAAGGAAGGCAAAGGGTACTTCTGATACATTTAAGGGAAATTTGAATCCCGGTGGATAAGTAAAGTTTGTGGGGTGTTTAACACTTTTCCATGTATGCTTTCTCTCTAATCACAGAATCACAGAATAGTAGGGTTTGGAAGGGACCTCTGTGGGTCACCCAGCCCAACCCCCTGCCCAAGCAGGGTCACCCAGAGCAGGCTGCACAGGACCGCGTCCAGGCGGGTCTTGAATATCTCCAGAGAAG
>Ga0065711_1041178_pt1 | contig 16356 bp, 14 predicted proteins | sample Hoacrofraction12_FD_59098 | JGI IMG/M metagenome (GOLD analysis project Ga0065711, IMG submission 59098) | Hoatzin crop microbial communities from Cojedes, Venezuela - Epithelial fraction 12 v2 (version 2) | ecosystem: Host-associated > Birds > Digestive system > Esophagus > Crop | place...
CCATTTTCCTAACGGGGGCTGGGGCGGACCCTTGACACGCACAGGTCAGGGCTTTTGCTGTTGCTCAGGTCTGGGGGTTTGAGCACCTTTTTGGTCAAGCCCACCCTCCCGGCTGCTCCACAGCAGCAGGGCGAGAGTGGTTGCAAAGGGACTTTCTTGGGGCAGTGAGCAGGTGAGCAGAGGTGCAGTGGGCTGGCTGGCTAGTAGGGTCTCGTTTCGGGCAGGCTGGACTCACTCATGCTGGTGGAGAGGGTGATGCTGCTAGGAGAACATCACTGGGAGGCTGCAGTCGCCATGCCAGCGCGGTGGCTGGGCACCTGCAGCCGTGCTGCCCATGTAGCACAAGCTGCTGCCACTTCCCTCTCCTCGGCCAGTGTCTGCCATAACCCGGTTTTCCATCCTCAGGGGTTGAGCGCTTGTTCCCCAAGGAGCCTCGATGCATCCGGGCACTAATTTAAGTGGAAAGAAGCAAGACAGTAAAAGCTTCTTCTGTGGGGCAGCACCACCACCTCTGTCTCCAGCATGGACCCCCAGGACGAAGCCTGGCAGAAAGTGCCCGGGTCAGCTGCAACATGTGCCCCTCAGTGCGAGGGACCATTTTCCCCCAAGGAGCTCTGAGTAACCCCCCAAAGGACACCCCCTCTCTCCACATGCAGCGAGCCAAGGTTTGATGTCCCAGGTTCAACAGCGAGAATGCCTCTCATTCCACTGCATTTTAACGTCAGCTTTCAGTTCGATGTGTAGCTGTATTCACCTTTCAGTTTGAGGTCTTTGAGGAGCTATCCCCACTACTAAAGTCAGCGGTAGCCCCCTACCCCTAGCCCCATCCCACCTCTTTCTTACCCCCCACCGAGGGGCGAGGGGAGCCCCGAGGAACCCCTTCTCCTGTCCTGATTTACACCAAGTCACTGTCTCTGCACCTCTGACCCCCAGGGAAAGGGAGGGGAAACAACATTTCTTCTTGTGCAGATGACCATGCTCAGACCACCTGCTCCGTGGGGCAGGGGCTCTGTCCTCCTCCATACCCACAACAGACAGGCACCATCCCTGGGGATGAACATGTAACGATGAGGCAACGCCAGTATTCCCCTTTGGGAGAAAGTTCCTCAGCTAGACTTGGGTTAAATTTTGCCAAATAGCAACGACACCAGAAAGTACAAGTAGCTGGAGTAACCTAAACTGCTTATTGGCTTGGCTTCACCTGTTCTGCCCACATTTAAAAACAAGGACAAAACCAGAAAGATCAGATTCATCGCAGGAGGAAGAGCTGCTTCCAGGTTTGCTCAGGACCCACAATGGCTGCAGCACTCACCCAAACGAGACGCTGCTCGGTTCCCTCCCACACACCAAAATGCTTTGAAATCTCATCTTCCTGCTCGAAGAGAGGGCTGTAACCAGCAGGTTTCCCACACTGACCTTGCTTGGATACATTTTTTTGTTTGTTTGAACAGGAAAAAAATTACTTATCATCTGTGTTAAAACTAAGTTATTTCTCCATTCCATTTCTGAAAGGAAAATTCATTTACTAGCAGACCCTTGCATTGACTCAAATCTCTGTTTCAGCCCTTTCCTTCAGACTGTCAAGTCCTCAAGCCCAAGCTCCCCACTCCACCTTCTTGGTGAATGCTCTGGCAGAGACTGTATCCCACTCACCTTCCATCCCACTCCTGCCTGGTTTATCCCACATGGGGATTTTGCTGCTGACATCTGCAGCCCCTCTGCTTTCCAGGGTGAGTTGCCTGTCTTACTGACTTGGCTTAAACTCTTTGGAATGGGGACACTGCGGCTGTGTGTCTGTACGTGGCCTGGTGTAACCGTGTCCTGACGTAGTGCTACCATGCGCTAAGAGTTATAAGCAGGAAGGGAAATCTTGACAACTGACTCTTCACCATCACTTCTCTGTTACTTGACTTACTATCTCAGATACCCCTGTTGGACTCCAGCTTTTCCCCACTCCTCCTGCATTTGTCTTCCAGTGGAGTTTCTTTGCTACTGAAGGTAATATTAAAAGCCATTAATTTTTACAGGTTGTCTCCCCTATGAAGTATCTGGACAGCCCCGTGAAAAGATCAGACAGCATTCGCTTCCTATCTCTAAGCACAGAGACCTGCCTGCGGGAGGGTAGAGGAAAGGGAAGGAGGAAGATCACCTGAGAGGATTCCTCACACAGAGGTGTCAATCAGAGCCTGGCCGTAAGGAGGGAAGAACAGGATCACAAAACCAAACTGTGAGGATGATAACTCGCTCAGATGTGGGCACCAAATGGCAGCCACAAAGAAACTCAGATTCACTTTCTCTCCCACCAACCTCAAGGAAAACAGGCTAGCAACGCTCCCAAGCCGAGCTGGGCTGTGGCTGCAGGGTGGCGGGCGAGGTTTCAGCCGCTGGGAACATCTTCTGAGCTCCTTCTCCCTTGGGCAGCTCCTAATAACTTGGCAGCTCTGCAAAGGATCTGTTGGAGGCAATCACTTGCCTTAACCAAGAAGCCTAGACAGCTGGAAACTGGAGAGTTGATTGCGTCTGTGCTCCCCTTGGCGTCTCTGCCTTTGATGGTTTTATGGCCGTTATAGCTCAGCATCCCAGCGTAAGAGCCACTTGCCAGGCCGTCTCAGCAAGGGACGAAATTGCTGAACATATCAGAGGTTTCTTTTTTTTTTCTATCAAGAACTGCTATGATTAGCAGTATTAACCAGCCTGGCCACTGTGACAGTGACTTGTATTGGAAACAATGACTTTGGGAGATCTGCTAGACAAAAGTGAAATAATTATCGGGGCCAAAAGCCTTAAGGAGATCTCCAGTTTCTAGCAAAGACATCTTAATATATCAAAGTTTCGAGCAAAAGGGCAAAATAGTTTCCACAAATCAAAAGTTTAATTCAAAGAAACATCAGAATTAGTAAAAAAACTGACAAGGAAAAGGAACTTTAAAGCAGCTCTAGCTTCCAGTGTAACCAAACACAGGTAATACCAACCTAGCCATCTGAAAACAAAGCACATGGGAATTTGACTGCTTTTGGGTTCTGAATCATCAAATTAAAAATATGTACTCGGAGTCTGGCCACAGCATATTCAGCGTCAGTTGCTGCGGCAAAGTACCAATCTGGTATCTAGAGACTATAAAAGCCAGAACTCAGCTCTGCAATCAGATCTAGCTTTTTCTTGGCAATGCCCCAACCCATCATGACAGAAATTAATTGTTTTTGCAAGTAGCAGAGACTGAATCAGTGGTATTAAACCAAAATTTTCTTCCAAATGGTAGACCTTGAAAAGTAACTAGCATGCACCACACATGAGTAGCTATGGATAAGTACTTCTGATATGAAAACCATAGCATTGTAAAATTGAGATGCACTTTTTTCCTTGGCTTTTTTGTCTTCTCTGAAAGGGTCTGTCAAAATAATTCACAAATCATACCTGTCAAACCCAACTGAGATACTGGAGAGGAAACAGCAGTCAGCCAGGACCCAGGGGCATCATGAGCTGGAGCTGCACCAGAACTTAGCCCTGCAATCAGGGGCCATTGCACCTTTGTTGCCAGTGCAGAGTAGATGAGGTCTTCTTTGTAAGACCTCACTGGATTCACAAACAAGCATGCTGATCTCTGATCAAGTTCCATAGTGCAGTCTGCTTTTGCGCCTCTCTCGCTCACTGTCCTTGATGCTGTCTCAGAAATGCTGGCATGTCGTAGCCACTCGGGACCCTCTGCTGCTCTCTCCAGTGCTAGTCTTGCCAACATCACCTATCAGAGGCCAGAAGGAGGAGGCAGTGTTGTCCTGCCAGCACAGCTGGGTCTCATTTCTGCTCCTGAGGGTCAGGACAGTATTTCTGCAGCTGCTTCACACCATCACACACACCCTGCAGCCAGCACTCCTGGAGCAAGTGTGAGCATCCCCAGCCCAGTCCTGTGTACACACATAAGCCTGATTATTTTTTCTCTTCCAAGTGCTTCTGCCATGCTTTATAGTTCTGCCTGGATGAGGCTCCTGAGGAGCCTTCACAAAGCATAGGGCTGGGTCCCGAGCTAGTACATAGCATAGGGCTTTCAGGGACCCTTGAGCAGATATGGGGCTCTCATCACTAACAGAGCAATGAGGGACTGAGCCTCCAGAATGCTCTGGCCACTTGTGTATATCCTGCAGATGGGTCCTCTAAAGAGCTGCTGTCCTCCGTGGAGAGCAGGTGTGGATTAAATCAGAACCATTCCCGAACTTCACCATAAAACTCCATTTCCTACTGACACAGGCAGCAGTGAGGCACAAGTTACAACAGTCCTGGGAGCTGGTGCCCTCAGCACCTACTGTAAAGCTTGTAAGGACATGTTAGGGCATCTCCATGACGGTGATCAGGGCAGGCATGGACTCACAGGTCAAGGTGAAGTACAGACTGGTCAATTTATTCATCCCGTGTTCCTCGCTCCAACCATCAGTCTCCAAAATCAATCATATGCAGGTCAGAGATTTGACAAAGGTTTGTCTAACCTGTCCTTGAAGCTTCCCAAAGGGGAAGGCTCCACTCCTTCTCCAGGTGACCCGCTCCGATACCTCATGGCAGGAAGTAGAAGGCAGGAGCCGGCCCCAAGCTGGGGAAAGGCAAGATCAAGGAGTAAGGATGGAGGAGCACAGCTTCTTGCATCAGCGTGATAAGCAGCCAGAGACAGGCAGTAAGACTGTCTGGTGTACTTACGAGTGGAAGGAGAACATTAGTTGGGTGAAGTGCCCACCCCGTAACTCTCCCGGCCCTTTGTTGCTCACAGGACAGGGCACTGCTGGTTGCCATCTGCAGCCAGCGCGGGCTCCACGTGGAGGGCCGGAGCCACAGTGGTGAGGCTGACACTGCTCTGGTGGCTTTCAATAGCAACAATGGCAGGCACTCCAAAGTGAGGAACACAACCCTGACACATTTAGCGCCGTAACCTCCCTTGAAAATAATGAGAGCTGGCTCCTTTGTGGGTCCGGGGCTGAATGAGCGTAGTAAATCTTGTCACCCTTAACTTCTGTGTCCAGGGAACTTGATGCTCCTCATCCATTTGTTGGACTCTAAGCCATCTCGTAGAGGGAAGGGCATGGTAGTAGCTTGTAACATGCCCAGGATGAATCACTTTACGCAGACTGTATTTTGGTGTGCTTATAATGTCCTCCCTGTATGTTTATAATGTCTAGCCTTATTAAGGGCTGATGGCCTTATCTTAATTTTCCTGCAAACCAGATGCATGTAATGATAGTAATTTCTATTATTTTCCCAGCTGTACATTCTTTTGCTGGTTAATCTTTGTTTCCATGCAGTTTAACAAGGGTTATGTGGACGTGCATAGACTTCTCGCTAACTCTTGGAAAAGAATAAAAGTCATGATTTGTATTTCCAGGCATTTGTAAAATCCCAGCAGCTAGCTGGTATCTGTACTAGCTAGATACAACTGCTGTGAGACACCAAGGTCAGCCCACAGGGCAGCCATCAGGACAACAGCCCAGGCCAGGGCAGGCTATAGGGGCACACCAGTAGAGACCTGCAGGCTCCGGTTTGCACAGCACTTGTTATCTGAACTGCAAAGACATTTAGTCGAGCAAAGCTTAACTCAGAGCTTAACTTCAGTGATAACGTAGCAAATAACACAGGTGAAATGGCCTCCTGGCACACAAGAAGCAGAGTTCTCTGGTCTTAGAGGTTTTCATCCTGAAGTTACGTGAGCTCACAGTGGGGAGGTCCTTGGGTGAGAGACACATCCTCCGCTCTCCTGGTGCTGCCCAGAGTTAGTTTCAGAGGGACTCAGGCTCCGCGTGGTGTTGAAGCCTGCCTTCATCTTCTTGAGGGATGTCACTGGCTGAAACCTAGCAAGTCTGGTTAAGCATATGCGAGCTATTCTTTTCTGAGAGGCTGTGATTTGACCGATGGGGGTGTATTTTCACATTAATGAAAAGGCTAACCAGCTGCTAGGTTTAAGATATACTGCCTCCAAAAAAGGGAATCTGACAGCTTTTTAGAGAAAAAGCTCACAGATTTTGTTTTCAGTTAACAGCAAAACATCATGCTTTCTTCTCTCCTCAATTTCAGGAACTGTTCTGATGAAAAAGAAATTGTGAAGGAAAAATAACCCCCAAGGTTTTTGTGACCTTTTAAATTTGCAGCTGAAAACGAGACTGAAGAAGGGAATACCTTGGGGACCATTACTAATTGGAGGTGCTTCCTTTGCCTTCCCTTCTCCAGGCAGAATGAGGCAAGAATGCCAGTTTATTTCTCTATCCCATTGGATTTAATGTGTTTGGGAAAATTGTTTGTCTTCTGTATGTCATGGTGTTATCATGACCCATATTTCAGTTCCTAGGTTTCACAGAATGCTGCCCCTGCATCCCTCCTTCCAAATCAGATCCAGATATAGTGGAGTTTGTCAGTTCCTTCTCCCTAGGTACAGGAATTGGAAGAATAATTATCACCTTGATAATTTTATTTTGTGCAAAAAAGAGAAACCGAAACCACATTTGAACAAGAGTCCTTATACTTCGTGGCATCCAACTGGTGAGCAGGACAAGGCTCAAGGCCATCTGCCCTAGCTGCTCCTGACATCTGCTATCTTAACTGGCCAGCCTGAGGATCAGAACGAGTTACTATTAATTATTGAAGGCAGCATTTTCAGTAGTGGCTTCTTTGGCAGGGGTCAGTGTAATGTCCATTCAGCTGCAGACACACTGAAAACTAAATGCATGACCCCAGTCAAAGTTCATTGCAGAGACACAGATCTGGGCCATGACCTTAGAAATAGCTCAGCCTGTTTTGTAGGAACAAGAAGGTGTAGAATTACCTATTAGAATAAAGTTACCATCTTCAAATGGATGTCCATATAGATCAGCAACTGCTACCATAAATCAGTGGAAAGATTTCTGAGGATGACTGACAGCAGCACCTAATCGTATGGATTTTTTTTTAAATTATCTTTTCACCTGCACTAAGCATCAGGTCAGAGGCTGGAGGCAGTGCTGTCTCATCTGGCATGCTCACTGAGAGACTGCAATGTCCAGCGTCCCCAGGAAGGCAGAAAGAAGGAGGGACAGGGGAAAGCAATGCTGACAATATAGCTGACCCTGAGGTGGGGTAAAGTCCTTTTACTTTACATTTTTTGTTAAAACGTTTCTCAGTTCAGGTAAGTGGAGACGAGCAGAGTGATGCAGCCCGTACCTGGCACGGAGGTGTCGGAGAAGCGTGCGGCGTGGGCAGCGAGGGAAAAGGGTTCTCTGCCTGTCAGGTGCAATACACTGCTGCGAACAGAACGAGTCACTGAAGCAAACGTAGAGACTGGATGATTTAAACTGACATTTCCAGATGCTCCCTGTGGCATAGTTGTTGAAAAAACCCTAGGGACCAGGAAACCTGGAAATGACCATTTGAGACTGCAGCACTTCAGGAGAGATTTTGCCATCCTGCCCAGAGGTTTCAGAGGGGATGGTGGCCTAAAAGGATTCCCTTGCTCTGATTGTTGTCCTGGCAGCTAAGAAAGGGCCCCAGGTCACAAAGCTGTTGCTCCCCAGCATTGTCTGTCTTAAGGTTGCCCAAAATGCTCCAGGCAACAAAACAGAGCCACTTATGCCACTGACTGCACCCCAGGATGTGCTGGCAAGCTCTGATGGTCAGCTCTGGTGTCTCAGAGAAGTCCTTGGTGCCAGTTCTCTCCTGGTTTTCCTCTACTTGAAGGTGAGAAAAGGCTCAGGAAGAATTTCCTTGGTCTTTCAGGCACCCCTTGCAGGTGCTCACAGCTGTTATCCACAGGCCACCATTAGTAACCAAGCTTGTCGTGGCCACTAGCATCCACCCACATGTGCCCCCATCCATCTTCTCTCCAGTGGCAACATCTGGACACTCAGGTCATGTCTCCAGTCCCAAGCCAATGCTGGACTGCACAATCTGCAGTACCTGTGCATGATTTCTAGTCAAAACCATCTCTGAGGAAAGCTGGTTTGCCACAGCTGAACGGCAAAGAGGCATGGTATTTCAGATGACTTGAGTGTAAGTTTGCAAATCCCCATACAGCATTATCTTGCTGGTGTGAGCAGAGCCATGGCTCCCATAAACACAGCCAAGAGGGTATGTTTGCATTTCTTGGACATGCAGTTAGTGGGGCAATCCTCCTCTTCTGGAAATTAGCAATACAGCAAAAAAAACTCGAGGTGAGCTGTTCAGACTGATGAATGTATTTTAGGATTTATCTAAATATATCACAAACTAAGTGTTTCTAACAGTGCTTAAATCTCCTTTTGTGTGTGTGTGTGTGTGTGTGTGTGTGTGTGTGTTGATGGATGTTACAGAAGCAGTGTACAGGCTCTCCTGAAGTGCCTGACATAGATCAGTCTTTACTGAGCCCTTAAAGATCACCGGGAAAAACATTTCCCTTGAACTCTGCAGAAATTCTTCACGCTGAGCATAAACCACCATGAGCTGCCTTACATGGAGAAAAGAACAGTGATCTTTCAGGACATTGCAGGATTGATGGAAATGGCTTATAAACACGTTGAACCTCAGGAATAAATGTGAAGGTTAAGTCAGAAGACACATGCTCCATCTGCAAACCTTTGGCCATTCTTTCAGTTCCCGTAGGAGGATGGATGTGGAGGTTCAAACCGGAACTGCCATTTAGAAGAGGGATGTGGCTAAAGTCTATTTGTAGGGGAATTTTCAGGTATTCCAGTCTAGGAGATTGCTGTCTAGCATATTGTTTCAACAAGCCGGTGAAAACTGCCAAGCATTTCGCAAGGTAAGGAAGAGGAGAAAAATTACCCAAGAGCTACAGGAGGCCTTGTGGAAAGACAGAGTGAAGTGCCCCATGGAAATGATCAGCATGAGTATTAGATCAATGGCAAAAGAAACAGTTAATGAAAAGACAGGACAAGAGACTGGCTGTGTGTCAAACCCTGGAGACAAAAAAGGACAACAGAGCACAGATAACAGCTCAACTTGGAAAGTCCCGACCATGTTGTCCCCCCAGAGAAGGCAACAGGGGCCATGCAGAGGAGAGAGGGGGCAGAGGTGGTCCCAACTGTAGGGTGACATCTGAGCCCCGTACAGACTTGAGAAGACAGCGAGGCTGATCCGCTGTAGTCAACAGAAAGGGAACTGGAGTAAGAAGACATTATGCTAAAATTACGCAGGGGAAAATCCTGCCTCTGGTGAAAACTTCTCACTTTCAGTCAGCGTTTCTCAGGGATTTTCTTGCTCTTGTCGCTTATTAGGCTGTGAACATAGCCTGTTAACCAATGCTTGGGCTTGTTAAAAAGTATTATTATTTGGCAATAACAGACAAGTTTCTGGTTTAACAAAAAACAGATATGATAAAATGGCTGAACCTACAAATACCACTCTAGTGACAAAAATCAATCAAGATGATTTTGCTGCAGTTTTCTTCAGGAGGGAAAATTCCGGTAGTGCCAGATGAACATTTTGGTCTTTTTGAAACTAAACATTCTCATTTCTTGTTGGGTTCTCAACTACTCAGCATGACTCTTTGTGTCAAATTACTTTGATTTTGTGTTATAGCAAACATTATAATATAAATGCAGGTAAGTAAAGAAGAATCAGTATGGAACAGCTTGATCAACCCAGCACAATTTCAGAATTTTCACTACAATATTTATTTATTTATTTGTTGGTATGTAGCATCAAAATCAAGGCTTTTTTGGATCCTTCCTTCTAACAGAACTGCCGTTGTCCACACAACAACAATACAACCTCAAATGGCCTATGGTGCTCCTCCAAGGCATCCTGGGTAGATGAAGTATGGTACCAGACACAAGCACGCCCAAAGTGAAGGCTGGGGTGTAAACCCTTCTCCCCAGTTCTGTGTGGTGTATGGTTTGTAGCAGTGTATGACAGCCTAGGAGAACGCCCTCCCAGAGCCTACATCCCTGAGCAGTTGTTTGAACAGCCCATGTCATCATACTTTGAAGAAATACGGGTTTCTGATAAAATAGGCCTGGAGATGTTTTCTTCCCTAAGACACAGGTGCATTTATTCCCCCCATTCCTCTTACATTCTCCTTTACCACCTTTTCATTCATGCTCTTCCATGGAAGTGGGGGTCTGTGTGTTCCTGCACCAGCGTGTCCTGCTGAGGTGATGCCCCTGGGCTGTGTGTGGGCTTCCAAACTGCTCTTGCAGTAAGTGGCCATGCTTTTGGGGGAAAAGTCTTTGGGGTCCTTTTAATTCAAGCACAAATTCAAGAGGATGGTAGTGAGTTCATAAACACACTTTTTTTCCCTTTTCATAAAAATATTTTATATATGTATTTTCAATAGTAGCAGAGCTACATAGCTTTTTTGTCCAATTAAGCACTGAACAAGGACAAAATCACAAAATTCTGTGCCTTCTCCCCTGCTTCAGAGCTTTCCCCTTCATTTTCAAGAGCAAAAAAACACATCTCTGCAGCCTTGCCCTATGCTTACCTGAGACAATTTGCCATTATCAGCCATAACCCACACTGCCACAAAGTTTGTGCTCCTTGGTTTCTCCATTTCTTTTAATGAGGAATCTATGCTTTGGCAGACAAATACACTTCAACAGAAATGCTGGCTATTTTAAAATGACATGTTTCACTTTCTCATCAGGTGTGAGGTTGAGGAATGTACCTCCTGTGTTTTCAAAACTGAAAGTTCAGGAAAAAAAAATCAGAACAATTAGCAATATTTGGAAGGGAAAGGATGGGATCAGTCACTAAAGGAAAACCTCAGTAGTTTATACAGCTCAACTTGCAACTGTAAGAGATAAATACAGAGGTGGTGAGAAGATCTGCGACTCAAACACTTCGGCTTCTGCCCTCAGCCTGAGTCCTGCTGGCATCCTGGTCCCAAAAGTGTCCTGTTGCTTTCCCAAGAGGGGCATGAGCTTGGCCTTTAATCCCCTTAAAGAGGCTGAACAAGCCAAAACAGAATTGGTGAAACCCATGCTGAAGGACTGAGTACTTCTACAACTGGCATAACCTAACCTTTCTTTTTCAGAGGTATTTTTTTCCACCACCAGGAAGATCCCCTCCCAAAGGCATGACACAGTCAGCCAAGCAATGCCGAAAACCCAGCAGTACTGATAAAACAGGAACGTGACATCCTTTTTCTGTGTACATTTGAAGAAACTGAATGTACATGTCACTTTGGAGAGGGATGGGAAGCCCTTTGGAGTGAGAGAGTGTCATTTTATGAAAGAATTAAGGCATGCATGAGATTTGTCTTTAACTTCTTATTTCTAGGCTTTTATTGTTTTCAGCTAACAAGGTACGTCTGGATACATCCCAAAGCGTCAGGAAGTCAAGGCTTCTGCCTGTTCCGTTGTTTGTGTGAGAAGGTGTTCTGGGGTGTTTGCGGTCCTTGTAAGGCTAGAAGAGCTTTTGTATTGGTTTCCTAGTTGGTTATCTCTAAGATATGGAGTACAATAGCTCAACTGAAGCAAAATCCTTGCTTATGCTTTCAGTGAAAAAGATAATAGGACATTCTCTCTGTAGCTGCTGGAGTAGGACCCACCGTTTCCTAAAAGAAAGCACCCCATGAAAAAAAGAAACATACGCAAGTAGTGGTTTAACATGAATGAGGAGGGGTGACTCCCTGGATTCCCTTGGTTTTGGATCCAAGGGAAACAGATGTTTCTTTTCTGTGAGGAATTCTGGAAGTTGTGAAACCATTCAGATGTTTTGTCCTGAAAATTTCCCACTGGCATGGGACCTGCGAGCCTTGGGTGCCAGTTTCTTGAGGCCTAGTCATGGTTGCCAGGGTTTGTAGGCTCCCTGCTCCATGGCATGGGACAAGGAAGTCTTCAGCATCCCCAAGGTTTTGGGCAATTTTTTTAGCTACTGATGTGTCAGGAGCCCAGAACCTATGAGTTATGGACACCTTGATGGGGAGGGAGAGGGATCATAAACCTTTGAGGGTTGTCAGATCCCTAATCCCATGTCAGGGAGCCTGGGAGATGGTGGGTGCTTCATCTTGCAACACAACCCTTCAGCCATGCCCACAGCTGTGAGTGGTTGGGAGTACTGGATGTCTTTGACTTCAAAGAAGTTTCCTGATAATAGCTTTAATACTCTAGGCAGAAATGAAAGAAGCCAAGCTGTTATAAAAGGATGGGGCACATTTCTGTCTGATGAAACAGCCAACCTGGATAAATCTCACCATACCTGTGCAATGCTCTTCCACGTCAAACTGGTGGCACATTTCTGTCATGACATTATAGCTAGGATTAGTTAACTCTTCAGTACTTCAAGTATGTCCTTCTGTATGTATTTACACCACAATACTTCGATCTTTTAGTTATTAATAAACGATGCCCAGGAAGCAGTTCCCAAGTCAAGGCTCTGAATCTGTAGTTAGGATCCTGGACAAGCACTGCAAAGAGCTGGATTCATGTCCGTCTTCTACCCCTTGGTGACGTTCTGCAGTCCAGCTGTGACCTGCAAACATGCTGGTTGAGCTCTCGCAGCAGTTCTCAGTGAAGCAGAAAGAAAAGATATATGATCAGGCTACTCACCTGAGTGATGTTAAGCACTGTCTTCTGCAGCTCTGAATCTAAAGCCTGCATCTTCTGACAGTGCAGAGTAGTTTTTGTTGTTAAGGTACCCCCTAAGGTAACAACTAGAATCAATTTGGCAGTATCCACTGCACACTAAGAGGGTATGTGCAGCTGCAAACGTCAGTTGTCACTGGTGCTATAAATGTAGTCCTCAACGCAGTATTAAAAGTATTATTTTAAATACCGTCCTTAGTATTCAACATGTAATTCTTTCTGAGGTTTTCCATGGATGGTGATACATTCCCCCACACCTAGCAGCATTCAGGGGATCCTGCAAGAGAGGCGAAGGCAGAAGGGAACTTGCACCCTCATGGAACTGAAAGACAGATTCTGTGTGCAAAAGCGCCTTGTTCAAACAATGAGCAGCTTTACAAAAAACATAGCATTTGAAGCTTCAGGGGTGAGGCCTTAAGTTCTTTGCTAACTAATCGGAAACTAATAAGGAGGTTCGTTTGCCTTCCCCTTAAAACACCTGCATTGCTGACACACGCTGACTTTTGCTGCTTCTTCAGCAGCCACTGAAATAACTCATGATGCAAGGTTTTTTACTAACAGTCCTGCCAACCTGAGCAGAGTCACGTCCAGCTGAATTTTGCTCTCTATCATTGCAAAACCAAAGTCACGGGGGCGTACTCCAACAGATACTTTGCCTCCTGTTTCATGGCATCTCTGATGAGCTTACCTGACTCACACTAACTTCAGAAGGTACGGTTTAGATCTGTGAAAGGAAGGACACAAAACCCAGCACACTCAGAGCGCTGGTCATGAGGCGTCAAATTGCACATAGATCTACCACAGCATAATCCAGACACCCACCAGGCACTGCCAGTGGTAAAGAAAGTAAATCTATAGATTTAGGCTGCTGGGAGTGTAGTGACAGAATTGTACAGAATTTGATGCCATCAGAAGACCCCGAATTGGGTTGCATATAGACATGTCCATGGCCAGTGTGTGACCCCTGTTACAGCAATCAGGTATGGCATAGGTGGGACTCCTGCCCAAACTGCATGAAACAAGGCAACCAGCAAACACTTTTCGGATGCAGGCTACATGTGCTTAATTAGATGGAACTAGCACAATCAAAAATGCACCCTTTTGGGCTCACAGGGGCACACTCCTCTTCGTAAGGAATGAAAGTGCTTTTCAGCCTCCCTAACAGACAACAATCCTAAGCGCTCGTAAATCCCATCGAAGTGAGGAGACTAAAGATACTTCACATATTAGTGTTCCCTCCTTGCTCATACATACAACAGACATGACAGAAGCCAAAGCAAGCCTTTCTTCTCTTATGTTTTTCAAAGAAACTATGCCCCCAAGCCTCTGTGCCATGAACATACCCACCCAAAATGATGAATGCGGTAAGAGCCTTTGAAGTTCGGTGAGGTCTGGCTTCTTCCCACGATGTAATGGAGCATGAACTCAAACCCAAGGGAGTCCCCAGACGGCAGCCCCACACCAGCAGCTGCCCCACCTCTGCTGATTCTGTCTGCGGTGGCACCACGAGGGCTGCAGGCGGTTTCCGAGGGAGGAAGACTACAGGCCATTTCAACCTCTGAGAATCAAAACTTGCCCACTGTATTATAACTGAAGGTCAACAAATAACCAGCCCCAAAGCACGACTGGATGTGCTTGCGAGGTAAGCAAGCCTCTGTGTTTTATTCTAACTTTATTTACTGCATTGATAGCGCAGGGAGCCCAATGCAGAATCTAATCTAGACAAGGCAAAAAGCACAGACCACATCAGCAACATCCACACTCAAGGAAAATGAGCAGCTCTCTTTGCCAAAGACAGATGGAAAATAGCTGCTCTGGTCACTGCTGTTGTTTGAAGTGACCTGGGACTCCGACCAAACTCCAGAAAACAAACTTTGGCAGAAGGGACCAAAAACAACCTCCTACCCACAAGACAAGGAGTATAATTACCATTAGCTGTCCTCCTAGACTACTTTAGGGCAGATTCATTGAAGCTAAGTGCTAGCCAGTTCCCTCTCCTGCATGCTCCCCGTGTCTCACTCAGAAGATGAGCAACTCTCAGTGAGATGGACCTTGGCTCAGCCAGAAGTTACCAGCTCACAGCAGAGATCAGCGGATGCTTTACAGGGGACTGTGCAATATAATCACTAGGATACCTCGATCTTAAAATCTGTGACCATCCGTAGTTTGGGAAATTGGAAAACTAGCCGCGTGCTGGCCCATTAAGGCTGGAGAGATTTGAGTGGTTGTCACTCAGTAGGATGTCACTCACCCCTGGGTGATCTTTCACAAGACTCCTCTCGCTCAGCTCTGCTGTGTTGCTGGAAGCGTGACAATTTTGTCCTATTATGCTTAAACATGACTAGCAGTGAGTCATCAAACTGCTTGAGGCAGGTTGAGGTGGTTCACAGGGAACAGGCAAGCTCTTCTGTGTTGGCGGTGGGGACTCCTCATGCCTCATGTGGTCTGTTTCTCCCTTCCTCACATCCCTACCCATTTGCGGGTGCCCAGGAGGGCGGTGCCTGGCAACTGTGGGACCAAAAATCTGTGTTCTCTCTGTGGCTAGGTCCCGACGGCTGCCCAGGCTCTTGGCTGAGTCCTGTGGGAGGTTATCTTGCCCACCACCAAACAGCTGGTAGCTGAAACCACGCTCCTCGAGGTTTGTCTTCGCACTGTGTTTGCTCGTAATGGGATTTCTTTTTCTTCTGAGCGCTGGCAGTAGCAGTTGGATGTGCAAAGGTCAGGCGGAACCCATCCAGCCTTCATCTTCCCTACAGTGAAGAACACCCCTCCTCCCAAAAATATGGCCCCGTGTCTGGGTGTGCAGTATGCATATGAGGTGGATTTACTGCAGTGCTGGACTTAAAGCCTCCCCATCTGGGTCTGTTATCTGCTCGGTAACCCGAGTTTTCTTGTGACAGAAGGTCTGCTTCTCCTCTGCTGGAGAAAAACACAACTAACAACAACAACAAAAAAACAACTAAATCAAAACAAGTGTTTTTATTAAACTTGCATGCACTTAAGCCATTTCTTTGAACCTTTACAATTCAGCACAGTGTTCACTGGCGATGAATGTCTTCATCTGGCTTTAAAAGGTGGGAACAATGTTGTGCACTTAAATCCCTTAACTGGAAATTTCTTGCCTTTCATTTGTTTAGCCACAGTAGAGAAAAGACTAGTCACAAAACTTTCCTCTGTGCTTAAGAAGATTTCTCCTTTGAAGCAGCAACAACAATAATACTGTAATAGAAGTAAAGCCTGCTCTTCTTACACCAAGCATATTTTCTTCTGAAGAAACGTGCTGCAATTGCAATGACAAAGTCGGGCTTGCTAAGCAGGGCAGTTTCCCCCTGCTACTTTGTGTTGAACTTTTACAAGCAAGCCATAAATACATAGATACCAAAGAGTTAATTTGCGTTTTTAAACCTCCTTCCCAATATCCTCTCTCATTCCTGCATAAAATCCCCATGTCCAGACATCAAATCAGTAAACCCTGTTGCCTGTCAGAGAATACAATGTCAGGCCATTAGTATGTTAATAAGTCCGGAGGGTGACAGGTGGCCTAGTAGACAGCTCAATTAAGCTGCTCATTAAACACACGCTAACGAACAGCCAAGGCAGGGCCTGAACAGCACCATTCTGTAATGACATGATGTCAGAGCGAACAAATGAGGAAAAATAACAAAAACATTACAGCAGTGACAGACGCCACTAATAGGGACCCCTTGCACTACATCAGCCCTCAAATCAATGAGCAACAGAGATCAAAAAACTCGACCCAACATTCTCAGGGGACTGAATACAGCAAGATTTTTTTGGTCAGGTTTTTTCCTCTCTTCCCCCCCCCCCCCCC
>Ga0065711_1009705_pt1 | contig 16355 bp, 12 predicted proteins | sample Hoacrofraction12_FD_59098 | JGI IMG/M metagenome (GOLD analysis project Ga0065711, IMG submission 59098) | Hoatzin crop microbial communities from Cojedes, Venezuela - Epithelial fraction 12 v2 (version 2) | ecosystem: Host-associated > Birds > Digestive system > Esophagus > Crop | place...
CGCCCCCGTGCTGCCATGCAAGTGCTTCAGGAGCGCAGCTTCCCACATTAAACTAACTTGCTGGGAAGACACAAGGCAAAGGGTGTTCAGCATATGTCAGCAAAGCCCGGTTACCCACTTCGAATCTTACCGACATAGAGCTGGCTGTACAATTCCAGTCGCGTGTGTCCTTCCGTGGGTGCTTTCCGCACCTCCAGGGGTAACTGGTCTACCTGCAGGCTGGCCTGTTTGACATTCCTCTCGGCGTTGACCCGGTGCCACTGATCATCGTTGAGCTGGTTGGGAGATCTAACGACAATTTCCACGGGCCCATTTCCAACGTCAAATGAAAAGGAAACCTCTGCAGCAGCTGAAACACCAAGCAAAAGGGAACCCATCTGACACTGTGAACAAATTCACTTATAATTCCTAACCAGCACGGAGTCATATTTACTAGAAATATGCACTGCTCAGCCACCTTTCAGAATTTATAAGCACATTCAGTTCCTTCTGACTTGAGTAGGAGTTAAAGAATTTCCTAGGAAGTCACTGTGTAAAGTTTCCATAGCATGTGATGGAAATCAAGTCAGTTTGGCTTGTAAAATTTAACCAGAATAAATTATATCCTCGAAAAGGATTTTTTATTTCCACTAATAATTTCAATAATATTAGAAAAACATATTCACCAGCTACTGGAAGAAAACATCAACAGACCCTGAAACAACAACATTAATTTTTGATTTCTGCAGCTTTCCAGTTTCCATAGGTTTTTTTTAGGGAAATATGCATTTTGTTAAAAACATACGGCAGAAGTAGTATATTTTTTTTCTTTTGAGGGGCAATTATTTTTTGCAATGAACTAACAATGCAGTGGTAATGACCTATGTGAGATTTTATGGCTGAAAAAGAAATAGATTCTTAGCAAGCACTGCAGTGCTCTTCTTTATAGTGGATGATTCAAAACATGTTTGGACATTTTACAAATGTTCATTAGGCTCTACCAGACATTCCTCCAGGTCATCCTCAGCAAACTATGTAATTGATGCTTATTATTAAATCGAGAGTGTGATTACCAATATACAGGTGATTTTGACATGAAAAATGTAATTTTGATTTTCCTGCTGACACTTAGTTTATACAATTTGGGGCTGTAAATTATATTGTGGCAGCAAAACGTCAGAAGAAAGGGTTACCAGAAAATGGATTACCAATGATAGCATTCACAAACAAGGATATCAGACAGAAGTAAAAAGACAAGCAAGAGTTACATTTAATGTGGTTTCTTTACATATAAAATAAAAAAGCCACAGCACCCTTTTAATTCTTCTGAAGAATCTCAGGTGCCCAATTGCGGTCTCAGTGTTCCAGTACAGCTGTGGTTTCTCGTTTGGTCGAATTAATAAAGCCGTCTTTAAAAAATCTTACTCAGCAAGGCTGTTAAATTGTGGCAGAAACACCACTCCATGATCATTATCACTAGCAACACTGATAAATAGTGGGAAATATTTTTGTACATGGCCTAATGGATTTTCGCAAGGTTATGTCAGACTGAATTAAAGGCGTTTTTCTGAAAACTGGAAGGACAGGACTAAACTTTATACAGAGAATGTTCTTTCAAATCATATACAATTGACACCTTTGATTTTTTTCCTACAAAATTGGCTGTTTCCAGAAGAAAAAATTAAAAGGATATTTTATTGCTGTTGTACTCTCTGTTCTCTGCTGAATAAAATAATTTCATTTCTTGAATGAACAGCCTTTCATAAGCCATGAATTTAGTCTGTTTGGCCTTTTGCACTTTACAAGACAGGAAATCTGTACGAGCTAAAGCTTGCCGTTAAATAAAGATGTTTCATTTTAATGTTATTATGTCTTATAACTTCAGCCAATAAACTCAGGCAAATCAGGAATTACAGTAAAATCTCCCCAGTACTTAAGCTGTATGTTGTGTTCAAGTCTATCTTCAAGGGCGTGTGTCTAATTCTCCTTTACTTTTGGCTTTGACCAACTGCCTCGGATCTCTTCACTGGAGTGTTCACTGTCCGGCTTGAATTGCTTCCCAAGAGCCGACTGTCTACCAGCCTGTAAAATGAGAACCCCTCAGCAGAGCTTTTCTCTGATTCCGAGGCGACTGATGGCTCTGCTGATATTGCTCATGGGTACCTTGAGTACAACCACATCCAGGATTCTGAAAACCTCTGTGAGAATGCTCTTTTGTTCTCCAGCTCTTGGTCTTCTGCATGAAAACCTATCTAATTTTTTAAAGGAAGATTTTTCTTCCTTTAAAAGAGAGAAGATGTAGAGAATTGGCAAATAGAGATAGTTGAAGTAGGAGTTCTGTGCCTGCGTAGTCTGGCTTTGTGTATGGCTTTAAACTGAAACCTGTATCACAGCCTGAAAGACTTCCAATGAAATTTGTACTTATTCGACAAAATTATTCACTCTGACATAAAAGTAAGTGTACCATTTGTATAAATTCACATTACATTTTTATATGCATCTTCTAGTTAGGGAATGAAAAGCATTCCAGAAGAATCTTCTCATCAAAGGCCATTTTCCATGCATGTACCTGCTGCCATGCTGAAAGTTAGAGAAGGCAGCAGAGCATCTATGGACTCTGCTGATCCATCCCCAAGAAACCTAAAAACATGCCTATCATAAACCAAAGGGGAGGAAACTTGTTTGCGAGACTGACGGACTGAAAAAACCATGAAGTATGTCAATGAAAAGAGCTTTGAAGATGAGCAGAGGCTGAATGACAGAGTATCTCACAAGTTATGTTGCTCGTTCTGACTCTTCATTCTCAGTTTCCACTGGAATGAATTTTTGCGTCTACAGATTAAGTCTATTCTCTATCAAGGGGCATCTCTAGCTAAAAGGATTGGTACTTGCACCTTAACAGCAATGGATGAACTTCTGATATCAGGTACGTTAGTCCGAAAAGGAAGACAAAAGAAATTGTACCCCTCTCAATCAATGAGATGGAGGATCTGGTGACAACTGACACGGAGAAGGCTGAGGTATTCAACAACTTTTTTGTCTCATTTTTCACAGGCAGTTACTCTTCTCACATCACTTGAGTCCCTGAATCTCAAGGCAAGAACTGGGGCAATGAAGTGTTAAAGGTCAGGTTGGACAGTGCTTTGAGCGTACCATGCTGCCTCTGCTCCTTCTTTTTCCTCTATTCCAGCTTAACTGCTGAGCATGCTGTTGACGATATGGAGTATCCCTTTGGCCAATGGTCAACTGTCTTGGCTGTGTTCCCTTCCAACTTCTTCACTACCCTCAGCTTACTGACAGGGCGGAGAAGTGGGAAAGAGAGAAGGCTTTGATGCTGTCCAAGCACTGCTCAGCAACAGCCGAAACACTTGTGTGGTATTAACACTGTTTTCCTCATGTTCATTTTATTTTCCATTCCACCAAACACCAGAAAACTCCAACCAGCTGTTCGAAGAAATGAGAATCAGGATCAGACATTGAACAAATGTCTGAAATTGCTTAATTATGATTAAAAAAAGAAAATAAATCTGGGGTTTAGTTTATTCAGTCAGTACGAGGTTTTGTGACGAGAACTTCGTAAAATTGAACAAGGATGAATTTTTGATGTGCTCCTGCCACATATATTCACTCCATAAACTGAGGCTTGCGGCTTAGCTTTACCCTTTCTGTGCCTTGTGCAATTACATATAATTAAATCTGAACACGTTTCTTTCATCGACTCAGTTTTCTAAGGTCTCAGGTCATTGTCAGCCATCTGTTCAGAACACAGAAGGGCAAGTTTGGCACACAAAATGCCCTTCTCATTCTTTGCTCTACGTTCTTGGTTTTTAGCTCTATTCAGATCCCACAATTTCCTCATCTTAAATCTACGAGGCATTTGCCCATAGAAAGGAAGGGACACGACTGTGTTGTCTGTGGGATTCTGCATTTGCTGGTTCCCTCCTTTCAAGGCTTTCTGGTAGATATGCTGTAGTTAAACACAAGTTCGGAGGCTCAGCTGCACGGGTAGTCACCTGCACTTCTACGTCCTTTGCTACGCAGAAGGTCAGGCTAAATGAGCTGACGGACTTTTCTGGCATTCACGATCTATGAACAGCCAGGTCTCCCATTTTCCTGTATCTCCTTATGTTTCAAGTCTCTTTTTTTCCTGTTTTCCTAGCTTGATTCTTGTTGAGAAATTGCAGGCCAGGATCTCCAGCTATAATGAGGCTGCCAGCAAGGAAAGCAGCACTGACAGGAGGATGGGTGCTCAGAAGACGCTAAGCAGTAGGTGGAAGCGCTCAAGACACATCAGCTGTGAAAAGAAAGGAGGAGGGATTACAGCCATCCTCACAACCAGTTTTGTATGCCTGTCTCCTTATTTCTCTCTTTCTCTTCCATTATCCTCTCCTTGAAACACTTGCTTTCATCTCCTCCCTTCTACTTCGTTTCTCTTACCTCTCCTGATGTGTTTTTATACCCTTCAATGGGACTCACTGATGTTTTAGTTGACTTACATCAAAGGGAATGGTATCTAACTTCTTTAGGATCCTTTTGAAATCCCATTCTTAGAACATAAATGCCTTGTTACGGCTAGAATTGGAACTCGCTTGCTTGGTTGTAAAACAGGATACAACAACAAGCTATAAAATGGAGACTAAAACCTACCAGACAGATATTTTCCCCCTCCACTTTGCTTGCTTGTTCCACGGAAACAACACCTTGAAATGATTCTATCTCCGTAAGGGCAACATCTGCCAATCTGACAGTTCATTTGTAAAGACACCTCTGACGAAGGGCTCACGGACTAAACCAGCAGACAGAATTCAGTGAAATGACTGAAAATGAATGAAAGCCTCATCAACAGGTAGAGATGCTAGACATATCTAGAGCTAGTGGTTTATTAATCTTTACATGGAATCCATTGCCAGGGTTAAGATCAGGTCTCGTACCAGTAGTCACTGGAATTCTTTCCACTGGCTTTAGTAGGATCTGCATAGAAAAGAGGACTTTCCAGGACCTGAAAGCAACTATCTTGTTCACCTTCCCCACTTACACTCTGACAGCTGAGTTTACAGATAGTCTTACAAAGTTATCTCTAAATTACCTGCCCTGCTGCCCTCGTTTGCACAGGGGTGAGAGATGGCCATGCCAGTGCTGATACTGAAACAGCATTGACAGGTTGTTCCCAGCTGCTAAGAATACATGGAAGGGGCTACAGATGCTACCCTGAGGTGCCATACTGGAACACAGGACCTGCTTTGAGGAGGCCACTCCTCAAGGTACACAACTAGAAATTAAAGCTATCAAAACAACATCTCAGAGAGAAATTGCTGATCCAAGTTCCTTGACTGCAATGCAGGAATTACTGAGTAGCTTGGCTGTCTGTTAATAATCAGGTAGCTGTCAAAAATTGTGACTGTGTTTACAATAATTGGACTAAGCATCTGGAAGATCTCCTCATTTATCTAATTCCCAAATAAAACGGTCATTTGAACTCCTGAGCGAAAGCTGCATTCATTTGACCAAACGACAGCGCACATCTATGCCCAAGGCTGCGCTGATCCCTGAGCTAAGTGCCGAATGAACCAGCTCTGGAACCTGCCCAGCTGCATCAGCATGATGCTGTGCCAAAGAGTAATTAGTTCTAATGAGGGGCTATACTGCACCTAGGATCAAACCCAGCAGAGCTGAGTGCTGATTTATGTGGACATACTATCTTAGAATTAGCTCAGGTATCTCTCTAACATGGGGGTTCACTGTACAGACTGGACGCACTGACACACATGCAAGGTAAAGGAGTGAAAATATGTACAACTGAATGGCTCGAACCATTAAAGGTTTGGAAAAAATTTATAAAAAATGCAAACAGAAATCCAAGGGTGTCTTTTGCAAAGCTTAGAGAAACTAATCTATTGTGAATAGGATTTATTAAATTCCTCTGCATATTCATCAGGAATACAGACCTCTTCAGAATGTCTGAAGCTTCTTATGACCTTTTCAATGTGTTTTGATATGATGTTTTTATTTTGGAATTTTCAAAGTATCCTGCAGACCAAAAAAACCAGATTGGAATGAAAAACAAAGAAAAAGGCTTTGTTGAACGCAGAAGAGTGCTTCCTCTGAAGTGCCCACCCTTCTCCTATTGCCAATCCTCCATTTCTCTACCATTTCGTGTACAGCCTGAAGGCACTTGATTCAGCCTGTGCTGTGTGCAGCATCTACATCTGGCAGCTGCAAACTGGCAGCGAATTTTCTTTGTGAACGGACAGGGAATTCGATCTGCTGAGAGACGTTGTCCTGATTCAGCAAAAGCTGCTGTTTTCTTATGCATATGACTCTGTTGTCACATTATAAGACAAGAATGCACACAAATAAATTGTTTTGCTGTATATTTAAAAGCTGTCATTTTTAATACATTATTGTCCTTCTTCCATGATACTTTCACATCTTCTGTCTAGTAAGATTTACAACCGGGCCAGTAATATCAACAGCTAGACAAATAAGTCTAAATCCTAGCTTTCTGTTTACAGGAACCAAGCATCTTTGGCTTAATGGGAAGTAGATACGTTAAAATCCTTCTCTCAGCATTTCTTTTTATGACTGTTCAAATGTATTTTCACATATCTGGTTGCCTGAGTGAATAGTTGGCTGTCTTCTTGTTCCTTCATTGCCTGTGTTGGATTAGACTCCCTCTAGTACAATAATCTTTGCCTATTGTCTCCATGCTGAGTCCTTGAAATTCACTATCCTCACCTGTGGTCTTCATCTGAGATATTCCATATATACAAATTGAAGTACCATACTGCATCACAGCATAGTCCTGGGAAATGCTGGGACTCCCACAGGCTGGGATTCCCAGAGTACTGGGAAATACTGGAGAGAGAAGATGACAGAAACAAACTGTGGAAAAGGCAAGTGAAGAGAAGGCAGATACAAGACGGAAGGTGGGAAAGATCGTAACTACTGGTGTACCTCAGGGGTCAATCTTGGCTCCTACCCCCTTCAAAGCTTTATTAATGATCTAGGTGATGACAGGGCAGAGCGTACCCTCAGCAGGTTTGCACGTCACAAAACTGGGATGTCCATGCTGCCATCCAGAGGGACCTCAACAGGCTGGAGAAATGGACTGACTGGAACCTCATGAAGTGCAGCAAGGGGAAGCGCAAAGTCCTGCACCTGGCAGGCAAAAAACCCACTCCCCAGTACATGCTGGGGGTCACCTGGCTGAAAAGCAGCTTTGCAGAAAAGGATGGGGATCCTGGTGGAGACCAAGCTGAACATAAGCCAGCAATGCGCCCTGGTGGCAAAGAACGCAAGTGGCATCCTGGGCTGCATTAGGAGGATTGCTGCCAGAAGGCTGAAGGAGGTGCTCCTTCCCCCCTACTCGGCACAGGTGAGGCCACACCTGGAGTAGCGTAGTCCAGTTCAGAGCTCTCGAGTATACGAGAGACATGGACATAATGGAGAGAGTCCAGTGAAAGGCCACTAAGATGACCAAGGGCCTGGAGCACCTCACATCTAAGGAAGGGCTGAGAGAGCTGGGACTGTTCAGCCTGGAGAAGAGAAGGCTCAGCAGGGATCTCATCAGTGTGCACAAATACCTGAAGGGAGGGTATCAAGAAGACGGTCCCAGGATTTTTTCAGTGGTGCCCAGTGACAGGACCAGAGGCAATGGGCACAGACTGAACATCAGGAAACACATTTTCACTGCGAGGGTGACAGCTCTCTGTGCGGATCTAGTTGAAGCCCACTGTAATTTTTTTGATCAACCTGTGAAAAAGAATGCTGATGGATGGTAGGACTATTAGTTTGCTGATGATAATCCACCTGTTGCCTCCATTCCCCTTGCTTAACCTCCAATGCTGAATATGTGCCTCTCTGGATGGAATCAGAACGTAACAGTGAGCCGGTTTGCTGAAGCTCACGCTAGGTAAGACTACAGTGATAGTAGGAGGTAGAAGGAAGAAATTAAAAAGTATGTTAATTACCAGCAGTGTACCACTCGCAGTAAATGTGTGTTTCTAAAGCATGGCACCAAGATCACTTTCGTCTGTATTCACATGGCTGGGGGATTCTAACGCTGTCTGCTAAGTAGGGTTTTGCTAGTGCGATCTACATTTCTGGCAGCTGAAAGTGTGCAGTATGGCTGTCTCCTGCATAATTCCGTTCCAGAAAGTAAATCACAAAGTCCTCCAGTTTTCTCCAGTGCATGATTAGTCCTCTTGGACTGCATTAAGAAAGTTGAAGAAATTACAGTTTGTTACAAGCAAATATATAAAGCAATAAATAATCAGAGGCCGTTATTCTGCTAGTCTGTTGGCTAGTCTGCAGCATCAAGCTTAATTTGGTTGTGCACATGCCACTTGCACCAATATCCATCCCTTACCTACACATTTTGAAACACCTGCAGGTGCATTTCAGCGCTTCCCTCCGGCTGTTTTGCAAGGGTTCAGCTAGCAACACTATTTCCACTCCTCTGCCCCCCTTTCTTATTTTTCAGTACTTAAGGGAATAATAGACTAGGATACTGTGGAATTATTAGTAAAATTAAGGTTTTACATCTGAAAATTAAGGTTTATATGAAAAACATAGCAGTGTTCACCCATTGAGGAAAAGCATGAAACCAAAAGGAGCTCTGAGGATGGGACACAGCTGCAGCAGGCATGTGAAGAATCCACCAACACAGCAACTCCCTGCAATGTACCATAGAGGATGGAGCGGAGTGAAGATTCCGCGGCCATGCTCCGTGATGATAAAGCGGGAAGAGATGGTCCTCTAGAACTGATATGCAGCTCATCTGGCCCCCTGAGCCAACAGGCTTTCGAAACTTTGACAAAGTGCTATCCTCTCGTGAACTTTGCTCGTTTTAGTATCATTTTAATACCAAAACACACCGCCATCCCGAAGGCTACCCGCCTCCGAGGTGCAACCACCCCTCTTTGAGTCTGCACCCTCGATTTTTTGTAAACTATACCTTTAAACGTGAAGTGAGAGAATTTTACACCAATCATGATAAAAGGTATGTATGACTACAGTCACTCAAACTCCACCTTGAATGTAAAAGGATATAAAAATAGCCAGGGAAATAGAGGATTTTGGGAAAAGAAGATAACACCATGAGCAAGTCAAGGGAAACTCCACCTCAGACTGCCTCCAACAGCCGGGATTGCCGATGGGCTGAGCCTTGCTTCTCCCTGCCTTGGGATGCCTTGGGTGAGACTTAAACTAAGTGCTTTTCTCAGGAATCTTAGAAATCTCTCTAGAGAGTTACTATTATTTATAACCTTTTCACGCGTTTTATATTTGCACGTGCTTTCTTGCAGACAGTCACTATCACCGGCAATTCAAAAATCCTCTATACCTGTTGCACAAATAAAACTGCACTGTTTCAGTAGCCAGTTGTCACAATTTCTCACAGAACGTGACCAAACGCGGTCGTGCCAGTTCATGAGCACAACTGAAGGTGCAGACTGCTATTAGTGAATCCAGAATCGTGGTAGTTTAATATACACACCAAACGCGACTGGACTGGTAGTGGCAAATTGAACATCACTCAGAATTTAAACCTAGCTGCATCTAGCCTCTCGCTTCGGTGAAGAGAGTTAGAACGCAAGGGGGTTTATTTTCTGCCAAATTAACGCAACAGATAACACTGCGTGGAGTAATTTCCTCATGTGCACATTTACACCTGCACCGTTTCAACAACGCTAGCATTAAAAGCGGGCTCTTTGCTACCATCGTCCGCTCTCCAAAGGTTAAGAAGTTGCACATGGAAAGAGGCGTACCTGTTAGATGCAGCACTTCTCAGTTACAGCTTGTTCCTGGTAGAGAGTGATCATGTCCGTGAGCCACCGCGTCCCCACGCACACCAAGGCTAGATTACTCCTTTGGAGGAGCAGCTGGAGCAGAGCACCGTGCAGACTTACCATCCTGCCCTGAGTTCTCCCTAGGGTGGTTCAGCCTGCTGCGTGCCTGCAGCTGAGGGATAACTTCTAACTCCTGCAAATCTGTCTCGACCTTTTTCAAAGCTCACAGGCTACCTGCAAGTGGCTAAAAGCTCTCCAGGTACAAAGCAGTAAAAAGAATGGTCATGGCTTCTCTCACCTTGTGGAGAGACACAAATTCTCTAACTTTCTACTGGCAGACAACCACTTACGCAGGCAACTAGCAGTGTTTTGGAAAGCAATAACTAGACTGGAGCTCTACATGAAGGGAAAGCAGAACTGAACACAGCACCTTCCTCATCATGAGTAAGCATCTGTGTGAGGAGAAAGATAAGGAGGGATTTGATTTTGGTAATGACTAAGAATCAGTTATTTTTATTTCAGTCTAAAATGCAGTCAACTATCAACCAACCAACCAAACAGAAATACTGGTCTTCCTACACGGTAGATTAGATTGCTTTGGGGGATAAAAAATGTTGCACTTCAATTAAAGTACCAAATTTTCTCATGAAAGATCATGTAAAGGCCAAACATGCCCTAAGAAGATAATTATTAATTATCATAATTTATTAATTACTTCAGTTATGCTAATTGCACTCCAGCTGTCTGGCAGATAAGCACTTGGAAACAACTCTCATGTCTCTACGATTATATATTAGTTGATGTAGCAATTTTCAGCCACGGACATCAAGAATGAAAAATAATATTATCAGACCTGCATAAACAGGGAACCAAAGCAAAGATAGGTGAAATGACTTGTTTGAGGTCAAACATCAGGTGATTAGAGCAGGGCTTGAAAAAATACCTACTTGCTTTACTTCCAAGGCAATACAATTTCAGGCAGATGATGCTGCCTCCCAGCCAGCCAGCCCTTTTCCAATAACTACTCAGCTGCTTGGAAGGAAGGAAGGAACGGTGACTCAGTCGAAGGCCTTGTTGATTCATCTCATGAGAGTCACTAAAGCTTAAAAAAATACAGCAGCAATATCTCCTGGTCTCTTTTGTGAGAGGTGATTCACACAAAGGGAACTGCAGTCAGTGCACCGAGTGGGAAAGGAGCGGAGGCGTGTGCTTTCCTGTCCGTAGAGGGTTAGAATACACTTCATTATATCCTCTTAACTGCAATGCTTTACCCTGAAACCGAAATGGTCCTGTGCAACAGAAGACACCACAACAAGGGGGAATCACAGCCATCAAGCCAGAGCTCTCCCATGCAGCATATCAAGGGTTTCGTGTAACGGGTAGTTATTCTTTGTCGGATGAAAGGCAAAATAAAAGTGGGTGCTAACACTCACAGAATCAGATTATGTCTGAGCATGCTGAAGTATCAGAGATATTTTTGAGAGGAGAAAGCAGCTTGTTTTCCTATGAAAAATTGCTATGAATTTGGCACGGTTCTAAAAATGCTGAGCAATGGGTCTGGGTACTCACAAGCAGACATAACGGATATCAAATCCCCCTTGAACACCACACATTTAAATGGCATAAAAATCAGCCAAAAATTGCGAACAGTGCATCATACCAAAAGTTAGTTGAGTCTGGTGAAGGCTTGAAAGGTAGACGTCAAGACTGTCGCTCTCCTGTGGTGCGATTCTGAGACAGAGCACATTGCCTGTCTGCTTGTCTTCCTCTTCTGCAGTGTTGTTCTTCTTCCGTAGTTTGGGTATTAGCTGTGGGTTCTGTTGTAGACTGTGGTTAAGACTCCTAAAGGTATTTAGATGCCTGGGTGGTAGCTACCAAAAAACTTTTAAATTTGGCCAGGTGCTCATGATGATCTGAATTTATTGATTTTTCTGCCTGGCCATGTCAGGTTTTGTCATTTGTAGCGGCTGTTTCATCAGCACTTCTTCATGGCTGCTCTGTGGCTGCCCAGGGGTCACCATCAGGCGGACGACCCTGCTGCACTATGCACTATACTAACACAATAAAAAAGGCCATCCAAAAATATGACTCCACTTTTACTACAGTAACTCTGCATGTGAAAAGGGGGTGTGTGAAGGGCAGGGCAGATGGACCCACCTAACTGCAGCTCCCTTTTATCAAGAGGTTTAGACAAAGATGTTCGTCTCTCAGAACTATACTTCTAATCGCTTGCGGTTGCCAAGATTCAGGGTAAACCCCCCAAAATGGAAGATGATGTCTTTGATGTTGTTTACTTTTGCATTCTGCAGCAGGAAAAAATATCTACAAAGAATACAAAGCTGGAGTATCGTGTAGTGGTACAAGACAGCGGGAGACAGAACTGACGTGCTGGAGGTAAAAACGTGTGCTCTGCCTTCATGGTGATGAGAGGTAGCAAACCCCTGTCACACACTGGCAGCGGATCGAGGGCACGGACACGACACATGTGCTCAGTTCTGACCGGTACGTGAGTGAGGGACCTGCCTGCTTCAGACAACTTCTCTTAACTGCTTTGCTTCACTCTATGCACGAGTCTCAGGAACTGTAAAGCCAACAGGAGACCCACTCCTATTCCCTGCTGTAACAGTGGAAGACCTACAAGGGTGAGTGAACAGATTTCTGATAGTATAAAACACTTGTTGTTAAGAATTCGTACTAATAGAGAGTTGTCTGTAACGCACGAGACAACATGCAGTACAGTAGTCCAAGCTCTATTTTAGAAACAAAGTCAAGAAGTTTAGATCAAGAGGATATAAAAACCTAAATTATGCAAGACAGCATAATGGCAGTCTTGTGATAGTGACTGCCTTCATGCTCTTCTTAAAAAATAGGTTCATTTTAACAAACTTTTACATGAATGTTTTTTCTTTTCTTTTAAAATATAAGAAATTACACGTGTGGAAGGTTTCTGAATGAAAAATCAAGAGAAGAAATATCCCTTTTCCTTGTTCTCAGAACAACTGTAGCAAGGCAAGGTAGAGAGACAGGGACTGAACTGAGAGTGACTTAAAAATTAACTAATTTTCATCACTATTTACATGTGTGGTTTTTGTTTTTTTTTTAAACTGGCATTTAAACCATGATGAAATGCTGCAAAGTGTTAGGAAAATCTATGGCCAAAACTTTACATGAACATTTAGCATCTACCGCAATGTTCTCGCAAAGACTTAAAGAGAAAAAAATTATATTGACTTGAATCAGTCAATTGACATAATCTGAAATAATTGTGTGCATAAATATTTGAAGCATCATGGATACAATTGTATTATTATTAAAAACACCTCTTTCATTATAACTTATCAGTTAGTCACAGAAAATCTTTTTCTACTTTAAAACTGAATTGCTTTGGTGAAAACAATACAGAATAATTGAGGCTTTCAATAGGCTACACTAAGCAATTGCCAACACTTTATCTAAAAACTCCAACTAAAAGTATAATTGTAGCTTACAGAGTACCAAGACCCTGTTTAAATACTCAGAAGAAAGATTCTCAAAAGCATCTAAATGAATCAAGACCAGGAGACCCACTGGACTCAGGCCATATAGCCTCAGGCAACAACGCAGCTTGGTCGGACCGTTTCAGATTTCCTCACCGATGGCGTTTCAATGTGTGGGATGGTGTTGATGATTAGCATTACAGGTAAGGATTAAAGAGCAGAGTGGTATGGGTGACAGTGTAGCATGTGTCTGCTCTAGGACACCTGACCAGGAAGAAGAAGTGGATGAGACCTTCTAGAAACAGCTAGAAGTAGCCTCATGTTCACAGATGCTGGTCCTCACGTGGGTCTTCAACTACCCCAGTATCTGTTGGAGGGACAACACAGCAGAGTACAAGCAGGGTTGCAGGAGAGCATCAGTGACAACTTCCTGACACATGTGAAAGAGAAGCCAGTGAGGAGAGATGCTCTGCTGGATCTTACGCTCACAAAAGAAGAGGCATTTGCTGGGGATGTGAAGGTTGAAGACAGCACAAGCTGGAGTGATCGTGATGGTGGAGCTCAGGATCCTGAGAGGAGAGAGCAGGGCAAAAAGAAGATAGGCTTCTGTAAGTATCCAAGTGCTACCTAAGTAACAAAAAGATGACTAGGAAAAAGCGGGCCCACTGCTGAATGAGGCAAGGGCCCTGATGACACAGGACATGGAAAAGGCTGAGGTAATGAATGCCGCCTTTGCCTCAGTCCTTACTAGCAAGACCAACCTTCAGGAGTCCCAGGCCCCAGAGATCAGGGAGTAAATCTGGAGCAGGGAGTTTGGACCAGGTGACCTACATAGGTCCCCTCCAGACTCAACCACATTATGATTGTGTGATTCTATGACTGCAGAGACTATGTGGGTTATTTACTTACTGAAAAAGCAGCTGAGATTCATTTTAGTCCCATGGGCAGGATGTTACAAAAATCACACACCTGTCCTTTGCTGAGATGAGCATCTTTAAATACTGAAGTATTTTTTGGGGAAAAAAGTAATCACACCTCAGGTGGGTCTCCTAGATACTAGGTCTACCTCTTCATTAGCTCCATGGCTCATTAAGAATGCCATTATTCCTCCAAAGTGGCAAAGAAAAGATTGAGATATTCAAAGACATTGTTTCTTCATAATCTAGTGATCAAAGCATGAAACTCATGTGGGCAGAGAAAAGGAATGCGCTGGGAACACCTGCCAAACCTGGCCACGGGAAGCAGGCAGAGCAGTGCTTACTCCATTGAAACCAGAGCTCCTCATGTGCTACTCCGGTGTTATAAAGATGCAGCCACATCTGGGCATGCCAGAGGATCCATCTTCAGGAAATTCCTTTGGAAAATTTAGGCTGATACAGGCTTGATACACCTCCTGCTAGGTGGCAGCTGAATAGGTATTCTGAGTATAAAAATTCTGTACCGAGATGCTTAAACCTGCTGGTGGATCTGGCCTCTGACACATCATCCTCAGTAGGAGACACATCCAGTCATGAAGTAAATCAAATTCAGTCATTACCATCAAGAAGAGAGGAAGCTTGTCCTCCCACTTGGTTTTGGAACCTGCTGCGGTTTGCCCTGTTAAAGCTGACAACTCCGTGACAAAGCTGGGCTGGAGAAGTCAGCTGAGCTCAAAGTGCCATCCTGCTACTACTTACCACATGAACTAATGCAAGAAGTCAGAGAGTCACTTCAAAGAGTAGCAGGACAAGAAAGTCTTTGCGTTTCAGTTTGCTGACTTCAGTTCTACACATGAATTTTTATTACAAGCTACAGGAAATTACAAAGAAAATGTAAACTAATGGAGTTACCATAGTTTAATGACTTAATGCCCAGATCTTGCCCTGCAGTCAAGCAAGGTAGGAGTGCTAATAAAGCCAGCAAGTGAAGCAGACACGACTTTCTAATATGTGGCAGAACACAAAGAATATGAAAGCACATAAAGGATTTAACAAAGTCAATGTAATGGATATCCTTCTTTTCTTAAAAGAAACTCTCATTTTTGGAAGCAGAGAATTGTTACAGATCTAGCGTACTCTATTTTCTTCCAGAAAGAGCAGAGATGGAAAATAGAATTGCACAGATCGTTGATGACGTGGATGAAGTATGCGTCATCACAAAATTAAAGGACCTCTAATTTGTTTTGGGTCAAGTCCTATTTAGTATTGTAATGAACGCCTTTGCACAAGAAGTCAGCATATGTCTAAATTTTTTTGCCAATAACACAGTGTCGCAAATGTCAGAAAATAATACATAACAAATAGGATCCCGGTGTGATCGGCCAAAAATTCCTAGGATGCAGTGGGCAGGGTAAGTATTAATGCCATTGCACAAGGCACGAGTAAATCATTATTGGAATTAATGTGGATAGTTGTGATTACTTGTGTTTAAGAAAGATGAATTCAAGGTGAAATGAGTAGGGAGAACCTTATTAGCATAACAACAGAAACGAACAAGAAAAAATACCTTATGAGAAAAGATGATGTGAGTTTGTCTTGCTTAATATAGCAATTAAAAGCTAAGAGACGATATGATTGCTCCATAAATACACAAGGGGAGAGTAAATGCTAGGAAGGGAAAATAATTAGTTCAGCCAAAGCACAATACTGAAAAACAAGGACGAATGGCTACAAACAAAAGATGCAACTAAAACTGCTCAGAATTAGCAGATTTCTAACGAACAAAACTGTGCAAGTCTGAAACAACTGTCCAACAGGCAAAAATTCAAACTATTCCCAGTAAAGAGTTCGACAAATTGAGGGAGCCAGACACAAGTTATGCATCGTGGTTGTCTGTGACAGCAAGGATCTAAATTCCAGGATTCAGAAGGTCTGTTCCTGTCATGCGCCTAAGACATCTGCTAATTTTGTGCAGCGTAGTAAATATTTACTTTCTGCAGGAAAAAGATCAGCATGCACGAAGAAGGTAACAAAGCATATGCAATTTCAGCATGTAACAGGTAGTAGACTAGAAATCACAGAATCACAGAATGGCAGGGGTTGGAAGGGACCTCTGTGGGTCACCCAGTCCAACCCCCCTGCCGAAGCAGGGTCACCCACAGCAGGCTGCACAGGACTGTGTCCAGGCGGGTCCT
>Ga0065711_1041175_pt1 | contig 16355 bp, 10 predicted proteins | sample Hoacrofraction12_FD_59098 | JGI IMG/M metagenome (GOLD analysis project Ga0065711, IMG submission 59098) | Hoatzin crop microbial communities from Cojedes, Venezuela - Epithelial fraction 12 v2 (version 2) | ecosystem: Host-associated > Birds > Digestive system > Esophagus > Crop | place...
AATGAGGGTGGTGAAACACTGGAACGGGTTGCCCAGAGAGGTAGTGGAGGCCCCATCCCTGGAAACATTGAAGACCAGGTTGGACAGGGCTCTGAGCAACCTGATCTAGTTAGTTGTGTCCCTGCTTGCTGCGGGGGGGTTGGACTATATGACCTCTAGGGGTCCCTTCTAACCCAAAACTTTCTATGATTCTATGATTCTATGATCTATAAATTTAAAAATATAAAATACTGTTTGTAGAATATAATTGCTTTTTATACCTTCACTTTTAAAACTTAGGAATAAACAAATGAAAATGCAATGAAAGCATGTTTAGAGTTGTCAAAGGCAAAGACATACTAGATTTTCCACACAGCCTGAATTTTCCTTTGTTCAGGTGTACCAAGAGTACATCAGCTGGGAGTCCTAAGGAGATGGCTTCCTCTGGCTTATCCCCAGTCCCTGTACTAGCCTGCATTGTAGAGCATACGCAAACACTGTCCCTGTTACTGATGCGGTCAGCCCTGCAATACTGCAAGGGTCTCTCATGACACAATCAGATGACCATTTCCACAGGGTTCACAGCTAGAGCTGTCTTATGTTCCTCTAGGAGAGGAACATAAGAAAATGCAAACATGACCTTTTTCAGCCTCTGGTGGCTGGAATTCGCAGTTCAAATACTGGGTTTTGTCCAGTTTCTTCCATGGGGTATTACATGTAGAAATCAGTGTGTTTGTATGTTCACCTATATAACTTTTGCTTCTCCATGTGTAATTTAACTTTACAGAAGTAAACATGGTGTGAAAGAAAGGATGAGATTCATGTAAATTGTGATATAAGCCTATTCAGGGCTGTAAGATAATGACCATTCAGCTCTTGGCATTTGAGGTACATGAGGTGTTTGTAAAGAAACACAAACATGCTTTTTCAATTCTGCTGTACTGTGACTGGAAAATGAGTGGCTGAACAATTGGTAACATACAGAACAACTAATTTATTGACTTTACACCTCCCACCCCCCCGCCCCGCAAAAGGCATTGCCATAATCAGGTAAAATTACCATTCTCTAGCTTACATGTCCTGCTCTTATTCATCTCTCACACCTCTTTTGTCAGTCTGCCCTATGACAAAGAAGTCTGCAAATTGTATGTTGTATCTGTGACTGTTCAGAGACAAAGGAAAAGAATGTGCTAGTGCAGAAATTGTTATGGTGCAGGACCAAGGCAAGTGAGATGTCTGGCCTGCTTTCTAAAGAAGCTGGAGAGGGGGAAAAAAAAAAAAATTTTTCCTCAGGCAGTAAAAAAAGAAACTTTTCCACGGGCCTGAATGTATCCTACCACTCTACATCCAGATAGACCTTGTCAAAGACCAAGTAGTAGAGTGAAGTGTGGAACTGATTTAGATTTGTGTATCATGCTTTCATTGCAGGAATATCAAATTGATATATTTTTTGCCCAAACGTGGACAGATAGCCGTCTTCGCTTCAACAGCACCATGAAAATACTGACTCTGAACAGCAACATGGTTGGCTTGATCTGGATCCCAGACACGATATTTCGTAACTCCAAGACGGCAGAGGCTCACTGGATCACCACCCCCAACCAGCTCCTCCGCATATGGAATGATGGCAAGATCTTGTACACCCTCAGGTGAGCAGTCAACGTGTAGGGCTGAAAGCTTCTCCCACCTCTGGCATAGTAGGAGTAATTTTCAGCCTTATCTTTGTTGTCCTCTGCTGTTTTCTTCCTGATACGTCCCTGATCATGCTTGGCAAATACTGAAATGTTCAGGCATAAGTACTGCAGAGCTTAAAAAACAAAGTCTTCTCTTTCTAAAAAAGAAATCTTGAGAATTGAAATAGGTCTGTCTAAATTGTAGAAGTTGGGCTTTTTAGTGCTTGTAATAAAATCAAGAGCATGTAGTCCCATAAAATCTGTCAGAAACCTTTCTGATCAGAGTTAGATGCAGGGCTGGATAAAGTATTTCTTGATTCATGCTAATGCCAATACTTGATTCTTCAGATAAGTCACAATGAAAGATAGTCTGTCACATCTCATCACAAGGGTGAATTGCTGGAGGAAAGGCTTTTAGAGTTCTTTGAATCTTTGTGATAACATCCACTGTATGGTACTAGAAGTACTGTATATATTTGCATAAAAAAAGCCTGTGGAAAGCAAAAGAGGTGTTTACTTATGGAAGAGATGAATTGGTCAGAAGTGTGTTTTGCCATAAGTCATATTCTACATGGCAAACTTTTTCAGAAGCATCCTTTTCACGCTGCATTATCTGCAGTGATTGTGTTCTGCGCTCTCAGTGCAACAGCATATTCTGATCATACTTGCAATTGCAGTTGGGCTCCAACAGCAAGTCTCTGGAAAACAATAAGAAAGTAATTAAACAGCTGGAAATGCTTCTGACATTTTTAGTTCCCTTCCCTTCTTAGGCTTTCTCCACTGTGACAGAGCTCTTGCTTATTTCAGTGCCTGTAGCTAAAGACTTCAGTGGTTAGCATGGGAACTCCATTTCCCTCTTGGATGGGTTGTTGGGATTTTTTCTTGTTTTTTTCTATTAAGTCCTATTTCAGTATTTCAGGGCAAGTAGACTTACATACATTACATATCACTAAAAAAACTATTTGTTGAATGGACTGCAAAATTTGTCTGAAACAGCTAAAAAAGGGACAATATTTGACCCAGTGGATTGTTTGAATTAGCATTTTTAGTTTGTGAAAGAGGTTTTGAGGTATTTTTTTCCCACTTAGGTCAGCCTCCTTTTTACATAACAGCAACTGTTACATTGATCACTCTTCATTGATAGCATTGTGTAATTCAAAAACAATTTATCCGACTTAAATGAGCACACAGAATGGGTATGGCGAAGCAGTAACTACTGTATGCCCTGGGTCTGTCAAGTGCTGATAAATATTCTGTATTCAGGAGAAAGTGTGCAAAGTTCAGTCATTCTCCATGCATTTCCCTCTTCTTTCCTGCCTGCTTTTGGGTGTGAACGCACTCCTGCTGTAACATTACAAGTCGTCTTCCAGTCTCAGGACAAAAACATCGTTAAAGTCCCTCACAGATGACCTTCTCCAAGACAGAGGTTTTCTCTGTGCCATCCTAAATTTCAGACACAAACCTTTCTCAATCCAGTTTGTTAGCTTTTGGATTAGTTTAAAAAACAAAAGAAAGAAAAAAAAAAGCAACAAAACCCCCTCATGCTCCTCACTTGCTGCATAAATTCAGGCACGCAATTCATGTAGTGTCTGTTTCCTGAAAAAGACTGTATAATAAAGTAGCACTTAATGCAATCTACCTGAGTAAAAAGATTTACTTTCTAAGTGATCAGACAGAAGATTATCTGGTTTTAATAGTAATTTTAAAATCAGCTCCATTCATAGTGTCCTTTGTGTTAGGGATATCACGTAAAACAAGCTTTCACATGGTGTTGAAGACGTTTCTGCTGATGTGTTTGTTACATCTGTACGACTGAGAATGTCATACAGAGATTTATTAAGTTTTTGAGAGATAGCTCAAAATGACTGAAAGAATTTTAAGTTCATACTATGAGTAAATGTGAAGAATGTTCCTTATAAGATCCTTTATGAGGTTTTAATTTTGTGGAATTGCATACCACCACATCATCCATTTTTCTGTTATTTTTGTAAAGAATAGCTGTTTCCATCACATGTCCTTGCATGACGATTTTTCTAGAGAAAAACATATGCACAGATTTCTTGGGATCAGGAAAGTCTTAAACATATGTTTGAAAATATTTGTGGTTTTAGTGAATTATTGTTGTTTTGGATCAGGCCTAAATAGCTGGTGAACAATCTGCATATATAATCCATTCCTTTCAGGCCTTACAGACCTAACGTTACCCAGCTTCCTCCTCTGACTGTTCATTGTGCTGATGTGTTGTAACAGGCGCTTTGTTTCTCCATAGGCTGACCATCAACGCTGAGTGCCAGCTGCAGCTGCACAATTTCCCAATGGATGAACACTCGTGTCCTCTGATATTCTCTAGCTGTAAGTACCGCTTTGATGTTCTGTTGTGGTATGTGATGAGTATGTAGGGACGTGAGTTTATTTACTTCTGATGTCTGTCAGGTTGTTAGTCATTCCACAACAGGTATAGAAATTTTAGGTTTGCTTAAATATTCAGGGTTTTTTTGTTTTCCTCTCTAGCACTCCCAGTCAATGGACTTATGCCACAAAGTTTTCTGTAGATTTACTCTCTTATTTTTGTCAGAAACAGCCTTTTTATTTGATACTATAGTTGCACTTTCAGCAGGAGCAGATATTCATGCTAGTCTGTGGTATGTTAATCTACAAAGTCATGTGGCGTGCAAATGAAAATAGAAATTACAGTTTTCTTGTAGAGGTGCACAGCTTGGGGACAAGCTCAGCAATCTCTGAACATCTGAGTTTATAGTAAGTAGCATGGTAATGCCTCTCTGTTCCTAGTAAAAGTAAATGATGTAACTACTGTAAATCTCATTTTTCTTTTATTATTCAGCTTGTCCTGTAGTCCTAATGTTGTCGGTGGTGTTGTTGATGTATTTAAGAACTATTTAACAGGCAAAACAAATGCATTGGTGAAATGAATGGAAAACAAGTCAGGTGAGTGAATCTTGAGGTCCAGTATTACTGTGAGGAAGTGTTATCTTCATGCTGATTCATTTGATAAAGCTTGAGAGCTGTCTGCTCGTGAGTACACCTGCACAGTTTTGTAATCTAAAGTGACACAATGCAAATATTTTACAAAAAATTTTAAAAGGGTCTCCACTACAGATTTTTCTTTTGATAAACTCCAAGACTCATGATCTGTGTTCTCCAAGGTGAACGGGGTGTGTATAGTTTTGCCTTTCTACTTAGAAAATAGCATATTCTTCATCATCTCTGAAAAAACAATAAAAGAGTAACAGTCTTTAATGTCTTCATAAAAGTTATGCTGTTGTGATAGTAGGGTATTGATTTCCATTTACGAGTAGTGTATAAACAGTGATCCTCAATCAGAAACACGATCTGAATTCCAGCTGATGCAAGCTGTATTCTTTTTCCCCAGGAAATCTATTTTAAAAACTCTGCCAGCGTAAACATCTCCCTTTCCTCCAATGCATTATCACTACATCACCATTTTTTATGATCTGTGTATATAAGTATGCCTGGCCAAAAATACACAGTGGTGTGTTTAATTCAGATACGTAGAATATATGCATACTCATCTGAACAGGAGGCAGATAGCTCTTGAATGACCTTTCCTGCTAATGAACAGTTGTCGCTGAACTATACACACCTCAGCTATTTTAGTTACTGCAGAAAGCTACTCTTACCTTGTGGTAATCTGCTGTTGATTTGTTGCAGTACTGGAAAAGGAATGATCTTAAAAATTAAATCCCAGTCCAGAGATACTAATTCACCCTACCACATAGATTTGACAGCAATATCCAAAGAAGGTGAATTCTAATAAACAGGAAAGTTGCTTCAAACCTTCCATTCTCTAATAGCTAGACAGTTGCTGCATGCAGGTAAGTTATGCTCTGTGGTTTTTTACTTAAAGAGGAAGGATATCAGTGTGAAGTTCAGAAGACTCCACTCCATGACAAAGTTTCAAATACATCTTGATTTGCAGAAGTTCCTCCTAATTTAGAACTACTACCTCGGATTCCTTCTGCCCTTGAAAACATACATATATTACTATCTATGGAGATAGAAATAACAAAGGATCAAGCAAAAGCAAAAAGTTTGTTCTATGTGTGTGCTTTATAGTTCCTTGGCAGATGGAAAAATGGTGGAGGAATACTAAAATAATGTTTTATAGTTTCATCAACCTTTTTGGTCATGTTGATAGCAAAAGTTTATTTCTTTAGGTTCGTACTGAATTGTGCTCTATTCCGTGAACTCTTTTAGCACTACTACTGTCATAATAGTAGGACATCTCCAGTGTGATTTGTTTTTTTCATAACTCAGATGTATTTTCAGTGTTTTGTACATTCATCGCAGTCTCAAGATAGATGACACTCAGTGGGACTTATGAAGTGAATGAGTGAATGCCTGAGTGATTTATTACTGCCAGCTATGACAAAAATCTGGGGGGACAAGCTGATTACTGATTCCAAGATGTATATCTTGGAACAAAATAAAAACGGTTGTAGAATTCACTGCACAGCACTGCTTACTTCTGCACCCCTTTCATTTGTTCCCTGGCACACAGACAAATCTTCGCAGTTTCTACTGTAGTCAAGAATAAAAAAGAGCACGTTTCAGAGAATATTCTCTGCATCTCTACACGTACAAGAAGAAGGTTAATATTTGAAATTTCTTACTTTTTATATAAATTTCCCTTGATATTTCAGAAATGTGAAAGTAATATCAAATTGTTTCTAGAGTATTTTCCTCTAGTGCCAACTAATTCACATCCTAACCCGGTTGTTGCTCTGGGGACAGTTGCTATTCCTTAGGTGGGAATACTGAGCTCTACTTGGTCTGTTTGCCAGGATGAATAAGGAGAAAACAGCAGCATCTCAGTGTGGTAACAGTGGCTACTAAAACCTACCTACACTTTCCTTTTGAAAATCTTGTTCAAGAATGGCTCCTGGAGCTCTCTAGTGTCTTTGCTTATAGGAATTATAAAGTATTGAAATAGTTTGAAATCTCTTTACTGTCTGTGCAAGTGTGTGCTTCAGGGGACACGATGAGATGAGTCATTTGGCATATTAGGGCACGTGATAGGTATGTGTCTGTTGTTGTGCTCCTTATGCAAATGTACGCTTAGCACACTGTTTCTGTGAAAAGTTGGCCCCAATGGCATAATGCAGGGCTGCTATGCGGTGTGACAGCTCTTTCCCACTCTGTGTACTGGATTGGTTTGATCAACCACATTTGGCAAGACGGATTCCTTAATACACAGATGCTACAACATTGGCATTAATGCCAATGCATGCTATGAATATGTGTTTCCTTGTGAATAAAGAATCAATGCTGTGACTTGATCCCAGTGTAGCAATCTTTGCTAGATTTTTCTCTATAAGATCACATTTTCTTCATATGATTTTGAAGTAGTATATACCACTGCATCAAAATATTTTGTCAGTGTGCTGCTTCATTTGGGTTAGTTTATCGTCCTGAGCCAAAGGAGGCTGCTGTGCTACTTTTGGTATTCAAGTAGCATCTTAAACTGTCTTGGTTATCTCTGTTCAGCACTGATTTGTGCATTGTGGAAATAGTTTCAGAATTCTGCCATAAGGTTTAGTTTATGGAGGTAGTTAAGATTAGCATAAACATCAGCAAGGAAGAAGTATTGTCTGAAGGACAATGTCAGCACTAGAATAAACAAATAAGACACAGGCAGCAAAATACAGGCTGGAAATGAAAAGTTAAGTGCAATTAACTGTGGAACTCCTACCATAGCATACTGCAGGTGATAAAATTTTGTAAGGGTGCACAAGTGTTTGGACAAATCTTTGGAAGAAAAATGCATTGTTAGCTATTAAGCGTAATGAGATCACTCTGTACTAATGGCCCTTATGTTTTTTATTCTGGGGGAGTGAGAGTATTTCAGATTAAATAGTAGGCAAAAGTGGCTGTATAGCTAAGGTACTTGGAGGAATTTTTTTCCATTAGAGTTGCTGGTTTCCAGCTTTTATACGTGGTTTTGGTTTTGATTTGTCAGCCGTTGGTGGGACAGTTGAATGTTTTTGTTTTTCTTAATTTGAGAGGACTAAGCATACTGCAAAATAATGTGAGCATGCTTTCACCCATGCCTGCACAACAGTTAATTGTTCAAGATGTTCATTTTTCAGCCCAGAAACAATACTTCACCTCATCTCCCCATCCGTGTGCTCAAGATTAGCTTAAATTAATTACACTCCTTCAGACAATGTCATAAGACAGCTGTACAAAAATGAAGCAAAAAACACATTACACCTTTTTTAGGGCATCTGGTCAACTAACTTTTTAATTATGTACAAGGACCTTTATGGTGTGTATCTATGCTAGCTGCATACCTGAGGTCTGAAACCGTCTGTAAGGCCCTGCTTCAGGCTTTACCAGTTGCAGTAAAATTGAGCTGCAGTGCATGATGCCAGAATGAAAATAAAAAGACTGAATTGATTAATCAGTTTTCATTGCTATATTATTCTTGCTGCTGTTCTGATCAAACTGCAGACACTATTGTTCATTTTTAATAGCACCTTAGATTTAGGCAATAGAAACGCTGACTATTTTTTTGGCCAATTATTTATCTTTTCCCTTGTGAGAAGGCCTACAGTGTCCTGAGTTGCCCATTACTGGAGGATTGCTGCAGAATACCCATTCTGGCATGCCCAGAATATCGTTCCTCCTGCAAAAACTAAAGTATGCACACAAAGATTCACAAGCAATTCAAGTGTTTTTGGTTCACTTGAAAAGCGGGGAAAGCAAAACTGCCTGCTATTGACAGTTCAGTTTGCTCAGTCAAGTCCTTAAACATGTACTTTTAGCCCTCTAAAATTTCAGGTTTGTTCTTTTTTTTTTAAAGTGATGTATGCAAAATACTACAGAAAAAAGATAAGGAATTGTGAAATGCATTTAAAACAAATTCATCCAAATCTAACAGAGTGCTTGAAAGAAACAGATCCCATCTTTCTAAATACAAACTCAGTTCAATCAAATGTTACCCCTTTGAACATGAAACCTCTTATGGATATGCAATCAGTACTTTGAGCCTCATATCATTTATTTCCTAACAGAACAAGCTGTCATCGCCAATTTTCATATGTTTCTCCTAGCCTAGAAAAGTAAATGCTGGTTCTGTGGAATGAGTTGTGCTTTGTTTCATCTCACTTACCATCAGCAGCATCATTTATAAAGTCTGAGGGCAGAATTTTACTCCTGGTGAATAACAGGCCAGAAGGAACACAGCTTAATGTTCGTATCTCAAGAGGAGTTTCATTAAAGATGCTGAGAAAGGATTGCAATGTGCAGCAAGAGCTTTAATCCACATCTGAACTTCCCATCTGTGCTCTCTGTAATGGGCTGAACTGGATCATGGGGCATCAATGGAATTCTTGATTCGGTTTTGTGTCAAGCGTATTTTAGCTGTTGCAGCTTTTTCCACTTCTAGGAAGGTAGAGATGAAGGTACTGGGATGCATCGACCCTTTTCTTCAGAAGGCTGTCCTTTTCAGAGATTACTCAATATAGAGAGGTCTTATAGAGAGGGAAAAAAAAATGTTTATGGAAAATCTGACCTTTGAAAGTTTCCTCCCAAACCCTGTATTTCGCGTATGACTAGGTGTCATTTATGACGATTCATGAATACAATATATGAAGTATATCTGTGAAAAATCCATTCTCCTGTTCATCTGCTAATCCCTCTCATACACAGACATTTACATATCTTCTTATTTCTGTTGCCCTCTTTTAGACTTTACTGTTTTTGTTACACATTTTTTCAAATACCTTGGCTGGTGTGTAAAGCAGGATTCAAAGACAAGTTGACCATTCCAAATATTTATGAGGAATGCGTGATTTTGTAGGGATCTTCTTTGCTTTTGTTAACCTGTAAGCATTAATGTTTCTAAGCATTTTTTTCCTGAGATACCCACAATGACACCTGATATAGTGAATTTGAAACGTGTTCTATTCGTATGAGAATAATTTAATTTCTTCATTCTAACAGTCATTCTGACTGTAATATGCTACTGCATTGCTCAGTTGTTAACTCTACTTAGGTTTCCCTAAAATTCCCTGCAGGTGTTTCTTTTCTATCTAACTTTAATAATGTATTGTTTCTTAGAGAGAGAAATATTTATCCGATTTCTTGACTACTCCCTGCTGGCTAATTCACTACTACTTTTCTGTGTGTGAATCAATACACTTCTCAATATGTAAGAGACACTACGTTAAGTGTCTTTTAGATTTTTATGACTCTATTTTATAGCAAAGCCAAGACTCATAAAAATTTTACAAGTTAGTTTGCATTGGAAGTTCTGCTAATTTTTACCTAATTGCTCCAATAGGATGTACTATATATCTATGATATTGGTGAAATTCATCCATGGCATAAGTACACTCACTGTAAAGTGACACTTTCTAAACCTAAATTATGGTATATTCGTGCCAAAGTAGTGCATATTGTAAGTATTGGTGCGGCACTACTTTCTGTTAGTCTTCTGTCTCATTGCGTGAGGTGTATCAGAGACACCTTTCTACACATTTACGGCTATATGGTTCAATGCTGATCACAAATTTATATAGAATGCTGTGATACAAGAGTATTAGACTTAAAACTTTCTGATATTAGATCTGATAGCCACCAATGCACAGAAGATTTCTGGTTCATAGAAAAAAATACGAAACTTCCCTGCAGTTGAGGGTTGTCCATTGCCTCTCTGATAGCAGTGGGTAATTCATGTATTATTGCTTGCTCCTCTGTTCCTTACAAAAATCTAAGGTTTTGGCCTAGCAGCATACTAAATGTCTTGCTCCTTTTATAGCAACTCTTGAGATTTTTCTCCACAAGGCTGAAGGCTCCTCTGGAGAGGAAGCAGCTGCCATTACTTCCAGCAAAAATGAGACCCTAGAGTAAAATTACAGCAAGTGCTAATTAGTGAAGCCTAAAATTCTTAACTCATGACATCTTAGGTCCAGAAAACTCTTCCTGAGACTGTCTGGGCTGAAGGTAGGCTATTCCAGGAATTTGGCATCTACCCAGGTTTGCAGCGGTTTCCCAAGGATGCTTGGTGTCCCCATTTACCCTGCACAGTTGGCTGAGGAAGATGGGAGGCCCATGCCATGGCACAAACTCTCTAGGCAATCTGCTGCAGAGTGAGAAAAAATGCTCTTGTTCCAGAATCTGAATACTAGGATAGGACCCCCCAACTCTGACTTCCCTCCAAGGAGATTGGAAGCCCCAAAAATCCCAAGTGCAATCTAGCTTCTGAAAGCAACCAGTCTTGTTTTTCTTAATTTTCTATTAGCAAGATTTAAAGGAAAAGCCATCAGTACCCGAAACAATTTTAGGAAAGACAAAACCTGCCTGTGAGACATTTTTTTTGCAAGAATATATGTAGCTGACTAAGTTATGTTTATGGTGTCAGGAGAAAATAAGAGAAGATGCTGAAGCAAAGCAGGTGGCTGGTTGCATGTCTGACAGTTGAATGTATCAACAAAAGCCCCTGGAGTCTCTTCCATGTGACAGTCATTGTTAGTTCCCATGATTTCATCACAGATCTCATGATATTTGGTGTTTACTTGAAGCCAAAACCCCTTTAAGCATGTTATCATGTTCCAGTGTGAGGGTTTGGTTTTTTTTTAAGAAACATTTGAAATGTGTGACACAAATGTACCACAGGTAGGAAGAAAATAACTTTCTTCCTCACCGATGATATACTATGAATTTACTTTATTGTTATTTCTCTATTTATGTACGTGATAACTGATTTGCAAATGAATCTGATCTTTATGAAGAGGCTGATCCATAACTCCTAAACTGCTGGCAGCTCTGAGTGATATACAGAGCATCAGGAGAGAGTCACACTCCTTTGGATCATGTTTTTTACGACGAGAAGGAATGACTGGTTTTAGGACTCTGTAACAATTGCATCACAGGAGAACATGGGCACATGCTGCATTGAAATCTTTGCACTTTCTCAGTTAAGGAGCCATAGCAATCCATTCTATAGATAAAGGATCGTCTGTAAGTAAGGTAAAAGTGCCCCTTTATGGGTCTCTTATTTCAACACGAGAAAGCAGGCTAAATGGCTTGCATGGTGTTGCTCTTACAGGCAACAGTCAGAGAAGGATCTATAGTCAGCAGTGCCCAAACTCTTCACAGTGCTGTACATAGCTCAGTCCTCTTTGGGTTATGGGCAGACTTTGATCTTTGGTGGTTATCTTGTTTCTTGAGGAAACTTTCTAAGGCACCTTCCAAGGTGCATGCTCCATTGTGTGTGTGTGCACAGCTGTTGCATCATATGCTTATTTGGGGTTCTCTTCTTTTAGAGTGTTAGATTTTTACAAATGCTGATATAACCACATGTGTTTATTCCTTGTAGCCTCCCTTGATGTAACTGAAATTTACATCACAAAATGTAACACAAAACATCAAAGTACATGTCAAGGTAACCCACTGCCAGGCAACTTAAAAGCTGCAACTGATCCCTTCTCGTATCCTTATTGCACATTTCCAAAGGCAGAACATGAGCTTGCTTGAACCCGGAGGTTCAAGCTAATTTAACTCCCTAGTAGGAAAGGTGGCATATTTTTAAAGAAACAAAGACCATCTAGTTTTCTAATTACTCTAGTTTTTGTAATAAGTTGATGTAAAAAAAAAAATATTGTATTACTGTCTTCATGGCTACCTCAATGGCCACGCTGGAAGTTACACTAATCCATCGCCCAACTGTTAGAACTGTGCACTTGAATTCACTGGTATCTTACAAGAAACAAAGAATTGCTGTAGAATTTCTTCCAAGTGTAGAGAAACCGTTTGGTACCTTGAGAACCAAGAAGGATTGAACAGGTGTCAGAACCAGAACAAATACCAAGTAAAATCGCTGAGGAGGAGAGAAAAGGAGAACAGGGAGAGACCAGAATTGCCAAGGTCAGCCAGATAACCTGCAGTACACCACTGAAGTTTAACAAAAACAGTGACTATTGGTTCTCAGATTAAACGCATCTTGGCTAGAGCCCAGTCAATGCTTATTGCTTTAGCTAGGCTTGACTGACCAATGATAATGAGGTTAGTAGAAGCCATCAAAGGTTTACTAGTAACAGACTCAGAAAACAGGATGAAAACTTCAAGTCCTCAACTCATTAGCCTTGTCTTGTCAATTTTATTTAACTTCAACACAGTCTGGAAAAACAAGGCAGCCTGGAAACATGAAAAGTTACTGTGACAAAAGGCACCTCCCTTTTCTTGCTTCTCATTCTGCAAAATTAATGGAAAAATAAAACATATCCCTAGTGCCCATGGAGCTAAGAAAGGGAAGGAAGGAAGGTGGTCGTGCAGCTTTGAACGTTGCTTTGCTGCCAGTGCTAAAGGACAACCAGGGAAACGCCGTGTGTATCTGCCCCTGTTAGAGGGAGGTTGCTGAGGTCTGCCTGGCTGCATCCCTTGCTATGAAGGGAAGGCCTGTCTCCTTAAAAGGTGAGTTACTTTGTGTAAAGGGCATGTTATATGACAGATAATAAAACTTTAATACTTTTTCGTCGTTGGGTAGCATATATCTGTCAAAACAAAATACACTGGGATTATGTCTCTTAATGTCAGATAACCCCTCAGACAGACAAACAAACAAGTGATAAGATTTAGACAGGAGAAAGCAGAAACACAAACAGAGACATCAAATTTAATTTTAACTTAATTTTTGAATAATTATTTTTACATTCTCCCATATGATGTAGAATTTCAATTGATTCTTCTTTAAGAAACACTGCAGTTTTTTGTGTCTAAATAAAGAGGTTATTTCTGTGGAATGGAAATTAAGTTATGATTCAATATTTGGGCTAGCCATGCATATTATTGATTGATTTTTTTTCCCTAATTTTTTTCGTAAACAGACAACAGACAAACTGACTGACCTTTAACTTTCCTTAATGGAATATATGTCAAATATTTAATTATGGCCTTGAGGCACTCTGATGCTGCTATGCTTATAAGTCTTCACTTTATGTACAGTAACTGATCTGACATTTGAATGTGCATTTCCTATAATTGTGCATTAAAAAAAAAAAAATCTGTTAATATTACAGTCTTCATGGGTTGCAATGGTATATGCTACGGTCATGGTTTAACCCCAGCTGGCGACTAAGCACCACCCGGCTGCTTGCTCACTCCTCCCTTGTGGGATGGGGGAAAGAATCAGAAGGATAAAAGTGAGAAAACTTGTGGGTTCAGATAAAGACAGTTTAATAAGTAAAGCAAAAGATGCACATGCATGCAAAGCAAAACAAGGAATTCATTCACTGCTTCCCGTCAGCAGGCAGGGGTTCAGCCATCTCCAGGAAAGCCGGGCTCCATCATGCATAGCAGTTACTTGAGAAGACAAACACCATCACAACAAATGTCCTTCCCTTCATTCTTCCCCAACATTATATGCTGAGCATGATGCCATACAGTAAGGAATATCGCTTTGGTCAGTTGGGGCCAGCTGTCCTGGCTGTATCCCCTCCCAGCTTCCTGTGCATCTGGCAGCCCAGGCCAGGGTGAGAAGCTGAAAAGTCCTTGACTGCCTAGCAACAACTAAAAACATCAGTATGTTATCAAAATTATTCTCATACTGAGTCCCAAACATAGCACTATCCCAGTTACTTTGAATAAAATTAACTCTATCCCAGCTAAAACCAGGACATGCATAGCTCATGTTATTTGAACTGCTGAAGGCTGAATGTCAGAGCTGATGAAGAATTTTCAAGGAAAACTTTTATTTTTTTTTCTTCGCAAATACGTTATTCTTGTGAAATATAAACTTTTCTTTTTAAGGATTATATATTTTAACTTTGTTGAAGATTTTAGGAATTTTTGGTCCTCAACAGAAAGAAGTACCCACCCTATAACATGCTGAGGCACCTGAACCCTGAATACGTGATGCTTAGTTTCAAATGTTATCTTGAAAGGACTATGGAGAGATTCTCAATATATTTTTCAATTTTGCCTTTAAATGGCCTGATCACACACTGGCTATTTTACAGTTTTTAAATCGTTTCTGACTGATTTTTTTGACTGCAGAAGGTGAAGCCTATATGCTTATTGTGTTTCAAAATGTAGTACCTAAGGGAAAAATAGTAGCTATTTTGCACTTACACTACTGCCTATGCATTTATCAGAAAGAAAGTAAAAGTACCACCTCATTTAGGAAAAAAAATGGTAACCATTTAGAGCAGTCAATGTTGTCCACATTTTAATTCTGGAAGGTCAATTGCTGTTTTCAAGTTAAAAGGAAGAAAAGTAGCAAGAGGTGCGTGTTTGTACCTTACAGGTGTTTTGTTCCTGTGTTGAATGACTTCAAATGAAGCTACTAGACCAAATGAGCATGGAGAATTTTGTCTGCAAGTGATGATTTTTAACAGAAGAGAACTCTGAGGTCTGAACAGTGTATTTTTTCATGCAGTTGTCTGAAAATCAACATTTCAATAAGACAACCTTGCTTGTCTCTGGAAGCAAGAGAAGGCAACCACAAACTCTTGGATAAATGTCTCATGATTAAAAGGAAACTGAGATATCGACATGTTTCATAACATGGTATTTTCTTGCTTTCTTTTTTTCCCCAACATTTTTCCCCAAAGTGTATACTTGAAATCTTTAAAGCTTTTCTTGTCTAACCAGCACAAGGCTGCAGAGAGGAAGATAAAAGGCTGTTCCCAGCAACTTGCAAACCTCAAAGCTGTTTGGGAGATTTGTGCTGTAGGTTTCTGTTGATTTATGTGCAAAATATAGCAGCATTTCTTATGTCAAGTCTTAGCAGAATTGGCAGCCAAAAATCCTGGTCTGTGGTACTACCAGATTTCAAAAGTTATGCAGGCTGAGACTGGTCACTACTTGTATGGGAGTTTCAGCAGGAAAACTGAGGTGTTTCTGTGATTCCAGAATGACAATCGCACTTCTGTTTATAATTGTATTCACTCTGATTTGTTACTGCCACCAAAGTGTGTCTTCTCACTGGTGTTTTACGTATCTGTGTACCAAAGCAAAACACATTAATGACCAGTGCATGGTCGTATTCTTTAATGTTTAAATACTATACTGAAGTACATGGTGGAGTAATGCGACAATGGTCATTACCTGAAGCAGGAGAAGTTCTGACTTGATGGAAGAAAAGAAAAATCACCAATAACAGTCAAGCATTGGAGCAGGTGACATGCAGAATCAAACTTCACAACTCAGAGAGTTATAAAGCAGGTATGTCTATTGTGGCGCCGGGTGCAAGGGGGATCCCTCCTCCTAACTTGCACACCGAGTCACGAAGCATGCACCTATTTATTACAAAGCTTATCTAAGTAGGCTGGACTATTGTACTTATTTCTAGGAATTCATTATCATACTCCACCCCCCTTTAGCACTTGCGCAGTGTCGTCTGGTGGTCGTCTGTGGGGGTCTTCTGGATGAAGGCTCGTAGTCTTTCTCGCTGTGTGCTTTCACCTTTGGCCCAAAAACTCCTGAGTTGTCTGTGTTGGCTGAGTCCCAAACCATAGAAGCAGTTTCAGCTAGAGAGTTGCTTCTTACAGACAACAAAGTTCTGGTTATCTGTCCTTGTTTCTCTTCGTCTGTCTCGCAAACAGTCCTTGTGAGCTACATTTGAGCCACAACAGTCCTTGTTAGCAAGATTACAAAGAACAGAACTAAACTGAATAACAGTGTTTAACTCCTTCTTTAACATAGATGCAAAATTATATA
>Ga0065711_1041180_pt1 | contig 16355 bp, 6 predicted proteins | sample Hoacrofraction12_FD_59098 | JGI IMG/M metagenome (GOLD analysis project Ga0065711, IMG submission 59098) | Hoatzin crop microbial communities from Cojedes, Venezuela - Epithelial fraction 12 v2 (version 2) | ecosystem: Host-associated > Birds > Digestive system > Esophagus > Crop | place...
CCCCGGGCCTCCCCCTCCGCCCGCCCCGCACTCACCTGCCCCGCCAGCCCGGCCAAGGAGCGCAGGGCGCTGCTCGCCACCTCTGAGGCCGCAGGGTCGGCGCCGAACTCCGCTACGTGCCCGCCGGGCTGGAGCGGGCTGGTGGCCGCTGCCGCCATGACACCGGACCCGGCCGCCGCCACCAACGTCCCCGCCGTCGCTCCGCGATGACGAATCCCTCGGGTGGCCGCGCCCGCTAGCCCCGCCCCCGGGGGCTGATGGGCAGGCGCAGCAGCCAATCGCGGGCTGCTATCTCGAGGCCGGCCTGCGTCGGGGGGGTCCAGCTGGAAGCGCCGGGCTGGGCCGGTCTGTGCTGCCGGCAGCGCTGGGGTCGAGGGGCTTCCTCGCTTCCTCCCGGGCCTCTGAGCCCGGCTGCCGTGCTCGGCTGGGGACTGCTCTGCCCCGGCGCGTAGGAGCGGCGGCAGCAGGGCCCGGGCCGTGGAGGCAGCCTCAGGCCCGGCTGTCCTGGCCAGGCTCTGCCTGAGCCCTCTGGACCCCGGGTTTCCGTGCTGTGCGGAGGACCCTCTCCTGCAGTACCTGTCCCTCCGGCGTGGCCCCGTTTCCCACGCCTGAGGAAGCATCACAGCTCTTGCTCTTTTCTCAGACCTCTCTGGGACCCAGAAGCTGCTCTCAGCTCAGGTCCGTTGCAGCCGCCAGGTGACAGACCACCTCAGTGGTGGCAGAGCCACGGTGTTGGCCCAGGCGTGTAGGCCCGCCTCTGCGTGCCGCTTTGGTCCCACCTTTGGTGCCACCAGGCTTTGCACCCTGGACTGCAGCAGCTCCTGTGGGGTGTCCTCTCCCCGCGAGGTCACCTTGCTGCCTCGCCCTTGTCTCCTTCCCATCCTTCAGCGGCCTCCGTGGAGCTGTGGGCTCGGGCACGGGCAGGCGCGCTCAGAGGAGTGCCTCCGCTGGGTGCCCGGTCATGGAGGGAAGGGCAATGCGTGTGTGTTGATCAGATTGCTGTGCTTGTTCCAGCTGTGCTTTCCTGGTTATACCTTCCCCTCTTTACATTCGTATATGCTTCTCTTCAAAGCCTCGGCTCTTCTGGTGACAGCAAGCTCCACCAGGAGCAGGTTTGTCAGAGTAGTCTGGTTATGGGGCTTGCAAGGCTCTATTCCCGATAGGATAGTCTATGTGATGTTTTTCCTAGGACGGTATGAATGCTGACAAAGATTTGCTACCTGATGTTTCCTTTGATACCCTGGTTTTGATCCTTTAACCTTCATACCTCTTCCCATTCCTTCCCCCTTCGAATATTTTTTATTCTATTGTGAAATGGTGAGTGCTGTTGTATATACAAATGTTAAAGTATTCTTAAAATGTTAGAAAGGCAGATTAATTTATTTGACTGATATTTTGGGGAGTATTTTAATGACATTCCTCTCTAAAGTATCCAGATAAAACTTGCCTTAATTTAGTGAAAATAAATCCTACTAAATGAAGACATAGTATTCTACCTCTCCATTCAGCAACCAACTTAAATATTTGAGAATACTCAAGTAGAGAAAGTCCTGCTCAGTTCCAGAGGAAAATTAGTTCCGAAGAGGACTTCAGTGCCAATGATTACAAGTACATTTCATGGAGAGCTGTATTTTGCAAGAATATCTTACCTAAGGTGAGCTAGATGGCATTTGGCTGGATTCAAATGATGAGAACCATGAGAACCACTGCTTGGATTCAGAAATGCTCACTGCAGAATGTGTTGCTGATTTGGAAGCTCTGAAATGTAGAGGAATTTACTTAATTCCTGCAAAAATACTGTTTTTGTCAAATTACAATATCTCGAATGTGTACACAGAGCATGGTAGTCAGGTAAGAAAGACTGTGAAACTTTATTTTGCAGTTCTGTCCAACAATGCTAATTCCAGCTCATGGTCAAGGACTGGCTGCTTCAGCCTGCCTGGCCTCTTGCAGTTTTGCCTCTGGACAGGCAGCTGAAGCAACACTACAAAATGTAATCGTCTCACTTGGATCAAACCGTGAAGCTTTCAAGAAGAAAGGAAAACACTGTCCCCTTTCCCCTTCCCCTACCAGCACTATAATACTGAATAAACATGTAAGTAATTTTCTGGCCAGAGCAGAATATGGAGCACAGATGTAACACCCTGGCATTGATTGTTGCTTCTCACTGTCAGAGGAAGCAATTTGCCCTGACTGAATTTCCAATGACCTGCAAAGATAGATCAAGTCCAGACGTTTGAACCAAGTTTTAACTTCAAGTCTTGAATGCTCAGCTACCTGATATTCCATTTCTGAAAAATACAGCTTTCCTGGAGTGATGGAGCAGGTGTATGCCTACTTTAGCAGTGGCTAGATATAACTTTGTTAGTTGAGAGACCTGAAATCTTTCCTTTACTTTTAAGCATGTTATCTTTACTTTTAGCAAGAGATTGTTTTGGGGTACAAAAGCTTTCAAATGAAAAATACAGACATAAGCATATAAATGTCAGAAAGATACTGGAGGTTATGCTGCCATACACATGGAAATATAAGGGATGATGAATGAATGTGAAGGATATCAAGAGAAGGTGGAGGTGATGTACCATTATTTATACAGTGATTATTACCAGAAAAGTAAGCAAAAGACCGTGCAGTAGTCTGTAGAGTTGTTGATGTCCACCTATTATTTACTAAACAGAAACTGGATCTTGGCCTTCTTCCTGTTGATGGCAAATGTCTTCTCTTAGAGAAACAGGACTGATTCCTATGGCTAAAGAGGGCACAGATGTTCTTCCTCCTTTCACTGTCTTAGAAGGCCTTGATCCATGTTGCAGCTGCTAGCTGAATAATTGCGGTATCATCTGAAATTTCACAGATTAAATTATTTAATGCATTGTGCAAGCACGAAGAGACCAGAAATAATCCAAAGCGATATAAGGGATTAGAAAAATAAGAGCATGTGAGAAAATGAGAATAGGGAAAAAACGTGCAAATACAGCTAAGCCGAAGTATGTTAAACATTCATTTCTACTGCAAGAGACAGACCAGAGCAGAATGGTTCCAAAAGATTATTATATGCTCACTGCATGTACTGCACAGTAAAAATGAATACACTTGGAATCGCCTCTGGCAGTAAAGCTGCCCACAGTGAATCCAGGCCTCCCATAAAGATAGAGGAAATTACATGGCATGCTCACTAAAGCTGGTGAAACAATAAAACATTGGAAGCTCTCATTGCTGGAAAGATACTGGGAATTTGGAGGGAATTTGTAGAAAACTGGCAAGAAGTGGATAGCCGAAGACAGAGATACTAGTTTAGAAAGAGAGATCAGAAGATTTAAAGATGTGTAACTTGGCAGTAATGTCCACTTTCAGATATTTTAATAATGTGACTACCAAGGGAGGGAATAATCTGGAATTGCTTTCAACATTCAGGGACAGAGTTATCACGATAATGTTAAATCTTCTGCAGCTTTGATCCCTGAAATGGATCTCTGAGGTGTATAAAAGCCTGTCCTGTCAAAACCACCTTGAAAAATATAAACACAAAACCACTAAGTTCTTCAATAGCAAATACCATTGTTTGAGAGAAAATTATTTTCGATTGGAAAAGAATTTTCTTTTGGTTTTGGACTATTGCTCCTTTTTATTTGGTTCATAAAATGATCAAGATACACACATCTTCCCAACTCTAGGTGCCTTTTAGCACTTTAAAATCACAGTAGGCTTTAATAAATTGACCTAAGTTCTGTTTGCTGGACACCACTGTCATAATTACTAGCACTATTTCTTCTGCTGAATAATACGTTAACATAATTTCTGAACTCGCACTTTAATTTAGTCCCTAAGTATCACCCAGAGAAAGGTGAGTGCTTTGCAGACTCTACCAGTGGTTGAGGTTTGCTGTGCTAGAGTGAAGTGCTGAGCTAAGGAGCCTGTGTAACGTATAAGCAGATTTTTCTCCTGAATTGAAAAGCTTATGCTGTGTACTTCTGCTTCTGTGAGCTGTAGCATGTAAAAAGGCAAAAAGACAACACTTCAGAAACAAATGAAACTGAAATCATTTGGAGCTTCAGAGACAAAAACGATACCCTGAATTCTGCCCAGAGCCCCAGGCAAGTGGTGCAGCTTGACACTGACTGCTGTAAATGTAGTTTTCCTTAATATTCAGATTATCAGTGCGGCTCTAAATTATCTCTATTTATAAATAGAAAATTGATAGTATCCTACTCACTGCATTACAATAGAACAGAACATAACAAAGTCCCCTCCAGAATAAAAGTTTTTATTTATTTTTCCAAGCATTAGTTTCAGAAGAAGAGCACTTCCATTTCTGTTGCCACCTGGGTACCCAGGAAAAGGCATCGCTCCAGCTGAGGTTATGGATCTTGGTTCAACAAGGTGCTTAAGCTGGTGTCTAATTTTAAGCACTACCCCAGCTGAAAAAACTCAGCCTGCTTCCCTAAAATGTAGCCATGTGCATTTTAACTTCATCAGATAAAGGCTCTGAACTGCAAAACTAATTCTCCAACAGGAGCTGCGTTACTTCAAAGCAAACATCTTTGCTGACCTTTTGGTGTTTCTCTTACTCTATCAAAATTTAGAAAGCCCTGTTCAGACAGGATTGGAATGGGATTTGTATGAAATATCCCGTGGGAAATACAGCTGTGATGTATTTGCATTTAAAGAAAAAAACCCCCTAAGTATCTAATATTTATGACTTGCAGTAATTTAATCACTCCCAACAAAATACAAAATCTTCAAGAGGCTGTGGCTCACTTTCCGTTTAGTGTCCTTATCCTGACATGCACATAAACCCATGGTCCTTCCTTTCAGAATTTTTTACCCTTAAGATTTTCTAATACTGCTCCATGCTTTGTCTTGCTTTGGTCATTGTTTGTCATGACTTTGTTTAGTAATTTTACACCATATGTAAGTTTTCTCTACCTGCCTGCCCCCTCTTTCTTGCTGCCACCTGCAAAGAAGATTAGCATCCTCTCCACAAAATTCTTCAGTTCAGTTATATAATTTGGGATCAAGAACTGACCTCTGCAAGGCGCAGCCCAACAGCTCTTAGAAGTCAGTGAACTATTATTATAATTATTCTGTGTTCACAAATTTTAGACTTCTATAGCTACTTTGAAAGGTTTGATTATAAACCTCCTTTCTATAATTTCCTTTTGAGACTATCACATGAAAATGTAGAAGGTGTCTTGCGGAGTAGATGTCTACGCTCACAGTGTTTCCCCTGCCTGTGAACTGAGTAGTAAATTGACACAAGTATTGTGAAATTAAGTACTCATACCCAAAGATAGTCTAAAAATTAATATTTTTCCACTGCATTAATATGTACATGCTGCACATATTATATATTTAGCTCAGGTTTGTGGGATACTTGAAAATCTGTATTTAATAGGGAAACAGGAATATAGCATATTTACTTTAGAGAAACTTTAACTTTTCTGATTCCTTGATTGCTTGGTGCTTGATTTTGAAAGCTGTAGCTTGCATCTTTATTAGTATAATCTGACTATTATTTTAAAAGAAATAATAGTGGTGGATGCTTAGTAATATTTAAAATAGGGTTCTTCAGCTGTGTCATACACAAATGTTGCACAAAGCTTAGCTGGGAGCCAAGTAATTTTCTAAACATACAGTCTTCGTAACCTTTTCTGTGGAACTGTGAAGTTAGTCAAATTTAAATCCAATTCCTCTTTCAGCGGTTTAGCTTACAATTTTCTATACCCCAGTAGCTGGACAGTTATCTGATAGACCACATCTGTCGTTACTGGTCCAATCAATCATTCAGTGTCCTAGCAGGCTCCTCCATGACTTCAAGAACCAGATGCAGATCAGCTTTAGATATGACATTCTGAACTGATAGTTGAAATTAGGGACCTAAATAATGTCGTTGAGTTGAACCTCTCAAAATAGCCCTAAGGGGTTGATATATACATATTACAATGTAAGATAGGCACATAAATCCTTTAAGGTGCTCTGGATATATCACTCTGTGTTCATACCACTTGCAGTATTCTTTAACTTCTACATCTGTACGACTAAATACATAATGCCCTTTTTTGATATAAAGTTGCTATGAAGTTATTTGAATGATCTCCATTGTATTATAGTAAACAGACAAAACAAAAGATCACACTCATCTTTACACTGTCAGTATTTTTCTAATGCAGAAGAGGCGTTTGTTAATAGGGAATATGGAGTCTTTGACATTTTGGGTCCCAATCCTTCAGTGAAGCTAGTCATGCACCTGCTTACTTTGTGCACAAATCATTCTAATGAATTCTAAAGGACTATTCATGTGCATAAAGCTGTGTGTAAAAGCCTTTGCAAGACTGGGCCTAGGTTGTAAGTTTGATAATGACCTGAGGCTGATTCAACAGAGAACAAGCAGTGCTTTTTAAATGTCGAGAAGTGTAACTCCAGCTCCGCTGCACAGGTATGGGCAGTGCTAAGAAACCTCATAAGTACATGGAACTCTCAAAACTCTCAAAACTGACCAAGGAAAAATGGCGAGGGCTATCATAAATATTTTTGCATTTACTTTTTATAATACTGCATTTTACCTTAATCTTTTTAATTCTTGGCTTCATCTTAATTTCATTATGGCTATGAATTCCATTTGAATAACTGTTGCAGGAGCTCAGAAACTTTCCTCTTTTAAATTCGTATAAATACATATATATGTATATAGCCTGTATGAGAGAGTAGATCTGCTTAGAGAATGGTAATTGTGAGAAATCATAACTGTACTCTTTGGAACATTTTTGCTTGAGGAAAAGGCAAGACATCAGCGCTGTTTCACAAAGAAGTGCACAGAAGAGCTTTCCATACTTATTTGTACATATCATTACATATTCTGACTTCTGCTGCAAGTACTTTGTGCTGCACTGCAGCAGTTTCTGTTCTCAGAGACAGCGCATCACCTGCGGGAGCCTCCCAACAACATCAGGGCAATACCAGTGGTTGTGATGCATCTCCTGAAACCTTTGTCTCAATATTGCTTTCATGAGTTGCTTCCACCAGGAGCTTCCATAGAATTTGACCACTTTTTTTCATGTGTTTAGCATTAAACATGCAGGCAGTGCTACTGAATTCACCATGAAAAATCAATGAGATTAGTTAAACGTAAACTAAGTTCCTGCTAGGGCCTACAGATTTTGGCATTTAATATTCTGAGCATACAAAATAGGCATGTTTATGCACCATCACAAAAGATAAGTGTTTTCTTTTGCATAAAGCTAACTGTTGTCTTATCATGATCTATTCACTACTAAAATGATCACTCAGTGGCCTTTAGGTAGCATTGACTATGAGATGTCACTTGTTTGTTAGGCTCACTAAGATAAAGTTGGTAAAAAAGAGGGAAAGTGTCTGTGTCCTGCAGCTTAATCAACTTTTACTCGCACTAGACTGGTCCATCAGAAAATTCCAGTCTCCTCAGTTGAAGGGTGAATTTAGTCATCTCAGCTGGGTGAGGAAGTGAGCAGACTAGGCATGGAAAAAAAAAAAAATCAAAGCTGCAGTGGGTGAAGGTGGTAGTCCTGGGACCACCACTGCTGGCTTTGTTCCAGTTGTTGACCTTGGGGACATGACAGATCTTTTGCTCTATTTGATGCAGGAAAAAGAATGAAGAAGGTACCTCTTATAAGGCATGGTGCTCCTTTACAATTAATTATTATTTAAATGAAGATTAAAGTTATGGAGTTGGAGAGTATTTTGCTGTTTTATAATTTAGCAATTCAGGCTGAAGTTTCCTTTATGTTATTTCTGTTTTTATGCAGGCAGCCTAGAAGATGGACATTTGACAGGCCACAATAGACTGCTCCTTTCCCAGGTATCTCCTGCTTGTTTCCTTTATCTGTGAATAGGAAATGGCTTAAAGGCACCTGTGTTATGAAGGTCCCAGGGGCAGCTGCCTGACTAGTGAATGCCTGATTATGTGTTAACATGCTTTGTCAGATATTGGCAGAATCTGTTCTCTTCTTTTGCCTTTTCAGCAAGGGTACCATTGACAGACTGGCTACCCATTTATAGAAATGTTGTCCATCAAACTGTGAGGAAGGACAATGGTGTTTTTCTGTGGCCAGTGACTGTGGGAAACTTTTCTTTGGCTATTCAGGCAATTTTTGTAGCTTGCTCTGAAGAGGAGAGACTGATGAGTGCAAAAAGTACAATTAAGCAAAGCCAGACTTCAATTGAAGGCTGTAGTGTAGTCTGCTGTTCTCATTTTTTTATTTGGAAAAAAATCTATGGGTTTTCACGTTGCTGTGTGGCATTCAGCGGGGGGCTATTACAATCCTAAATTTTTTTTCTAGACCACCTAATTCTAAGTAAAAATTAAATGTAATGAGAGCCACTTGGAGTTCTGAATATTTTAAAGCATAATTCCCACAGAAGGGATTCGACCTAAACTGCGGAGAGCATCAGTTGGCTAATTATAGCTGCATTTTATATTACAGCAGGTGTCAGATGCAGTCATCTCAATAAAGTCCACATAATACTCTGGAAAATAACAAAAGCTTTTCTTTGAATGTGGGTACTAATTTCTGCTAGGTGTCATATGAGCTCTGATATTTCTTATTGGCATTAACAAGAGCACTGCAGCACTCAAACATGCTTTTTGCTTAGGATGAATTGATACTGTAAAGCACTTACTAGTCAGCCTTGGCAGATGTCAGTAGTTAATACTGATGTTGCAGAGGTTGGTATATAATGCAAAGAGTGTTATGTAAATACTTTTAGATGATAGGCTGGTTTTGAGAATGAGTGTGAGCCGTGCACCAACTTACTTAATGAAAGCTAAATAGACAACTACAGTATAACGGCATTTCCTTCAGCTTCTTATCTTATTTTAAGTCCTCTGCAAGTAAAGGGCAGATGGGAAGGCAGTAAACTAGGTGAACAAAAACATTAAACTTCATAAGCACTTCATGTTTTCATACCATTTTACCAATTCAATGGAAGCGGCAAGTTTCAGTTACTGAAGTGATGGGTGAGAAAGGTCTTTCCTTAGCCCTGAAACTGAGACGCCCTAAGGATTGTGTCTTCAGAACAGCCTGCATGTGATGAAACTACAACCTATAGGCATTTGATTGTCACCTCACTTTTTAATTAAAAGATGGGATTCTATGATTCCAAGAAGAATGTGTTTTAAAATATTCATGAATCAGTAAAGTAAAAACTGAAGTGGGTAGCTTGCACAGAAGCCCTTGAATACAAGGAATTGTGATGACATTGAAGTGGAGCTGCAGGCATAATGGGCAGGGTGAAAAGCACAGGCAGCAAAGTCTGCCCAGCTGATTGCGCTTGGCCTAACATGCAGCAGAGGCACTTCCCAAGCTTGCCAGGTACCCCAAGAAGCAGTAAGATAGGAGAAGCCTCAGTACAGGACGGCAGAGTCAGGTCACGGGAGGCTTGCTGCTTCTTCTGAAGGGGATAGGACATGCTTGGTCCAAGCATGGATGAGGAGAAGGGCTTCCAACAAAGAATAATGCCAAATGGCAGCCTAATCATGCAGGAGGAACAAGCATCTACCGTGTACTAGTAAAACAAAGGAAATTCAACAGATTATGAAAATCATCTGACATCAGAGTCTGCTGTAAGAGCAACAAGCCACTTAATAATGAACTGTCTAGTGCTATATACTTCTCCCTCACATTGTCTCCCCTGAGAAAAGGTACTCCCAAACACTAGGCTACCTTTGTCTCTGGCACAGAAGCCCATGGAGAACTGCAGAGGTTATAGAAATAAGAAATACAACTTAATATAATAAATCTTTTATTTTTAAAATGTAATAAACAGCCAGCTGAACAAAACTGAACCACAAGTTCCAGCACGTTACCTTAGCAAGTCTGTAAGTAAAAACAATCAGAGGTTATGAAATATCATTTAATATTTTGTAGAACTGCAGAATAGTTTAAATTATAATCTTATCGCATTGCATACTGAATATACTAACCTGTAGGAAGACCCTATTTTTGGCCTGAATATTAGATGCAGTAAGTAATTTGTAAAAAACAAGTGAAAGTAAATTAGAGAAATATGATGATATTAAGAATACATGTATTTCTGAACTAACATACCCACATAGTTCAAAAAAGTTTCTAAATACAACAGTGAACATGTGTCATCCATATAGCCTCTAAACCTGGCCAAAGCCAGATACAGAAACCAAACACAGAGGTACAGAGAAGAAAATGAAGGGGGAAATAGTTCCTTGGCTGATCTGTGTCTGACATCTGGGGAGCAGAAGGCTGTCTATGAGAGAACTGCTTTAGCTCTCACACGAGGTTACCTCTAAGGAAAAGACGTATGAAAAGGCCTGAGAACAAAAGCCCAATTATAAAGGGCATGATTGCCATTGTACAAATGAATTTACTAATTTACCCTATTTGTTGCACATAGCCCCTTTCTGAAACCTTTCAATATCGAGGGCAGCCCAGCTTAACTTGGAAAGCTCTGAGGAGTTCTGTGAAAGTTTGGGAAGGCAAACAAGAGGTAGAGTTAACTGCAGGAACTGTCAACCTATTATCTCCCTTTTAGCCCAAAAGGCATGAGGAGACCACCACTGTACTCCATTAGTTTTGCACTGTTGCTTTCCCCTGTCTTAAATTTCTGGTGTTGGGTTGTGCTCCTGCGCATGTGATACAGACCTGGGTATTAAAGAATAAAACCTCTTCCTGCCAGCAGACATCCTAGGGTTTTTTTGTTCCAGTGGGAGAAGGTAAGGGGTAGTTATCAGCAAGTAGAGATGCTGTTGTAAAAAGTAACTACCAATAGTGTCACTGAGAATTTATTACCCTCTGCAGATTACAAAAACCTAATGGCTTCATCTTGTGATGTCTCTGAAGGATTCTTTGGAAGCAGGCATCTGACAGACAGTTCCTATGGTAATAACTGTTACTCCCTTATATATTACAGGAGTTTTATGTGTGTGTGATTCTCCTCCATTATTCCAAAAAATTGAATGAGTCTAGGATAATTTTGTATATCACCTACTGTGAAAATTGCTTTGGTGGCAAGCAAAATCAACTACTCCATGACCTACACTTCTTGATATTAGAGGTTATGTGAAACTTGCTACACTCTCCTTTCTCCACAGTTATTGGTACTTCTTCCCCTCCATTTTAACTCTAGGATTGGAGGGATGTGATTGCACAATACAGGCAGCACAGATGGCAGCTGAAGGTCTGTATCTGCCAGGTGTCTGCATAACAGCTGAGTCAGTGTATGCAGCTGAGCACAGCACACTTTCTGACATAGATGTTCAGCGCCATTTCTCTGAATCATGGCCTTGCATAACCTTTGGAAGTACCTCTGGCAAATTTTAGGCTATGCTCAAGCACACAGTACTCTGGCAGGCAGAAGTCAAAGGAAGTCCTGCTCTGAATTCATTGTGAATGCTCAGAAGACAGAAATACTTCCTGCATTTGCTACTGTGGATGCAAAGGATGGACTTGATGTAAAACTCTGGGGAAGTGTAGGCCCTATATAAATATATCACCTATAAATATAAACAGTATATAAATAATCACCTGTACTCAAAGAAAATTTGCAGGAGATCTGTTCAGATTTTCTGACAGACTCGGGTAGAGAAAGACAAATCTTTAGAGGCAAGGAGGAAGTCATGTAGTCCTATGATAACTAGGAGAGAAGAACTGGTTCTTGTAGTTTGGGAGGGCAGGGTGATGTCATTCTGAGCTCTGTGGAATTGCCTTGCTCTTGATAGGGCTGAGATACATCCAACATCCTTTCTGATAGTTGAGGTTCACAAATCAGGTGTCACGGGGAGAGAAGTGGTGTGATGCAGTGTATGAACTGTCCGGTGATGGTAGCACAGTGAGACACCCTTTTCTGTAGATGCTGCAGTTATACGCCAGTAGGCAGTGCAGATATAAGCTCTTCCAGCCTAATACTGCTGGTCCCCATGTGCAAACAGATGCAAGAGGTGGGAGACTGGGAACCTTGATTGAAGAGGGGAAAGAAATCTGAGGAAGAAAGAAACCAGATGATGGCTTCTGTAAGAAGCAGTTTGGGGAAGAAGAGGAGGTTTGCACCTTGTCAGTCCAAGAACTTCAAATAGCTTAGGGAACAAAGGAGGGTGAGAAATGCGAGAGGGAGTTCTGGCCATGGTGCCTACTGACATGTTAAGGCACCAGAAATGAAGCCAAAGCCTTGTATCATAGAATCATAGAATCATGGGTTGGAAAAGACCTCTAACATCATTGAGTCCAACCATCCACCCAACACCACCATTCCTACTAAATCATATCCTGAAGTGCCACATCTACTCGTTTTTTAAACACCTCCAGGGATGGGGACTCAACCACTTCCCTGGGCAGCATTTTCCAGTGCCTGACCACTGAGAAGGCTTTGTGCTTCTCAAAGAGTTTTGTAGGCAACATTATTTCATTGTCTGCATGAAATATTAGAGCTGATTACAATGCTGTAAATCCAAAGAAACTGGGGATTTTTGGGGAGGAATGTTGTTCCCTTGAGTAGCTTCACAAGATCAGCTTACAGAAAGGGGTGGGAAGTGGGAGAAAAAAAAGCACGTGGCGAAAAAGAACTGAAAACTCCCAGACAGTTCCACTGACCATCACAGCTGTCAGGAAGGTGGTTTGTGCATAAAAGAATGGCAAGGTCCCAAGAGTGTCAGCAGTGCTGTACACTCTAATGATTTTGTGGTGAGATACAGAGACAAGTTCATCCTTTACCAGTGCTGCAAAGAACTAAGCTATGGAGTCTAATGGTGGATAATTTCATTCCTAGATCCAAGCCTACGAGAGTGAAACAATGGTACTTGCTGCTTCATGTGAAAGAGGTACCTTCTTTGAGAGCTCACTTCTTTTCTTTCGTTAAAGGAGAAAATAAAAAGATTTTCATAAAAATGAAAAGTAAAATAAACACTTGATAATATGTCTGTGGACATAGTTTTATTTTACTTTAGCTGTGGCATGAAAGACCATGAAATAGCTTCATCTGGCCTTTCATTAAATCACACTATATTTAAACATATTTCAAGGAAAGTAAAGAGTTTGGAGTATTAAAAACATATACAAAGATTTTGCAGGTAATGTGTATGTGAAGGTTCAAGCAATCATCCAAGGCCAGAGTACTTGAAGAAGTGAGGGACTGTTAAATTGCTGTGATCTTAAAAATAATTACTGTAATACTTTGGAGAATAGATTTGCCATAACAAATATAGAACATATTTTCTAATTTCTAATATGGTTATCAAGGTCATTCAGTTACAGAATGCAAAATCTTTTATTTTTCTCATTCAGATATTGTCAGGTGCATAAATTCTATAGCTGATATAGAAAGGCATTAAAAAATTGGAATTCATTAATTAAGAAATTATGTCTTTGCCCAGTATCACACAATAATTTTTGTTTTGTGAACAGAGTTTAACAATACGCAGGCTCAGGCTGGTTTTATTCCACTAACACATGCCATTTCCCAAAGTGTGTTGCCTATATATTAAACACAGTGCACACACAAGTACCCTAGCATTCCTTGAAAATGAATTTCAAATCCACATTTATTGTAAGTGCTTTGGGGCAAGAACCATCTTTTGTTATTAAACAATGCGAATGGGATCTTGGCCCATAATTGGGGCTTCTAAGCACTGTGAATTCTTTCACCAATGTCTCACATTCTCTTTCTCCCTGTCTTTGTCCCTCTGCAGATTATGCCAGTGTTTACAAAGGTTGGGATCCCTTGCATCCTCATCGGTTTTTAAATTTGCCCAAGAATCAGATTCAGTTTAGCCTAGCATTCTTCACAAAGATGAAAGGGTGACAGATCCTGACACATTTGTGCTTTTGAAAAGTAGAAAAGCTGATTTCATGCATAAACCCTGTCCTAAAGCTGTCTCCAAGGTGAAATCGTACCAGTCTTGGTATAAAATGTGGAAGGAGCTGCATATTTGAGCTACATACAGTGATGTGCTTGAGCACTCTTTCTTATACTATAACCAGAAAGTGCTGTAGTAAACTTATTTTCCAGTTTTTAACTACTGAAACTTTGCTTTAAATCTGATTTCTTTGTGATCAAAAGACAAAATGAGGTGTCTTAGACGACAGCCAATCTTCTTCATATGTATGGGCTTTTACCAGTATTATTTAAAACTATAATACTGGGCAAGAAGATATATTACTGAATGCTTATTTTACAGTTGCATTACCTGGACAAACATATACACGTGAGTCATGCATTAATCACTGAATTACTAGACTGTAATGATTGATCTATCATAAATAAATAAGTGAATTTACTGAAGTATTGATAATTCTTTGCAACTTTTTTCAGTGACAGTGATTTAGTAAAACTAGACAGAAGTGTGAAATGATTAAAGACATATGAAGAGCGAGAATGGGTGATACTGCCAAATTAGAAGTCTTTTTCTAAGCTCTGGTACTTTAGCCTGTAGTTAAAATGAGCTTTGCCACTGAAAGAGCATTGTGACCATAATGCTTGTTCCCCAAACAGGAGTGGTATAGCAACAACTATTCAGTCCTAGGTTCTTAGGTTGTTTGTATAGTATAAAGCCAGTAGAAACCATTGCAATTCTCTAGCTGGACCTCCCACATAACATAGATCTAAGAATTTCCTGGAATTAATTCCTTCTGGAATTAGAGTGTATGTTTGAGAAAACATGCTATTCTTGGTTATAATATTTCCAGAGATAAAAAAATCTACCACAACTCTGAGTATGATGTTTCAATGATTATCATAATAAAGAAAAAAATGGGACCTTTAGTCTAAATTTATGTAGCCTTTAATTTCAGCCACTGAGTCTTGTTACACATTGATTTGTCCAAACTGAAGACATTGATCAAACTTAATCTTTCTTTAGTAAAAACCCTATAGAACTTGGACAAATCACTCTCTAACTTTTTTTCTGGGCTTCTCTACAGGCAGAACTTAGTGTGCAGAAAGCGTATGAATTCACAGTGCTTGAGCTCGTCAGCTCTAGTTTACCAGGCACACCCATCTGATGAATGCTAAGTAGCTAAGACATGAACTGCCTTACTTTAAAGACAATTTTAATGTAATATATATGACATTTTTTAATTTCACTTGGAAATGAAATAAGCTGCCTCTAAAAAAGGTTGAACCATTTGTAAGGAAAAAAAAAGTGATGTACAGCCTCTCCCTTTACTCAGTACTCTTGTGCTTGTGCATGCAGATCACAGGAGGCCACAGTTATTGGCATATATGCATCGGGCCAGGCTAAACCCTGTATTCTCAGAAGTATTCAGTATGTTTATACTTCCATCTGGTCTGGTCAGGGAGCAGAACTATATCATTTGAGTTATAGTCTGCATTGCACATGGACTATAGACGTAGTTAGAATTGTTCCTAAAGCTCACGTATTGGCTTTAAATGGATCAGGGGGGCATAAAAAAGTTGTCACAGAAAGAAAATAGTTGATGCTAAAATCTTTTCCAACAAGAAGCTCATTATTACTAGCAAGACATCAGTGAGCGTCACCTTCAAGGAAATCATGATCAGAGGCTGGAAGAGGGCTAAAGAGATATAGGAGTAGCAGAACATCAAGGGAATCTTGCTATTATTTTATCTCATGGGACATGTTACACAGTATTAGTAGCCTGAGTGTGGATTTGGACAGTAGAATCACTGACAAGGCAAGTGACTGCATGGAATTGCAAGATGATGAGCATAGCTCATAGTCCCACATTGAAACCCAGTATCCTGCTGCTAAAGAGCAGGCAGAGATGGTAAGGACACCCCACAAAGAAGCAGACCTCTAGAAAGATCCAACAAGTCAATTTTTAAAAATTTTTTTTTGACAGCTGGTGTTACCAGCATGATCATGGTATTTCAGAAATCTATCCAAAGCAACACTGAAATGGACCAGAGATGGGTGGCGTGTCACTGAGTCCCTGCTGAGCTAGTATGCAGTTCCTGAGGAAGGCATTCTTAAGGTATAAAGAACCTGACTGTGATTTTGAAGCATTTGGCTACAAATATCAATTATGTCAGTAGCTTGATGTAACTGCCTGATCCGAATTCAAGGCATCCTCCTGGAGCATCTCTCCTATGAGGAAAGGCTGAAGGAGCTGAGATTGTTTAGCCTGAAGAAGAGAAGGCTGAGAGGGGACCTTATAAATGCTTATAGATATCTGAAGTGTGGGTGTCAGGAGGATGGGGCCAGACTCTTTTCAGTGGTGCCCAGCGACAGGACAAGGGGCAATGGGCACAAACGGAAGCATAGGAAGTTCCAGCTGAACATGAGGAAGAACTTCTTCCCTCTGAGGGTGACGGAGCCCTGGAACAGGCTGCCCAGGGAGGTTGTGGAGTCTCCTTCTCTGGAGATGTTCAAGACC
>Ga0065711_1041176_pt1 | contig 16354 bp, 7 predicted proteins | sample Hoacrofraction12_FD_59098 | JGI IMG/M metagenome (GOLD analysis project Ga0065711, IMG submission 59098) | Hoatzin crop microbial communities from Cojedes, Venezuela - Epithelial fraction 12 v2 (version 2) | ecosystem: Host-associated > Birds > Digestive system > Esophagus > Crop | place...
GCCTAGGCTCATCCCTAGTGAGCTGGGCAATATCCCCTTCCCCCTTTGAACCTAGTTTAAAGCCCTCTCAATGAGCCCCGCCAGCTCGTGGCCAAGAATTCTTTTCCCCCTTTGAGATAGCTGAGTTCCACTTGCCCTCCAAAAAGTCCAAAACCCACCCTGAGTACCTGCAGACCGGCCAGCCTTGCATCCGTCCCAGGTAAAATCAAGGAGTGAGACCTCCTGGAGCCCATGTCTGTGCACAGCAGGGAGACAACAGTGATAGGGAGCAGCTGGCAAGGATTTACCAGGGGTAAATGATGCCTGACCCACCTGACTGCCTTGTGCTACAAAATCGTGGGGATGAGACAAGAGCTGTGGATGCCACCGAGTTTTGCTATAGCCAGGCTTTCAGCACTGTCTCCCCATATATTCTTGTACTGGGAGGCTAGGACATTACAGTCTGGGAGGGAGGACGTGCTGGCAGGTGAGGACCTGGTTGGGTGGTGAGCTCACAGGGGTGGTGGTTGATGCCTGGAGGCTGATGTGAGCAGGACACGGCCTCAAGAACCAGAGGAGGGCTGGGACTGTCCCTTCTGCTCAGTGCCTGCCAGACCCGACCTAGGTACTTCCTCCTGTTTGGGTCCCCAACCCAGGAATGACACTGACAATATGGAGGGAAGCGAAGGAAGGCTGCTAGGATGATGGGGCTGGAGATCTTGCCCTGTGAGGAGAGACTGTGGGACCAGGCCTGGTGCAATGGTGGAGCCAAGGCACAGGGAGGTTGGTCAGTCTCCTGCCTAGAGCGGGCTTCATGCTGCGACTGAGTGAAGCCCTGATAAAATCTGATCTCACTCCTGTCACTGCTCTGAGCAGGCAGTTGAACACATCTGAGGTTCCTTCCAACCTGAATTTCCAAAGATCCCATTATTTTAACAGGTTGTCTGCAGCTTCCGTGTTCTGAGAAATGCCCCTTCCCACGGTTAGTATTATAACTACCATTTTAGTGCAAAAGTCCCTATCAAAAGACTGCAGTCTTTCCCACAAGAGCAGAAGTACCCAGTCCGGCAAATAAGAGTTCCCTACTTTTTCACCATTCTTCCATACATCCTCTGTTATCATCTTCAGTTTCAAATGATGAATCAGCAGTTAGAAAAGTGTGAGAAGAAACTCAAACATCCACGTTCATCTTGGAACTGGCAAAAGATCTGGTTGGTGCTTGGATCGAAAGGAGCACAGGCACAGCTCAGCCAAAGCAAATAGCAGTGCTAAAGGCATGATCCTATGTTCAAGGGGGCCAGGCATAATAATTTCAAGGCTGGTCCAGCAGACTGAGCTGCTCATTTTGGGAAAAGCTAGACTGCATGCTGTGTGTTTAGGACTGGGCTATCATTGCAACCACAGCTGGGACAGATTTTGAGACTGGGCTTACACTGCAGGTGTGCTGTGCACTACAGTTCCTCAGGAGTTATGAGCCTCAGACCACTCTGGAGATCCTGCTAGCTGGAGCAGGGTGGAAGTCTACCCAGCAGAAGCACCATGGGAGGAAACTGTCTCTACTGATTGACGTGGGCACAGCCAGTACATTTCTAAAGGGGATTTCAACTCTGTTCTGTCCATTATCTGCTTTCTCAGCCCCTTTCCCACCTCTTCTCCTTCAAGCATCCAGTTAATGGATGTATAAATAAGAGGAATAAGCTGTGAAACCGTTTGTTACGGAGTGATAACCCTTGCTACCTGTCGACAGAAGGGCATTGCTGCCTTGAACCTGGAAGTTATAAACTGCAAAGCCAGAGCCCTGAGCAGCTCTTCTGTCTACAACCGGTGTTTGAGCTGCCTGAATCCAAAATGGTGGATTTGTGCATATCCAGAAAATGGAAAACCTTTGGGACCATTTGTAATTTTTCCTTGCAGGATTATTTAGACACATCCTTGGGAGAACTGTTTATTTAAAACTGACTAGTTAATCTCCGCTTTTATTCAGTCATCATTGTCATGGAGACACACTGCTGGTCAAACAAAATGCCTTTATGTCCACTCTGCTTCTATGTTTGTTTATTATGTTATCAGCTGTAACTATCTGTCCTTCTGGCTGTTAAACAAATAAAAGGAGGGCCTGCTTATGTGCCTTCGTCCCCTGAACAAACCGGAAGGATAAAACAGATGGAAAATCCATCGCCCATCTGCAGCCGCAGCACTATGCCTCTGAGGGCAGCAGCCTATGACAGACTCGGTGCAGTCTCTGAATGCATGATCTGAAAGTATGCCCTTTTCATGCTTACAAGCCTGATCTGCTTTCATCTAGCCTCTTAGGGCTTTAGTAAACAACTAACTTAGAAAAAAATAGTGAAATACTTTTTCTTCCAGCACGTAGAAGTCATTTACTTGGTAAAGTTTTAAGAAAATATGTACTACCTATGAACAAAAGCTAAGATGAATAAATACACCACGCACATAGACAGTGCTGAGCTGCCACTGTTATTTTACAGTTCATAAATCTATTTCTTGACCACAGGACCAGCAGTAATGAAAGGTCCCCCACTCTGCCCTTTACTGCAGCCTCTCAAGTGCTGACAGTATACAGTCATAGAGACTGAGGTCAAAAATCCCCTTGCTACTCTACACTGTGCTTCCTTCAGGGAGTCATATGTGCTATTAAGAGCCCAGAATTACAGAGGCTCTGTAGCCATGTTTTGGAAGCATTCATATCTCTGTTACTGTTCCCTTCACAAAAAGTCAAGCAAATAATATACATGTGAGTTTTGACAGAAATGTTTAAATTCGGAAACCTGTAGAAAGCAAGCAGTAGTAATAGCTGGGATGCCTAACTACAGCTTTAGTACTGCATGAATACAAAGGAAAACAAAAAAGATAAACAATTTATCATTGATCATTAACAGGAATCAGTCTGATTTCAAACATGCTGATACATGGAAAGAATATATCTATAACTGTATTTCACTTCATCCATAAACTAAGAGACCTTGTTCATCTGATTTACAAGATGTCTGTAGATAGGTTTAGACTAGAAATCAGAAGAAAAATCCTTTCCATTACAGAAATGAGGGTCTGGAATGGCTGCTGCCTCACAAGAGTCAGGACAGAAATCCTAGTTGGCTTTAAGATGGAAATTGATACTACATGGATTTATGGGTCTTTGTGAGGTGATATTAAATGGCTGGTCTCAGTGACTGAGGAGGTCCTTCCTGCTGCTATGTTACCATAAATATAATAAATCTATAAATCTTCAAATTATTATAAAATTCAGTCTGGGATGACATTAACTGTAGCTATATTAGGAAGAAGCTTGCTGTTTCCAGTATGAAATAAGTACAAAGCTACCCTAGGATGTAAAAGACAATGGGAAGTATCTGTCTTCAAGCACTTAGATGAGATTTTTCCTTGACTGTGCAGTATGACAGTGCTCCTAACTTCATGAGTTAATCCCTCTCTCTGTTTCTTAATAATGACATGAATTGTGTTACTTCAAACACAGTGCAATAACTGAAATGTTCTTTGGTGGGAGCAATGATTGAAAGGGTCATAACTTTCACTTATCAAGTTCTACTGGCTTAAACACTTATCAATATATGCCTAAGCCAGCCCTGCAAGAACACAGCAGAGTCAGCTCTGCTTTTCAAAGTAATTCAGTAGGTAAGAAGCTTAAAAACAGCAGTAGGGAACAGGTTGGTTCATATGGGCTCTAATGCAAGAAGGGCAGCCGTTTATTTGGTAAAATATCAATATTCACCCCTATTTTGTGCCTTTGCTGCAAGTGTCCTGGAGCACTTCTGCCTACAAGTCTCAGTACAGCTGGCACTAAGGAAAGGAGCAGATTCTGGAGCTGCCTGTCTTGAAGTCAAGCTCTTTGACAGATGTAAGCAATACTATTACAAATGGGAAGGAGAGAGGAGTAAGTCGTTGGTATTAATTAGTCCTGGCTCCATTGAAATGCCCACCGCCTGAGCACCAGTAAACACTGTCACGAGCTGATTTTATGCTGGCACCAAACACTTTTATTACCTTATAGCTTCTCTCATGTATCATATTTGTTGCTGCAGCAGAAAGATTCTCAGTAAAACTCTTAATTCAAGGATTTTATGTTGTGCAGAAATAAATGAGGCATTCTACTGAAGTAAACACAAATTGAGCTATATAATGTTTACTTGTGCTGTGAAATGCTTACCCTTTTATTGTAGGGTGAATGGTTCGAAAGTATGAGCCAATGCCAACTTCTTGTAACTCCAAAGAGTACATGAAAGATCACCTGACTCTTTTTTTCCTTCAACAGAAAGGTTCTTTTACTTTTGCTGTTTTTTATTCTTTTGTATGCAGGCTGTGCTATGTGGGATGCTGAAATACTTGTGTAATTTATGAATGCTTAGGGTTCATATTATGCAGCACGTCTCTTCTTCTGCTTTCTACCGAGTTTCTCTGGATACAATGAGTGATCATTCTATGGAATAGTCAATGTGTACCATCCTAGTAGCAGCAGCAGCCACTCTCATTTCCATATAGTTACAGACAGTAAAAGGCAAAGTGCTTTCTCATTATTTCTTTATACTGAATAAGAGCTGCAAAGTCATGACTCAGTAAAACACATTGGTTTGTTAAGGAAGACAAAGATCCAAAAGGAAAGAACTGTACCTATATTTTGAATTCTTGAATATACGTGCATCCTTTAGTGCTCAGTGAGTCTTCAGGATGATTAATTAGAAATACAAGGCCTCATTTTCAAGTAGTGGGACCCAGCTCAGCTCCGTTAAGCACTGATCTGTGAGGCAAGGTGGCCTGTCAGTCTAGTATACACAACACTGAGGGAAAATTCAGTATAGCCATGAAAATGATCGCTTTTTATGAGCTGATATAAGACAGGACTAACCTTCCCCATTATTAAGAACTGAAACTAAAATTTAATCATACTTCTCAAATAGCTAAATAAAAAACATACCAAAAATGGCGTTACTGCTAAGTAGAAGAATGGTATGGAAACACACATGACATATTCAGTAGTTCTAGGGATATTCTCTAGCGCAGAAAGCAGCCCCTACTCTTTCAAGCACTGTCTTTCAAACATAAAATCAGCCAGTTGCTCAAATATCTACCTACACATCTATGGAAGTGAGATGGGGAAGAACAAAGAAGCAGATTTATCCATTGTCTCAAGAGAGAAAGAAGGGAATTACATAAAGGAAAAATTCTGTTCCCTTTCTTCAAAGACACTTGGCTGATTTTTCCAGAAAAACACACCCAACTTATTTATTTGGTCCTTCTTCATTGTGCTATTCATTGTACTAGTCACAAATCTTATAAAAGCAGTCTTAAAGAAACAACTCGTAGTGTTGTGGCTGCAGAGATGTATAATTCGGGTCCACAGAAAGTGAGAGTTGCATTACAGCCTTCTCTTATAGAACCTCTAGTGGGAAAGAAGGCATTTACTTTGCATGTGAAAGAGGTGAAGAACTTTTTCTCTTCTCCCTTCCCTTCTTGTCCTCAAGTTACTGAAAACCCAGATTCTTGATCTAAAGTTCACCCAACCGCAGATTGTTGTAATTAGGCCCTTGAAATGGCTTAGGAAGCAGGCATATGATTTGAAAACAGATCTTGACATAGCTTTTGAGTCCAAGGGAACAATGATTACGAAACAACAACTTATTAGCTGAAGGAACTAGCTGAAAGAACAACTAATTGTGGAGGCCACTCCATTGTAATGGGCAGGTTGACCTCAGTTTTGTCTCCCTACACTGTCCTGGAACTCTCTTGCTGAGGTAAAGTTAAACTTTCACGTTCTTAAGTGAAAATCTTATAAGCCCTTTAACAAAATACTTTCGTGGCAGGAGTCACAGGGCTAGCAGAGTAAGCTGTTTCACATCCTCCACATTGAAACCATCTCTGTGTATGTCTCAGAGTCTCAGATGGCAGTCTGTTAAGAAGAAAGCTATTAAAAATCTTTCTTTTTTTGGAGGTGAAAGCAAGCACCCAGTGGAAATTGGACAGTGAGAACAAAAAGAATTGTTGCTAAATGAAACATATAATTTCAGAAGTTTAAATCAGAAAATAGTAAAAAAAAACAGGCCCAAAAGCACTAATTAGACTTACATGTGCAAGCTTAGCTACATCCCCTGTGAAATTAGATATTTTGTTAGCAGACACACTTTCACTGTGAAAGTATATAATGCATTATCACTCTTAAAAAACCTCAAGATTTTATTTAATCTAGTGCATCTGAACATGATTTAAAGGAATGAATTATGAACAGAGTGGGTGGCTGCATGTGGGAAGTGAACGCAAGTATTTGGCGGTGAGGAGGTAAAGAATACTTGTAGATGTTGCTATTTTTGTTTAAGGCACATGAACTGAGGTTATTGTTAGTGTTAATACAATCTTCAACTAATCAGTTGCTTAATCTTTAACTGTTGCAGGTTATTATAAGAGGTACCCGCTCAATCTCAAAACTAATTCAATTAACTTGCCTAGAAAGTGAAGTACAAGTTGGCTTTTCTGATTAACTCCTTCACTGTACAGAGCTGTTTCACAATACAAGCATTCCTTATGAATCTTCTCCCTAGAGAAATATATTGGTCCCTAACAGTAATAAACCAGAGGTTTAATACACGCAAAATCTTGTATTTCTACTGCAAAAAAATTATAGCCATGTATAACCTCCAGTTTCGTTTTGTGATGAAAACCATCCTCAGTTACCCACTTGTTTTGTAGTTTGCCTGTCGCAATGTAGCCTGGCTTTTTCAGTTCAAACTTGACTGTTCAGCTCTGCAGTGAATGATGCAAATTAGGCTCCCTGTGCAGGTCAGCCTTTGTTATAAGTTGCTAGTTTTTTAAAAATCAATTTTGCAGTTACACAGCCAAGGTAAAATCAGGAGGTCTAACAGTAATAATTTCAAAATCACTACCCTTTATTTCAGTTCAGCGAGCTCCAGCATGCTTCAAGATTCCCAAATGTACATAGGATTTCACTTTTGCAACAACAGAGCATACTTTGAGGTCAGTGTCTGGGGAGGATCACCACTGATACCAAGTGACCCACAGAGGTAGCTGAGAGGTTCATGAAACTCTCGGTCAGAAACTTGCTTGGATAATTTACATTTCTGCATGATTCCTCTGGTGTGATGCAACAGATCTGACATCACACAAGCATGTAGTTCCTGTTTAAAGCACTTTAGTGTTTGCTAGCACATGGCTCTGGAATAGCCCAAACACATCTAACTTTAGTCTTAGTGTCCTCTAGCACACTGGCTGTGCTGTGCAAACACCCCTGAAACAGGCTACGTGTTGCCTAGAAATCCAGAATTTACCACACATTTCTTTATCCCAGACCACCAACTAGCTGATCAGTAGCTACTTGGGATTCTCCATAGATACTGGCAATCCACTTCTGCATGTGAAGATGGCCCCCCTTCTTGTGAACCACTGCTGCAATACTGAAGTTGAATTATATTATAGTTTCAAAATCTCTCCAACTTCATCCTGCAGTCCACCTACCCAGAGCCTCCAGTGAAGAATGACACACATACATGACCCCTGATTTAGCAGCCTTGGGAGGCTCCTTGGGAGCTACAAGAACAGCTATGAGCAATTTGTATCACTTTCCTGCTTTTTAGCAGGTAGTGTTTTACCTAAACCTCTCGAAAAAAGACAGTTAAAAAGCAAAAAGCAGAGTAAAGCATTTTCTCTAACATCCATTTTGAGAACAAAACTAGAAATTAATGCTGATACTGTGGGAGTTACAGAAGTTCTCCTGGGAATGCGTGGGAGTTTCTTTTCTCATCCCTCAGCCCAGCAGGTCTTTCTGCCAACATTTGCTGTGAGAGATGTAAGGTAGGGACACATCAAAATCAGTGTGGCTGTAGAGCCGAAGAGTAGAAGTCCTCTTTCTCAAATGACACAGCCATAGCAGAAAGAGGGCTTTTGGATGGTACTTGCCTGTTATTCCAAACATCCATTTCTCTCGCACTGGCAAGGCAGTAGGGTAAAACTGCTCTTCCCCCAGGCGGTGGAGCACTCACTGAGGATCTGTTGTAGGTGCCGTGGCTGTTTTTCTGCAACAGTGACTGTGTGGAGGACTGAGAAACAGGAGCCCATTTGATTTGCATAAATTAACTGCCTTTTGCAAAGGCTTGAGATTTCTTTCTCTCTGCTGTAATACAGCAGTTTAACACTTCAAGTGTGTGAATAAGTGTGACTCAAAGGAGACAACCTACTTTGCCATGCTCTGTCTTTCTGTCACAGTGTACTATTTAAAGCGTTGTACTTGCATATCAAAAGGGCCTATGAGTCACGACAGTACTTCTGAATCACAAAAACAATCTTGCTTGTGCCATGGATGAAAAATAGCTTAGCTGTGAATGCTAGCAGGTGGCAGATAATTAGATGCATATGCGTATATAAGTAGATGTCCAAAACTGCACTTTTACACTCCCGAGCAGAAGCCTGCTGCTTACTAGTTGCAACTGGCATGGGGAACAGTTGTAAATGTTGGTAACACCTGGTCTAAACACAGGTGGCACATCCTGAATCATCCAGTTGAAGAAGGGGCATGAGACACCACTTAAGAGGCTGATCACACTGTACTGCTTCTGCACACAGACTATTCAGGTTGAGACAGCTGTGGCCTGGAAAGGGGCAAGTGAAGATCCTGACTGAAGGAAATATCCTGGAAGTGGGGGAAGATCCTGGAGATCAGAGAGCTGAGTGGAAATGAGTGCCACGGGATGTCCAGCATCCTTAGTAACTCCCAGGAGAGGTAACTGCCAGCAGTGGCACAGCAGGAGCCTACATGACTTCCTGCCCCACCATACTGGACCAGCAGTGACTTCTCTGCTGGGGACGTAGGTCAAGAACTTGGGAGCCTAAAGCCGAGGGAAGCGAGGGAGTGAGTGTGTGAAGAAGTCGTAATGCCATTGGCTCTTAAACAAAACCCAGCACCCAGATCCTTGATGGGTTGTCATTCAATCTGTCTCATCTGTGACAGCTTGACGAGTTGCTTCATCTGTTTTTTAACTAATTCTGAAAGCATTTCAGAGCTGACATTTACTAATGTGTGCCAATTGACGCATGTAGACCTTTTGGAGTAGAGATCCCACTGCTCTTTTCCACAAGCACTGAAAGAAGTGATAAAAAAAAAGCACAGAAAGCAATTACCCCAGTGTTTATGATTCTTTTTCTTTTTTTTGAAATAAGAATTTTCTGCTATGATGATGTGATAAAATTAAAAAAAAATAGCAAGCAATCCTGTTTTCAAAATATTGAAAATTCAGAAAAAACTTCACACTGAATGTTTAGCAAATTCATTTTATCAGATAAAACACGAGACGGGGTACCATACACAGTCTGCTGTTGACCACCCCACCTACTCATATGAGAAAGCAGACAGATCTCTAGGCGTACTACAAATGTGGAAGTATACTGTGGTATTTCTCTACTAGAATTGTGCAGATAAAACTGTTTGGCTCTACACTGTTTTTACCAGCCATTTGGAAGAAAATACAAAACTGTCATTTGCAAAATTTGCAAAAAAATTTGGAGGTAGGGAAAATGGTAAATAATAGAGTCCAGCTTTATGATCTGGACAGCTTGACCGCCTTGTGTCAAACAAATAGTACTTCAACAAAAAACAGATATAAGATGTATGCTTAGGAATAAAGAATGTAGGATATATTTACCTGGCAGCCATAAAAAACATTAAAGGCTGGGAAAACAAGCTATACATTGAAAGACAAAAAGAACAATCTATTTAGCTTGTCAAAGAGAGAGTGAAGGGATCTCTTTGATCTCAGTGAAAGTGCAGCTTTCAGAAGGGGTTTTTCTACTCAATCTAAAAATATTGAATGTCTGGAAATCCAAGGTACACAAATTCGTATTGTAAATAAAGTGCCTTCCTTCCTTGTTTGCCAGGAAAAATAATTATCAATAAAAATAATTTGGCATGTCTTAGCAAAGGCTATAAGGAATTCTCTATTACTGGAAAATTATGTATCAAGATCTTCCTAGAGATATAACCAAACATACACAGCCTCAGGCATTGCTAATGGTGCATATTACACAGATGATCAGACTACAGGATCACAGTTGTCCTTTCCTCTGTATATAAATATAGCTGCGTGTATGGGTGGAGGGAACAACCATGGAACACCTCAGAGTTTAACAACCTCTAATATAGTATTTCAGCTTAAAAGCTGAAAGAAAAAGGAAATCTCATAATATCACTAAAGTAAAAAACTGAAAAGTATTTTTTTTTTCATAAATTTGCAAGTTTTACTTAATGTTTCATGGAAGTCTGAAGAAAACATTGTACAAACCACAGCAATGCTTGAATGCTGCAAGACAACAAACACTTCTGAAAACAAACCTGAATCTGACAGTATTCGCAAGCAGCAGAAAGACTGCAGCATAAATAGGAGACACACAAAAACAGAACTGAAAAAAAGCTGTGAATTACAATGTTAGTCAATAAAATGAGATGAAGAAATAAAGAATGACAAGCATGATGAAACAATGTTCTTGGACAACACTTGTATATAAAGGAGAACTGGTCCAATGCCTCTTAGCACTTATACATGGCCTCAACAACATGTCTCCATGTCGCGATGTTCTGCTTTATGGTGGTATGTTGTATGTGTACGCCTTCACAACACTCCAGTTAGTACAGTTTCTCCAGAGCTTTTGCAGGCACATTTGCAGCAGAACAATTTTGCCTTGGTATTGGTTTTGGGAGAAGCCCTGTGATGCTTTTGTGAATTCTGACAGGATTCTCTTCTGGAGGTGTCAACAACAGCATTCAGTGTGTGACTGTATTTCCCAGATGTCACCGTGAGATTTCAGAGAAGTAGCACTCTATAAAATTGTGAACACTGTTATTACCTTTGAAAAAAAAAGACTAGTATCTTCAGAAGCAAGCAGATACTTAGAGTCACAGAATGGCTGGCTTTTTTCAATCTTTAAAGCTCATCTAGTCCAATACCCCTGCAATAAGCAGGGACATCTTCCACGAGACCAGGTAGCTCAGAGCCCCGTCCAGCCTCACCTTGAACACTTCCAGTCACTGGGCATCCACAGCTTCTCTGGGCAACCTGTTCCAGTGTATCACCACCCTTATAGTAAAGAATTTCTTTCTAATGCCGAGTCTTTATCCACCCTCTTTCAGTTTAAAACCGTTACCTCTTGTCCTATCACTAAAGGCCCTGGTAAAAGTCTCTGTCCTTCTTGTAAGAAGGAGTTATATAAGCTATATAAGAAAGAACATATATTGAAAAGCCACAATAAATTCTTCCTTGGCACCTTCTCTTCTCCTCTCTTCTCAAGGTTGAACAACCCCAGCTCTCTCAGCCTGTCCTCATAGGAGAGATGCTCCATCCCCCTGATCATTCTTGTAGCCCTCCTCTGCTCCAACATCTCCATGTCTGTCCTGTGCTGAGGGCTCCAGAGCTGGATGCAGGGCTTCAGGTGAGATCTCACCAGAGCAGAGGGGCAGAATCACCTCCCTTGACCTACTGGCCACGCTTCTTTTTAAGGAGCCCAGCATACAATTGGTTTTCTGGGCTGAAAGTGCACACTGCCTATTCAAACCTAATTTCTCTTCTACCAGTATCCCCAAGTCCTTCTCTGTGGGGCTGCTCTCAATCTGTTCATCACCCAGCCTCTACTGATGCTGGTGATTGCCTCAACCCAAGTGCAGGACCTCATACTTAGCCTTGTTGCACTTTGTGAGGTTTACCGTGGCTCACTCCTCAAGCCTGTCAAGATCCCTCTGGATGGCATTCCTTCCCTCAAACTTCTCAGCTGCACCACTCAGCTTGGTGTCATCTGCAAATTTGCTGAGGGTGCTGATGCTGTGAAAAGCCTTAACTAAATCCCACAGTTTATGTCATTAATAAAGACAGTGAATGATACTGGTCCCAGTGCAGACCCCTGAGGGACTCCACTTGTTACTGATCTCTATTTGAACGCTGAGGCATTGATTGCAACTCTGGACGCAGTCATCCAGCCAGTTCCCTATCCATGTAATAGTCCATCCATCAAACATGTATCCCTCTAATTCAGTGACAAGGATGCTGTGTGAGATGGTGCCCTTAACGGCTTAAGGATCCTACCTTACTTACCAGTATGATTCAAAGGGACAGAGGTTTGATTTGATGCTATCTGTTGTGGTTCTAGGACTGTACACCCAAGTTGTGTTTACCAGCAATGGAGTTCATGCTAGTTGCTGGTCTTTAGTACACACCATGTGTCCATACCTCATAAGTGATTCCCACATGAATATGTCTATAGCTGATACGTGAAACCAGATTTCTGTAGAAACATCCCAGACTGCCTAGCCTTTACTAACAGAAACCCATGCACATGAAACGAGAAAACTACTGAAGGACCCTGGAGATACATTGCAGGTGAGAACCTCTGTGTGGCTTCTTGCATGCAATGTCATCATGGGTTCCCTCCGACTAAAAGGGAAACCATGCCAGGCACGCAAGCGGTGCTCACGAGTGGACGCTGCATGATTCTAAAAGCAGATGCAAGACAAATCTGCACCCCCAAAAAAATAGTTTTGTCTAGGATGTACATGTTCAGCACAGTAAATTGCTAACATAAACACATTGGGTGCAAATATGGCACACACATGTCGTACTTTGAAGCTATACCACTGAGTGCTTGAGAGTCAGCAAGCAATAGTAATTTTACAAAGAAAATTCACACTACTGAAAACCCTCTGGAAAACACAAGCAAAACGTAGACAAAAACTAGGAGTAAGGAGATGGATACACGAAAGATTAACACCCATCAACATCTATTCTTTTGCAGCCTTAGGAAATCATATTTTTTGACATGTCCACGTGTTCCCCACAGAGGATACTGACCGGTACTCTAGGTTACAGGGCGTCTTAGCCAGTAGGCAGCATCCCACAAGGGCGTGTTAGGAAAGGGGTGAGGTTGGGAAGCATTTGTGAAACAATGAACATTTTGATCAACACGAAGTGATGCAAATTCCACTTTTTCCCATTCGTATGTGACTTTTTGGGAGGTGACGGGTCTTTTATCAACCTCTCAGAATGAACTTGGGTAAATAATACTGATGTGCATATCTACATAATAGTTATCATCGATAAGCTCCCTCCTTTCTCCCCTCACTTCCTCCTTCTTTCCCTTCCCCCTCATTCTTCTTCTTTAAGAAGAAGGAAGTCAGAAATTATTATTAGGAAGTCAGAAATGTTGTAGATCTCAAATAAAGAAACTTTCTGTCAACAGGTCATAGAAACAAACTCCTTTTCAATTCCAGAGCTGGTACCTGTGAATAAATAAGTCATTTAATTCGGTCTACACACATCACTGTTACCACTGGAATTCAGTAAGTGTTTGAATTTTTTTTTAATTCTCACAATATGTATATTTTTAATTCTCACAGTATATATATTATGTATTAATGTACGGTTTTTATTCTGGAATAAAGTGATGAAATAATAATACTGTGATATTATTTCTATATTTCTAGTAGACTTCTTCCAACCTGATCACAAAACCTTTCACGATGATTTTACTACTTGACTGAACACTAGCACACACAAAAAGGTACTTTGTACAGCTCACAAACGTGGCTGCTGGTTAATGCCTTGAAATTGTTAAGCTATTTTACAGGAGTAGGTTTGGACGCCTGCATTAATCACGTTTGTAAGTTAGATTACTCATCATGGTTCAAAGTTCACAAATCACTTGAGAAGAAAATTAATTCTAGCGTTAAGTGGAAGCACATTGGGCAACCGAGCTCATCAAGATTAACAGGCAAGGCAAGGCTAGAGTAGGAAGCAGTTGTTTGCTCCTCTTTAAAGCAGAGAAAGTGTTCATGCATGGATAGCATTAAAGAAGAAGAAATCAATAGTAGGAAGAAATCAATAGTAGCTGCTCACTTCAATTCCTTATGACAATTTATTTTTGTCTACATGTTTTAAAGGTTTTATCTTCTGCTAGCAGTGCAAAGTTAGACAGATGTCTAGTCACTGGTAATGTGCTGAGGTATATTATTACTCCCATGCTCTTTCACATTAATGGCTGAAAGAAGCAGAAGAGATATCTAGTTCTTTTCACAGTGAAATTACACGGCTTCAGAGTGTTTGGAACCCACTTATGGCACTTAAATTTATCATTATCAGTGTTTGCTACTGACATTTCTTCCTAAAAGTGCTAAAGGAAGAAACTGTCAGTGTTTTTTGTTTTCTTCTCGTGTGTAAATACTGGCTGGATTAAATCTCACTGAAACCACTGGAGTAAGTATCGTCGGGTAGCTGGGGGAAATCTCTGAGTTTTTTAATGGAAAACGCGGGTTGAAGCAGCCTCAGATTCTCAGGAGCAGCCCACACCCCCACCAAATGCAGCCGAAGTGCATCTCTGGAGCGGTGAGCTCAGCTGAATATTGCTTTGGGCAGCAGCGTGCGTGTGTCCGGGCAGTAGCCAGCAGAAGAGCTCAGGATTTGAAGCCCAAAGCCATATGTAGCCTGATGTCAGTGAAGCGCGCAGATAGCTAGGGCAGCGTGCTGGAGAGGACAGCATGCAGTGGGACCCAGCTGCTCCGGAACACGGGGCTAGCAGCTGCCACGACAGCGCAGGCGGGTTGTGTGGAGCAGTAGCTATTGCTGGGGAAAGTAGTTTTCAGTCCTCTGTTTACACGAGGAGGGAGGAGCTCGCCTCTGCAGGGCTTGGTTTCTGTTCACCTTATCAGCTCTACTCCCTCTACCTTTAGTTATTCAGTGGCAGAAGCAGCCCAGCTCTCTCTCCTTATCCTTCTTGCAGCAAAAGACGATTTTCCTCGCCTGGGGTCACAGGTTGGCACCGAGCTCATTTCATCTGCAGCCTTAACAAGCACAGCCGTATCACTCTCACAGCACCTTTGTAAGACGGCTTCTGCAAGCGCTAATTTAAAAGATTCCTGGCGGTATTTTTTAAAATGCATTACTCTGCTGCTCAAGGAAGCAGGAAGTATTACAGTGTTGTCAAAAAACTGAATTGCATGAAACATGCTCATGCCATTTTCTTCTCCAAACTGGATTAAGCTGCAGGACCAACCTGTGGTTTGTTTTGTTTGCTAGCTTCTCATGCCAAAGGGACCAGACATACAATAAAAAAAAGCCATGTGTCTTAAAAAATCCACTTTACCTCACCAGCGGTCTTCTCAAACTGCAAGACCTCTCACAAGAAATTACCAATATTGGCATGTAAGAGTTATTTTCACATGTGCATTTTATTTTGGACACTCTTTATGGCCTGACTAATCTGATAGCAAAGTCCAGGTAAGATCGTTCCGTTGGCAGCAGTAAGTCTAGTATCTTTCAAACTTCCTTCAAAGCAACCTAAAGCGTTGTTATGCAAAGAAGGCAAGACGAAGGCTGGTGGCTTGCCCACAGCTCAAAATAAAATTGATTCTGTGTTTTCCCACTGTGTCTTTTTCTCCTCCCACCATTGATCTGCAGAGTTTGTAGGAAAGATAATCTGCTCTGCATTTGTACAGCGTCAGCACAGTGGGAAGTGCAAAGGTCTTTCAGTGATAAACTATGAAAAGAGAAATTTCGTAGTCCAGATTTGAGAATGAGCCTGTCGGCGCCCTCGGTGCTAAATTCATTCATCACTTGACAACCTGATGAAGAAAGCCGTCTTCAAATGGAAATTCAGAGGACATTCCTGGTGTTGTCCTTGGTGTACGTCATTCTGGCCCCATGAAGTTTTATTCTAGCACTCTCACTAGCGATCCTCTTAGCACGTGCTCATGGTGTGCTTTGGTCGCTGGAGCAGAACATGGTCCTGGAAGTGCGGTTCTCTGTTGTTAATAAAACCCATTTTTCTCTGCCTTTGGTTTTCCTGAGGCTGTTTTTGCTTTTTCTGTAGACCATCTCCACTGAATGAGGCATTTGGCTGCTTCCCTCCGGTAGCTCTGGTACCTCAGCTGGCATCTGCCTCCTGTTCCTGTACCCAGCTAAGGAGCGGCACGGAGGCCGAGGGCTGAGGAGACAGTCTGAGAGGTTCACCTAGGGGCACCCAGGACAAGAGAAGAGGTGAAACGAAGCAGTAACTGCCACCTCAGCATTCGTGTTTAAAGTTGACAGTATCTCGGAGTCAGGTCTGTTCTTCCGAAAAACGCCCGGTCGGATTCCTGCGGCCCCAGGCGCCGGGCAGCAGGCCACACGCTGGCGGCGGCGGCTCGCGGCAGAGCCAGCTTAGGGGCTCGCCCTCGTGAAAGAAACTTCAGAAAGCGGCGACAACCGACGGGCTGGTCGCGACAGCCAGCTGGCAGGCGGCGGAGGACCCAGCCCCGCCGGGGGTCGCGCTGGGGGGTCGGGCGGTCTGCGCCCGGCCCCCGGCCGGCCTCCCCGCCTCCCCC